>WBZM01002584.1_pt1 | contig 15157 bp, 15 predicted proteins | sample 5204271 | NCBI WGS metagenome assembly WBZM01 (sample SAMN12344346, study PRJNA552823) | activated sludge metagenome | biome: Activated sludge suspended growth; feature: Nitrification reactor; material: Wastewater; isolation source: activated sludge from nitrification reactor of wastewater...
ATGCTTCATACCACAATGGTGATTTTTCTTTTAGTATGACCAATGATGCGTTTTTAAATATTGTAAATGGTAATAGTAGTGATAAGTACAGAACAGCAGGGTTTGAACTGGGATATGGAAATTTAAGTATTGGTGTAAGTATTTATACGAATAATCCTGTTTCAGAAAGCAGAGAAAATTGGCCATCTCCAATTTATGGAGAGAATGCTTCAGGAAAAGGTGCATATGCAGATGGTAGAAGGATATATAGTGCTGCATATTTTGGTGTTAGCGATGGAAATACAGTTAGTCGTATAGGTATTGACTCCCCTTGGATTCAGGATGCCATTCAAAATGGATTACATCAATCCAAATTTGCTAGAATATTATGGGGAGGCTCACCTTATTTTCCTACTGATTACTCTACCCCTGCAAGTTTTTATTTGTTTAATCGTTTTTATTCTCCTTATTCACTTTATTGATGAAAAAAATAATCTTAATAATTACGTATTATTCAAGTTTTATAATTTGTTTATTAACAATTGGTTGTTATACAACACATAAAAAATTTACTAATTTTTCTTTTCCAAAGGAAGACTTAAATACCTTTAATATTAAAACAACTGGTATCTATTATTTAAATGGTGAACCAGTTGAAAGGTGTGTTCCATTCGTATATTTATTTCTATACACTAATGGATTGACTTATATTCGTAGTTCTGGGGGACATAATCGTTATTTGGTGGAAACTGAATTTGGGTATGATAAAAATAGACCATGGTTAATTAGAAGCATTGAGCCTTATATGCATATTTATGACTCGATTTTCTGGAGTGACCCTTATCAAAATGTAAATAATATTTTTAATAACAATGTAAATAAAAACAATAAAGGAATTAAAGAATGGTGGGGGGCTTATAAAATTAATGGAAACAAGATAAAAATACAATATTTTACAAGGACGGATCAGGAAAGTATTATCTTTAAAAGATATATGATTGAATTGAACGGATATTTTGAGAATGATTCAACGTTACTAATTACAGATAGAAATTGTGGACGGTGGTTTCACTGCTATCAATGCGAATACAATAAAAAACAAAATCCACAAAGTTATTTACCGAAAGTAAAATATAAATTTTTTCCAATAAATATCAAACCCGACAGCAGCCAGGCATGGTTCTTAAAAAAGCATTGGTATAACAAAGGATTGCATGAAAGCAGGAAGTAGAGTATATGCAGGATTATATTTTGGAATAAACTCAGGGATGACGGTTAGCAGAATTGGAGTAGATGCGTCATGGGTACAAGATTTTTTCCAAAATGGTATTCATAAATACATTTCAGGAAGTCCGTATTTTGATACAAGAAATGGACCACCTACTAATTGGTATTTACGTTATGGTATTTATTCTACCTTTTCACTTTATTAGCTCTATTTGTTATGAAAAATTTTTCATTTGTATTATTAGCTGTATTTGTCCTGCTTTTATCATCTTGTTTAAATTGTATTAAACCCTATAAGATCTATAAGGAGCCTGTTGCCGATATAAAAAATAGATTTATTATGAATGGGGTTTATTTATCTACAGACAAGAAATTAAAAACAGCCTATTATTTTTTTGAGAATGGATTAGTTAAAGATATCATGCTGTTCGAAAAAACTCCTCAGGATTCTATCTTAATGGATCCTTATATGATCCATGCACCTTTTAATCCAAATTATTTATTGAGTAAATACGATTTTAATAATAAGGAATTATGGGGTAATTATAAAGTAACAAGTGACTCAACAATGATATTTCAACAATTTGGTAAATGTAATGATTGCTTTTGTGGAAGAATGGTTTTGGAAACTAAAACTAAAATTTTAAATGATTCAACATTGATAATCTATCCAACTTATGCTTATGATTTAAAGACTTTTTTCGATCAGGATACAATTCTTTGTTATTATCATCCTACCGATTTCAAACCCGACAGCAGTCAGGCATGGTTTTTAAAAAAGCACTGGTATAAAAAAGGACTTCATGAAAGCAGGAAGTAGCAAAGGCAATGAATGGCAATATGGCTTTGGGGCAACTTATAACCAAAGCAACAGCAGCTATACCTTGGGCTTTACACACTATGGTGGTGATGATGCTCAAACCAACTGGTATGCTTCATACCACAATGGTGATTTTTCTTTTAGTATGACCAATGATGCGTTTTTAAATATTGTAAATGGTAATAGTAGTGATAAGTACAGAACAGCAGGGTTTGAACTGGGATATGGAAATTTAAGACTTGGAGTGAGTTTATATACTAATAATCCTTATGTTGATGGTAAATCCGAAACGAACAATAATTGGACTTCTCATATTTATGGAGATAATCCTAATGGGACTTATACATATGGGCAAAGAATTTATAGTTCCCTTTATTTTGGAGTAAATGGTGCAGGTACTGTTAGTCGTATAGGCATAGATTCCCCTTGGATTCAGGATGCTTTTCAAAACGGTATTCATCAGTCATGGTGGGCTAATTTAATTCCTGGATGGCATGGATCTCCATATATTATAACTGATTATAATACACCATCTAAGTTATATTTGTATTATAGAACGTATAATCCCTTTGGTTTATTTTAAATAAAATAATATGATGAAATTTCAAATTGTTTTATATGTATTGATATTTTTGATGCTGTCAAGTTGTTATAACGTACATAAATATTTTTACATTTATAAAACGCCATTGACCATTAAACAGCAAAAACAGGATATAAAAACGAATGGCATCTATTTAATAAGCGAAAGTAACAACGACCATTCGCCTATTTTTATGTTTCTTTATAATAACGGACAGGTATTAATCTCAAATAGTACACACATTGAAAGTAGTGAGTTGGTTTGGAGAGAAGAATCTTCCGTTTTTCAGGAATTAAAAGAAGATTACAACATAAAAAGTATAGTAAGAGATAAATGGGGAATTTATCGCCTAATCAACGATAGTTTGATTATTCAATATTTCTATAATAACGGTACACATCAAACTGGATTAATGAATAGAAATACAATTGATTTGTATGGAAGGATTGGGAGTGCAAATAATTTGATTATTTCAGAAGAAAAATGCACTTGGTGGAATAAGTTATATAATTCAAGCAGGTATAATGTTAATGATTCTATTCTTATTTATAAAACACCTGCATTCTACAAATTTTACCCAACCGATTTCAAACCGGATAGCAGTCAAGCATGGTTTTTAAAAAAGAGGTGGTATAAAAAAGGATTGCATGAGAGCAGGAAAATAAAATAAAGCATTAAATTAATGTAATATGAAACAAAACATTACAATTTTTTTTATATTCATTGCACTCTGTTCAAATGCGCAAAAGGAATATAACAATTGGTTGTTTGGCGAATACTGTTATTTGTCATTTAACATCGGTAGTCCGGTTTTTATGCCAGGATGTGCAATAAGCTCACTTACCCAGGAAGGATGTTCTTCAATAAGTGATAGTGCCGGAACACTACTTTTTTATGCCGATGGCGAACATGTTTTTAACAGAATACATCATGCCATGCCCAATGGTGTTGGATTAAACAGTAGTGCTTCTGCCACACAAGCTGCGCTGATTGTAAAAAAACCACTAAGCACAACAGAATATTATGTTTTTACAACAGAAAGAGGTTTAGATTCATCAAATGGTTTGTGGTATTCTGTTGTTGACATTACACTTGATGGTGGCTTGGGTGATGTTACAGTTAAAAATTTTCTATTGGATACTGCAATGTCAGAAAAACAAAGTGCAATCCGCCATTCAAATGGTCAGGATTACTGGCTAATAGCACATAAAAAACTTGAAAATAAGTTTTTAAGTTTCAGGGTTACGCCATCAGGAGTCGTTCTAACACCTGTTGTAAGTACTACAGGTGTAACACCCAATGGCAATATGGGTTGTGGCACAATGAAATCAAATGTAGCCGGTAACAAGTTGAGCGTAGTATATTATGATGATTGTGTTCAAACCTATTCTTTTGATAACTCAACAGGAATTGTTTCGTTTGATCCTGCAAACGATATTTTATATTATAGTTCATGGTTGTATTCAAGCGCCTTTTCCCCATCCGGGCAATATCTTTATGTTTCATATTATCATCCCGGTATTCTTTATCAGTTTGATATGACACAGAATACTTTACCTCCGGTTGTAGTTGGCCAGACACCAATGTATATGTGCGATTTAGCTTTAGCTCCTGATAACAAAATTTATGTTGTTGAATTATGGAGCACCTATTTAGGTGCAATCAATTATCCCGATGCTCAGGGGCCGATGTGTGGCTATGATACCAATGCTGTTTCTTTAGATAGTAATTATATTTCTGTCGGGTTGCCTAACTTCCCAAACGATTTGAATTTTTTGACTTCAACCAAGGAAGTAGAAAAAGATAACTTACACGTATCTCCAAATCCTGTAACCAATACTTTAAGAATTAATTTTCCTGAAGCCGAAGGAGAAGTGTTGCTGACAGTAACAGATATTTATGGAAAGCTAAACGAACAAGTTAAATTTAAAAGGCTTAATTATCAACTTGACTGGAGTCAAAAATCAGAAGGATTGTACTTTTTAAAATTGCAAAGTGGTAATAAAATTCGTGTAATAAAGGTACTCAAACAAAACTCATATCATGAATGATGCAACTATACAACTGTCATGATACAAATTGAAAATGCAGAACGTTTCTAATTACCTCCAATTACATCAGTTGCGAGAGCAACCTAACCGGAGTAAGGTGAGTTAACCCCCACTCATCCTCGTCTGACGGGTAGCGTTGTGTGCAACATTAACTTTGGTGTGTAAGAAGAAAGTGGTTACGAAAGACTTTAAAATTTAGAAATCATTGGTTCAGTAGATTTGAAATTTTATCAGAATAAAAAAGGTGAGTAAAAAAATTACTCACCTTATTTGATATGCCTTGAATCAAATTATTGTTTCAGGTATTTATCGAGCCAGCCAAAAAACACACGCTGCCACATCACACTGTTTTGTGGTTTGTTAACCCAATGTCCTTCGTCCGGAAAATAAAGAAAACGGGCAGGGATATTTTGTAGTCTTGCCGCGGTATAGGCTTCCATACCTTGACCTAAAGGCACTCTAAAATCTTTTTCGTTATGAATGACAAGAATTGGAGTATCCCAGTTCTGCACAAAGTCAACAGGAGAAAACTGTGTGTATGATTTTGGCTTAGGTGTCTGCCAGAAGGAGCCTCCCAGATCAAAATCAGGAAACCACACTTCCTCTGTTGTGCCATACATACTTTCTAGATTATAAACACCGCAATGCGAAATAAATGTTTTAAAACGTTTTTGATGATGTCCTGCAAGCCAGTAAACACTGTAGCCGCCAAAGCTGGCACCAACAGCACCTAAACGGTCTTTGTTTACAAAAGGCTCTTTGCTTACTTCGTCAATGGCAGACAGGTAGTCGCGCATACACTGCCCACCCCAGTCACCGGATATTTCGCGGTTCCATGCTGTACCGAATGATGGTAGCCCTCTTCGGTTTGGTGCTACCACAATATAGCCATTGGCAGCCATCAACTGAAAATTCCAACGATAACTAAAAAACTGTGAAACGGTACTTTGTGGCCCACCCTGACAGTAAAGCAAAGTTGGATATTTTTTTGATGCATCAAAATCGGGAGGATAAATTACCCAGGTCAGAATTTCTTTTCCGTCAGTGGCTTTTATCATTCGTTTTTCTACCTTACCCATCTTTACAGTACTCAACACATTTTTATTGGTGTATGTAATTTGTTTTGAAGTTCCTGTCTTTACATCAACACGAAATATTTCAGTTGGTGCAGAAATAGACATCATGGTTGCAATAATTGTTGGGTCGCTCTTATTGTCTGAAACAGAAAACGAAGTGTAATCACCAATGTCAGAAGTTATTTGTCTGATAGGAGGGTAGCTGCGTAAACGACCATCATACACCCACAGCTGATCTGTTGCATTGATACCACTGATAAAATAAATTCTATGTCCATCCGGTGCCCATTTTGCTCCGTCAACCGTATAGTCAAATCCGGCAGTGGCCTCCATCGTTTTTTTAGTTGCAAAATCATAGATCATGATTCTGTTGCGATCGGCTTCATACGTTGGTGTTTGCATGCTAAGCCACATCATTCTGCTGCCATCAGGCGAAAATGCAGGCGACTTATCATAACCTTCATTTGACGCAGAAATATTTTCTGTTTTTCCTGTAGCTACATCATAAAGATAAATGTCAGAGTTTGTGCTTACGGCATAATCTTTTCCTGCCAATTTTTTGCATGTGTAGGCAATCTTATTTCCGTCTGCACTCCAGGCAATCTGTTCACCACCGTCATTAGGTTTCATAGGAGTATCAAAGCGTTCGCCTTTTTGTATGTCTTTCAGTTCACCAACTGCATCATTTTCAAAATCGGCAATAAATACGTGCGAGTAAGAACCATCTTCCCATTCTGTCCAGTGGCGATACATCAAATCATCATAAATTTTTCCGGTGGCTTTGGGTAAATCGGGATAAAGATCCTGAGTAGTTTTATCAACCTTTACTTCTTTAGCCATCCATATTCTGTTTCCTGCTTTTGAAATACCAAAACACGAAATATCGTCAGCAGTTGTAGTGATTTGTTTTTCTCCTGTGCCATCAGCATTGATACACCACAAGTTATTTGCACCACCTTTATCGTTTAGGAAATATATTTTTTTGCTGTCTGCACTCCATGCCGGTGATGATTCGTTGTCAGCACTGCCAGCAATAAGCTTAGGCTCACCACCTGTAACAGCAACAGTGTACATATCCGTATTGCCGTTGTTTCCCGACAGATTAAAATTTCTGACTGTGTAAGCAATAGTTTTGCCGTCAGGTGAAAGAACAGCATCACCCACACGGCCTAATTTCCAAAGTAGCTCCGGAGTAAGTTTGTTTTGTGCAAACCCTGCTGATGCTAAAGTCAGAAAGCCTGCTAACAAGATTGATTTTCTCATTGTATTATATGATTATAAATTTCAGTGTACTAAAATAGCGTATTGAAAAAACATTCAGTTTGTTTTTCTTTCAAGATAATTTTCTGCTTTAATCAAATCGGCAGGAGTGTCCACAGCAATAGTTTCTGTATCAGTAATTATTGTTCTTATTGTATATCCGTTCTGTAACCAGCGAAGTTGTTCAAGTTGTTCTGCTTCTTCCAGCACTGATACAGGTAAAGTTGCAATTTTTTTTATAATGGATGTGCGATAAGCATACATGCCCAGATGTTTGTATGCCGTGTCACAAATTTTTTTCTCATCCTTTTCTTTTCTAAAAAAAGGTATTGGCCAGCGACTAAAATAAAGGGCATTACCATTTTCGGCAATTACAACTTTTACTACATCAGGGCTTTCATATTCCTGCATACCTGAAACAGGTTTTATCATGGTGGCAATATCAATACTGTTGTCGCTGAAAACTTCTGCAAGTTGATTTATTTGTTTAGGCTGAATAAAAGGTTCATCACCCTGTATATTTACAATGACATCAAATGTTGTTGTCAGCCTACTGACAACTTCGGCAATGCGGTCAGTGCCGGATGCATGATCTTGTCTTGTCATCATCACCTCTGCACCAAACTGTCTGGCATGATTGGCAATATCATCATGGTCTGTAGCAATGATAATCTGATTAACAGCAGTTGCTTTTTTTGCTTGTTCATACACACGCTGCAACATGGTTTTGCTTTTTATCAATGCAAGTGGCTTACCCGGAAAACGGGTAGATGCAAAACGTACAGGAATAACTGCCAAAACTTTCAATGTCATTGTTGCTGGGTTTGTGAAGCAAGAAATGCAATACAGTAAGCAAAAAACTGTAATTGTGGTTGCTGGTTTTCAGAATCGTCTAACAGGCTGTCATTAAATTTCCGCCATAATGCAGCATCGGCATCATCTGTAGGAATGCAATAATATTGAGGAGTATTTCGCAGTTTGGTATAAATCATAATAATGGCGCAAGGTTTGTTTTCACCTTTACGATAAACACCTTTAAATTCTACCTGTCTGTTTTCTTCAACAACGGGTTTAAAATCACGTAACGTATAACCTTCTTTTACCGGCAGCTTGTTATTGAGTTGTATTTTATATCCAACAGAGCCATATAAATATTCGGCTTCTGTAGTTGGGTTTATTTTTTGTGATAATGCCTGAATACTTATAAAAGTAAACAAGGCAATAAAATAGTATGTATTTTTCATCACCTCAAAAGTAAAGTTTCATTTTTAAAATAACACAAGTGTATAAAAAACGAAAGGGAACTCCGTTGAGTTCCCTGTTCGTAACCTAAAACTAACCCTATGAAAAAAATATCTTTATGTTACTCGTTTCTAAATTACAGTGCTAAAGTACAACATTTATATTAAAAAACAATGAATTCAATTATTTTTTCACCTTTTGAAAGGTTTTGACTAAAATTGACTGTTTCTATGTTAACTAAGCACATATAAGTATAACCACAAATTGCTAAAATTGTTTTAACCAGAACCAATTTTTTTTATTTTCTTCTCTTATAAGGCTCAAGACATTAAAAATCAACAGCTAAATTATGATGAACAGCAATGAAAATGAGTTTGATTGATTTAACAAATCATTAAGAAATAAAAATAACTGCTAATTGTGTACTGTAAGAAAATGGAATAAAAAGTTTAATTGTCATCATCGAAATGAAAGTGATGCATAAAACGATGTATTACAGGTGCAAGAAAAACAGCAATAACAGTTAAAAATGCCACACCACTGTACAAAGCGTAAATGGTTGCAAAAATTTTAGCATAGTCGTTTGTAAGTGCGTGAATAGGTCCCATACCTGTTAGAATCATTGCAGCATCAAGTAATGAATCTATCCATGAAAGACCTTCAAGATAGTGGTAACCAATCATTCCCATAACCAATGAAAACAACAGTATCAGACATGACCAAAAGAAGTTTTTTAAAAGTCTGTTTCGGAATTTCCTGAACGGAAGAATGGGCTGTGAAAAATTTTCGTACATAGTTTTTGTTTCACTCGAGGGAGTAAAAATAGTTATTTCCTTGAGCAGATAAATTAATTTCAGGTGTAAGGTTTTGTCAGTTATGTTCTCAACCCGGAGAATGAATAATCGTATCATTAATATTTCGGATGAGAAGTTTTTTATTATTCCTTATTGGTTTTGTTTGGACTTGCTGCTGTACGGCACAAAGTAACTTATCGGGTATGCCTGAGCAGGATTGTTTTGGAGCTATTCCTATTTGTCAGACAACTTATTCTACTACGGCATCCTATACGGGATCGGGAAATATTCCCAATGAAATCAATACTGCCTATTCCTGTCTTTCATCTGGCGAAAAAAATGATGTCTGGTATTTGTTCAGAACACATTCTGCTGGAACAATCAGTTTTACTATCACTCCTGTAAATACTGCTGATGATTATGACTGGGCAGTGTTTAACATCACACAAAAATCTTGCAGCAACATTTACAACGATTCTTCAATGGAAGTAAGTTGTAACTATGATGCCAATATAGGATGTAATGGTGTTACAGGGGCTAATGGAAATTTTGGTCCTTGTGGTCAGACAGAAAATGTCATTACGGTTCTTGCAAATGAATCATATCTCATCAACATAAGCAACTACTCCTCATCACAAAGCGGCTACACTATTGACTTCTCCGCATCAACAGCATTAATTTTTGATGTTACACCACCACATGTGGTTAACGATACATTGGCTTGTACGCAAACATCTTTAAGAGTAAAATTTAATGAGCCTGTGCTTTGCAATACCATTACCACATCCGGTAACGATATGATTCTTGTTGACGACAGTGGAAATTTACAATTCCCTGTAAGTATAACTTTTGTGGGTTGCGATTCTGCACATCCTTACATTACGGAAGCCGAGTTATTTTTTGCTCAGCCTTTTGCCGGAAGCAACAACTATTATCTGCTTGCCGCAAATGGCAGTGATGGCAATACCATTTCCGACTTATGTGGCAACTTTGTGAAAGTTAGTGATACAATTGGAAAGTTTTACAGTTATAATAACATGACTGTTGATTTAGGAAGCGATTTGTGGACATGCAGCTATGATACATTACCTGTTTTGTATTCGGCTTCAACACCCGCAGCAAATTACAACTGGTACTACAATAATATTTTGTTGAATCAACACCTTTCTTATTTGCAACCAACAGATACCGGACAATATATTTTACAGGCATACTTAGGAGCAATTTGTCAAGCAACAGACACCATTGTTATAAACCGAAAATCCACAGTAACAGTAAGTCTGGGTAATGATATCAATATTTGCAAAGAGTCTTCTTTCCCGGAAATAAGTTGTACTGCCAACAGTTCGCACTTGATGTGGTATTTAAATAATATACCTTCTTTATCCGATACCAGTATTTTTATACCAACCGACACCGGTAATGTTGTTGTGCAGGCATGGTCAGAAGGATATTGTATGGCGTTTGATACACTACATGTTGGCTATTTCAACATGCCTTTATCACTATTGCCAGATAGTGTTGCACGATGTGTAAACAGCCGGATAATGTTGTCCAGCGGAATCAATGATGATGGCACTTTCCTCTGGATATTTAATGACGATACACTTCAGAATAATCAATCGTGGCTTGATGTTTCAAAAGAAGGATTTTGCAAAATGTTGTTTACAACAACTGATGGTTGTATGGTTTCTGATTCAACGCTTGTCATCAATAGCATAGAACCTGATGCACCACAATTAAACTGCCCTATACTTACTGCACAAGGTAATAAATTTACCTGGCAGCCTTACGAAGGTGCAGTATTATTTTATATTAGTACTGATGGAATAAACTACGACAGTTTACCGCACGACATTACCTCATATATTGCAGCATCAGGCATAAATACTGTCTCACTTTATGTTTATGACGGTAGTTGTAATTCAAAAGTTGCAGTGACAGAAAATTGTAAACCTCAGATTTCAACTTTATGGGATAAAGACAATGGCTTTGTAGTTTCCGGGATGAGCAATCCAATAATTTTAACTGTTTATGATGCACAAGGCCGTGAAGTTTATACTACAAAAGATTATCGCAACAACTGGTCAGGTCAAGGTCTTGAAAATGGTATTTATTTCTTTGCGCTCAAATCGGCAAAAGCAGTTTATTTCTACGGAAAATTTTTAATGGTGCGATAAGGAGGATACTTATTTGCAATCACATTCATGTTCCTTGCCAATGTCAATAGTTGTGACTACGCGTGTATTTGTTTTGCAGGCTGCAAAAACAATGCGCACTTTCTGGCCATCGTTTGTATTCCCTTCAATGGCATAAGTAGGGCATGGTTTATCGTTCAGATTACTTTTTTTGTAGTTGATGGTTCCGCTTCTTAGTATTTCAGAAACCTCTGCTTCACTGATTTGTCGGCATTGCATACGACATTTGGCATGTGCAGTGTATTCCAAAGGCTGATAGCGCCATTCGCTGCGTTTGTTGCGGCCATCATCTTTCCATTGTGGCACAGCAGGCGTTTCTGTTTTATCATTGGTGGAACGGCAACTTTTTATGCCTTTGATTGTTAATACAGCAAGCACTAACAAGATAATGATGGCAATAGAACCTTTAGAAGATTTAATCATAAACAAGGCATTGAATTGCTTAATTTTGCAGGCTAAAATTACATTTCAAAAGCAAATAAAAAACAGTTTTATATGAAAGATACATTGGTTGAAAAAGATTTTGGCATTGCACAGGTGCTAAAACAATTAGGTATTGCAGAAAACAACAAGGGCGCAGCTACAGGCAGTAAATGGTTGACCACCAAAGGGAAGGTGATTGATTCCTACTCACCGGTTGATGGTCAGAAGATAGGCAGTGTGCAAACAGCTACTGCTGATGATTATGCTGCCGTAATGCAAACTGCCGAAGAGGCATTTAAAGTATGGCGATTAATGCCTGCACCTAAGCGTGGAGAAATAGTGCGACAGATTGGTGATGAACTTCGTAAGTACAAAGAGCCTTTAGGAAAATTGGTTTCTTTTGAAATGGGCAAAAGCCTTCAGGAAGGACTGGGCGAAGTACAGGAAATGATTGATATCTGCGATTTTGCCGTGGGTTTATCACGTCAGCTTTATGGACTTACCATGCACAGCGAGCGACCCATGCACCGTATGTACGAACAATGGCATCCCTTGGGTGTGGTAGGTATAATCTCAGCCTTTAACTTTCCTGTGGCTGTATGGAGCTGGAACTCCATGCTGGCATGGGTTTGTGGTGATGTGTGTATTTGGAAACCCAGCTCAAAAGTTCCTATGTGTGCCATTGCCTGCCAGAATATTGTGTCAGAAGTTTTGAAAAGAAACAACATTCCGGAGGGGGTAAGCTGCTTGGTGATAGGTAATGAATCGGGCGACTTAATCAATAATGACAAACGCATACCATTAGTTTCTTTTACAGGTTCCACACGCATTGGGCGACATGTTTCTAAAACTGTTGCCGAACGTTTTGGACGTACCATTCTTGAACTGGGAGGAAACAATGCAATTATAGTTTCTGAAAATGCAGATTTGAATATGGTTCTTATAGGTTCTGTTTTTGGTGCTGTGGGTACTGCAGGGCAGCGTTGCACTTCAACACGAAGATTGATTATTCACGAAAGCGTTTACAACAAAACCCTTGATGTGATAAAGAATGCTTATGCACAATTAAAGATTGGCAACCCATTAGATGCATCCAACCACGTAGGACCATTGATTGATAAAGGTGCTGTGCAGGATTATTTGAATGCTATTGAAAAAGCAAAAGCCGAAGGCGGAAAAGTTTTGGTTGAAGGCGGTGTGCTTTCAGGTGAAGGCTATGAGTCGGGATGTTATGTTAAACCTTGTGTGATTGAAGCACAAAACAACTTTAAGATTGTACAGGAAGAAACCTTTGCGCCCATATTGTATGTGATGAAATACAAAACCATTGAAGAAGCTATTGCCATGCAGAATGATGTGCCGCAAGGGTTGTCGTCTTCCATATTCACCGGCAATATGAGAGAGATGGAGTTGTTCTTGTCAGCTGCCGGCTCTGATTGTGGCATTGCCAATGTCAATATCGGAACTTCTGGAGCAGAAATAGGAGGAGCATTTGGTGGCGAAAAAGAAACCGGTGGAGGAAGAGAGTCAGGCTCTGATGCCTGGAAAGCTTATATGCGCAGACAGACCAACACCATCAACTTTGGTACCAGCCTGCCATTGGCACAAGGTATCCGTTTTGATGTTTAACATAATGGTGTGATGAGTAGCTTGACAAAAACCGCAACAGTTACCTTTGATGCAGAGAGCATCAGAAAAGATTTTCCTGTGCTGTCGCAAAGTGTTTATGGTAAACCTCTGGTATATCTGGATAATGCGGCAACTTCGCAAAAGCCTCAACCGGTGATTGATGCTCTGGTCAAGTATTATTCTCAGTACAATGCCAACATACACCGCGGGGTGCATTATCTGTCGCAAGCGGCATCGCAGGCCTATGATAATGTACGGATAAAAGTTAAAGATTTTATCAATGCTGTAAGTGAAGAAGAGGTGGTTTTTACCTCAGGCACTACCGATGCCATTAACCTGGTTGCTGCCACATGGGGTCGTCAACAAATAAGCGAAGGTGACGAAATTATTATTTCTGCAATGGAGCACCACAGCAACATTGTTCCGTGGCAGATGCTTTGCTTGGATAAAAAGGCAGTACTCAAGGTCATTCCCATGAACGATGACGGAGAGTTAGTGATGCCTGAATTTGAAAAGTTGCTTTCCGGCAAAACAAAAATTGTAGCAGTGGTTCATACCTCCAACTCATTAGGTACGGTCAATCCTGTTGAAGCCATTATTCATGCCGTTCGCCAGCACGAGAAGAAAACCGGGAAAACAGTTCCTGTACTGATAGATGCTGCACAGGCTGTGGTGCACGAGCCGGTAGATGTACAAAAGCTGGATTGTGATTTTCTTTGTTTTTCTGCACATAAAATGCTGGGACCAACAGGTGTAGGAGTGCTTTATGGTAAAACAAATTTACTGAACAGCATGCCGCCCTATCGCGGTGGTGGCGACATGATTAAAAGTGTGAGTTTTGAGAAAACAACCTACAACGATATTCCTTTTCGTTTTGAAGCCGGCACACCCAATATTGCAGATGTTATTGCATTTGGTGCTGCCATAGATTACCTGAATAACTTAGACCGCATTGGCGCAGTAAACCATGAAATTATGCTTGCAGAAAAGGCTGCAAATGCGCTTTCCGAAATGGATGGCGTGCAGCTTATTGGCACAGCCCATCAAAAAACCAGTGTGGTTTCTTTTATCATCGAAGGCGTTAACGCTATGGATGCAGGCATGTATTTAGATACATTGGGTATTGCAGTACGCACCGGGCACCATTGTACAGAGCCTGTGATGCAGCGTTTTCATATTCCCGGTACTATACGCGCTTCCTTTTTATTTTACAACACCCTTGCCGAGACGGAAACATTGGTGCAGGGAGTGAAAAAGGCAGTTGATAAGTTGAGAAGATAGTAGATTCTTAAGTTTAACAAATCTCGCCTGAAAGGCATAATTGTGTGAGTGGGACTAGCATGCAAGTTATATCGTAGGTATAAGCCACGCCACAAACGCACCTTCTGATATTTTTTAGTACGCATCTTATGTACATACCAGCACTTGTCTGCCATCAACATGCAGCCGTGTAAGCACACTTTTGTAGCGGTTTTTCAAAAAGTATTTTTATTGTTATTATTTCCATCAAGGGAAAAAGTAAAAAGAAAAACATCTTCGTTTATTACCCACAAGCTTTAGCTTCAGAAAAGGACAAGAGGGAGTAAACTTCTAGTAAAAAGAAATTTCTGAAAAATTTGATAATTTGAATTGAATTGTTTTACTTTTACAATTCTGTAAATTAAACTAAACTACCATGATTACAACAGAAACACTTGCACGTTTCGCGCGCTTTAAGCGTAGGCTGCGCTTTTCTACATACACAGCCGCCTTCGCCATACCACATCGTTTACGTTTTGCAAATGTGAATTAGAAGTAAACGGCACCATAACCACCAAACAACTCATCATAGCCAACGAAAACCAAAAGCAAGATGTAACAGCCATGCTCAACGAA
>WBZM01002587.1_pt1 | contig 15140 bp, 12 predicted proteins | sample 5204271 | NCBI WGS metagenome assembly WBZM01 (sample SAMN12344346, study PRJNA552823) | activated sludge metagenome | biome: Activated sludge suspended growth; feature: Nitrification reactor; material: Wastewater; isolation source: activated sludge from nitrification reactor of wastewater...
CGGCAGCCAGGTCGGGGGGCGTGGTTTCCAGCGCGATCATCACCGCTTCGCAGATCTGCTGGACGGGTTCGGCCAGCGCCTCGGCCACCTGGGCCTGGTTGATCTCGGTTTCCTTCGGCACGCCGTTCAGGAGGTCTCGGCCGCGGATCTGCATCGAGATGCCGCGCCCGTCGTCGGGCATGCGCGCGGTGCCGATCGAGGTCTTGATCCGCTCGGCCGTCGCCTCGCCGATCAGCAGGTTATGCTGGCGGCGCAGGTAGCTGATGATCGCCTCGTCCATGCGGTCGCCGCCGACGCGGACCGACCGGGCATAGACGATGTCGCCCAGCGACAGGACGGCCACCTCGGTCGTGCCGCCGCCGATGTCGACGACCATGTTACCGGTGGGGTCGGTGATGGGCATGCCTGCGCCGATGGCCGCGGCGATGGGTTCGGCGATCAGCCCGGCGCGGCGGGCGCCGGCCGACAGGACCGACTGGCGGATGGCGCGCTTCTCGACCGGGGTCGCGCCGTGGGGCACGCAGACGATGATCTTGGGCTTGGGCGAGAAGGGTGTGCGTTTGTGCACCTTCTGGATGAAGTGCTTGATCATCTCTTCGGCAGTGTCGAAGTCGGCGATCACGCCGTCGCGCATCGGGCGGATGGCCTCGATCGAGCCCGGGGTGCGGCCGAGCATCAGCTTGGCGTCCTCGCCCACGGCGAGCACCTGCTTCTTGCCGTCCTTCACATGGTAGGCGACGACCGAGGGTTCATTCAGGATGATCCCCTTGCCCTTGACGTAGACCAGCGTGTTCGCCGTGCCGAGGTCGATTGCCATGTCCGACGAAAACAGGCTGCCCAGTCCCACCATGATACGTTTCCGTTCCCCAATAAAATAGCGCCCCGCGACTCGCCCCGGGCGCGGGCCGAGGCACCTTATAGGCATCACCCGTCATCAGCGGAAGGGGCCGGGGGCGCGGCCCGCGCGGGAAACCGCCGGGCCGCGCCTGCTTCACACGGCATTGTGTTCCGAACCGGGCGGTTCAGTGCGACTTGTAGCTGACGCCCTTCACGTCATCGCCCGGCGCGGACTTCTTGCGCCGCTCGATCAGGCGGTTGAGCGCATTGATGTAAGCCCGGGTCGACGCGACGATGGTGTCGGTGTCGGCCGAGGATCCGGTCACGATCCGCCCGTCCTCCTGCAGCCGGACGCTGACGGTGGCCTGCGCGTCGGTGCCCTCGGTGACGGCATGGACCTGGTAGACCTCGAGCCGCGCCTTGTGGGGGAAGAGCATCTTCACGCAGTTGAACGCCGCGTCCACCGGGCCGTCGCCGGTAGCGTCGATGTGGTGGTCCTTGCCGTCGACGGTCAGGATCATGTCGGCCTCTTGTGGGCCTTCGGTGCCGCAGATCACCCGCAGCTTCTTGAGCTGGAGATATTCGTAGGCGTCGTTGGTCTGTTCGTCGCTGACCAGCGCGACGATGTCGTCGTCGTAGACTTCCTTCTTGCGGTCGGCCAGCGCCTTGAACCGCACGAACACGTCATTGAGCTGATTGTCGGCGAGGTCGAACCCGAGTTCCTTCAGCTTGGCGCGCAGCGCCGCGCGGCCCGAGTGCTTGCCCATCGCGATGTTCTTCGTGTGCAGCCCGATGTCCTCGGGACGCATGATCTCGAAGGTCTGGACGTTCTTCAGCACGCCGTCCTGGTGGATGCCGGATTCGTGCAGGAAGGCGTTCTTGCCGACGATGGCCTTGTTGAACTGCACCGGGAAGCCAGAAACCTGGCTGACGCGGCGGCTGAGGTTCATGATCTTGGTCGTGTCGATGCCGGTGCGGTAGGGCAGGATGTCGTTGCGGACCCGCATCGCCATCACCACCTCTTCCAGCGCGGTATTGCCGGCGCGTTCACCAAGGCCGTTGATCGTACATTCGATCTGCCGCGCGCCAGCCTCGACTGCCGCGAGTGCGTTCGCCGTCGCCATGCCAAGGTCATTGTGGCAATGGGTGGCGAAGGTGATCGTGTCGGCGCCGGGCACGCGGTCAAGCAGCATGCGGATGAGCTTGGCGGATTCGAACGGGTAGGTGTAGCCCACGGTGTCGGGGATGTTGATGGTGGTCGCGCCCGCCCTGATGGCGATTTCCACCACGCGGCAGAGATAGTCGGCCTCGGTCCGGGTTGCGTCCATCGGCGACCACTGGACGTTGTCGCAGAGGTTGCGGGCGTGGGTCACGGTGTCGTGGATGCGCTCGGCCATCTCGTCCATGTTCAGGTTCGGGATGGCGCGGTGCAGCGGCGAAGTGCCGATGAAGGTGTGGATGCGCGGGGAGCGCGCGTGCTTCACGGCTTCCCAGCAGCGGTCGATGTCCTTGTAGTTGGCGCGCGCCAGCCCGCAGATCGTCGAGTTTCTGGCGCGGCGGGCGATTTCGCTGACCGCGGCGAAGTCGCCTTCGCTGGCGATGGGGAAACCCGCCTCGATGATGTCGACGCCCATCTCGTCGAGCAGGCCCGCGATCTCGAGCTTTTCCTCGTGGGTCATCGTCGCGCCGGGTGATTGCTCGCCGTCACGCAGCGTGGTGTCGAAGATCAGGACGCGGGGCTGTTCGGCCTTCGCGGGGGAATCGGTCTGGGTCATCTGGTCTCTCACTTTGTCCTTAGCTGTGCGTCGTCGGCGCTGGTCACCCCTGAGCGGTCGCGCCGGATGGCACGCTCAGAGGCGGCTAAGGAGAAGAAGCAGGCCACGGACGGCCGGCGCAGCGGGCGCGCAAAGGATGTCGGTCGTGGGCAGGGTCCGTGTCATGGCGCGGGAATATAAGGACGGCGGCGGAAAGGAAAAGCGAAAAATGATGGTGCGGCGGCAGGGCCGCAGATGCGGCAATCCCGCCATAGGCGCGCGGAATCCGCCGACCACCGCGTGCAGGGGTGGAGCGGCAGGCCCTGCGCGGCTATCTTGCGCCGAGCGGCACAGGTGGACCCCGGTGAGCGACGGCAAGACACCCTATACCGGCCTGCCTGCGCGGGCCTTCTGGAAGACAGGCGTGGCAGAACCCGGGCTTGATGGGCTGCGCGACCTGTGGGCTTCGCACTGGGTGTTGCCGTCGGATGCGCGGTTCGCGACTTTCGGGTCGTGCTTTGCCCAGCACATCGGGCGGGCGCTGGTGGCGCGCGGCATGAACTGGCTGGACGCCGAAGCGGCGCCGGGGCGCACGCCCCCCGACATCGCGCGCGCCTTCAACTTCGGCGTCTTTTCGGCACGCACGGGCAATATCTACACCGCTGCCCAGCTTCTGCTTCTGGTCCGGCTTGCGACCGGCGCGGACGACCCGCGCCTGCCCGAGGTATGGACGGATGGCGCCAGGTTCGCGGATTCGCTGCGCCCGGCGATCGAGCTCGGCGGATTCGGAACCGCCGACGAGGCGCTGCTGAGCCGCATTTCGATGCTTCGGGCATTCCGGCGTGCGATCGCGCAGGCCGATGTGTTTGTCTTCACGCTGGGGCTGACCGAAGGCTGGGAGAACGCCGAAACCGGCCAGCCCTATGCGATGTGTCCCGGTACGGTGGCGGGCGCCTTCGATCCGGGCCGCCACCGGTTCCGCCAATACCGTTCGGACGAAATCCGCGCGGCGCTGGAGCAGGCCGTCAAGCTGATGCGGCGTGTCAATCCCGGGCTGCGGGTGCTGCTGACCGTGTCGCCGGTACCGCTGACGGCAACGGCCTCGGGCCAGCATGTGCTGGTGGCGACCATGCATTCCAAGGCGGTTCTGCGCACGGTGGCGGGCGAGATGGCGGCCGAGGACGATGGGGTGGACTACTTCCCCTCGTACGAAATCGTGGCCGGCGCGCCGGCGGCGGCGCGGCTTTACGCGGAGAACCTGCGTTCGGTGACGCCGGCAGGGGTCGATCTGGTGATGCGGCATTTCTTCGCCGGGCTGGGGCTGGCCGCCCCGGCGGCCCACGCAGCCGAAGCCACGCCGGACCCGGAGGCCGAGGCCGAGGCGCGGATGGCCGCCGAGGATCTGGTGTGCGAGGAACGGTTGCTTGAGGCCTATGCGCATGGCTGAACCCGATCTTCTGATCCTTGGCGACAGCCATTCTGTGGCGCTGAAGGCCGGGTGCGATGCGCTGGGCCTGCGGGCCGAGATGCTGTCGTTTTCGGGCAACATCTGGCACCAGGGGCTGGTGTCGCTGCACCGCAACCGCGGCATCGCGGTGCGTAATCGCGGATTCCAGCGGCGGGTCACCGATCTGGCCCAGCGGCTGGGCAGGGGGAACGTGCTGTCGCCGGAGGTGCCGGTTCTCGCCTCGTTCGGATTTCATCTCGGTCGGATCGTGCCGCCCTTCGGCTACAACGGCCACAAGGCCGACCCGGCGCAATTCCTGGCCGACGGCGAAAGCCAGTTCGCGTCGCGCGCGCTGACCGAGGCCTATGCCCGCCACTACCGGCAGGGCCATGTGCGGATGCTGAAGCGCCTGGCGGGCATGGTTCCGACGATCGCGGTGGCGCCGCCCGACATCTTCGGCACGGTCAACTACCCGCAGTTCGTGTCTGTCGTGAAGGCGATGATCCGCGAGGCGGAGGTGTCGCTGTTCGACCCCTGCGCCGAGCTGTTCCCGGGCAAGACGGGCCTGCCCGCCGCGCTGGTGGCCGAGGACGGCGTGCACGGCAACGCCGCCTATGGCGCGCAGGTGATCGGGCTGCTGCTTGACCGCGGGCTGATCGCGCGCAAGGTGGCCTGACGCGGCAGGCCGGCGGCGTCAGTTGCCGTCTGTCGTCGTGGCCGGGGCGGCGGCGCCTTCGGGAGCCGGGGCGGGCAGGGTCAGCGTGTTTTCGTCCCAGGTGCCGGTCGCGACTTCGCCCGACTTGTAGCGCAGCGTGCCTTCGCCCTGGCGGCGGCCAGCCTTGAAGGCGCCTTCGTAGACGTCGCCGTTGGGGTAGGTGGCAATGCCGATCCCGTCGATCTCGCCGGCCTTCCAGCCGCCCTTGTAGCGGAAGCCGTCCGACATCACGATCTCGCCCTCGCCCTCGCGCAGGCCCGCCCGGAAGCCGCCGGTGTAGACGGTGCCGTCGGGGTAGGTGGCGATGCCCTTGCCCTCGCGCTGGCCGGCCTTCCAGTCACCGTCGTAGACGTAGCCGTCGGGGTAGGTCATCTTGCCCTTGCCCTCGTTCTTGCCGGCCTTGAACTGGCCTTCGTACACCATTCCCGTCGCATAGCGGGCGGTGCCAGTGCCGTCGATCACCCCGTCCTTCCAGTCGCCTTCATAGGTCGAGCCGTCCTTGTAGGTGATCTTGCCGCGCCCGTGCGACTGGTTGGCCTTGAACTGCCCCTCGTAGACCGAGCCGTCGGGGTAGGTGACCTTGCCCTGGCCCTCGATCTGGCCCATCACCCAGTCGCCGTCGAAGGCATAGCCGTCCTTGCCGGTGAACCTGCCCTTGCCGTTACGCTGGTCGTCCTTGAAGCCGCCTTCGTAGACATCGCCGTTGGCATAGCTGGCGCGGCCCTGGCCGTTGCGCTTGCCGGCGGCGAAGTCACCTTCGTAGGTGTCGCCGCCCGGTTGCGTCAGCTTGCCCTTGCCGGCGATCAGCCCGTCCTGCCAGGTGCCCTCGTAGACCAGGCCGCCCGGAAGGGTCAGCTTGCCCAGGCCGGCGCGCTGGCCGCGGATCATGGCACCTTCATAGACCGAGCCGTCGGGATAGGTGATGCGGCCCCGGCCTTCCTTGACGCCCATGACCCAGTCGCCGTCGTACTTGTAGCCTTCGGCGCTGGTCATCACGCCCTTGCCGTGGTGCAGCGCCTTGACGAAGCCGCCGGTATAGCTGGTGCCGTTGGCGTAGTTCGCGGTGCCCTGGCCCTGAATTTCGCCGTCCACCCAGTCGCCGTCATAGCTGCCGCCGTCGGCATAGGTGATCTTGCCCTTGCCATGGGGTTTCCCCTTGGCGAACTGGCCGACATAGACCGAGCCGTTGGGGTATTTGGCAGTCCCCTGACCGAGGATTTCGCCCGCGACCCAGTCGCCGGTATATTCAAAGCCGTTGGGCAGGCGGAAGGTGCCCTGACCGTGCTGCTTGCCGTCCTTGAAGGTGCCTTCGTAGATGCCGCCGTTTTCGTATTCCTTCTTGACGACCTGCTGGGCGGCGCCCGCGCCTGCCGCCGCAATCAGCGCCGCTGTCAGCCCCGCCCCGAGGGCCGCCCTCCGAAACCCTGCCTTGCCGACGATCCGCACCATCTCTGCCCCCTGCTCCGGTCCCTGGCCGCGCCAGGGCCGTCTTGTCTTGCGCGAAGGGTAAAGGGCGTGCCGGTCCCTGACAAGCGGCGGCGGGCGGGCCGGGGCGTCACATGCGCGTAAGGACGCCGGGTCGGCGTGCGGGAGCGGGACGCAGGAAGCGCTTTCGCGCGCGGGGCAGTCTGCTAAGACTGCCGGACAGACAGCACGACCCGAGAGCGACATGGCCGACAGATTCCGCCTGACCCTTGCCCAGCTGAACCCGGTTCTGGGCGACCTTGCCGGCAATGCCGCAAAGGCGCTGGCCGCCTGGAAGGCCGGGCGCGAGGCCGGGGCCGACATGGTGGCGCTGCCCGAGATGTTCGTCACCGGCTATCAGACGCAGGATCTGGTGATGAAGCCCGCCTTCCACCGCGCGGCGATGGCGGCGATCGAGGCGCTCGCGCCCGAGATATCGGATGGCCCGGCGCTGGGCATCGGTGGTCCCTTTGCCGATGACGGCGGAATCTTCAACGCATGGTGGGTGCTGAAGGACGGCCGTGTGCTGACCCGCATCCTCAAGCACGAACTGCCCAACAACTCGGTCTTCGACGAGGTGCGTGTCTTCGCGTCGTCGCCGATCTGCGGACCCTACCGCATCGGGCCGCTCAGGATCGGCACGCCGATCTGCGAGGACGCCTGGCACGAGGATGTGACCGAGGCGCTGTCGGAAACCGGGGCGGAAATCCTGCTGGTGCCGAACGGATCGCCCTATCACCGTGGCAAGCTCGACCACCGCATCGGGCTGATGGTGTCGCGCGTCGTCGAAAGCGGGTTGCCGCTGGTCTACCTCAACATGGTGGGCGGGCAGGACGACCAGGTGTTCGACGGCGGCAGTTTCGCGCTCAACCCCGGGGGTGACCTGGCGGTGCAGTTGCCGGTTTTCGAGGAGGCGGTGCGCCACATCGACTTCGTGCGCGAGGGTAGCGGCTGGCGGGTGGTGAAGACCGAGTTGCCGGTGCTGCCCGGCGAGTGGGAGCAGGACTATCACGCGATGGTGCTGGCCTTGCGCGACTATCTGGGCAAGAGCGGCATCCGCAAGGTGCTGCTTGGCCTGTCGGGCGGCGTCGATTCCGCGCTGGTGGCGACGATTGCTGCCGATGCGGCCGGGCCCGAAAACGTGCGCTGCGTGATGCTGCCGTCGGACTATACGTCGGCCCATTCGCTGGAGGATGCGGCGGCGGTCGCCAAGGCGCTGGGCTGCCGGCTGGACACGATCAACATCGAAGGCCCGCGCGATGCGGTCGAGGCGGCGCTGTCGCCGCTGTTTCAGGGGATGGTGCCGGGCATCGCCGAGGAGAACATCCAGAGCCGGATGCGGGGCCTTCTGCTGATGGCTCTGTCGAACAAGTTCGGGGAAATGCTGCTGACCACCGGCAACAAGTCCGAGATGGCGGTGGGCTACGCAACGATCTACGGCGACATGGCGGGGGGCTACAACCCCTTGAAAGACCTTTACAAGACACGCGTGTTCGAGGTCTGCCGCTGGCGCAACGCCAACCACCGGAGCTGGATGAAGGGACCGGAGGGTGCGGTGATCCCGCCGCGTGTCATCGACAAGCCCCCCAGCGCCGAGCTGCGCCCCGACCAGAAGGACGAGGACAGCCTGCCGCCCTATCCGGTGCTGGACGCCATCCTCGAACGGCTGGTCGAAGGCGACCAGTCGGTGGCCGAGGTCGCGGCGGCGGGCTTCGACCGGGTGACGGTGAAGAAGGTCGAGGCGCTGCTTTACGGCGCCGAATGGAAGCGCCACCAGGCCGCGCCGGGCACCAGGCTGACGCGCAAGGCCCTGTGGCTCGACCGGCGCTATCCGATCGTCAACCGCTGGCGGGATCAGGGCTGACGGCTGACCGCCGTCCGACCGGCGCGGCCTTTCAATGGGGTGGGTCTGTTCGCTGGCGCACAGGTCCTTTGCGCCCATGTGCATCGTGCAACGCCGGGCGATTGCATTACCCTTGCGGGGTATCCCGGCCCATTGCCGGCGCGACCGTCATTCAGGAAGGAAGAGCCCGATGTCCCAACCGAAAATCGCCGTCATCTATTACTCGACCTACGGGACCAACCACGCCATGGCGCAGGCTGCGGCCGAAGCTGCGCGCGCCGCAGGGGCAGACGTCCGCCTGCGGCGTGTGGCCGAAACCGCCCCGAAAGCGGTGATCGACACGCAGGATGCCTGGAAGGCCGCCGCCGCCATGCAGTCGGAAATTCCCGTCGCGACGCCCGACGACATGGAATGGGCCGATGGCTACATCTTTTCCACACCTACCCGGTTCGGGGTGGCCGCATCGCAGATGAGGGCCTTCATCGACACCCTGGGCGGAGTGTGGTTCCAGGGAAAGCTTGCCAACAAGCCGGTAACGGCGATGACGTCGGCCCAGAACCCGCACGGCGGGCAGGAGGCGACGATCCTTGGCCTCTACACCACCTTCATGCACTGGGGCGCCGTGATCGTCGCCCCGGGCTATTCGGACCAGGCCGTCTATGATGCCGGAGGAAACCCCTACGGCACCTCGGCCGTGGCGGGCAAGTTCGACGATGCCAAGCGTGCTGCGGTCGCCTTCCAGGCGCGGCGTCTGGTGGAGTTTGCCGCAAAGCTGAAGGGCTGATAACCCGGGGACCGGTCCCGGGGAATTCCTGCCCGCGGTGAACGTCAGACCCGCACGAGCCGGCAGAGCGGGGCCAGACGGCGCACCTCGGCGCGTTCGCAAAGGTCGGTGGCCCCCGTCGTCACCGCAGAGGCAGCGGCTGCCACGGCGTTGCGCAGCGCACATGCGAGGTCGTGGCCGCGCGCCAGTGCCAGCACGAAGGCGCCGGTGAAGCTGTCGCCGGCGCCGACCTTGCTGACGACCCTGACCGGCGGCGGCGCGCCGTGAAGCCGGCGGTCGGATGTCACAAGGACCGAACCCTCGGCCCCCCGCGCGACGATGACGATCCGCGCCACGCCGCGGCGCACGATCGCCTCGGCGAAATCGGCGCTGTCACGGATGGCGGGCAGCGGGTGGCCGGCCAGATCCGCGGCCTCTTCGCCATCCATCCGCAGAAGCAGGATCGGGCGGCGGCAGGGACGTTCGACGATGCGGCGAAGCGCGGGGCCCGAGGTGTCGAGCGCAAGGCGCGCCGACTTGCGCGCCATCGCGCGGGCCAATGCCAGAGGGAAATCGGCGGCGACGCCGGGTGGCTGGCTGCCCGACAGGACGACGATGTCGCCGGGTTGCGCGGCGTCGGTGAGCGCGGCCAGCGCCTGCCGGCTGTGAATCTTCCGCCACGGCGGGCCGGGCAGCACGAAGCGGTACTGCGCGCCCGTTGCGCGGTCGGTGACCGAGAAGCTTTCGCGCGTTGCCCCGGGGCCCTGCAGGACGACGGGGGCGATGCCTTCGCCCCGCAGCAGGTGTTCGAGCATTTCGCCGGTCGGGCCGCCCGAGACGGCGAAGGCGGTCGAGCGGCCGCCCAGGATGCGGACCGCGCGGCTGACGTTGATGCCGCCGCCGCCGGGGTCGATCTCGGGTGCGTCGCAGCGCAGTTTCGGCCCCGCCACCACTGCATCAACCGCCGTCGCCAGATCGAGGGTCGGGTTGAGGGTCAGGGTGAGGATGCGGTCCATCACTCCCACCAGCGGTCGATTTCGGCAATCTCGTCGTCGGTCCAGCCGAAGTGGTGGGCAAGTTCGTGCACGAGGACATGTGCGACCAGTTGCCCAAGCGTGACGTCGCCGCGTTCGGCCCATTCGTCGAGGATGGGCCGGCGGAACAGCCAGATCGTGTCGGGGCGGTCGAACGTGTCCATCACCGATTTTTCGGTCATCGGCGTGCCGTCATAGAGGCCGGTCAGTTCGAATGGATTCTCGATGTCCATGTCTTCGAGGATTTCATCGGGTGCGAAGTCGGCGATGCGCAGCACGACCCCCTGCGCGGGGCCGGAGAACGGCGCCGGCAACTCGGCCAGCGTGGCGCGGGCGAGGGATTCGATCGCGTCGAGATCGGGCGCGGCGCGCCCCAGCCAGTCGTCCACCATGTCGCCCCTGCCTTGTTCGCCCGTCCCCCGTGATATGGACAAAAGCGCGGCCATGTGAAAGAGGGGCAGGGACAGGAGACCGCCATGACCGTGACCCGCTTCGCCCCGTCGCCCACCGGATACATCCATGTGGGCAACCTGCGTACCGCGCTGATGAACTATCTGATCGCGCGCAAGACGGGGGGAACCTTCATCCTGCGTCTGGACGATACCGACCGCGAGCGGTCGAAGCAGGAATACGCCGACGGGATCATGCGCGATCTGGAATGGCTGGGCCTGCACTGGGACCGGGTGGAGCGGCAGTCGGACCGGCTGGGCCGCTATGCCGAGGTGGCGGCGGACCTGCGCGCCGCGGGGCGGTTCTACGAATGCTTCGAGTCGCCGACGGAACTGGACCTCAAGCGCAAGAAGCTTCTGAACATGGGCAAGCCCCCGGTCTATGACCGTGCAAGCCTGAAGCTGACCGAGGACGAGAAGGCGAAGTTCCGCGCCGAGGGGCGCGAGGGGTACTGGCGCTTCAGGCTCGACCAGCAGCGGATCGAATGGAACGACGGGATCATCGGGCCGGTGTCGATCGACGCGGCCTCGGTTTCGGACCCGGTGCTGATCAAGCATGACGGGCAGGTGCTTTACACCTTTGCCTCGTCGGTCGACGACGTCGACATGGGTGTGACGCATATCGTGCGCGGCGCGGACCATGTGACCAACACCGCGACCCAGATCCAGATCATGCAGGCGATGGGTGGCACGCCGCCCGCTTTTGCGCACCACAGCCTGCTGACCGGGGCGCAGGGCGAGGAACTGTCCAAGCGCCTTGGTACGCTGAGCTTGCGCGACCTGCGCGCGAAGGGGATCGCGCCCGAGGCGCTGCTGAGCCTGATGGCGCGGCTGGGGTCGAGCCAGCCGGTCGAACTGCGCATGAGCCTGGACGAGCTGGCCGCCGGGTTCGACGTGTCGCAGTTCGGCGCGGCGCCGACCAAGTTCAATGCCGACGACCTTCTGCCGCTGACGCGCGAGCGCAACCAGCACCTGCCCTTCGCCGCAGTCAAGGACCGGATCGCTGCGCTGGGGGTGCCCGACGCACTTGCCGAGGAATTCTGGCGCGTGGCGTCGCACAACATCACGCTGCTGGATGATCTGGGGCACTGGTGGACGCTGTGCCGCGACGGGGCCGAGCCGGTCATCGACCCCGAGGACCGGGATTTCGTGGTGCAGGCGCTGTCGATGCTGCCGCCCCCGCCGCACACGAGTGGACGACCGCCGTGAAAGAAGCCACGGGCCGCAAGGGCAAGGCGCTGTTCATGCCGCTGAGGAAGGCGCTGACGGGCGAGGCGTCGGGGCCCGAGATGGCCGACCTGCTGCCGCTTCTGCAGACGATCCGCGCCAAGGCGTGAGGCGCCGGGGCCTCGGCGAAAAACCGTATCCCATTGTATACCCACTGGACAGCCGGGGGTCCGGCAAGCTAACCAATGCGCGTCAGAATCGGGAGAATCCGGCAGGGGGCGACCCTGGGCCGGATGCCGAAGGAGCAACCGCCCCGGTAAACTCTCAGGCACAAGGACCGTTCTGACGACGGAACTCTGGAGAGACCCTGCACGACGCGGGGCGCCGAAGGGATAACGATCTCAGGCGGAAGGACAGAGGGGGCATCGGGAAGACGGGCATGGTCTGTCTTGAAACGATGCCGGGGCATGACCGGCTGACAGGGGAGGGGCGGCGATGACCGACCTGAAGCGGACCGGTCTTTACGACCTGCATCTGCGGCTGGGCGCCAGGATGGTGCCGTTCGCGGGCTATGAGATGCCCGTGCAATATCCGATGGGCGTGATGAAGGAACACCTTCATACCCGCGCCGAGGCGGGCCTGTTCGACGTGGGCCACATGGGGCAGGTGATCCTGCGGGCGAAGTCGGGCAAGGTCGAGGACGCCGCGCTGGCGCTGGAAAGGCTGGTGCCGGTCGATGTGCTGGGGCTGGGCCTGAACAAGCAGCGTTATGCGATGTTCACCAACGATGCGGGCGGCATCCTGGACGACCTGATGGTTGCCAACCGCGGCGATCATCTGTTCCTGGTGGTGAACGCGGCCTGCAAGGCCGAGGACGTGGCGCATCTGAAGGCGCATCTGTCGGGCGACTGCGAGGTGACGGAAATCACCGACCGCGGCCTGCTGGCGCTGCAGGGGCCGACGGCCGAGGCGGCACTGGCCGCACTGGTGCCGGGCGCGGCGGCGATGAAGTTCATGGAAGTGGGCATCTTCGGCTGGCAGGGGGCCGAGTTGTGGATTTCGCGCTCGGGCTACACCGGCGAGGACGGATACGAAATTTCGGTGCCGGGCGACAAGGCCGGGGCGCTGGCCGAGGCGCTGCTGGCGCAGCCGGGCGTGGCGCCCATCGGGCTGGGTGCGCGCGACAGCCTGCGGCTGGAGGCCGGCATGTGCCTTTACGGGCATGACATCGACACCGGCACCACGCCGGTCGAAGGCAACCTGACCTGGGCGATACAGAAGGCCCGCCGCGCCGGCGGCGCGCGCGAGGGCGGTTTTCCGGGCGCGGCGCGCATCCTGAAGGAACTGGCCGAAGGGCCGGCCCGCCGCCGCGTCGGTCTGCGCCCCGAGGGCCGGGCGCCGATGCGCGAGGGCGTCGAGATATATGCCGCCGCGGAGGGTGGCGCGCCGATAGGCACCATCACCTCGGGCGGCTTCGGCCCCTCGATCGAGGCGCCGATGGCGATGGCCTACTTGCCCGCAGACCTTTCCGAAGGCACCGTGGTCTATGGTGATGTGCGCGGCAAGCGCCTGCCGGCCGCAATCGTGCCGATGCCGTTCCAACCCACCCGCTACAAACGCTAACCTCTGCAGGGGACACAGAAAGATGAAATACACCGAAGATCACGAGTGGCTGAAACCCGAGGGCGATCTGGTCGTCGTCGGCATCACGGCGCATGCGTCGGAGCAACTGGGCGACGTCGTCTTCGTCGAACTGCCCGAAGCCGGCCGCAGCGTGTCGAAGGGCGACGAAGTCGTCGTCATCGAAAGCGTCAAGGCGGCGTCCGACATCCTCGCCCCGCTTGACGGCGAGATCGTCGAGGTAAACGAGGCGCTGGCCGACAACCCCGGCATGGTCAACGAGGACCCGACCGGCAAGGCTTGGTTCTTCAAGATGAAGATCGCCGACAAGTCGGCGCTGGACGGCTTCATGGACGAGGCGGGCTACAACGCCCTGATCGGGTAACGGAGCGGCACGAAAATGACCTTCACCCCCACCGACTATCTTCCCTACGACTTCGCCAACCGCCGCCACATCGGGCCGTCGCCTTCCGAGATGGCCGAGATGTTCAAGGTGCTGGGGGTGAAGGATCTGGATGAGCTGATCGACCAGACCGTGCCGAAGAGCCTGCGGCAGGAAAAGCCGCTCGATTTCGGCAAGCCGAAATCCGAGCGCGAGCTGCTGTGGTACCTGCGCCAGGTGGCCAAGAAGAACAAGGTCTTCAGCAGCATGATCGGGCAGGGGTTCTACGGCACCGTGACCCCCCCGGCGATCCAGCGCAACATCCTGGAAAATCCCGCCTGGTACACGGCCTACACGCCCTACCAGCCCGAGATTTCCCAGGGCCGGCTGGAGGCGCTTCTCAACTACCAGACGATGGTCTGCGACCTGACCGGGCTTGAGATCGCCAATGCCTCGCTTCTGGACGAGGCGACGGCAGCGGCCGAGGCGATGACGATGGCGCAGCGCGTAGCCAAGTCGAAGGCGACGGGGTTCTTCGTCGACGAAAACTGCCATCCGCAGAACATCGCGGTCATGCAGACCCGCGCCGCGCCGATCGGCATCGAGGTGATCGTTGGCAGCCCCGCCGATCTGGACCCGTCGCAGGTGTTCGGCGCGATCTTCCAGTATCCGGGCACCTATGGCCATCTGACCGACTTCACCGACCACATCGCGGCACTGCATGCCGCCGGCGCCATCGGCATCGTCATCGCCGATCCGCTGGCGCTGACGATCCTCAAGGAGCCGGGCGCAATGGGGGCCGACATCGCCGTGGGCTCGACCCAGCGTTTCGGCGTGCCTATGGGCTACGGCGGTCCGTCGGCCGCCTACATGGCCTGCAAGGACGAGCACAAGCGCAACATGCCCGGGCGCATCGTCGGCGTGTCGATCGACGCGCAGGGGGGCAAGGCCTACCGGCTGTCGCTTCAGACCCGCGAACAGCACATCCGCCGCGAGAAGGCTACGTCGAACGTCTGCACGGCGCAGGCGCTTCTGGCCAACATGGCGAGCTTCTATGCCGTCTTCCACGGGCCCGAGGGGCTGAAGGCCATCGCCCAGCGCATCCACCGCAAGACGGTGCGCGTGGCAAAGGGCCTGGCCGAGGCGGGCTTCAAGGTCGAGCCCAAGCACTACTTCGACACGATCACGGTCGAGGTCGGGCCGATGCAGGGCGTCATCCTGAAAGCCGCGCGCAAGGAGCGCATCAACCTGCGCAAGGTCGGCGAGACGAAGATCGGCATCAGCCTGGACGAAACGACGCGCCGCGAAACGGTCGAGCGCCTTTGGCGCGCCTTCGGCATCGACCGCAAGGACGACAGCCTCAAACCCGTCTACCGCATCCCTGACGAGATGATGCGCACTTCGGTCTACCTGACGCATCCGGTCTTCCACATGAACCGGGCAGAAACCGAGATGATGCGTTACATGCGCCGGCTTGCGGACCGCGACCTGGCGCTGGACCGCGCGATGATTCCGCTGGGATCGTGCACGATGAAGCTGAACGCCGCGGCCGAGATGATGCCGATTTCCTGGCCGGAGTTTTCCAACCTGCACCCCTTCGCACCCCACGACCAGGCTGAAGGCTACGCCGAACTGGTGAAGGATCTTTCGGCCAAGCTGTGCGCG
>WBZM01002589.1_pt1 | contig 15130 bp, 16 predicted proteins | sample 5204271 | NCBI WGS metagenome assembly WBZM01 (sample SAMN12344346, study PRJNA552823) | activated sludge metagenome | biome: Activated sludge suspended growth; feature: Nitrification reactor; material: Wastewater; isolation source: activated sludge from nitrification reactor of wastewater...
CAAATCTTCTAGCTGTTTGCGTTCTGATTCACTGAGTTGGATGTGGTGCTTGGCCATCCACTCAGCTTATCTGACATCATGGAAACAATCAATGTTTAGTTACGTTGTTTAAGTTACAGAGTATTAGAAATCAAGAGCGCCTTCTTCATTCCTAATTCCTAATTGATTCGAGGTGTTATGAGCGATAAAAAACGAGTCTTCAGCGGCATTCAGCCGACAGGCAACACCCATTTGGGCAACTATCTGGGCGCGGTGCGCAACTGGGCGGTCGGGCAGGCGGAGAAAGTCAACTACTTCTGCATCGTCGATCTGCACAGCCTGACCGTGCCGCAGGAGCCGGAGCAACTGCGCCACGAGACGCGCTCGATGGCGGCGCTGCTGCTGGCCTGCGGCATCGACCCGGCCCAGAGTACGCTGTTTGTGCAGAGCCACGTCGCCGCCCATGCCGAGGGCTGCTGGCTGCTCAACTGCATCACGCCCCTGGGCTGGCTACAGCGCATGACCCAGTTCAAAGACAAGTCGGCGCGGCAGGAGAGCGTCCTGACTGGCCTGCTCGATTACCCGGTGCTGATGGCCGGCGACATCCTGTTCTACGACGCCAACGAGGTGCCCGTGGGCGAAGACCAGAAGCAGCATGTCGAGCTGACGCGCGACATCGCCCAGCGCTTCAACGCCCTCTATGAGCAGGAGTTCTTTGTCATCCCTCAACCGGTTATCCCGGAGGTTGGCGCGCGGGTCATGGGGCTGGACGATCCCACGGCGAAGATGTCCAAGAGCCTGGCCGACAAGCGCGGCCACGCCATCCGCATGCTCGATACGCCGGACGAAATCCTCTATGCCTTCAAGCGCGCCGTGACCGATTCCGGCCGCGAGATCGCCTTCTCCAATGACCCGGAGAAGGCCGGCGTCAACAACCTGCTGGGCATCTACCGGGCCATCACTGGCAAGAGCAACGCCGCGGTGGAGGCCGACTTCGCCAACGCGCGCGGCTACGGCGACCTGAAGGTGGGCGTGGCCGAGGCGGTCATCGATACCTTGCGGCCCATCCAGAGCCGCTACCGCACGTTGATGGACGACACGGCCGAGTTGGACCGCATCCTGGCCCACGGCGCGGCGCAGGCCCGCGATATCGCCCAGCCGAAGGTGGACGAGATGAAGCGCATCATGGGGCTGGTACTTCCGGGCAGGGCGGCCGCAAGATGAGTGGGACATTCGTCTCATGGGACGGCGGCGCGTGTGGACTACAATAGAGCGTCGGCCGCTGCCAATTGGGCGCGGCCATCGATTCATAAAGGGGGTCTAGATGAAACGATTCGCTCTATTCTTGTTGCTGGTCATGGCACCGGCAGCAACAACGGCCTGTGACCAGACGCCGCCCGCGGTCTCGGTCACGGCTCTGCCGCCGCCGCCCACCGCCGGGGCGACGCTGGCCATCCCGACGGCCATGACCGAAACGGCGACGGCCACCGATCCGGCTCTGGCGACGGCCGCGCCCGCCACCGAGGTGGCCACAGAGACGGCCGAACCGGTTCTCGAAGCCTCGCCGACCACGGCGGTGACAGCGGCGGCATCGCCCACCGCCCTGCCGACGGCGACCAGGGTCGATGCGTCCACGGACGAGGCTCCGGTTACTGAGCCGGCGGCCACGCCGGTCAGCGGCAACATCTTCGGCCCCGGTCAGGTGGATGGCTCGACGCTGCTGGCCGGTAGCGCGCACAGCTATCTGGTGCAGGGGCGGCCGTTTGAGCCGATCATCCTGTTTGTGGAGCCGGAGAACGCGCTGGACGTGGCCCTGTCGGCCTACGCGGGCGATCTGAGTGGGCAGACGACGCCCGAAGGGGTGACGGCCCTGGCCGCGGCCGACAACGCCCTGGCCGGGCGGCCGGAAATTCTGGTGCTCAGTCCGGAAAGCGCCGGCCTGTATACCGTCGTCGTCCGCGCCGCCTCCGGCGAGGGCAACTTCATCGCCCACCTCTTCGACCTGACAACGTCCGCGCCCGGCGTGGTTATCCAGCAGGCCGAGGCGCTAGACGCCGGCACGGAGAAGGTCTTCACCGTGGCCTCGAACGGCGCGCGGCCGGTCATCGCCGTGGCCGACCCGACGGACCAGTCCGACATCGCCCTGGACATCATCGGCGCGGACGGCGCGCTACTGACCACGGCCAACTACAGCGGCCCCGGCGGCGCGGAGACGGGCTACGTCTTGCCGCTGGGAGCCGCGTCGCTGTCGGTCAAGATCCGCGAGGTCAATGGGGCGGCTTCGGCGTTCCAGATTGTGGTCATTACGTTGCAATAGTGGTGCGATTCTCCCGAATCGCGCTGTGTGGAAGAACGCGATTCGGGAGAATTGCTCTACGCAGGAAGACAGTTATGGTTCTGGTCATCGATAATTACGATTCATTCACCTACAACCTGGTGCAATACCTGGGCGAACTGGGCGCGGACATCGGCGTCTATCGCAACGACGAGATCACCCTCGACGAGATCGCCGCGCTGCGGCCGACCCACATCGTCATCAGTCCCGGCCCGGGCACACCCGACGACGGCGGCATCTCCAACGAGGTCATCCGCCGCTTTGGGCCGACAACGCCGGTGCTGGGCGTCTGCCTGGGGCATCAGTGCATGGGCCAGGTCTATGGCGGCGTCGTCGCGCGCGCGCCGCGGCTGATGCACGGCAAGACCTCCAGCGTCTACCACAACGGCCAGGGCCTCTTCAACGGCGTGCCCAGCCCCTTCACGGCCACGCGCTACCACTCGCTCATCGTCGAGGAGCCGCTGCCGGAGGCGCTGGCCGTCACCGCCTTCACGCGCGACGGTGAGGTGATGGGCCTGCAACACCGCGACTACCCCGTTGTCGGCGTCCAGTTCCACCCGGAGAGCATCCTGACCGAGCACGGCAAGCGCATCTTGCAGAACTTCCTGGCAATGTAATTGCCTACCTCAGTAGTGGTCATCGTCCACACGGAGACGGAGGACGAAATCCGGGTCATTTCTATGCGCGAGGCTGAAGCCAATGAGCAACTCCTTTTCTTCACCAATCTCTGACGACGATCCCGACGACTACCCGACGATTACCCAGGCCGATCTCGACCGGGCGACATTTCGTGTCGGTCGCCAGCCTGCCCCACGCAAGCAACGCGTGACCATCATGCTGGACACAAGGCTGATCGAGTACTTCAAGGCCCAGGCCGGCGAACGCGGCTACCAGACGCTCATCAACGAAACGCTGCGACGGGCGATGGAGGCCGAGGATCTGGAAGCTCGTCTGCGCCGCATCGTACGCGAGGAAGTGCAGGCGGCCCGTGGGTCATAAGCCGGCGATTACTAGCCCCTCAACCCAGGAGTTAATCATGACCGTCATCTACGGCTTCGAACTACTTCGCGAGGAGATGGTTCCCGAACTGAACACGCACGCGCGCCTCTGGCGGCACGTGCGCACCGGCGCGGAGCTGCTATCGCTGGAAAACGACGACGAGAACAAGGTCTTCGGCATCGCCCTGCGCACGCCGCCGGCCGACTCGACCGGCCTGCCCCACATTCTGGAGCATGTCGTCCTGGCCGGCTCGGAGAAGTATCCACTCAAGGACCCCTTCTTCGAGATGGTCAAAGGCTCCCTGGCGACGTTCATCAATGCCATGACCTACCCCGACAAGACGGTCTACCCGGCGGCCAGCACCAACTTGCAGGACTTCTACAACCTGCTCGATGTCTACGCCGACGCCGTCTTCCACCCGCTGATGACGCCGGAGAAGCTGGCCCAGGAGGGCTGGCACTACGAACTGGACGCGGCCGGCGGGCCACTGACCTACAAGGGCGTCGTCTTCAACGAGATGAAGGGGGCCTATGCCTCGCCCGACGGGCTGCTCGGCCGCCTCAGCCAGCAGGCGCTCTTCCCCGACACCACTTATGGCGTCGATAGCGGCGGCGACCCGGCGGTCATCCCCGACCTGACCTACGAGCAGTTCCGCCGCTTCTACCAGAGCTACTACCACCCCTCCAACGCGCGCCTCTTCTTTTATGGCGACGACGACCCGGAGGAGCGGCTGCGGCGGATGGACGCCTACCTGGCCCCCTTTGACCGCGCCGAGGTGGACAGCGCCATCGGCCTGCAACCCGCCTTCGCCGCGCCGCGCACGGCGCGCTTCGCCTACAGCGCCAGCGCGGACGGCGGCGACGGAGCCACGCCGCGCGCCTTCGTGGAGATCAACTGGCTGCTGCCGGAATACAGCGATACGGCGCTGATCATGTCCCTCAGCATCCTGTCCTACGCCCTGCTGGACACGCCCGCTTCGCCGCTGCGCAAGGCGCTGATCGACTCCGGCCTGGGCGAGGATGTCCTCGGCGGCTTCTCTACCTACACGCGGCAAACGACCTTCTCGGCCGGGCTGAAGGGCGTGGCCGTGGCCGACATCGACCGCGTCGAGCCACTCATCCTGAGCACGCTGGCTGACCTGGCCCGCGACGGCCTCGACCCGGCTATGGTTGCCGCGGCGCTGAACACCATCGAGTTCCGCCTGCGCGAGAACAACACCGGCCGCGCCCCGCGGGGTCTGTCGCTGCTGCTGCGGGCGCTCAACACCTGGCTCCACGACCGCGACCCGCTAGCGCCGCTGGCCTTCGAAGCGCCGCTGGCGGCGGTCAAGGAGACGCTGGCGGCCGACCCCGCCTATCTCAGCCGCCTCATCCGCCACCATCTGCTCGATAACCCCCATCGCGTCGCCGTGGTGCTGGAGCCGGACGCGGAGCTGGCCCGGCGGCAGAGCGAGGCCGAGGCCCAGCGGCTGGCCGCGGCGCGGGCGGCGATGTCGGCCGAGGAGGCCGCCGCGGTTATGGCCCAGGCGGCCGACCTGAAGCGCCGCCAGGAGACGCCCGACCCGCCGGAGGTCGTCGCCCTGCTGCCCAGCCTGCGCCGCGCTGACCTGGAGCCGCGCCACAAGCCGATCCCCCTGGCCGCGCACGCATTGGCCGGGGCGCGCGTGCTGAGCCACGACCTGTTCACCAACGGCATCGTCTACCTCGACCTGGCCCTCGACCTGCAGCCGCTGCCGGCCGAGCTATTGCCCTATGTGCCCCTCTTCGGCCGCGCCCTGACGCAGATGGGCACGGCGGCCGAGGACTTTGTGCGGCTGTCGCAGCGCATTGGCCAGACGACGGGCGGGCTGTACGCGACGACGCTGGCCGCGCCGGTGCGCGGCGGCGGCACAGCCGCCCGCCTGGTGCTGCGCGGCAAGGCCACAGTGGCCCGCGCGCCGGCGCTGCTGGCCATCCTGCGCGACGTGCTGCTGACGGTGCGGCTGGACAACCGCGACCGCTTCCGGCAAATTCTGCTGGAGAGCAAGGCGGGCCTGGAGGCGCAGTTGGCCCCGGCCGGCCACGTGCTGGCCAACACCCGCCTGCGCGCCCACTTCCACCCGGCCCTGCGCGCTGAGGAGACGTTCAGCGGCGTCAGCCAGCTGCTCTTCCTGCGGCAACTGGCCGAGCAGGTGGAGACGGACTGGCCCGGCGTGCTGGCCCGGCTGGAGGCAGTGCGCGCGGCGCTGGTGAATCGAACCGGGGCGTTGGCCAACGTGACGCTGGACGCGGCCGGCTATGCGGCGTTCGCGCCGCGGCTAGAGGAGTTGCTGGCGGCGTTGCCGGTGAAGAACGACCGCCGACCGCCGACCGCCGACCGCGGGAACAACGGCGGTCTGTTCCCCCCGCGCGAAGGGCTGGCGTTCTCCTCGGCGGTCAACTACGTGGCCAAAGGGGCCAACCTCTACGAACTGGGCTACACGCACCACGGCTCCATCGCCGTCATCAACAACCTGTTGCGAACCGACTACCTGTTGCAGAAGGTCCGCATCCAGGGCGGGGCGTATGGCGCGTTCGCCGTCTTCAACAGCAACGCCGGCGTGCTGACCTTCCTGTCCTATCGTGACCCGAACCTGACCAACACCCTGCGCGCCTACGACGGCGCGGCCGGCTTCCTGCGCGGCCTGGCGCTGGACGAGGCGGCTCTGGCCCCGGCCATCGTCGGGGCCATCGGCACGATCGACGCCTACCAGCTGCCCGATGCCAAGGGCTACACCTCGCTGGTTCGCTACCTGACCAACGAGACCGACGACTACCTGCAAACCGTCCGCGACCAGGTGCTGGCGACGACGGCCGCGGACTTCCACCGCCTGGCCGACGTGGTGGCGCGGATGAACGAGGCCGGCGATGTAGTCGTGCTGGGCAGCGCCGAGGCGATGGCCGCGGCGGCGGCCGAGGGAGTGGCGTTGGCGGTGACGAAGGTGATGTAAATGTCGGGCAGACCGGCGTGTCTGCCCCGGCTGCTATAATATCCCCATGCCCACCCCCCTTCTCCCAACCGCATTCCCCGCGCCGCCCGCATTGGCGAGAAAGGCGCCTTCACCCGCACGCTGACCGAGGCCGACGCGGCCCTGTTCATTGGCGTCACCTGGGATATCAACCCCTACCACACCGACGACCGCTATGTGGCCCAGACGCCATTCGGCCGGCGCATCGTCCCTGGCCTGCTGACGGCCAGCCTGTTGACCCATCTCGGCGGGCTGTGGGCCTTCCTGGCCACGGAGATGACCTTTGAGTTCCTTGGCCCGGTCTACATCGGCGACACGGTGACGGCCGAGGCGGAGGTCGTGGAGGTCAGCGAGCGCGGCTGGGTGCGGCTGGCGGGGTGGGTCGTGGCCGCCGACGGCCGCGAGGTGCTGCGGGCCAGCATCCGCGGCTATCCGGGGCGGTTTGAGGAAGAATGATCGCCAATCTTCCGCGTTGGTTTAAGACCAACAGAGCGCAAACACTCTACGCGCGCATCTCATGGTATACTGAGCGCGGCAGAAAGAGCATCGCCTATGGACACTAAAAGCCTACCGGAACTCATGCAGCAATTACCTCCGGACGCACAAGAAATCGTGCGCGATCTGGTTGAATTGTTGCTGGCACGGCCTAAGGCAGAAGCTACGCCACAGTCGCCCCGCTTTCTGCGACGGGATTGGGCTGGGACGTTGCGCGCATACCGCGATCAGTACACATCAGTTGATCTACAACACCAGGCGCTAGAGTGGCGTGACGGGCCAATGGTACAATAGAAGTTGCGTGCAGTGACAAGGAACCGCGTCATGCAAACAGTCACCGTCCAACTGCCTGATAATCTTTACCAGCGTGTTCGCCGGCGCGCGCGCGAACGCAACCGTTCCGTAGAGGACGAGGCGGCGGCCATCATGGAACGGGCGCTGGCCGACGACGTCTCTCCGGCAACGGCCGAACTGCTCGAACAATTGCCTCATCTGTCCGATATGGACTTACTTCAGGCCGCTCGTATGCGCGTCCCGGAGGACAGGGCTGAGCGCATGCAGGAACTTGTCTGGAAACAGCAGTCAGAAGGGTTGACAGCGGGCGAGGAAGATGAGGCGGCGCAGCTGCAGCAGTTCGCGCGCCGGGTCATGCTGATTCGCGCCGACGCCGCGGCTCTTCTTGCCACGCGCGGTCACGATGTTGCTGGGTTGATTTCTCAGGCTGTGCCGTGACAAAGCCGCTGAGCGCGGCAATGCGTCAGGAAGTCGCCCGCCGCGCCAATCATTGTTGCAGCCATTGCCGCAGCCAGGAGCAAGTCGCCGGCATGCTGTTCACGGTCGATCACATCATTCCTCAGGCGCTCGGCGGCAGCGATGACCCAGACAACTTGTGTCTGGCTTGCTGGGATTGCAACCGTATCAAGCAAGCCCACTTAACCGGTGTCGATCCCTCATCGGGTAACCGAGTGCCTCTATTTCACCCTCACCGGCAGCGCTGGCTGGATCATTTTGCCTGGGATCAAGACGGCGCGGTGGTCGTTGGAACGACAGAGGTTGGGCGAGCAACTGTCGAGCAGCTGCAACTGAACCGCCCTTTCCTCGTTCGTGCGCGCAGGCAATGGATTCGAGTTGGGTGGCATCCTCCTGTTAACATGAGCGACGCGCCGTAGAGGTTGCCGATGACCTTAACCATCACCAGCCCCACCAATCCCCGCGTCAAGTCCGTCGTCCGCCTGGCCGACCGGCGGGCGCGCGACGAACTGCGCCGCACCGTCGTCGAGGGCGTGCGCGAGGTGGGGCTGGCGCTCGGCCGCGGCGTCGCCCCGGCGGAGGCCTACGTCTGCCCGGAACTGATCGCCGGGGCGGAGGCCGAGGCGGCGGCGCGTCATCTCGTCGCCCTGGCCGGGGCAGGCATGACGGAACTGTTCTACGTCGCGCCGGCCGTGTTCGCCAAGATGGCCTATCGCGGCCAGAGCGGCGGGCTGCTGCTGGTCATCGCCTACCCGCGGCGGACGCTGGAGGAGATAACCTTTCGCGGCGCGCCCTTTCTCGTGGTCGTCGAAGAAGCGGAGAAGCCGGGCAACCTGGGCGCGGTTTTGCGCACGGCCGACGCCGCCGGCGTGGACGCGCTGCTCGTGCCCACCCTGCCGGGGCAGACGGGCACAGACCTCCACAACCCCAACGTCATTCGCGCCAGCCTGGGAGCGTACTTCACCGTACCCGTCGTCACGTCCGCGGCCGAGGAGGCCATCGCCTGGCTGCGGTCGCGCGGCATCGCCATCGTGGCCACGACGCCGGCGGCCACGACTCTCTATACCGCCACCGACCTGACCGGCCCGGTGGCCGTGGTGATGGGCAGCGAGGCGTGGGGGCTGAGCGAGACGTGGCTGGCGGCGGCCGACATGCGCGTGCGCATTCCCATGGCCGGGCAAGTGGATAGCCTGAATTTGTCGGCGGCGACGGCGTTGCTAATCTACGAGGTGGTCCGGCAAAGAGGAGCGGGGGAATAGCCGCAATCTTCAGCTAACCGCTCTTTTCACAAGCTCAGTGATCCGGGCTTCGTTGGCGGCCGTCAGTTCCTTCAGTGCGAAGGTGACCGGCCACATGTTGCCGTCGTCGAGGTTGGCCACGTCGTTGAACCCCAGTGTCGCGTACCTGGTGCCGAACTTCTGCGCCGCCTGGAAGAAGCAGAGCACCTTGTCGTCCTTGGCGTAGGCGGGCATCCCATACCACGTCCTCGGCACGAGATGTGGCGCGCTGGCGGTAACGATCGCGTGAATCCGCTCCGCCATCGAGCGATCCGGTTCCGGCATCTCAGCGATCTTGGCCAGCACGTCGCGTTCGCCGTCCTCCCGTTTCGCGCCGCGGCGCGCCGCCGCTTTCATCTCCGCGGCGCGCTCTTTCATGGCCGCGCGCTCATCCTGGGTAAAGCCCTGCACGTTCTCGTCGCGCGTGGCCGTCTTCTTTGTAGCCATCTCACTCTCCTTCATGTTGTGGCGCGATTCTCTTAAATCGCATCCTGGACTTCAGTCATGGGTTAAAGAAGCGATTCGGGAGAATCGCGTCACAGCCCGGTCACATATCGCGCCAGGCTGCCCAGCGCCTGCTGCGCCCCGCCGGCGGCGCCATATTGCGCCGCGGCGTCGCGTTCGGCCGCCGTGGCAAAGACCAGCTGCAACGTCACTCTGGTCTTACCGTTTTCCTCCGCCAAGTCCACCTGCGTGCGCACCGGCTCCGGCGCGCCCGGCACGTCCGCGCCATAGTCGTAGACCAGCCGCGCCGGCGGGGTGATCTCGACGAACTCGACCCTGAAGGGCATCAGCGTGCCGTCGGGGCCGGGCATGCTGTAGCGCCACCGGCCGCCCGGCGTCGCGTCCCACTCGTGGATGGTCGTGCCGCCCGGCACCCACCAGTTCACCACGTGCTCCCGCTCAGTGAACGCCGCGAAGACCAGTTCGCGCGGCGCGTCGATCAGGCGGGTGACGACGATTTCACGGTCTGCGGTTGTGCTGGCCATCATACCTTCTCCTTTTGAATGCGACGCAAGTATTCATCCAGACGATCGAAACTTTCTTCCCAGTTCTGGCGATAGCGCTCCAACCATTGGGAAACATCCTTCAGCGGCGCGGCTTGCAGTTGGGCCGGCCGCCATTGGGCTTCGCGCCCGCGCTCGACCAACCCGGCGTGTTCCAGCACCTTCAAGTGCTTGGAGATGGACGGCATGCTAAGCTCGAACGGCTCGGCCAGCTCCTTCACGGTAGCCGGCCCCTGCGCCAACCGCTCCAGCATCGCCCGGCGGGTGGGGTCGGCCAGGGCGGCAAAAGTTTGGCTGAGCTTATCGTTCACGGTCGGATGATTCCTTACTTAACTAGATAGCTAAATAGTAAAACACACCCGTTGAAATGTCAAGCTGTGTTTTGCTGACCCTGACCTCTTGCCGGCGTCCCATTGCCCCGCGGCGCAAAACGTCCGATAATAGCCCCAAACCACAAACCTGATTCGCGCCGGCCCGGCCGTCGCGCTTTGCAACCCAAGCCTAGCCTGGCCACTCCAGGCCCTTTCCAAGGAGAATTCACAATGTCGAAGCTCGTCAAAGTCGCTGTCACCGGCGCCGCCGGCCAGATTGGTTACTCCATCCTGCCTCGCCTGGCCAATGGGGAGGTCTTCGGCCCCGATACCCGCGTGGCCCTGCACCTGCTGGAGATTCCGCCGGCGCTAGGGGCGCTTGAAGGCGTTGTCATGGAACTGGACGACTGCGCCTTCCCCCTGCTCGAGAACATCGTCATCAGCGACGACCCGCGCGTGGCCTTCGACGGCGTCAACTGGGCGCTGCTCATCGGCTCGCGGCCGCGGTCGAAGGGCATGGAGCGCGGCGACCTGATCAAGGTCAACGGCCCCATCTTCGTCGGCCAGGGACAGGCCCTCAGTGAGGTGGCCGCCGCCGACGTGCGCGCCCTCGTTGTTGGCAACCCGGCCAACACCAACGCCCTCATTGCTCTGAATAACGCCGGCGACATCCCCGCCGAGCGCTTCAGCGCCATGACCCGCCTCGACCAGAACCGGGCCATGGCCCAGCTGGCCCGAAAAGCGGGCGTACCCGTCACCAGCGTCAGCAACATGGCCATCTGGGGCAACCACAGCGCCACGCAATACCCCGACTTCGAGAACGCGCGCATCAACGACCGTCGGGCGATGGAGGTCATCACCGACCACGACTGGCTGCGCGGGCCATTCATCGAGACGGTGCAAAAGCGCGGCGCGGCCATCATCGCCGCCCGTGGCCTGTCCTCGGCCATGTCGGCGGCCAACGCGGCCCTCGACCACGTGCGCAGCTTCCTGAACAAGACGCCGGAGGGCGATTGGTTCTCGGCCGTCGTGCCGTCCGATGGTAGCTACGGCATCGACCCCGGCTTGATGTTCTCCTTCCCCGTCGTCAGCGACGGCGAAGGCGGCTATGAGATCGTCCAGGGGTTGAAGTTGAGCGACTTCGCCAAGCAGAAGATCGCCGTCACCCAGGACGAGTTGCGCGAGGAGCGGGCGGTCGTCGCCGACCTGTTGCGCTAGAATAGTGGTGGCGGGCGGAACCGGCGGCGGAGATTGGCGCCGGTTCCGCCCGCTTTCTACGAGGTACGTATGATCAAAAACATCAACCACATCGCCGTCATCGTGCCCGATCTGGAGGGCGCGCTGGCGTTCTGGGAAGGCGCGCTGGGCCTGAAGCTGGCGCGGACGGAATCCGTGCCCGAAGAGGGCGTCGACGTGGCCTTCCTGCCCATCGGCGGCAGCAACGTCGAGTTGTTGAAGCCGACCGTGGCCGACACCGGCGTGGCCCGCTTCCTGGAGAAGCGCGGTCCCGGCATCCACCACATGTGCTTCGAAGTGGACGATATCGAGGCGACGCTGACCCAAATGCGCGCGCACAACATCCAGCTTATCAACGAGCAGCCGGTCGAGGGACACGGCGGCCGCAAGTACGCCTTCGTCCACCCCAAGAGTACGGGCGGCGTGCTGGTGGAGCTTTATCAACTGAGTCAGTAATCAGTCGATCAGTAAGCCAGCAGGTCAGTTTGGAACGAGCGTTAGTACTGACCTACTGACGCGCTGACCTGCTGGCCTACAGACCCACGGATCAGACGGAGAAATCAATGGCAGATCAATATGACGTTGTCGTGCTGGGCGCGGGGCCGGGGGGGTATGTGGCGGCCATCCGCGCGGCGCAGTTGGGCTTGCGCACGGCCGTTGTCGAGCGGCAGTACATGGGTGGCGTTTGCCTCAACATCGGCTGCATCCCCACCAAGGCGCTGCTGAAGAACGCCGAAGTGGCTCACACCCTCAAGCACCGTGGCAAGGAGTTCGGCTTCAGCTTCGACAACCTGTCGCTCGACTACACCGCTGCTTTTAAGCGCAGCCGCCAGGTGTCGGACCGGTTGGTGAAGGGCGTCGGCTTCCTGATGAAGAAGAACAAGATCGATGTCTATGACGGCACGGGCACGCTGACCGGACCGAACACGATGGCGGTCAAGCTCAACGACGGCAAAGACACGACGCTGGAGGCCAGGAACTTCATCATCGCCACGGGCGCGCGGCCGCGGCCGTTCCCCGGCGTCGAGTTCGACGACGAGCGCGTCATCTCCTACATCCCCGCCATCCTGGCCGAGAACCCGCCCAAGTCGGTCGTCATTATCGGCGGCGGGGCCATCGGCGTCGAGTTTGCCTACGTCTGGGTTAACTACGGCGTTGACGTGACCATTCTGGAGATGATGCCCCACCTGCTGCCCAATGAAGAGCCGGATGTCAGCGAGACGCTGGAAAAGGCCTACAAGAAGCTGGGCGTCAAGTTCCAGACCAAGGCCAGGGTGACGGGCATCGAGCGGACCGACAACGGCGTGCGCGTCAGCGTTGAGGGCGGCCAGCCCATCGAGGCCGACCAGTGCATGGTGGCCATCAACTTTCTGCCCAACACAGAGGGCATCGGCCTGGAAGCGGCCGGCGTGCAGTTAACCGAGCGCAAGAACATCGCCATCGACGGCAATATGCGCACCAACGTGGCCAACATCTACGCCATCGGCGACGTGGCCACCGACTATCGCCTGGCCCACATCGCCTCGGCCATGGGCCTTGTCGCCGCCGAGACCATCGCCGGGCACCCGACCGTGTCCCTCGACTTCCGCATGCTGCCGCGCTGCACCTACAGCCAGCCGCAGGTGGCCAGCTTTGGCTACACCGAGGCCGCGGCCAAGGAGGCCGGCTACGAGGTCAAGGTTGGTCAGTTCCCGTTCGTCGCCAACGGCAAGGCGCTGGGGTTGGGCGAGAAGGAAGGCTTCGTCAAGATCATCAGCGACGCCAAGTATGGCGAAATCCTGGGCGCGCACCTGGTTGGGCCGGACGTAACCGAGCTGTTGCCGGAACTGACGCTGGCCCACAACAACGAACTGACGGCCGAGGAGATCGCCCGCAACGTCCACGCGCACCCGACGCTGAGCGAGGTGCTGATGGAAGCGGCGCATGGGGTGGAGGGGTTGGCGATACATATCTGAGAAGGCTTTTACAGTAGGGTGTTGATTTGTACAACTGGGTAGGCAAGATGCCTTGAGAGGCGGGCTTTGTGTTGGGGCGCAACAAATCTATCGTAATCGAGGCTAATGGTAATCAATTGGGCACTAAAAAATCCTTTGAAGTGGTTTTCACAGAAGATACCTACACATTGTATGGGCCACCATTCCCTCAACTGGAGCGCTACCTTTCATACCTTGGAGAACACGGTTGGGAAGTGGTAGGATTGAACAACGCCTTTATGATTCTTAAGCGTTTAAAACCGAATGCTAATGACAGGTAGCTAGGAGCCAACAATATTCAAGCGCAATAGCGAGGTTTTAAACTCAGACAATGGCACCTAGTCCAATATCGGTAAGTACTGCTGGACGAAAGCCTCTGGCGTCAATATCGGTAAGGTTGCGGCAGAATAGTCTTTTACATTGCGGGTGATAATTGCTTCTAACCCCGCGGCGTTGGCTGCTGCATGTTGCACGGCGTCTTCGTAGTCACGAAAAGGGAGTGACAGAGCCGATTTCAACGTTCCCTGATCTATCGTGCATACATTCAACGTTGCCAGCAATTCAACAACGGCTTGTCGGGCCGTTTTCTCGTCGCGCAGCTTAAGGGCGATGTAGAAGAGATTGACCGGCGTGATGGCAGCGACATAGGCGCTAAGCTGTTCGCGCTCATGGGCTAACCATAGCCTTGCAGCCGCATCAGCAAACGGTGCGCGATCTAGAGCGTGTTATGAACTATTGGCAGCCAGAGTGACAAAACGATGGAGCATCAGGATCACAAAGGCAAGGTAGTGCAGGCCGGCCAATGTTTCGGGCAGGCGTTCATAGTCGCGGGCCAAGCGGCGGAAGCGGGTAACCCAGGCGAAGCTGCGTTCGACGACCCAGCGGCGCGGCAAAAGCACGAAGCCCTTCTTGGCCGCGGGCAGCTTGACCACTTCCAGGCGCATGCCATGAGCCAGCGCTTCTTCAGCCGGTTCCTGGCCGGTATAGCCCTGGTCGACAAAGGCCACCTCAACCGCTTCCTCGGTCACGGTCTGAATCTGCTCGGCCAACTGGCCCACCTGGTCGCGGTCCTGTTCATTGGCTGGGGTGACGTGCAACGCCAACAGGTGCCCCAGCGTGTCAACGGCCAGGTGAACCTTGCTGCCTTTCTTCCGCTTGGCGCCATCATAACCAGACCGCGCGCCGCTCTCCGGGCTGGATTGCAGCGTGCGACTGTCCAGAATGGCCGCTGTTGGCCTGGCCTTGCGGCCCTCAGCCAGACGCAGAATCGCCCGCAGGTCATGGGCCATCGCTTCGAAGACACCCGCTTTGATCCAACGCTGTGTTTGCTGGTAGACGACGGCCCAGGGCGGCAGGTCATTGGGCATCATTCGCCAGGGAGCACCAGCCCGAATAATCCAGCGCAGACCGTTGAAGACCTCTCGCAGCGGGTAGTCCCGTTGCGGCGCATCTTCAGTCATTAAGGTCAGGTACGGCATGGCAAACGCCCACTCTTCATCACTAACGTCACTGGGATATGCTTTGCGCTCCATTGGCCCAGCATATCCCACCAGTCTCAAAGTTCATAACACGCTCTAGAAACAGATCGAGGATGACATTTGTGTCCAGCAGAACGCGCATTAACTGTACTTCTCAATTAAATAGTCGGTGTAGGCTAAAGTGACCCCCAAAGTCAAGACCACGAAACGGCAAAACTAAGGTGGATCGAGCCGGTCACAGAACCGGCACCTCAACCGCAAAATGAACATCGGCCGGCGTCTGGTAGCCCAGGCTTTGGTGCGG
>WBZM01002592.1_pt1 | contig 15127 bp, 19 predicted proteins | sample 5204271 | NCBI WGS metagenome assembly WBZM01 (sample SAMN12344346, study PRJNA552823) | activated sludge metagenome | biome: Activated sludge suspended growth; feature: Nitrification reactor; material: Wastewater; isolation source: activated sludge from nitrification reactor of wastewater...
TCGGATTTCGTTCAGGGTCGTTTTCACGGCGCGCCTCTCTCGCCAACGTACTCTTCGCGGCACATGCGCATGGACTCGGATCGCCGATCGATCAGTTCCGACCCGAATGCACGGGCGGCGGTGCACAGCGCGTCGTCGCTGCGCTCGGGGTCCATCGCAAACGACAGCAGTTCGCGGAACATTTGGCCGAGCATGTCGTCACCGCCGATGATCTCGAACAGCAGTCCGAGGTCGGCGTCGTCGATGTCGGCCGGCAGGGTTTCCGGCAGGCGCTCGCGGCGCTCGTCAGCCAGGCGCTCGGCGCGGTCCAGCGCGGCGTGGTGCCGGGCGAGTTCGTGGCCCAGGAAATCGTCGTAGGAGGACATCACGCAGCCTCCGCAACAGCAGGCTCGGCCCACACAGCCGCATGCGCCTCAATCAGTGCGATAGCGGCGGCGTATTCGCGGCCGTGCTCGTTGTTTCCGTGCGTTGCTTCGACGGCGGCGCGGAACTCGTCTAGCGTGCCGTGAAAGCACCCGGCGGTAACCAGCACCCCAGCGTCGGCCAGCCACGCCGACAAATAGTCGTCTCGCGACCCGATTGGGCCGATCAGCAATAGAGGGCGTTCGCCAACGAGTCTGTTCCCGCTCAGGTCCGCGCCGCGCAGGTCCGCGCGATCTCTCGCCGCCTGCATGACAGCATCACGCAGCGATTCGCCGCCTGACGTGTACAGCACGGCACCGGTGTGCCTGTGTTTGATTTCGATCACCGTCATCTCCCTGCCCCGTGGAGTGGGGCGATGGGAGAAGGTTAGCAAGGCGCTAGGTGTCTGTCAATAGCGAGTCGCTAGTTTTTTTGGCGTGGCACAGCGCTATTGCAAAATCCTAGCGCTGCGCTATGATGAGCGGCATGAACCTGCACGACTACCTCGATTCGCACTCAAACGCGGAACTCGCGACGGCGCTCCAGGTGCCAGCGCCGCTCGTGAGCCAGTGGCGCACCGGCGCGCGCCCGGTGCCGATCGAGCGCTGCGTGCCGATCGAACACGCCACCTCTGGCGCCGTCCGCCGGTGGGACCTGCGCCCTGACGACTGGTGGCGAATCTGGCCCGAGCTGATCGGCACCGATGGCGCGCCGGCAGTGGCGCCCGCCAAGGACGCAGCATGACCCCCGGGCAGTACCGCCTTCATCGGCTCTCGACGATGCGCGCTGCGATGCGCGCGTCGACGCGGCAGCTGGAGGCTGTGCTTGGGGAGATGGCCCAGGCATGACAGGCGTGGTGCTCGACATCAACGACGCCCGTTCGCCGGGCAGCTACGCAAGGCGCTACGCCGCGCGCGGCTGGCACGTCATGCCGTTGTGGTGGGCGCACCAGGTCGAAGGGCAGTGGCGCTGCGCGTGCGGCAATCCAGCCTGCAAGTCGCCGGCCAAGCACCCGATCAGCGCGGCCGTCCCACAGGGCCAGAATTCAGCCACCACGGAGCCGTCTCGCATCGCCGCGTGGTGGCAGCAGTACCCGCAGGCCAATATCGGCGTCGTGCTGGCGCCATCGCACCTGGTGGCGATCGACATCGACCCGCGCAACGGCGGGCTGGACACGATCGCCGCCATCGAGGCCCAGCGCGGGCCTCTCGAGTCGGATGTGCTGCAGTTCACCGGTGGGGGCGGGGAGCACCGGGTGTTCTCGGTTCCGGCCGGCCAGACGATCAGCGTGCCCGGCAGCCTCGGGCCGGGCGTGGACGTGAAGCACAACGGCTACATTGTGGTCGAGCCGTCCATTCACGTCTCGGGCAAGCGCTACGCATTTGAGGCTTCCAGCGACCCTCTGGAAGGCGCGGTGGCATCGCCGCTGCCCGACTGGATCCGCGATTTGGCGCGCCAGCCTGCAACCATGGTGCCGGCGGGAGTTACTCCCGGGCGCCGACCACTGTCCGAGCAAGAGATCGAAGATCTGCGGTGTGCGCTGGTGTTGGTGCCCGGTATCGATCGAGACAGTTGGCTGGCGGTTGGCATGGCCATCCACAACGACATCGGAGGCCAGCTCGGCTACGACCTATGGGCTCAGTGGTCTCAGGCATCGTGCCCGGCTAAGTTCGACCCAGTCGATCAGATGCGCGTGTGGCGCTCGTTTCGGCGCAAGCCGATGGGTGAGGCGCTGCAGCTGCCTACTGTCTATGCGATGGCATACGAACACGGGTTCAAGCGCGCCGGCACAACGCCCGCGGCAGAGATGGTCGGGAACTTGACGGCCGACGAAGTCGATGCGCTCGCCAAGGATCCCAAGATCACCGTCACCGATGGCGCGCGCGTGGGTGCCAGGCCAATGCCAGTGACCGCACTGAACGAGATCGTGGCTTGGGCTACTGAATCGTCCGCACAGACGCACGTGCTGGCCAGTCAGGCCGCCGCGCTGGCGATCATGTGCGCATGCGCTTCGCGTCGGTACGTGTCCGAGCACGGCGACCCCGCCCACGTGTTCATTGGCGTGCTGGCGCCTACGGTAAGCCAAGTGCGTTACGTTCTCAATGTGGTCGAGCGCCACATTATGGATGCCGGACTGCGCTCGATGGTGCGCGGCCAGCGGTTCACCAGCCCCGCCCAACTTTATGCAGCGATCCTGCGCAACCCGTCCACGGTCTATCTGGCCGACGACTGGGGGGACCAACTCCGGTTCGCGCGTCGCCAGCCTAGCGGGCTGCTCGAGCAGGCATTGTCGATTCTCTCGGGGCGAGTGTACGCCGGGCAAACGATCGCTCTGGACAACTGGGCCGAACTGGGCCTAAAGCCGGAGCGCGCACAGGCGAATCTGCCCACGCTGTACCGGCCCGCGATGACGCTGCTGGCCACCGTGGCGCAGCAGCAGATGGCGAACCTGTTCAAGCGCTCTGAGTTTGCTCGAGGCGCCTTGGACGCCATGCTGCTGGTGCCAACGATCGACGGCGACTGGATCGATCGGCCGGCCGGGCGCGTGCCGGAACTGCCTGTTGCCGTGCTCGAACTGATGCGTGCGCTGCGTGGCTATGAGCCCGGGCAAACCGAACCTGCCATGGACCAGTTGATGAACTCCCTGGCATTGCAGGAACCGTCTCCGATCGTCGTTTGGTTCGTAGCCGACATCCAGTCGGTTGAGCGTCTGTGGATCGAGCGTGCTGCGCGCCTTCCACTTTCGGCCAGAGCCCTTGCGCTTGGCGCCAGGCGCACGCTGCGCCGGCTATGCACAGCCATGGCCGCATGGGCGAACCCACGCGAGCCAATCGTCACGCAGGCAATCCTCGCCTGGTGCAATGCCTTTGTGTCCGAGTGCCTGCAGGTGGCGCTTGAAGAGTTCGAGCTGCTTGGCACCGACGACGACGACAAGCCCGACGCCTATCAAGCTCTGCTCGATGCGGTGACCAGGGCGGGCGCCATGGGCGTTCCCAAGCGCGACCTGCACAAGATCTGCAAGGCCTATCGGCGCCTGGGCACCGAGGAGCGCGGCAAGCAACTGGACTCGATGGTGGCTGACCGCGTGCTGTACACGATCCCGACCCTCTCGGGGCGAGGGCTGAACTACGTCGCGTCGCGCTACGTCAGGGAGTCCGAGTGATGAGCGGTCGCACGAATGGGTGTACGGGTGCCCATTGGGTGACCGAGTGCGGTCACCCGGAAGAACGGCCACAGGCAACGGTTTTGGGCCAAAGGGTGACCGGAACAGCAAGAAAATCTTTTCCTTTCAACGGTCCTTTTTCCTTAAGAGAAAAACAACCCCTAATGGTCACCCAGTCACCCAGTCACCCACAGCCGAAAGCCGCGCCAGTGGCTGGTCTAGCGGGAGACGGGGGTAAAAAACGCGGTCACCCACAGTCACCCATTCGCCGCACTGCAACATAGGAGATGAAAACATGGAACTGACACACGACCAGGCCGAAGTCCTGGAAAAGCTCGAAGCCTTCGCGCGCGGCGAAGGCGACAGTGCAGTGGCCGCCCTGTCCGGGTATGCGGGCGTGGGCAAGACGACGGTGGTCGGCCAACTGGTGGCCGCGCTGTCGGGCGACATGACCGTGGCGGTGGCCGCGCCCACCAACAAGGCCGTGACGGTGCTTCGCGGGAAGGTGACCGGTGGCGACGCCGAGTTCGCGACGATTCACAGCCTGCTCGGATTGCGGCTCAAGGAAACGCCCGACGGCGGACAGAAGTGCGAGCCCGATGGCGAGCCGTCGCTGCACTCATATCAGTTCGCCGTGGTGGACGAGTGCTCGATGATCAGCGCGGAGATGTATGCCTCGATCCTGTCGCGGCGCGGGCGCTGTCGGGTGCTGTTCGTTGGCGACCCGGCGCAACTGGCGCCGGTGGACTCGGTTAAGGGGCAGCTCTCTCCGACTTTCGGCACGACGGTGCGCACGCGCCAGGAGCTGACAGAGGTCGTGCGCCAGGCTCGAGAGAACCCGATCATTCGGATTGCCACCATGGCGCGCCAGTGCATCACCGATGGCCGCCACCTGACCCTGGACGAAATCTCGCAGTCCCTGCAACCGGGCGACGAGAACTTTTTGGCGATCATGTCAGGCGGAACTTGGGAGGTGGCTCAACAGACGGCAGACGCCATCAAGAGCGGCCTGGACGTGCGCGCCTTGGCGTTCGACAACAAGACTGTGCTGCAGATCAACCAGTGCGTGCATGGGATTTTGCATCCGGGCGCGCCGCCGTGGATCTCTGACGTTCCCGTGATTGCTCAGACTGAATTCGCGATGCGCTCTTCAAAGATTGGTGAGCGCATCCGTGTGCGCAACAGCGATCTGCTGGCCGTCGTGAGTGCGCAAGAGGACGTGCACGAGGAAGATCCTCACCGGCCGGCCTGGCGTATCGAGCTCGCGTTGCCAGACGGTCAGCGCGGTCAGGTGTTCGTTCCGATGGACGCGAACCAGTGGCAGCGCGACGTGACCGAACGTTTCGCCGAGCACAAGCGCTTGAAGGTCATGGCGCTGTCAGCGACTGGCAAACAGGCCTACGAACTGCAGGAGCAGGCCCGAAAGGCTTCGTCGGCCGGCTGGGCGCTGCGCAATCGGTACGCGGACATCCGCCACGCCTACGCGATGACGGTGCACAAGGCCCAAGGCTCGACCTTTGGTGCCGTGGTGCTCGCATGGGACAGCTTCCAGCGGTGCCCGGACATCGGTGCGCGCACCCGGCTGCTGTACGTCGCTCTCACCCGTACTGCGAAGTTCGCCCTGATTGTTGCCTGACCATGCCTGCCGCCCGCCTCGAATTCACCATCCCAGGCACGCCGATGGCCTGGGCGCGTGCGCGCACCAACGGCGCCCGGCACTTCACCGCGGACAGCCAGCGCGCCTATAAGCGCGCCGTGGCCCTGCTGGCCGCGCAGGCGATGGCGGGCCGGGCGCCGTTTGCCGGCCCCGTGGCGCTGGCCCTGGTGGCCGTGTTCGAGCCGCCGGCCAGCTGGAGCAAGGCCAGGCGCGAGGCGGCCCTGGCGGGCGAGGCCCTGCCGCAGAGCAAGCCCGACTGGGACAACCTGGGAAAGATCACCAGCGACGCCCTGAACGGCATCGCCTACAAGGACGACGCCCAGGTGGTCGATGGTCGGGTGCTCAAGCGGTTCGGGTCTCGAGCCCGGGTCGAGGTGGCGGTGAGCGGGGGGCGAGAGTGATCTACACCCCGCGCTCCCTACTTCGATCGTCATCAGACCTGCTGATATGGGCCGAGATCGCGGCGTGGTGGTGCGATCAGCCGGCCTCGAGATGGTGGACGCTGGCAGAGATCGAGCCGCAGACGCCGCTCGGCATCGAGACCCTGCAGCGCCTGCTCAACGGATGGGCGGAACTCGGGTGGCTCGAAAGCAAGCAGGACTCCGGGCGGACCATGTGGCGACCGACTGCGCAGATGCCAATCGTCGAACACCGTCAGCAGGACGACCGGCAAACCTGGGCGGACATGCTGTCCGGGCGGCTGTCGCTGGTGGTGAGATGACAGCGCTTTTCCGATCAGCGCATCAAGCGCTGCTCTTCGCCTACACCTACGCCGACACACAGCACGGCACCGCGGGTGCTGCAGAACGCGCCATTGCGTTGGCTGCGAAGGATCGGTACGGCCGTACACCGGGGTCGAGCCGAGGCTTGCGCGGATTGGATGGCGCGGCCCAGGCCGGCATGATCCGGTCGCTGGTCGAGCGAAACACCCCCCCCGCCTTTCGCCTGGCGGTGATCGCACGGTTCGCGGTGCTGGACTCCCAGGCGCGCCGCGCCGCGGTCATTCCCCTGGCGCTGCGAGCTCGGCACAGCCTGCCTCCACACGTGCCTCCGTGGGCTGTGGTCGAGATCATGGCCGGTGCCCTGGGTCAGAGAGTCAACGTGGCCCACATCGCAGATCGGGCTGACGTGACCGTGCGCACGGTGCGTAACTGGCGCCTGGCCGTGAGGCGATGGGTAGAGGCGATCGAGGCCCCCGGGATGGTGCGCGCCGAGGTGCTGCTCGAGGAGGCGGGGATCGTAGAAAGTGCCGCCCGTGTTGCCCCGTCGTGTTCCCCGGCTTGATTCTGCCACCATGGTATTGACAGTTTCCGTTTTGCGTGGCATAACCCCCATATTCAGCAGGGTGGCGTATTGCCCCCAATTCACGACGACGGCCAGCCTATCGCGCTGGCCGTTTGCATTTCTGGCCTGTGGTGCATGCGTGCCAATGATGCGCGGCCGTAGCAAGGCATAGCAGGATCACGATGGCACACGGCAGGCTGACAGCACACCTGCCAGGGCCAGCGGCGACGGTGCGCCAAGAGCGCACGCGAGGACGTGTCTGGACGGCGATCCGTCGCGCGGTGCTGTCGCGCAATCCACTGTGCACGCACTGCCAGCGTAACGGCCGATACACCCCTGCAGAGGAGGTGGATCACGTCGTGCCATTGGCGCATGGCGGCACTGACGACTGGTCCAACCTGCAGTCGCTGTGTCGTGATTGCCATCGCATCAAGTCGGCTCGGGAAGCGGGCAAGCAACCGATGCGTCGCATCGGCGTGGACGGCTGGCCGATTGACGATAACGCGGGCCGCGAGTCGATGCGCGGGCGCTGAGGGCGGCGGCCGGGGGTGGGTCAAATCTCTGGTGCCGTCGGCGGAGAACCGCGCCCGAGCCTCTTTTTCACTGCGAACCGCGCAACTCTGTTGCATTTATGACCAAAGCGAAGCGAAACCCATCGAATACCGTTGCGGGTATGGTTGAGGCCATGCAATCGGCGCTGGCCGGGGACATTGAGCCGCCGCCCCACGTCCGGTTACGCGACGGTGATCGGCCGTACTGGATTGCGGTTGTGCGCGCCCGCGCCCGCAAGGAATGGACCGAGGCTGATCTGGTGCACGCCGGCAACATGGCGCGGGCGATGGCGGATATCGAGCGGCTTTCGCGCGAGATCGAGGCCGAGGGTGACGTGATCGAGAACGCCAAGGGCACGCCGATCACGAACCCGAAACACTCGGTGCTGGAGATGCTATCGCGGCGCGTGATGGCGCTGTCGCGGCTGATGCAGATGCAGGCGGTCGCGTCCGGGGCACTGGAAGATAAGGCCAAGGGGCGGGCGCAGGAGCGCGCAGCGCGGGCCACGGCAGGCGCGGTGCAGGCCGAGGACGACTTGATCCCGACGTGAGCGCCAAGCCGCGCACCCGGGCGGGCCGGGTGATCGCGTTTATCGAGACCTACTGCGTGGTGCCCGAGGGCGCGCTGGTGGGCAAGCCGCTGCGGCTGGAAAAGTTCCAGAAGGACTTTATTCGCGCCGTCTACGACAACCAGAAGGGTACGCGGCGGGCGATCTTATCGATTGCGCGTAAAAACGGTAAGTCCGGCCTAATTGCCGGGATCTTGCTGGCGCACTTGGTCGGCCCGGAGGCCAAGCGAAATTCTCAGATCGTCTCTGGCGCCATGTCGCGGGATCAGGCGGCGCTGGTGTTCGCGCTGGCCGCGAAGATGGTGCAGCTATCGGAGCGGCTGAGCAAGATCGTGAAGATCATCCCATCGGGAAAGCGACTGATCGGGCTGCCGCTCAACGTCGAGTATCGGGCGCTGTCGGCTGATGGCACAACGGCGCACGGCCTGTCGCCTGTGCTGGCGATTCTCGATGAGGTCGGCCAGGTGCGCGGGCCGAAGTCGGATTTCGTGGATGCGATCACGACGAGCCAAGGCGCGCATGCCGAGCCGCTGCTGGTTGTGATCAGTACGCAGGCGCCGACGGATGCTGACCTGTTGTCGATCTGGATCGACGATGCGATGGCCGGGCACGACGCGCAGACGGTGTGCCTGCTGCACGCGGCGCCAGATGACTGTGAGCTGACAGACCCGAAGGCATGGAAGGCGGCAAACCCCGCGCTCGGCAAGTTTCGCGATCGAGAGGACGTTCGGCGTCAGGCTGATGAGGCAGTAAGGCTGCCGTCAGCAGAGGCGAGATTCCGCAATCTGATCCTGAATCAGCGGGTCGAGGCTCATTCTCCATTCGTCTCGCGGTCCGTCTGGACGCTGAACGCTGGTGAGCCGGCGCCGTGGCATGGCCGCGAGGTGTACGCGGGCCTGGATCTGTCGTCGACAACCGACCTAACGGCGTTGGTGGCGATCTGGCGCGATGACGCTGGCCTGTGGCACGTCCATCCGTGGTTCTGGGCGCCAGAGAAGGGCCTGGAAGAGCGCTCGAGGCGTGACCGGGTGCCCTATGACGTGTGGGCGCGGCAGGGGCACCTGTTGACCACGCCTGGCGCTGCTGTCGACTACGACTTTGTGGGCCAATTCCTGTTGGAACTGGCCGATGAGTGCGATCTGCGCGTGGCGTTTGACCGCTGGCGCATGGGTACGTTTCGGCAGTCACTCGCTAGGCTTGGTGCGTCCGACGAATTCATGGCTCGGCTGACGGAGTTCGGCCAGGGGTTCGCGTCGATTTCGCCCGCGCTCGACCTGCTCGAAGGCGACCTGATCAACGGGCGGATGCGGCACGGTGCGCACCCTGTCCTGACGATGTGTGCAGGCAATGCGGTGGTGATCCGAGACCCTGCAGGCAATCGAAAACTCGACAAGAGCAAATCCACGGGAAGGATCGACGGCATGGTGGCACTCACGATGGCGCGAGGGCTGGCCGGGGCCGACACGTCAGAGGCTGGCGGATCTTCGTATTGGGACTCGCCCGACTATGCGCTGGCTTGATTCGCTGCGCGGCACCTTCGGGCGCAAGGCTGCGCAGCTCACCTATGACCAGATCGCGTCTCTGATCGACGCAGGTGGCGCACGGTCAGTCGGTGGCATCACTGTGACCGCGCAGACCGCGCTGCGGGTATCGACCGTGCTGGCTTGCGTGAAGGTGATCGCCGACGGGTGCGCCACGCCGCCGCTCAACGTCTATCGCGAGAAGTCCAACGGGCAGCGCGAACTGGCGACCAACATCCCTGAGTTCAGGCTGCTGAATCGACGCCCAAACGAGTGGCAGACGTCGTTCGAGTGGCGGCGATTGATGACGCTGCACGCCGCCTTGACCGGCTGCGGGCTGTCGCTGAAGGTCCGCGGCGAGAACCGCAGGGTGCGCGAGCTGATCCCGGTCATGCCGGGCCGCTGGGACGTGCGTGAGGTGTCGCGCTACGACGTGCGCTACCGGCTGTGGGACGACTTCGGGCTCATCGGGGAATTCACGTCTGACGACGTGTTCGCGCTGCCGAATCTGCAGTGGTCGCACATCAAAGCGCTAGACGCGGTGAGCCTGGCCAGCCAATCGGTTGGCCTGGCAATCGCCACCGAGCGCTCGCACCTGAAGTTCCACGAGAACGGCATCAGGGCGAGCGGCGTCTACTCGGTGGAGGGCAACCTATCCGCTGAGCAGCACGAGCGGCTGCGATCTCTACTCAAGACCTACTATGCCGGCGCTGACAAGGCCGGCACGCCGCTGATTCTTGATCGGCAGGCGAAGTGGCAGCAGACATCGATGACGGGCGTCGATGCCCAGCACATCGAGACTCGACGGGTGCAGGTCGAGGAAATCTGCAGGGCCTACGGCGTGTTTCCGATCATGGTCGGGCACTCGGACAAGGCATCGACCTTCGCATCGAGCGAGGCGTTTTTCGCGGCGCACCTGGTGCACACCCTTGCGCCGTGGCATCAGGCGTGGACGCAGCGGCTTGACGAGATGCTGCTCGATGGTGCCGGGCCGCTCTTCGCCGAGTTCGACACGCGCTACATGCGATCCGGCTCCGTGCGGGATCGCGCACAGTGGGCGCGCACGATGGCCGAGATGGGCATTTACACACGCAACGAGCTGCGCGACGAAGAGGGTAAGGACCCGCTGCCGGGCCTCGATGAGCCGCTCACGCCGATGAACATGGGCGCCGGGTCTGGCGCTGATTCTGGAGGTGGCAATGCCACAGATGCAACGGCGTGAGGCTGCGATGCAGCGCTGCACGCTTGACTTCCCGCTCACGCTCAAGGCGGCAGGCGACGACGGTGTGATCGAGGGCTACGGCTCGGTGTTCGGCGTGATGGATGCCTACGCCGACATCGTGGCGGCCGGCGCCTTCGCCGAGTCACTCAAGGCGCACAAGGCCGCCGGAACCATGCCGGCGATGCTGTGGCAGCACGACAGCGACGAGCCCGTCGGCGTTTGGACCGAGATGGTCGAGGACGACAAGGGCCTGCTGGTGCGCGGGCGCCTGGCGATGGGCACGACCCGTGGTCGCGAGGCATCGGAACTGCTCAAGATGCGTGCGATCAACGGCCTGTCGATCGGGTTCTACTCGCGGCAATGGTCATATGACACCGAGACCGACGTGCGCACGTTGACGGCGGTCGATCTGTGGGAAGTGTCGCTCGTGACATTCCCGGCGAATCGTGATGCGCGGGTGCAGTCGATCAAGAGCATCGACGACCTCGCGACCCTGAAAGACTGCGAGCGGCTGCTGCGTGATGCAGGCGGCTTCTCGCGATCCGAGGCGACTGCACTAGTCAGTCGCATCAAGTCCCTGGGCGGTCGGAGCGATTCCGACGGGGGGCAGCAAGCAGCCGAGCTGATGCAAGCGCTGGCTCGGCGCAACGTGTTCACCGTCAACAACTGATGAGGTAATCATGGCTGACATGGCCGAAGTGAAGAAAATCCTGGAAGCCCAGGGCGAGGCGTTCGCCGAGTATCGCAAAGCGAACGATCAGCGACTGGACGAGATCGCCAAGAAGGGGGCTGCCGATCCGCTGATCGACGAGAAGCTGGCGAGCATCGACAAAGCGCTCGACGGCTTCAAGGCTGCGCTCGACAAGATCGAGACTCGCGCGTTCCGTCCTGGCGCCGGCGCCGGCGCCGGCGGTGGCGAGCACACGAGCCGCGAGGCCGATGCCTACAAGTCCGCGTTTTTGTCCTGGGTGCGTGCGCCGCAGGACATGAGCCGACGGGCGGCGCTCGAGCAAGCCGGCAAGGCGCTGCGCGCGTCGCAGGCCAAGGGTTCCGGCGAGGACCTTGAGACCCGCGCCACGCAGACGGTGACCAGCACCGGCTCGGCCGGCGGCTACGCGCTGCCCGAGGTGATCGAGCGTGCGATCGCGCGTCTGTCGGTGGACATCTCGCCGATCCGCCAGATCTCCACCGTGCGCTCGGTCGGCAGCCCTGATTACAAGGAGCTGGTCGATGTAAACGGCGCCGCGTTTGAGTGGGTGGGCGAGGCCGACACGCGCAGCCAGACAAATACGCCGGATCTGGCTGAGGTCGCCCCGACATTCGGCATGGCCAGTGCCAAGCCGCAGGCCACCGAGGAGTCGCTGGATGACCTGTTCTTCGACGTGGAGAACTGGCTGCAGATGAGCGCCGCCGAGGCGATCGCGCAGGGCGAGGGCGCGGCGTTCGTCTCTGGCAACGGCACCAAGAAGCCCACCGGCTTTCTCGCCGGCACGCCGGTGTCGACGGCGGATTCCTCGCGGGCCTTCGGCGTGCTGCAGTACATCGCTGGCGGCCAGGCCGCGGCCATGCCGACCAGCACGGACACCTTCCTGGACATGATCTACGCGCTGCGCGCCCGCTACCGGCCGAACGCGCGTTGGGTCACCTCCAAGCTGGTGTTGGCGGCAATGCGCAAGTACAAGGACACCACGAACCAGTACCTGTGGCAGCCGAGCACCCAGGCCGGCCAGCCGTCGACGTTCATGGGCTACGCGATCACCGAGGCCGAGGACATGCCGGCGGTGGCCGCCAGCGCCTTTCCGCTGGCCTTCGGCGACTTCCGCGAGGGCTACCTGATCGCCGATCTGGTGGGCATGCGCATCACCCGTGACGAGATCACGACCCCCGGCGTGGTCAAGTTCTACATCCGCAAGCGCGTTGGCGGAAAGGTCCGCAACTCGCAGGCGATCAAGCTGCTGAAGATCGCCACGACCTGAGTTCGTCGCAGTCTCCTCCTGGTGGTCCTTGGCCCCGCTTCGGCGGGGCCTTTTCTTTCGAGGTCCAGATGCAAATCCTCAAGCGCCTGTTGTTCGTCCTGTGGCTGGCCGTGCTGCTGCCGGTCGGCGCGCACGCGCAGAACCTTACCGACTACGCCGAAAACAAACTCGTCGACGCGGTCCTGCGCGGCCAGTCGCTCGGCGCACCGGCGACCTGGTATGTCGGCCTGCTCACGTCGGCCTGCTCGGATTCGAGCGCGGGAACCGAAGTCACCGGCGGCAGTTACGCGAGGGTCGCCGTCACGGCGGGTCTCACGCAGTGGGCCGGCACACAGTCGGCGGGCTCGACGACCGCATCGAGCGGCACCGGCGGGCAGACGAGCAACAACGCGACCATCACCTTCCCGGCGCCCACGGCCTCGTGGGGAACGGTGACCGGGTTCGGGCTGTACGACGCGTCCACCAGCGGGAATCAGTGGTTTTGCTTCACGCTGTCGACGAGCAAGACGATCAACAACGGCGACGCGGCACCCTCGTTCGCGGCCGGTGCGTTGACGATCACGTTCCAATGAAACCCGGCGAACTGCGCGCCCTGATCGACGCTCGCGAGGCGTCCGACCCCGAGTTCGCGCGCCTGGTCGAGGCGCGACGCGCTGGCGACGTGACGCAGGATCGCGCGATCGCCGAGGCGCTGTCGGCCGGCCGCTCGCGCCTGCGCTCGCGTCTGACGACCTCACGGGGGATCTACGCGGCGCTCGGCCTGGCCGACGGCGCGCTGGTCATGGGCGTCCTGCGTGCGCTCGCCGCCGGGCAGGTGCCGGGGACGGGGCAACCACTGCCGCAGGGGCACCCGCTGGCGGGCTACGTGCCGGTGTTCCGCGATCTCGTGCCGTGGCTCGAACCGCCGTGCGACGGGCTTGACTTCGGCGCGGCCGACCTGCAGGGCGTGATCGACTCCTTGGCTGCCGCGGGGCTGTTCACTCCCACACAGCGCGACAAGCTGCTGGCGCTCGGCCGTGAGCCCGACCCCATCGGCTACGACGCGGTGTCCGCTGCGCTGAGCGAGGGGGTCTGACATGGCGAGCACGCGCGAGGAATCACAGGTCCTTTGGTCGGCGGCGTCGAGCATCAGCGTCAGCGCAGCGAGCAACGCGACTTCTGACGCGCACACGTTCAACGCGTCCGACTGGTCGGCGGCGATCCAGATCAACGCGGACAACAATGGCACGCCCGCGAGCGGCGACACGGTGTCGGTCTACATCCTCTGGACGACGGGCGACATCCTGGGCGATTCCGGCAGCGACTACGACACCGTCGAACACGCGCAACTGCTGTGCACGCTGGACACCTACGCCACGAACACCCCCGGCGAGGACCCGGCGCGAAAGACGATCCCGCTGGACAACATCGCGGCGCTGGGCTTCAAGCTCTACGCGGTCAACAACTCGGCCGGGCGGTCGATCACCGTCCGCGCTCGCGTGGTGACGCAACGCGGCGCGGTCGCGTAAGGGGCGCGGCGGATGCCGATGATCGTCACGTCGCGGCCGCGCGCGAGGCTGTCGAACGTCCCTTTGACCGGGTTGTTCGTGGCCGGACGTGGCGGGCGGATGGTCGACGTTAGCCAGGCGTCGAAAGGGGCGCACACATACTCTGGCGTCACAGAGGGATCCGTCGCTGACAAGCTGGCGATGTCTCTCAATGGGTCAGACAACATTGGTCTGTCGATGCCGGATGGCTGCGTTTCGATGCAGTCCCAGGTTTTCTCAAGGATCGCGGTTATCCGGTGGGCTGGGACGGCAGACGCGGCAATTAGCGATTCGTCAGTCGCGCCGTACCCAGCCGGTCAGGGGTCGGCGGAGTGGCGGGTCGAAGCAACCGGGCAAATGCTGTTGATCCGGGCAAATATTGAGGTTGTCGGGTCTAGCGCGACGGACATTGTAAAGTCGGGCGTTGTGCAGACGGTGGGAATTACCTATGACGGCGCGACTACAAAATTTTATGTAGACGGCACGGAATACGCGGGCGGTAGTGCCGCCAAAACGTTTACCACTACGGGGTTGTGTATCGGGTGCGGGAATACCGGCGTTGACGGTTTTTCAGGTCTGATATTTCTGCACGCGGATTGGCCGGCCGCGCTAGCGCCGGCAGAAATGCGCGAATTAACGCGCAATCCGTGGCGCATGATTGCCCCCGTGCGCCGGCCGGTGTTCTTCGCTGCGGGCGGTGCGCCGGCCGAGCTCGCCGGTGCGGGCGCCGCCGGGGCGACCGGCTCGGGCGCGCTGACGACTGCGATCCCGATCCTCGGCGCGGCCGTGGTGTCGGCTACCGGGTCGGGTGCGCTGACGACCGCGATCCCGCTCGCCGGTGCGGCGGCCACGGTCTCGGCCACAGGGTCCGGCAACCTCTCGACGGTGATCCGCCTGGACGGCGCCGCGCTGGCGTCCGTCGCCGGCGCAGGAGACCTCACGGCACAGATCACGCTCTCGGGCGCGGCGCTGGCCTCTGTGGTCGGCACTGGCGCGCTGACGACTGCGCCCGCTGGCCTGGCCGGCGACGCGACGGGAGGGGCCACTGGCACCGGCACGCTGACGACCGGGATCGCGCTCGCGGGCTCGGCGTCCGTGTCGGCGATCGGCGCGGGCGGCCTGGTTACAGGGATCCCCCTGGCCGGCGGCGCGACGGCTGCCGTTACCGGGTCGGGAGACCTGGCGATCACGCTCTCGGGCCTGTCGGGCGCGGCGCTCGCGTCCGTGGTCGGTGGCGGTGCGCTGCTGACATCGATC
>WBZM01000780.1_pt1 | contig 15122 bp, 16 predicted proteins | sample 5204271 | NCBI WGS metagenome assembly WBZM01 (sample SAMN12344346, study PRJNA552823) | activated sludge metagenome | biome: Activated sludge suspended growth; feature: Nitrification reactor; material: Wastewater; isolation source: activated sludge from nitrification reactor of wastewater...
GAGTCTCTTGGTATTTTCTACATCAAAAACATACAGCGGAACTTCTACATTGGTAATCGCTTTGATTTGACTAATAATACTACGCGAACTATTGGAGAGATTATCGATGATTACAACAGAATGGCCGCTTTCGATAAGTTCGATGACGGTGTGGCTGCCGATATAGCCTGTGCCGCCTGTAACGAGAATATGCATACTGCCTAGTATACCAGCCTTGAATTAGTTGTAATTTATACATTTTGTAAAAATTGCAGAAAAAAGCATATAATCATAAGCACATACAGTAAAAACATAAAAGGAGAAACCGTATGTGCGGAATTGTTGGTTACATCGGTAGCAAAAATGCTCAGCAAGTACTAGTAGGTGGCCTAAAACGCCTGGAATACCGAGGCTACGACAGTGCAGGAATCGTGACTACAAGCAAAAAAGGTACAAGCACACTGCTGCGGGCAAAAGGCAAAGTAGCAGAGCTCGACGAAAAAGTTTCCGTACACAAAAAAGCCGATACCACAGGGATTGGTCACACTCGTTGGGCAACTCATGGTGAACCAAGCAAGCGCAACGCGCATCCACATGAAGTCGGCGACATATTTATCGTGCACAACGGGATTATCGAAAACTACCAAGACATAAAGACTACCCTGAAAAAGCATGACTACGACTTTAAAAGCGACACTGATACAGAGGTTTTGGGAGCGCTAATAGATTGGACATACAAAAAAACGGGAGATCTACTGACAGCTACCAGTGAAGCTTTGCAAATGGTGGTTGGTGCCTACGGTATTGCGGTGATGGCGGCGGGCAGCAGCGACGAGATTGTGGTAGCGCGCAAAGGCAGTCCGCTTATACTGGGCCTTGCCGACGGCGAGACGTACATTGCGAGCGATGCCTCGGCACTGGTAGGCTATACCGACCAAGTGATGTATTTAAAAGACGGTGAAATGGCGCGGTGCAAACGTAGTGGCGTGGAGCTGTTTGATATCGCAGCGCATGCGCTCGATGGTACTATCGAAACCTTAGAAGCTGATATGCAAACCATTCAAAAAAACGGCTACGAACATTTTTTACTGAAAGAAATTCATGAGCAGCCCGATACGCTGCGTTCTACCCTAAGCGGCCGATTGCGACTAGAGCAGGGCGAAGCACGGCTTGGCGGGCTAAATATGAGCGACGACGAACTACGGAGGATTGAGAATATTATTATCGTGGGGTGTGGTACGGCAAATTATGCAGGGCAATTGGCGAGCTACTATCTAGAACAGTTTTTGGGCGATGTACAGGTGCGGGTCGAGATTGCCAGTGAATTTCGCTACCGCTCGTTCGCTATCCCTAAAAATACCGTGGCGCTGATCGTCAGTCAAAGTGGCGAAACTGCCGATACCCTGGCATGTTTGGGCGAACTACAGCGCCGTGGCGTGAAATGTTTGGGCATAGTGAACGCAGTAGGTAGTACGATTGCGCGCGAAGTCGACGGGGGTGTATATGTGCATGTTGGTTCGGAAATTTCGGTGGCCAGCACCAAAGCGTTTACATCGCAGGTAGTGGCCATGGTGATGTTTGGCCTAATGGCCGCAGGAGTCAAAGGCGCATCCCAGCAGCTGCTGGCTAACTATGTGCAGGAGCTCGACAAGCTGCCGAGCGAAATCGAAAAAGTGCTGAAACAGCACGAAGCCGAGGTTAAAGCGCTCGCTAAAAAATACGCACACTACGGCCACGCACTGTATATTGGCCGTGACACACTGTTCCCTATTGCGCTAGAAGGCGCGCTGAAGCTAAAAGAAATTAGCTATATCCATGCCGAAGCCTACGCAGCGGGTGAGTTAAAGCATGGCCCGATTGCACTGGTCGACGATAGCTTTTTTGAAGTGGCATATGTGCTCGACAATTGGCTGTACGAAAAATCTCTGAGCAATATCATAGAAGTGAATGCGCGTGGCGGGCATGTACTGGTAATTACCGATAGCAAAAAAGAAATTCCTGCCGAATCGATTGTTCGACTAAACACGAAATTAAAGCACTTCACCCCACTACTGTTTAACATTATTTCACAACTATTTGCGTACTATGTGTCGCTCGAACGCGGCAACGATGTAGATCAGCCGCGTAATTTGGCAAAAAGTGTGACGGTAGAATAATTACTTGGCGCCTGTGCGCTTCAGTACGACAAGTACAGTTTTGAACAAAATTTTGATATCGAGCCAGAATGACCAGTTTTGTACATAATACAGTTCGAGCTGAATACGCTGCTCGTTGGATAAATCGCTTCGTCCCGATACCTGCCATAGCCCAGTTACGCCACTTTTGACACTCAGTAGTAGTGCACCGTGACGACGAGTAAACTTGGCATCAAGTTCACGTTTGGGGATAGGGCGTGGGCCGACGAGGCTTAAATCGCCCTTTAGGACATTGAACAGCTGCGGGAGTTCGTCGAGCGATGATTTGCGCAAGAATCGGCCGAACTTGGTGATACGGGGGTCTTCGCTGTCGTCGAGTTTGTAACCACTGGTGACGTATTTTTTGGCCAAGTCTTCGCGTCCCATAGCGATAAAATCATCGACGGCATCGCGTTTGCCGTATGTGCGTCCCATGCTGCGAAATTTGTACACACCCACAGGCTTTGAGTACTGGCTCAGGCGTTTGCTGGTGTAAAAAATTGGACCAGGGTTGAAAATAAGCTGCAGAATGATAAGTACTAGGAATACGGGCGAAAGCAAGATGATCAGAATAAACGAAACAATTGTGTCGAAAATGTATTTCAAAATAGCACCCCAGCCAATGAGAGGTGTTTGTGACACGGAGATAATGGGATAGCCCAGGAAAACATCAACGGTGTTTTTGCCTGCATAAAACTCGGGTTCACCAGGAATAAAACTGTAATTGATGTGCCTCGCTTGCGAAGCGCTGAGAATTTGCTGATTATGCTCTTTGGACCCATACAAATCTGTCTGGATGATAGTGCTGACTTTTAGCGCATCGAGCTGCTTTAGCGCATCGTCGATGGCGAGGAAGTGCTTGCTATTAAGACCAAGTGGGATAACTTGTCGCGGCCCAACAACTGCTACGATTTTGTACCCACTACGGTGAGTAGCAGCCAGGGTGCGAGCGATGTCGTAGGTGGCGTCGCTATTGCCAATCAGCATGACACGACTAACGCCCTTGCCTGCACGGTACATAATGGTTCGGATTAGCCGAAGTAGTTCGCGTTCGAGTACCAAAAATAGGAATGAACCTACTAGTACATACACGGTGACAAGTCGGGCGGGGAAGATATGCGCACCCGAGACATACTCCCAGCCGATCACCAGCAACGTGCCGATAAACGCGCTCATGGCAAGTTTGCCCCATTCGACCAAGCGGCGGCCGTAGTTGACCGAGCTATAGGTTCCAAACAAATTGAGCACAACTAGCCAAATGGGGATGATGCACAGTGCCGCAATAATATAATTGGAATCATCGCGAACGGTTAGTAGGTGACGGTTGTCAAACGACACACGGGCGATATAGGCCACACCAAACGCCGCCAAAAGCGCTAGTGCGTCGAGGATAATAAGGATAAGGCTGTAAAATTTGGTATTTTTACTGAGCATTGTACTGACAAGTATACCACCAGAGGTATTTTTAGTATAATAGTTATGCTATGACAGAACGTGCCACCAAAAAACAGCAAGCACTGCTACACTACATCAAAGAATTTATTCGCGAGCATGATTATGGTCCGAGTTATCGCGAAATTATGCGGGCGCTCGACTACAAATCGGTTTCGACCGTAGCTGTGCATGTCGATGGTTTGATCGCCAAGGGCTTTTTGGCGCGAAAAGACAAATCAGCGCGTTCGCTTGAAGTCGTTGGGATGTCGCCGACGGCAGTGCAGCACGCGCACGATACGCGGCCAAAAATTGTGCAGGCCATCGAAGGTGTGCTGCAGCACGGTGACCTGACCGAAGACCGCGCACGGGCGATTACGATGTTGCTCGACGCACTAGAACTGCTCGGCCACCAAGAAGAAGCAACGGCCTTTCGCAAAAAGCTCGACGAGCGAAAACAGCGACACCTTGCGTAAGAGTGTTTACACCTACGGCTGATTAGGGTAAAATGGCACTTGTGACTACGTCATTTCGTAGCGCACCTTACTACAATGTATTCCGGCATAGCTCAGTGGTAGAGCGGATCGCTGTTAACGATTAGGTCGCTGGTTCGAGCCCAGCTGCCGGAGCCATATAAAGATACCCCATTGTGGGTATTTTTATTTGTCATCTGTAAAATTCAAAGAGCAGGTACTCATCTACAAATGCTTATGCATTGTTATGGTTGTGGTGAAGTATATTTGATACCATCTATTAGTATGAAACAAGTTGCAAAAGTTTTAATAGTCGATAGGGATGAGCGGTATTTGCTGCTTACTTTAAATAATCATCCGAGGTTTCATAACGATGCCGACCTTCCTGGCGGGACGATTGATGAAGGCGAGATGCCGCTTGAAGCAGCAGTGAGAGAAGTGTCAGAAGAAGTGGGCATAGATTTGCAGCCCGATAGCCTGGAGGAGGTGCATAATAGTAGCAATTTTTCAAAAAACGGTACGATCTACGTCTTGTACGAAGCTCGAATCGACCAACGCCCAGAGGTGAAACTAAGCTGGGAGCATTGTCGGTATGAGTGGGTTGATCGAAAGACTATGCAGCAGCAGGCAGCCAAAGCGACGGATACCTATATGCATATGGTGTATGCGGTGTTGTCAAATCAAGAGTGATAAGGGTATAGAAGATCTGCAGAGTTTTTGCCATAGAAATACTTGTGGTTTAAATGGATTCTGATAAAATTATTAGTAATAGTTTTTGGGTAAATAACGATCCACGGGGGCTTTAAGAACGAGTATGCAAAAGGGTATAGGGGCAAAACTCATCGGTATTGTTGTGATAATTGCAGTAGCGATGATGGCATATAACGCATTTTTTGATAAAAACGGGCTTTCGACAGCCGATTTGAAACGAGCGCTTGGTGATACTGCGGCTGCGAAAGAGTATGCAAAGTATTTCGACAAAGGGATTGATTCACTCAGCATGCTTGACACGGATAACGACACGATACCCGACATAGCAGACATCGATATCGATAATGATGGACTGATTAATGCCAATGACCCCGATGTCGACAACGATGGGATACCAAATGCCAAAGACCCCTCGACTGCGATCATTGCTCTAATGGTAAATGGGCAAGTGACGGGAAAAAATAACTTCGAGGGACAAACCACAGCTACAGTAACGGATAAAACCCAAACAAGTACAGTAGGTACCAGCGGAGCGAACGGCACGAATGGTGCCAGCGGAACAAATGGAGCGAATGGAACAACAGGTGCGAGCGGGAGTGCTGGGAGCGCAGGAGCTTCAGGGGTAAGTGGCGCAGCAGGCACAGATGGTTCGAGCGGCGCTGCGGGTGCAAATGGTATACAGGGTATTGCGGGAGCGCAAGGTCCTGCTGGTCCGCAGGGTCCACGCGGTGCGACTGGTGCCACAGGTGCCACGGGGCCACAAGGACCTGCGGGAACTGTCGGTGTGGTAACGAATGATGGTGTTGTAAAAACAACATTAACAGGAGCGGATCTGGATGTTCAGCTAGTGGTAGCAGCCAGCGGAGGCTTGGAGAAATCTAGTACAGGACTAGGGCTTAAAACTACCTGCGCAAATGCCGAAGTTCTGAAATGGAATGGTACCGCCTGGGCGTGTTCGGCAGACTATGGGGGCATAAACTATAGCTCTGGCGCGGGGATTACGATAAATGCCGGGGTGATTACTGCTGTTTTGGGTGCAACTATTGAAACAGGTGAAATAACAAATGGTGCAGTAACCGACACAAAGCTGGCTGATAATGCGGTAATAACCACAAAACTGCTCGACGGTGCAGTAACGAGTGCGAAGATTGCCAACGGTACGATTGAATTTTCTAAACTTGCGGCAAATGGATGCTCAAATAATCAGATAATACGTATGAGCAGCAGCGTATGGTCGTGTGGCAACGATGCGCCATACACGGCGAGTGGGGGTATTAAATATGAAGCAACTGACCTGACAAACCCTGCACTTGGCGGCAATTTTAAGCTAGATATTGGTGGCCTACCTGCAATTACAACAGTGAGCGCAAATGACCTAGTGGTGGTCGAAACAGCTGCAGGAGCAAAAAGTGTAAAATACAGTGACTTTTTGGCGGGCAATCTAAATTATCGAGGTGCCTGGAATGCCACAACCAACACCCCTACCCTAGCTACCTGCGACAACACGATGAAAGGACATTACTATGTCACAAGTGTTGCAGGTACAACAACACTTGGTGCAATTTCGAACTGGGGGGTCAATGATTGGGCGATTTGTAACGGAACTAATTGGGAGAAATTACAAAGCACTAATTCAGTAACATCCGTATTTGGGCGCACAGGCGTTATATCGGCTGCTTCGGGCGATTATACGGCGGGGCAAATAAGTTCGAGCGCAGGGGCGGCGTTGGGAGCTTGCACACCAGTCTTTTGCTTAATGATTTCTGCCTGAAACCATTTGTTATAACGACGGATCTCGAGCAGTAGTGACGCGAGATCTTGCGGCGAAACAACGGTGGAGGGAAGGGTTACTTTAGGCGTCATTTTGGATCCCTTGCAGTAGTTCATTTTTGTGCTCTTCGAGCATGGCCACTAGATACGGTGCTTGGGCGCCTAGGTCGACTTCGTTACCCAGTGTTTCAGCAAGGAAGGCACTAATCGTATCAGTCAAACGACTGTCGAGTGCGGCGACAAGTTGTTGTTTTTGCATCGCCAGCTTAGCAGCCATGGCTTGCTCGCGTTCGGCAAATTTTGTAGCCATGTCTTGTTCCATTTTAGCCTTGTATTGCTGCAGTTCGCTTTCTACCGTTGCTTGCTGCGAAGCGATGGTGCCGTTGGCGTTGTCGAGCATTCCCATGGAGCTTTGGCGGAGCGCGGCGAGCCGCTCTTCGAACAGTTTCGTTTCTTTGTCGAGAATATTCGACCCAACTTCAGTCAGTGTGCGGGTGAGTTCGGTTGTCGTGGCACTGAGGTTTTGTTCCAGTGTGGCGGCTGATTGTTCGAGTACGGCATTATATCGCTCCTGAGCCTGTGTCATGAGTTGCTGTCTGAGTTGAGGGGCAACGCTTGTTGACTGCTGCCCAGGTGCTGGTTTTTGTGGTCGAAAATGTGCTCGAGCATGCTGAATCGCTAGTACCATCACGCCACCGAGCAAAAACAAATTAACACCGATGATGATCTGGACGAGCATGCTATCCATCTAGCTACAGCCTCGTCAATATTAAGTAGATTGCCACCATGCCCGCCGCCAATATGGTGAGTACCAGCGAAGACATCTGCAGCAGGTCGCGATAAATTGCCGCTTGGCTCATTGGGTTGCGCCCCACCGAAATAATACTGCTGTGAATCATCGAATAAACAAAACTTGCCACGATAATAAGTGTAATCAAAAATACTCCGCTGGCCAGAAGTATGGGCAAGCTTTCAACCTTTTTTCCCGCCAAGCCATTGGCGACATTCTGCAAAGCGGCGGGCACAAGGGTTTTTTCTGGTTCTTTGAAAAAATACGCCACGTTCACCAGTACCGACACTTGTCCGACAGTTACTTCTTGCTCTTTACCATCCTTGGTTTTGTACTTTTCTTTCTTTTTGCCGACCATAGTGCCTTCGGCAATGCCGATAATACGTGAATTATTGATGGCTTTCATGCCAATACCTCGAAATGGCGAAGCGGTAATGTGGTCGCCGCGCTTTATGTCGCCATTAACATTCGAAACAAGCACGGGTAACGTGCCACTGGTCGCCACCTGTACTTGGCTTTTACCTTCGTTGGTAACCGTCAGAAGTGAACCTGTCGAACTAATGACCACTCCAAAAATATTATCAGTATTATCGGTCGACGAAGCGACAACACTATCGGTGGTATTGGTTTCAAGGCTAACGATCGAACCGACAGGCAAATCACTTTTACTTGCGTACGACTGAGAGATGGTGGTGGTTGCGTGGGCATGCAGGCTAAACAAGCATGCGAGCGTCAAGACAGCACCAATAAGCGTGATTCCACCAAAAATAATCTGTCGGCGATAAATAGATGCCCCCTCCATAGAGTAAAGTATAGCAAAAAGCTTATGTCATACCAATGAGAATATGCTATATTAAGCACATGAAGTATTCTCGAGGGTTTACATTGCTCGAACTTGTGGTGTTTGTCGGAGCAATTATTATTTTGCTCGTCGTCGTGTACTTTATGAATCACGGCTAAGTAAGGTACACTATAGGGTGTGTTAAGTTATCTTTCTGCCTCGTCTGAAAAATCAGGGCTTCGTGTTGTCGACACGATTGCTCCAGATGTTTGGGTACGTTGCGAACGGCCAACACCTGACGAAAAAAGTCTGTTAGTGGGTTTAGGAATCGACGAAGATGTGCTCAGTGACGCACTCGACCCGCACGAGGTGCCACGTGTTGAACTGAGCGATGGCTGGACCTATTTTATTACGCGTATTCCCGATACCGACGATGAATTTAATGATTTTACGACCCCAATCTTGTTTGCGCTTGGCAAGCAACACACGGTGACTGTTAGTCGTGATAGCTTGGGGCGGCTATGGCAGCCATTTATCGATTCGACACAGGTCAATATGGCCGATCAAGCCGAGTTGTTTATCGCTATGATCGACGAAACTGCCAAACATTATCAGCGCCGTGTGGCAGTGATCAACCGCCAGATGCGTGCGGCAACTAGCGATGTGGTGAAGCTTAGTTCAAAAGATATCGTAGTGCTGACTGAGTACGAACGAAAACTAAATGACTTTTTAGATGCGCTGATTCCCACCAACACCGCCCTCGAAAAGTTATTGGGTGGCCGATTGCTGCGTTTGCAGGGCGACGACAAAGAATTAGTCGAAGACTTATCGATCGATTTTGAACAGCTGATCGCTCGCTGTAAAAGCTTGCTTCGTACTATTACTAACGTGCGTGATAGTTATCGAGCAGTGATGGATACTAAACTGAACGAAACTATTCAACTCCTCACCGTAATAACTGTGGCGCTGACCGTGCCGACAATGCTTGCGGGACTGTATGGCATGAACGTACCGCTCCCCGATGCCAACTCGCCGTTTATATTCTGGGGAATTATTAGCGTGAGCGTGGTCTGTGCGCTCTTGTTGTCGCTGTATTTTATGCGCAATCGCCGCTAGACTACTTGACGCCAACGTATAACTTGTATAACATGTAATACATGACAGCAACACATATTTCACTTGCAGGTACCGCTACCGTTGGCCCAAAAGGCCAGGTGGTGATTCCCGCTGATGTCCGCGAAAAAATGGGCATTGCACCAGGCGACAAACTGATCGCCCTGTATGTCGAAGATAAACAATCTATTGCTTTTGTTACTGAGGCAGCCGCACAAGAACTGGTCAACAAAATGGGCAATCATATCGCTGCACTCCAAACCATAGTGGGAAAACGGTAGACTTGCTTATGCATCATCATCTGACCTTGCGTGGCAAACTAGTAATCATGATTTCGGTCATGGCCAGCATGTTTTTGGTGGCCCTCGACCAAACAATTATCGCCACTGCCTTAGGTAAAATTGTTGAGGATTTCAATGCGTTTGACAGCCTGAGCTGGATTATCACAGCTTACCTACTAACCACAACGGTAACTGTGCCGATCGCAGGGAAATTGTCCGATCTTTTTGGTCGCCGAATCTTGCTTCTAGTTGGTGTGGCGATATTTGGGGGCGCATCATTAATGAGTGGCCTAGCGGGAGATGTCAACCAACTGGTAATATGGCGCGCTGTGCAGGGAGTTGGTGGTGGTATCATTACCGCCAATGCCTTTACGATCATCGGCGACCTATTTGCGGCGCGTGAACGCGGACGCTGGCAGGGAATGCTCGGTGCAGTTTTTGGACTAAGCTCGGTGATTGGGCCGCTACTTGGTGGCTGGCTGACAGATGGTCAAAATATTTTTGGTGCTACTACCAGTTGGCATTGGATTTTTTGGATCAACGTGCCGATTGCGGTTGTAGCCTTTGGGTTGCTGCTGCGATTCTGTCCGCCACTCAAACACAATACCACACCGAGCGTCGACTATGTCGGCGCAGCGCTTCTTGCTGTTGGGCTAGCAACTCTCGTGCTTTCAGTCGACAATACCGAAGCTATTTTCAAAGACGTCATGAGCAGCTTTGGCCTTTCGCTCACTGGTTTGCGGGTGATTATGGGGGCGATTGTGGTTGCGGCATTCGGGTTATTTATTTGGCAGCAAAAACGAGTCAAGGAGCCAATCTTGCCACTTCGTTTCTTCAAAAACTGGAATTATTCAATTGTTATGGTGATAGCCACTTTGTTCGGTGCAGGGTTTATGGGTTCGATTATTTACCTCACTCAGTTTAACCAACAGGTATTTGGTGCTGGCCCTACTGAAAGTGGGCTGATGCTGATTCCGATGGTAGCGGGGATTATGGCTGCCAGTATTGGGTCGGGACAGATTATTTCTCGCACGGGCAGGTACAAGATTTTTATGCAAATTGGTATTGTTATTGCAACAGCTATGGTTGCGTTGCTTGCCACTCTTACGCCAGATACACCGTATTGGCACGCAGCGATTATGATGACGCTAGTAGGGTTCGGGCTGGGGCTTGTCATGCCTGTGATGAACATTGCGGTCCAAAACGAATTTAAACAGCATGAACTAGGGGTTGCCACCAGTTCGATCCAGCTGTTTCGCGGTCTAGGTTCCACTATTGGGATTGCGATTTTTGGATCGATGCTTACCGCAGGAATTACCACCAACCTCGCAAATGTTCAGAGTGATCCCTACCTCCAAGCTCTTAAAAGTGCGCCCGCTGCAAAGCAAATTGGTGATCTAAACAACCCAAATACACAGTTGACGCTAAACACTCCCGATGTAAAAAGTAAAATAAAAGACGGATTTGCAGCTAGTACCGAAAAACTTCCCGTACCTATAAGAGACACAGCACGCAGAAACTTTATGACCCAGCAGGATGCGTATTCATCGAAAATTACTCACGCATTTTCAAAATCTCTCCAGAGCATTTTTATTACATCAGCCTTGCTTATGCTAGCGGCCAGTGTCTTTGTGTTCATGATCCGTGAACGTAAACTAGAGCGCGCTTCGGCCGCTATAACACCTGGCGAGATGTAGGGATCAATTCAGGGTATGGTACAATAATCGATATATGGTGGGGTACTACACAAAGCGTTCGAAAGCCGATAATTTCCAAAAATTATCGAGTCCAATATCAAAAGATATGTGGGTTGATGCTCCAAATATCACTACCCAAGAACTGCATACTCTAACGCAAAAATACGGCTTAAATTCTAATATTACGTATGATGTCAAAGACAAACAAGAGCTGTCGCGTATCGAGCTCGCAGACGACGACGTGTATGTATTTATTCGCGTTCCAATACTCAATACGGTAGGGCGAGTCGTTACGCACCCTATGCTTGCGATTGTGCATGATCGCAATTTTTTCACTATTTCAACCAAAACCACAGTAGAACCGAGTACTGTTGCTGAATACACGCGACCCACCACAACCCGACGCGGTGGTGATCTTTTGCTCGGTGTTGTCGCAGCTTGCGTCGCCGAATATGAATTAGCACTTAAACACACCGAACGCAGTATCGATGACACAGGATCACGCTTGCGTACGCGTGAAATTACCAACCAAGATTTTATCCATTTCGTGGTAGTTGAAGACAATTTAACTAGCTGCCGAATGAATCTGAGTGGCATACTAGCGACACTGGGGCGCCTAAAAGAAGTAACTGTGAACCTGTTTTCAAAAGAGCAACTTGAAGCGCTCGACGACATCTCCTTGCATATCCAGCAGCTTCTAGTAGCCGTCGAAAGCTACGCGGGACGGGTCGAAAGTATTCGCAATGCTTACGGGACAGTTGCCAATAACACCCTAAACCAACGTATGCAAACCCTAACGGTTTTTACGGTTATGATCGCATTACCCAATCTCTTTTATGGGATGTACGGAATGAATGTTACGGGTTTGCCGTTTCATGATCAACCCTGGGGATACTTGTTTGTATTAGTCTTGTCGCTCGGCATCACATTATTAATTTTTACTATTGCAAAACGCTTACGAATCTTCTAATATACATACTACTAGACAAATTGTCAAAACACTTGTGCTTGACGTAAAATTCTCACTCTGATACGATTATTGTTGTGTTTTGGTACGACAAACACGAAAAATAAACGAACCATCGTAATTTTAAAGGTCGAATGTACCAAAACCACGCGGCGCATATAAGCGTACGCAAAGGAGAACACATGCCAATACGCATCGATTTTGCCCCCTCGCGGAGCAAAAAGATTGCAGTGGATGTGGTGCCTGCCGAATGGCAACTGTATATTGCACACTAAGAACATACAGTTCAACACTCTACCTCCCCCGAGGTAACACCAAAAACCACCCCAAGGCACCGGGGTGGTTTGTTTTTATAGTTTATCAAACCGAAACTATTTTTTACTTGCCGCTATAGCGTTCGAAAATAGCTTATCCACACCATCTTTGCCATCGATTTCTTTTTGTTCAACTTTGCGGCCGTTTACAAATAGTGTTGGGGTTGCCTCTACTTTTGCCTGAACACCTAGTGCGCGGTCGAAGTTAATTTTTTTGTTTATAGCATCATTTTTTTCAGTCAATGTTTTGGTAAATGTCTCTTGGTTGATGCCGAGCTCTTTTGCATATTGTGCAAAAATGCTGGTGCGAGTATCGGTCGAAGCCGATGACCAATCGCTTTGTCGTTCATACAATAGATTATGCATCTCCCAATACTTGCCGCTCAGCCCTGCAGCTTCAGCGGCAGCCGCAGCAGCTTTTGCGTTGGGGTGAATTTGGGTCAGAGGGAAGTTACGGAATATGAATAACGCATCGTCTTTGTATTTTTCGCTAGCAGTTTTTACTGCAGGATGTAGGTTCCCGCATCCTGGACACTGAAAGTCGCCATATTCAACTATCACTACCTTTGCATTGGGATTGCCATAGGTGTGATCTCCAATTGCGCCCGATTCTTCACTGGCTTTCTGTACTTTGGTAGTATCGACTTTTGATACGTCTACCGCGTCTTTTTTTGAATACACGTACAGCCCTGCAAATAGTACCATACAGCCAATTACAAACAGTATCCACATTTTTTTCGTCACAATAAATCTCCTTTTTCTCTACCTAGTGTAGCGAAAATGTCGTAGAATGAACAGTATGATAGTGTTTGTGGTTGTGTTTTTGGTAGCCGTTCTGGTGCTTGTGGCAAGTATTGTTATCGATACACCAAGTGATAGTCAGTTCGAACTTGAACGACGCAAAAAAACAGGTAGCAAAGACGCCGAAGCGCTTCTTAGTCGCCGCGAGCATCTTGCAGATCTCATTTCGCTTGTACGTACACTCGCTTCACTTCTGCTTGTTGTAGTGGTAGCGGCGTGTGTAGCTGCGTGGGGTTGGGTATTTGGTCTCGCTATAGCACTGGTAGTGGCACTACAATATGGCGCGTTAGCCCGAATTCCTTTTGTACATAATTTTGCCCAAAAATATTATGAAAAATACGAACCCGCGATTATTCGCTTCATCACACGTTATCCATTTATTGCTAAGATTGTACGAACGATTACCACTACGCCTGCCGACAGCAAACTGGGTTCACGCGAAGAATTATTGCACCTTGTTTCGCAGTCGGGTGTGGTGCTGTCTCACGACGAAAAGTCGATGATCGCACATACGCTCCAGTTTGCTACGCACACCGTGCGCGATATCATGACACCGCGAAGTGTTATCGATAGCATTGGTCGTTACGAACTGCTTAATCCATTGGTGCTTGACCAGCTGCACAAAACAGGCCACAGCCGTTTTCCTGTGATTGATAGCGATATCGACCACGTTGTTGGTATGCTGTACTTGCGCGATGTACTAACGATTGATTCGAGCAAAAAACATACCGCGCGGGTCGAAACAGCGATGGAGCCAAAGGTGTTTTATATTCACGAAAACCAAACGCTCGACCACGCACTCGCCGCTTTTTTGCGTACCCATCATCATTTGTTTGTGGTGGTGAACGAGTACCGTGAAACTGTGGGGCTCGTAAGTCTTGAAGATGTTATGGAAAAACTCCTGGGCAAAAAAATCATCGATGAATTTGATGCCCACGATGATTTACGACTTGTTGCCGAACGTAACCCGCGTCGCAACAATCACGCTGCGGGCGGCAAAGATGTATAAGAAAGAGCTTATTTACTTTTTTCAACTGCACGCTTGCCAATACTGACAATATGTTTGGCACGGAAATGCGCAAAAGCTTCACGTTCAATACCGTATCGTTTGATATGGGTAGTAATGTATTCGCTGCCGAGTAGGCGAGGCAATATGACATACGTAGCGCCTTGTTCGTATAGCTCCATTGCATCTTCGTAAGTACGAGCATGGCAGATGTACACGATATCGGGATTGTAGCGGTGCAGGTGGGTTAAAATCATGTGATTGATGGTTTTGTCGATAATGGTGCTGGCAACAAATTTGGCGCGTCCTGCATTTATTTCGTCCAAAAACTCGTTGTCGGTCGCATCGCCATAGGCATGTCGCACGCCTTGAATCTCTAGGTGTTCAATCACTTCAGGATTGTAATCAACCACAATATAGCGCTGTTTCATGTCGCGGAACATTTGTAAAAATTCGTGTCCGCCATGATGATAGCCAAACAAGATGCAGCTATACGGGGTTTCGCGTTTGCCGCGCTCGCGCAATTCATGACGTTCAAAAAGCGTCAGCCATTTTTTTAACTTACGATATAGCTCGTCGTCATAATGCATCAAGTAGGATGAAAGCGCAATTGTAATGAGGGCGACTAATGTAATGATGGCACCGCTATGTTGATCGACAACGCCAACGCTTGCTGCAAACATTACCAGGATGATCGAAAACTCGCTAACTTGCGATAAGTGCACTGCAGCCTTGAAGCTCGTTAGTTTGGTGTAGCGCTGAACGCCAAGTGCAGCGAGAACCGCCAAAGGCTTCATGATCATAACAATAATGGATAGTACGATTGCAGGAGCA
>WBZM01002594.1_pt1 | contig 15112 bp, 12 predicted proteins | sample 5204271 | NCBI WGS metagenome assembly WBZM01 (sample SAMN12344346, study PRJNA552823) | activated sludge metagenome | biome: Activated sludge suspended growth; feature: Nitrification reactor; material: Wastewater; isolation source: activated sludge from nitrification reactor of wastewater...
CCGCCGGGGTTAGACTCTAAACCGATCCGCTACTCAAAAGCGGGGGGACGTCGGCGTTACTAAACAACCTGGACCCGTATTTCGAGGACGGCAGGAAGGTTCTTGGCGATATCGATTCGGTGATGAAGGCGATCCCACAAACCGAGAAACGCAGGGCATACGCCAAGCGGCTGCTCCATGCGATCTACTCCTTGTCAGGCTGTCACCCTGGGAACAAGGGGGATGGGGCCGAGGGTCCAAAGGAAGCAGCCTACCGTCGTGCAATACAGCGAATTCAAAGGAACTGCAGTGCGGTGGAGTGGGACCAAGCTTTGGCCGGCTTCTTGGGGGACATTACCTCCAAGACAATCAGCAGCGCCTCCGAAAAGCCTCCCACGAGGAAAAAATCCGTAACTCATTGAAAAACCGGAGAATAGTCATTTACATCTACCCTGCTGCTAAGTACTCCGCCAAGTTTTGCCGTAAAAACAATGCGTTACGTCATTTTTCCTGCAGGATGGCGTTTCGCGCGACAGTAGCGGGCCCTTGCTGAACTCCAGCCTCTGCCGCCGAAAGGGGTTAACCGCCGATGGCCGCTCGATCGGTTGGAATCCCCCAGTCAAGTCGCGACTACGAGCAGGTTCGCCCCCTTCGCCGCAAGTCGCCAGCAATGAAAAGGGGCGAAGGGTCTGCGGACCACTTCGCCCTGTTGAAAATCACTGGTTCGAGTCAGGCCGACTTCGCAGCCTTGCGCTTACAGTTGTAGAAGTACGTCTGAGCGCCCTTCGGCGTCAGGCTCGCGCCCTCGACGAAAGCCTGAACGATCACCTCACGGGGCTCCCCGGAGATCAGCTCGAACATCTTGCGGGCGACGTCGGCCTTCGTCACTTCAGCCTGCTTGCTCATCTCCTTGCCGAGCGAGATGGCTTTCTTCACCGCAGCCGGATTGACCGGCTTGGCGGGCTCCTGCTTCGCCGGGGCCGCAATGGCCTCGGGCTTCGACGTGGTCTCGGCGTTCATCTGGAATCCCTCATGTTGCTTCCGACTTCGTGACCTCGACCTTCGAGATCACCATGAGGGGCACGGTCCCGGCGATTCCCTTGAAAGACAACGCCGAGTCGACGCGAAAACCGGCGGGGAACCTCCGTTGACCTTCCCGGATTACTCCTTGACGGTCGTGGAATCATCGGCCGACGAGCGAGCAACCCGTGTACAAGGTCCAGTACAAGTCGCGCAACGCTACTCAGTCGTGGGCAAACTACGGTTCCTACGGGAGCGAAGGTGCTGCGCTGAGCGTCGCGACGCGGATTCGGTCGAAGTACTTCATGGTTCGCGTGACCGATAAACAGGGGCGCGTGGTGTTCATCTGCTAGCTCGACGTCAGTTGCCTGCCGGTCCACGTCCCGGACGGTCACCGCTGGGTATGGCCTCTTAGTACAGCCTTTGATTCGTTATAGGTTGTGCGGTGTCGATGCCATTCTCAGCGAGAAAGCCCTTCAGCCGCTCGTAGGAACCGCGATGCCGGTCAGACCGAATAATCTTCGGACTGAAGATGATGCTGATCTCAGATACCTTTCCTTCAGCCCCTTCTCGGAAGAACAGCGGGGCAAGTAGCTGCAACAACCTGCGTGCCGAAGGCAACTTCTCCGCGTCGCTTCGAGTAAGGGCATTGATCGCATATCGAAACGACCCGAGCACGATGTCGACGGCACTGGTCATGTGCGCCTGGCCGATAGCGGAGTAGTGAAAGCCTACGATCCTGCTCAGGCGCATCTGCTGGGAGTAAGGCATTCCTCTTAAGCCGACGGAGAACTTCTCGCGCAGGTGCGCGTCGATGCGGCTGTCGTCGAAGCGATCTATTAGTACGAGCCCGTGACTATCAGGTCGATGTAGGTAGCAATCGAAGTGGTAGCAGATCGTGTTTATCGCATTGCGTCGCGCGTCCACCGGGTTGGTCGCGATGTCATGCAATATCATCGACGTCAGGAATACGCATCCATGAGCAACGACTGATTCGATTACGGCCTGCTTCAGTTCGAGGAAATCCTGGTGGGATAGGTGATCGGGTCGAGGATTGAACTTCAGCACGAAGTCATCCGGAATCCTGGCTCGCCGACGAATGACCTCTATCGACTGCGTGAAAGCCAGCGCGGAGTCGGAGGCGATAACGAGTCCACCGTAGACGAAGAAGTCGCCACTGCGTTCCTCCAGGTTGCTTTCGTCGCAGTAGAGAAGATGCAAAGCCGGCCCCGACCGTCATGATGCTTCGGAGAATATAGCCCACCGCATCCCCCAACACCCACCGTCTAATCTTTCATATCTCCGCACGTAGGGTCATTACTCGTGCAGCCCTGCGGTGGACAGGCAGTGCACGGCGGGAGTGGTAGAGATTCGGGACTGGCCCACGATGATTCCACCGTGGATCGGCCAGCAAGCGATCAGCAGGACTTGGATCGGTAGCGTCGCCATAGTGCGGCGAGGTATCTGCTGGCCTGCTTCGTCGTGATGATCTCGAAGCCCGGCATGTCATCGAACAGGGTCATCGCAACGTCGGTGAACTGATCGCGGGGAAGGTTGGACCCGAAATCCTCGATGACGATCTCGACGAGCCGGTCGAGCTCATCGTCAGTCAACGCAGCAAACGAACGATTAGCGGTGGAGTCCATGAGTCCACCGTCCCGGCGGTGCCGGCACAAGGCAACGGCAGATTGATAGGACTCCACCCTCAGCATCGTAAATACGGGCTGGAGGTGCCTCATGAACAACTGGAATCAACTACTCGCGATGTTGGACAAGACGATCGGGTTTCCCAACCGGATCGACTCGACCGTGAAGAAAGTCCGTCAGGGCTACGATGAAAAGAAGAACGAACACGTGATCTACTTGGAGTATCGGGTGCGCGTGAAGCCGGGTGCCGCGGGAAACGAGAACCCTCAAGTGCTGACCCTGTTGCGCGATTTAGTGTCCGGGCGATCGTGAAGCACGGTCCGCTTCTCACCGTCGACACGATCCCCTGATTCCGGCAACGAAGACAACAGGCCGTAGTGCCGATTATTGGGCGTGTTGGCTGGAATTCTGGCTTAACCCTTCACCATCCCCCATCCGGCCCCGCATGGACAACAACATGGGGGTAAAGCACCACGTACTGGGGACCCGAATGGTGGAGGACCACCCCGAGAACCGGTATCGACTCAGCGATCGGCTGAATTGGCCCGACAGGGCATGGAATCGATCACGGCGATTGGCGTCAGCGATGGGACCGGGCGACAACCGATGAGGAATGGCCTCAATCGAGTAGCTTGGGAAGCTACAGTTCTACCATTGAACTACACCCGCGCGGGGCGACGATTCTAAGCGGGTTCGGCCGGGCCGGCAATCGAGCCAGCCCGGCCGCGCGGGCCGCCGCGACGCTACTTCGCGGGCGCCGGATTCACGACTTCGACGGTCACCTTCGGGATGTGCCCGGTGAAGCGCGAGCGATCCTCCGCCCCGATGGCCTCGACCACCGGCGTACCGAGGTCGACGCCGACGTCGGCCGTCTCGTCGGCCGAGAATATGCCGGCCTGCGTGTTGTCGATTCGGCCTTCCGCGACCTTCTCGCCGTTCACATACAGCGTGCCGTTGCCGCCCTTGCCCGGGCCGCCACCGTCGTAGTCGAACTGGAACCGCACCGTCGCCTTGCCGGCCGCGAGCGGCTGACCGGCCACGATGTCGGTGGTCTTCAGGCCGAGGTAGTTGTACGAGTATCCCGGTACGCCGTCCTTGACGTACATCGACCAGCCGCCGAACCGCCCGCCCTGCGCGATGATCGTGCCGTTGCCGCCGCCCTCGGGCACCTCGATGTCCGCCGTGACCGTCTTGGAGCGGTTCTTGACGTTGATGAACACCGCCTCCATGACGCCCGTCATGCCGTCGCCGAGCGTCAGCGAGGTGCGGCCGTGCATGATGTCGGGGCGACCCACGAGCGCGGCATCCATGCGCTCGTAGAGGCGATCGTCCATCGGCAGCACGTGGTGCTTCTTCGCCTCGGCGAGGAATACCTGCTGCAGTTCCGCCAGCTTCTGCGGATGCTGGGCCGCGACATTGTTTGCCAGGCTGAAGTCCTTGCGGACGTCGTAGAGTTCCCACTCGTCCTGCGTGAGCGGGTGGCGCGGCGTGGATTCCCACGGCGCGCGGTGGATCGTCCGTGCGAACCAGCCGTCGTGGTAGATCGCGCGGTTGCCGGAGATCTCGAAATACTGCGTGGTGTGGCGCTCCTTCGCATTGGCGTCGTCGAAGGAGTACACCAGGCTCGTGCCTTCCATCGGGATCTGCGGCGTGCCGTTGACGACCTTCGGGTCCGGCAGGCCGATCGCCTCCAGGATGGTCGGCGCCACGTCGATCACGTGGCCGAACTGCGCGCGCACGCCGTTCTTCGACTGGATGCGCTTCGGCCAGGAGACGACCATGCCGTTGCGCGTGCCGCCGAAATCCGACGGCACCTGCTTCATCCAGCCGAACGGCGCGTCGAGCGCCACCGCCCAGCCGGCCGACATGTGCGGGTACGTCGTGGGGCCGCCCCACTCGTCCACGTGCTTGAGCATGTCGGGTACCTGCTCGTGCACGCCGTTGAAGTACGTGTACTCGTTGAACATGCCGTTCTGGCCGCCCTCGCCGCTGGTGCCGTTGTCGCCGGCGATGTAGAAGACCAGCGTGTTGTCGGCCTGGCCGACATCGGCGAACGCCTGCAGCATGCGGCCGATGTGATGGTCGGTGTAGTCGGCGTAAGCCGCGTAGACCTCGGCCTGCCGCGCGAACAGGCGCTGCTCGTCGGCGGTCAGCTTGTCCCAGTCGCGGATCGCCACCGGCTTCGGCGCCAGCTTCGTTCCGGGCGGCACCACGCCCAGCTTGATCTGCCGCGCCAGCGTCTCTGCACGCAACTTGTCCCAGCCCTGGTCGAACTTGCCGCGCCACTTGGCGATCCATTCCTTCGGCACGTGGTGCGGAGCGTGCGTCGCGCCGGGCGCGAAGTAGATGAAGGACGGGCGGTCGGGCGTCAGCGCTTTCTGGTACTTGATCCACGCCACGGCCTTGTCGGTCATGTCGGCCATGAAGTGGTAGTTCGGGTCCTTCGGCAGCTCGACCGGCGCCACGCCGTCATACAGGAACGGCGCCCACTGGTTGGTCTCGCCGCCGATGAAGCCGTAGAACTTGTCGAAACCCTGGCGCGTGGGCCAGCGGTCGAACGGGCCGGCGATGCTGGCTTCCCAGGAGGCGGTCTCGTGCCACTTGCCGAACGCAGCGGTCGCGTAGCCGTTGAGGCGCAGCGTCTCGGCGAGCGGCGCGGTGGCGTTCGGGATCTGGCCCGTGGCGCCCGGCAGCGCGGTCGCCATCTCCGTGATGAACGCCATGTTCACGGTGTGGTGGTTGCGCCCCGCCTTCAGCGCCGCACGGGTCGGCGAGCAGAGCGCCGTGGTGTGGAAGTTCGTGTAGCGCAGGCCCTGCTGCGCGAGGCCGTCGAGCGTCGGCATCGGCACCGGGCCGCCGAAGGGCCCGGTCACGCCGAAGCCCATGTCGTCGATGAGGACGAGCACCACGTTCGGCGCACCGGCCGGCGCGGTGACGCGGAACGGCACGGGCGTCTTGACGTTGCGGGCGTCGAGTTCCGTGATGACCGGGCGCGGCGGCTCCTGGATCGGCAGCACCGTGCGGTCGAACCCGGGTTGCGGGGCGCCCTGGGCGGCGAAGCACGCGAGCGGCAGTAGCGCGCCGGCCGCCACGTGGCGGACGAGAGTCGGGAATCGGGCGGGCATTGTGGTGTTCTCCCCCTCGGTTCATTGTTCGGCCCAAGGCCCAGCTTATATCGAACCCGCGGCGCGACTGCATCTGTCCGGCGAATCAGCGCGCGGGCGGAACGGCCGCCGCCGGCAGCGGCGTCCCGACCTGCGCCATGATCGCCTGGAATCGCGGGTCGTCGTGCAGGTCGCGGTGGTGGTGATCGACGCCGACCTGCGTGAGGTAGTCGTCGTGCACGACCATCGCGCGGCGCAGCCAGGCGAGCGACTGCTCGCGGTCGCCGAGCCCGATCGCGACGTCCGAGAACGCGATCGGCGGGACGTACTGGTTGGCGCTGAGGCGCGTGAGGTCCGCGAGGATGCGGCGGGCGTCGTCCACCCGCCCGGCCCGGGCATACACGTAGCCGAGCGGCGCGCCGCCGAGCACCGGGCCCATCGCCGGCAGCACGCGCTCGTAGCGCTCGATGGCCTCGTCCCAGCGTCCCTCGGCGCTCGCGATGACGGCCAGCTGGAATTCCGCGAAAGCAAAGGTCGGGTGCTTCCGGTGCGCCGCGGCGAAGATGCGCCGCGCCTCGTCGATGCGGCCCGCGAACCGCGCCGGAATGCCCTGGGCCGTCGCAAGGATGGGCGACAGCGGGTCGAGCGCCAGCGCCTCGCGCAGGTCCGCGGCGCAACCTTCGAAATCGTGGCGGTAGCAGCGTGACTCGGCACGCCACTGGTAGGCCGTGGCGTTGTTCGGGTCGAACTCGATGGCCTTGTGGAAGTGCGCGTCGGCCGTCGGCCAGTCCCAGTCGAACTGGGAGTACACGACGCCCAGCACCATGTGTGCGCGCGAGGACTCCGGGTGGTACCGGAGCGCCGTCTCGGCCGCGGCACGGGCTTTCGGGTGCGCCTCGGCAGGCGCGGTGCCGGCATACAGGGGCATCAGCAGCCAGGTCTCGGCCAGGCCCACGTGCGCCTCGGCGTACTCGGGCTCAGCGGCAATGGCCTTTTCGTAGAGCTGGATGGCCTGGCGCAGCGATGCCGCCGTGCGCAGGCTCCAGAAATGCCTCGCCCTCAGGTAGAGCGCGTAGGTCGCGGGATCGCGCGGCGCGACGGCGGCGGCGGTGCGCAGGCGCGCCGAGAGGTGGGTGGCGAGCTTGGCGGCAATGTCTTCCCGCGACTGCGCCAGGTCGACTGGGCTGAACCGGGCGTCGTAGGCCCACAGCACGCTGGCATCCCCGGCATCGAGCAGCCGCAGCGCGACGACCGTCTCCTCGCCGGCCGCCCGCACCGTGCCGGTCAGCAGGGCCTGCACGTCGAGTGCGCGCCCGATGGCCACGGGATCGTCCGCCCGGGCGGTCGAGGACAGAACGGAGCCGCGTGCGATGACGGTCAGCCCCTCCACCCGCGCGATGGCCTGCACGAGATCGTCCTGGATGCCGTCGACCAGCTGCGGGTCGAGGCCGGAGACCGCGAGCGGCAGCACGGCCACCCGGTGGATGCGTTCGAGGCCGGCACCCGAGGTCCGAAGCGCCGGGTCTCGATTCACCGCCCACCACGCCGCGAGCGCCAGCACGGCCACGGCCGCCAGGGCCAGCCAGGGCCGCAGCCCGGATCCCGTGGGCGCCGGTGGACCTGCATCCGCCGCGATCGCCGGCGGCCCGGACGGCTCGGGAATCTCGACCGGCGCCGGCACGGGCCGCTCGGGCGCCACTTCGGCGATGAACCGGTACCCCTCGTTCCAGCGTGTCTCGAGATAGCGGGGCGGGTCGTCCCGGTCGTCGAGCGCCTTGCGGATGGAGCTGACGCACCGGGTCAGGGCTTCTTCGTAGACCTCCTTGCCGGACCAGAACTTCTGCAGCAGCTCGGCCCGCGAGACCAGCCGCGGGCGTTCGGCCACCAGCCACTCGAGCACGTCGAACGGCCGCTTGGCGAGGTGCACGCGCTCACCGTCGCGCCGCAGCTCACGGGTCGTGCGGTCGAGCTCGAAAGCCCCGAAACGCCACCCCAGCGCCGCCTGCTCCCCGCCGGTCCGCGATTGTTCCGGACTCGTTCGCACTTTGTTCAGGTTCCTCGTGCGGGCCGCGGACGATTCTCGGTCGTCACTTGCGGTCGTGACCAAGCCTACACGCTTGCCGGCCGCCGGCAATCACCAACCTGAGGGACGACGACCCATGACGACGACGCTGCAGGCCCCGCTCCCCCACTCCGTGTCTTCACTCGGCACCCTCCTGCTCTGCCTGGCGGTCGGGGCCTGTGCCCGGCCGTCGGCGGAGGCCGGCCCGGCGCCCCAGGCAGCAGCGGCGCCCCCGCCTGCCACGGCCACCCCGCCGCCCGACGCGCCGCCGGCCGCCCCGCAGCGCCGGGTCGTGGTCAATGGCAAGGCGGTGCCCGACGCGAAGCTGGCCGAAGTCGAGAACTACTATCGTCTGCGCATCGCCGACGGCGACTACTGGTACGACCCTGTCAGCGGGGCCGCGGGTCCGGCCGGCGGGCCGACCCTGACCTTCGTCGTGCCGGGCCTCGACCTCGGCGGCCCGCTGCGCCCCGACGCCTCGGCCGGCAACACCCGCGTATTCATCAATGGCCGCGAACTCCCGCAACAGGACCTGATCGCGCTCACCCGCCTCGTCGGCTTCGTGCAGCCCGGGCGCTACTTCCTCGACGGCAGCGGCAACGCCGGCTTCGAGGGCGGGCCGCCGATGATCAACCTCATCGCCGCGAGCCGGCAGCAGTCGTCGCAGGGCGGCGGCGACGGCTGGTACTCGCAATCCATCGGCGCCGGCGGCAACGAGTCGGGCGGCGCGGGCTACGTGATGGGCAAGGACGCGTCGGGCAACACCTGGGGCGCGAGCTACTGAACGAACAACCAAGAAGGAGAAGGGAGATGCATGCCTGGAACTGGAGAACGGCTGCCCGCGCCACCCTCGGTGCGCTGGCGGCCCTGTGCGGCGCGGCCACCTGGGCGCAGACCGCACCGTCCTACGTAATCGAGGACCTCGGTGTCCTCACCGGTGACGACGAAGCCGTCGGGCTGGCGGTCAACAGCAGCGGCCAGGCGGTCGGCCGCTCGAAGCCGACCGGTGGCTTCTTCCGCGCGGTGCGCTGGACAGCCACGACGCCCGTCGACCTCGCCACCGTGATCGGCCAGCAGACGAGCACCGCCAACGGCATAAACGATGCCGGGCACATCGCGCTGCTGTCCGGATTCACGTCGCCGTCATCGGTCGTCGGCACGACCGCGCACCTCTGGAACGGCACGACACTCACCAACCTCGGCAAGATCGGCGCCGGACAGCCGAGTGGCGGCGCCGCCAGCATCGCCAACGACGTCAACAACAACGGCGAAGTCGTCGGGCGCGCGTGGAGTTCCGCCGGCTCGAGCGGCTTCAACCATCCGTTCCGCTGGAAGAACGGCGTGATGACCGATCTCGCCATGCCCGCGGAGTGCAACCTCGGCGAGGTTTACGACGTCAACGACAACGGCCAGATGGTCGGAATCGCGTCGGGAACGGGCGCCTGCAGCAACCAGGTGGCGATCGCCTGGACGAATCACACGTCGACGGGCGTGATCCTGAGCGAGGCACTGGCCGCCGCCAGCATCAACGCCATCGTCCGCTACTCGGGCGGCATCAACGACAGCGGCGTGATCCACGCGCAGTCGGTCGTCGGCGGCCAGAGCCGTTGCGTGATCATCACCGCGGCGCCCAGCGTGACGCTGACGACACTGGACTGGCTCGGCACGGAAACGTCGCAGTCGGGCTGCATCCCCGGGCGCATCAATAATCTCGGCGAGGCCGTCGGCTACCAGCACAACACGGCGACCGGGCAAGTGGACCAGGCCTTCCTCTACACCGGCGGCGTGATCCACGACCTGAACGCGCTGGTCGATGCCGCCACCCGCGCGCAGTGGCAGCTGCTCGAGGCCTACGACATCAACGACAGCGGCACGATCGTCGGCAAGGGCAGCATCGGCGGCCAGCTGCACGCGTTCCGCGCCGTGCGCGTGCCCGCCAGCGGGGGCAGCATCACGGTCGACGACTCGATCGCACCGTTCGACGACCACGACCTGCCGTTCGGCACGGTGACGATCGGCGTCGGTACGATCGGCACGGTCACGGTGCTGAACGGCACGGGCGCACCGGCCACCATCGACATCACCGACTCGCCGGCCGCCCCGTTCGGCATCGCCGACCCCGGCGACTGCAAGGTGACGCTCGCCGCCGCCGGCAGTTGCACCATCACCATCACTTTCGACCCGACCACGACGACGGCGACGGCGGACTCGCTGACCCTGAGCCTGGCGGGCACCCCGCAGACCGTCACGCTCAGCGGCACGGGCCGGCAACCGACGTTCACCATCACGGACTCGATTGCGCCGATCGACGACCGCCTCGTGCCGTTCGGCAGCACGGTGCTGGTCGGCAGTTCGGGGTCCGCCACCGTGACGGCGAAGAACACCGACAGCACGGCAGCCACGCTTTCGCTGACCCAGGACCTGCCCGCCGGCTCGCCATTCCGCCTGCAGAACGCGGCCGCCTGCAACGTCACGCTGGCGCCCGACCAGACCTGCGTGCTCACCGTGTTGTTCGAGCCGACCGCCAGCGGATCGTTCAGCGGCACGTTCAAGCTGAGCGCGGGCGGCACCAGCGAGCAGACCGTGACCGTGACCGGCGCGCCCGGCCTGCCGAGCGCCGACCTGCAGATCACGCAGGCCATCGATCACGACGTGCTGCAGCCGGGCACCAGCGGCTCGGACACCGCCACCATCACGCTGACGCTGAAGAACAACGGCCCCGACGCCGGTGTTGCTTCGGTCGCGGACGTCCTGCCGGCGGGGCTGACGTACGTCGGCAGCACGGCGAGCCAGGGCGCCTACGACAGTTCGACCGGATCGTGGTCGCTCGGCACGCTCGCGAGCGGGGCCACGGCCACCCTGGCCATCAACGTCCAGGCCGCGCCTTCGGCCACCGGTTGCCTCGCCAATGCCGCGACGGCCGCCGTTAGCGGCCCGACCGTCGACCCGCAGCCCGGCAACGACTCGACGTCGCTCTGGATCGGGGCTCCCGACTGCGCGGACGTGGAGTTCGGACTGAGTAACGTGCACAGCGTGGTGGACACGACGACGACGGACGAGAGGATCTACATCACGCACAGCATCGAGATCCACAATGCAGGCCCTGGCGTGGCGACCAACGTGAAGGTCGAGATCGTCAGTTACAAGATCCGGTCGGAGTTCGACGCCACTCCCCGCACGATCACCATCGCCAGCCTCGCGCCCGGGGAAACGCAATCCGTCGTCCTGGTGGACACCTACATCTCGGAGCGGGGCAACGACATCGAAGCCAACTATGAGTTGAAGGTGAGCGCCGATGAAACGGACCCGGACCTGTCCGACAATTCCAGGAACAGCGGGTATCCGATCGCCCGCACGGGCGGCCGGAACGGCAGCGGGAACTGCTTCATCGCCACCGCCGCCTATGGTTCCTACCTCGAGCCGCAGGTGATGGTGCTGCGCCGCTTCCGCGACCAAGTGCTGTTGCAGCATGACTGGGGACGCGCGTTCGTCGCGTGGTACTACCGCACGTCGCCGCCGATCGCGGACTGGATCCGAGGACGCGAGTGGGCACGGACGGCGACTCGCGCGGCGCTGACGCCGGTCGTGTACGCCGTGAAGTACCCGCTCGGAGCGGCCATGCTCGTCCTGCTGCTCGCCGCCATGGCACGGCGGCGCCCGGACGTGGCGATGCTCCGCCGCTAGGCATCGTCGGCGCCGGACAAGGAGGTCCGGCGCCACGATTTGTGGCGGCGGTCGTTGACGGCGCGCCCGGCTTGCGGGCAGGGTGCGCCCCCATGACCGCCGTCCAGTTTCGCAATACCGAGGTCCGGCTCTCCGAAGCGTTGCACGCCACCGGCCGGGCCATCGTGGGTCCGCACGTGACGTTGCGGCGGCTGCTCGAGATCGTCGGCGAGCAGGGACTGCTGGTGTTCTGCGCCATCCTCGGCATGCCGTTCATGCTGCCGGTGACGATCCCGTTCATGAGCACGGCGCTCGGCGCACCCATGCTGCTCATCGGGCTCGCGGTGATCATGAACCGGGTGCCGTGGTTGCCCGACCGGCTGCTCGACCACGCACTGCCCGCCGAGGCGGTGCGTCACGTCCTCGAGCGGGCGTCGCGCACCGCGGAGCGGTTCGAGCACCTCGTCAAGCCGCGGCTGCTCGGCCTGACGGCCACCGCAGCGCTCAACAGCGTGCACGGCGTCGCGATCGTGCTCGGCGTGCTGGTGCTGATGGCCCCGCTGCCGCTCGTCCCGTTCGCCAACACGCTGCCCGCGGTCGGGGTGATCCTGCTCGCGCTCGGCATGGCCGAACGCGACGGCGGGGTGATCCTCGCCGGCTACTTCGTGACCGTGGTGGCCGCCGTCTTCGTGCTGGGGCTGCTCTATCTCGCGATCCGCGCCGGCAGCGATCCCTTCGCCGCCTGGGAGACGTTCCGCGCGGCGGCGGGTCGCTACCTGGGCCTGTGATCGGCGGCCGCGGCGGCCGGATCGTCGAAGGACTTCCCGTAGGCGAGCAGCGCGCCGTGCACCAGCGCGGCACCGTCGTGCGGCGTGCGCCCGGTGGCCGTGCCGCGCATCAGTTCGGCGCCGTGCTGCAGGTCGGCGAGCACGAAGTGCAGGTTGGCATCGGCAGCCGCCGGCAGGTGGCAGTTCGCCACGATCGACTTCACTTCGCGCTCGATGGTCGCGGCCAGCGCCTCGTACTGGGCCGCCGTCTCGGTGCCCGCGTGGATGCGCGCGTGGTGCTCGTCGAACGCCGCGCCGATGGCCGCCATGCCCTGGCGCAGCGATTCCTCGGTCGGCCACTTCTGGCCGTCGACGAGCGTGATCTGTTCGACCGCACCGCGCATGCCGTGGTGGCCGTGCTCGTGGCCCGGCTCCGAGGCACGGGCCCCAGGCCCCAGGGCCAGCACGACGCTGAGCAGGGCGCCCGACATCGCGTGGAAGGCCTGACGGGGAATCTGCATGAACGTCTCCTGCATGTGGACATTCGCGACGGGCGCGAATGCTTTAGGCTATCGAGGCGCCGCAGGATCGAGGTAGCGACCCGATGCGGCAGGGAGGTTCGATGATTCTACGCCGTGGTTCCCTGGCGGGCGCAATGGCCCTGCTGTGCTGCTTCGCGTCTTCGTCCCACGCCATCACGCTGGGCGGGGGCGGCGACGCCCGAGTCGTCGACCTGAGCCAGGCCTACGACCTGTCCGCCGACCGGACCGCGGCGGCGCAGACCTACGTGGTCACGGCCGGTAGCGGCAAGTTCGCGAAGATGAAGCGGGTCGCAATCCTGAACTTCTGCACGCAGTTCATGTACACCAAGCGGGCGCTCGGCGCGTCGGCCGGACCGGGCACCGTCTACACGCAGCAGAGCGGGGGCGGCATCCCCCTCGATCTCGCGCGGATGCAGGCCGTGAGCGACGGGCTGTACGACCAGCTGGAGGCCGGGCTGCGCGCCGCCGGCCTCGAGGTCGTGCCATACGAGTCGCTGTCGGCGGATCCGGCCTTCCAGAAATTCGCCAAGGCCTACGTCACGGGTCCCTACGAGATGGACGTCGGCGGCAAGTCGGATGCGAGCAGTTCCGTGGAGGGCCGCGCCGTCGTGATCTCGGCCAGGGGCCGTCCGTTCTCCACGGATTGCCGGATGCAGAACCCGTCCACGACCGGGGCACGCGTGCAGCTGTCGTACCAGCTGAAGGACGTGTACCTGCTGTCCGTGAATACGCTGGTCGACTTCGCACGCGCGAAGACCAATGGCCGCTGGTCCGGGGCCAAGGCCGACCTCGATTTCGCCCAGTTCGTCGTGCCCGGGTCCACGCAGTACCACTTCACCGGAATCATGCAGCCGCTGTACCTGAACCTCTGGCTGAAGCAGGCCATCGTGCCGGCGCGCAATCCGTTCGCGACGGGCGCCGATCGGCAGACCGGCGAGACGTCCACCACGTCGATGGACGGCCGGCAGACGACGCGCACCGAGTCGAGCACGACGGAGATGGGTTACGACGCGAACCTCTACTACGAGAATGCGGCGAGCCACCTGTCGGCGTTGAACGACATGTTCCTTGCGGTGCTCAAGGCCCAGTGACGCCGGCGCCCGGCAGCGAGCCGTCGTTCGCGAGCTGCCATTCCTGCCGCTGGAGGAATCGGCCGGCGAGAAAATCGACGAACGTGCGCACCTTCGCCGAGAGGTGCCGCCGGCTGGCATAGACGGCCGCGATCGGCGCGCGCGGCGCCTCGTAGTCCGTGAGCAATGGCACGAGGCGGCCGGCACGCACGTCGGGCGCGACGATGAAGTCCGGCTCGAACGCGACGCCGAGCCCGTCCATGGCCAGCGCCGAGATCATTCGGCCGTTGTTGACGCGGTGCCGTGGCGCGATCCTGACCTCGTGCGTTTCACCGCCGCGATCGACGAAGGTCCACACGTTCGGCACCGGCACGTGGGTGTAGGTGAGGCACTCGTGGTCCGCGAGGTCCGCCGGCGTGCGCGGCGTGCCGTGACGAGCGAGGTAGGCGGGCGAGGCGTAGCACACGGCCCGCGTCCAGCCGACGCGCCGCGCCACCAGCCCCGGGTGGCCGAGGTTGCCGATCCGCACCGCGAGGTCGAAGCCTTCGTCGACCAGGTCGACCGTGCGATCGGACAGGTCGATGTCGAACAGCACCTGGGGATGACGGGCGCTGAACTCGGCGATGGCCGGCGCGAGATAGCGCACGCCGAACGACACGCCGCAGGTCAGGCGCAGCGTGCCCTTGGGCACCGCCGCGGCGGAGCGCACCGATGCGTCGGCCTCGTCCAGGTCGGCCAGCAGTTGCACGCAGCGCTCGTAGTAAGCCTGCCCCGCCTCGGTCAGCGAGAGCTTTCGCGTCGTGCGATTGAGCAGGCGCACGTCCAGCGTGGCCTCCAGGTCCGCGACCTGGCGCGAAACGGCCGACGTCGAGACCGACAGCCGCTCCGCCGCACGGGCGAAGCTGCCGAGTTCCACCACCTTGGCGAACGACCGGAGGGCCTGCAAGCGGTCCATGACTTATTGTTGCACTCATTGCAACGATCAATCCACTGAATACCTATTTATCCCTTTCAGCCGGCGGCTCAGGATCTCGTCGTGCCAGGCGATCGCCGCCTGGCCCAGGGCCCGGTCGTTCGCCGTGGTCCCGGGCGCGACGAGCCCAAGGGCATCACTTTTCCCGAATTTCGCGAGTTTTTTGTGATTTTCGAGGCGACTTAGGCGGATTTCGGTGACGAGTGTGCGCCCAGCCGAGGCCTGCACGTGCCGCGGCCCCGCCCGCCGGGCCTGAGGACCGCGGATCCGCCGCGGGCGCCGTGA
>WBZM01002595.1_pt1 | contig 15112 bp, 12 predicted proteins | sample 5204271 | NCBI WGS metagenome assembly WBZM01 (sample SAMN12344346, study PRJNA552823) | activated sludge metagenome | biome: Activated sludge suspended growth; feature: Nitrification reactor; material: Wastewater; isolation source: activated sludge from nitrification reactor of wastewater...
GCGTCGACGTCCGGTACTACAGCGTCATCTACCAGGCCATCGAGGAGGTGGAGGCCGCGCTGCGCGGCATGCTCAAGCCGGAGTTCGAGGAGGTCCAGCTGGGCACCGCCGAGGTGCGCGAGGTCTTCAAGTCCAGCAAGTTCGGGACGATCGCCGGCTGCCTGGTGCAGTCCGGCGAGATCCGGCGCAACGCCAAGGCCCGCCGCCTGCCGGATGAACGGCTCATACAGCTTCTTCCAGGCGAATTTCGGCCACATGAAAGTCTTGTAGTAAAAGCCGGCGGCGAAGAACGGCGAGCCAAGCGAATTGACCGCGCCGATGTCGAACTCCAGCGACGGCCAGCGGTTCTGCGACTAGGCTTTCAGCCCGTCGTAAAGCTCCTACACCGTGGCGCGCACATTCGGCTGCGAGCGCACGGCATCGCGCGAAATGTCCATCAGCGCATTCGGCTCTTCCGGGCCAGCGCCGAGGAAGCCGCGCGGGCGGTGGTATTTGTAGGAACGGCCGACCAGATGGATGCCATTGGCAAGCAGCGCCGAGGCGAGCGTATCGCCCTCGAACCCGACATAATCGCGCCCGTCGAAGCGGAAGCCGACGGTGGTGCTGCGGTCGACAAGACCCCGGCCCGCGATCCTCATGCCGCGCCCCCTTCCGCTTTGGCCCTGCGCGGCGCGGGCTTCTTCTTTGCCGAAATACTCCCGCCGGAGGCGGACCCCGCCACCAGCCGCGTTGCCAGAACCTCGTGCGTGACGGTGTTGCGCGTCACCTCGATCCAGGCGGAACAGCCCGTCTCGTGATACCACAGGTCGCGCGTCACCCCGGCCGGGTTGTCGCGCAGATGCAGGTAGTCGTCCCAGGCGGCGGGGTCCGCGCCGGGCGCGGGGCGGTTCAGATAGTCGGCGGCGCCGTAGTAATGGAACTCGCGCCTGTCGCGTTCGCCGCAGAGGGGGCAGGTCAGGCGCATCGGCGGTCTCCGAACCAAGGGCGGGCGCTGGGCCGGCTGCCGTGCGGGCGCATGTCTCCCCTCCCTCAGTGCAGGTTGTGCTGGCTGCCGGTGCCTTCTTCGTCGAGAAGGTCGCCGGTGGCGAAGCGGTCCAGGCGGAAGCGGCGGGCGACGGGGTGGCTCTCGCCGGTGGCCATCAGATGGGCCATGCACCATCCGCTTGCCGGCACGGCCTTGAAGCCGCCGTAGTTCCAGCCGCAGTCGATGAACAGCCCGTCGATATGCGTCCTGTCGATGATGGGGCTGCCGTCCGGCGTCATGTCCATGATGCCGCCCCAGGACCGCAGCACCCTGGCCTTGCCGATCATCGGCATCAGCGTCATGCCGGCTTCCATCACATGCTCGACCATCGGCAGGTTGCCGCGCGCGGCGTAGCTTGCGTAGAAATCGAGGTCGCCGCCGAAGACAAGGCCACCCTTGTCGGACTGGCTGATGTAGAAATGCCCCATGCCGAAGCTGATGACGTGGTCGATGACCGGCTTGAGGCCCTCGGTCACGAAGGCCTGGAGGATGTGGCTTTCGACGGGCAGGCGCATTCCGGCCATCGCGGCCACCTGCCCCGACCGCCCGGCCGCGATCATCGCCACCTTCTTCGCCCGGATCGGTCCCCGCGTCGTCTGCACGCCGGTGACGCGCCCGTCCGTGATGTCGATACCCGTCACCTCGCAGTTCTGGATCAGGTCGACGCCGCGGCTGTCGGCGGCGCGGGCATAGCCCCAGGCGACCGCGTCATGCCGCGCCGTGCCGCCGCGGCGGTGCAGAAGCCCGCCGTAGATCGGAAACCGCGTCTGGTCGTAGTCGAGCCAGGGCAGCAGTTCGCGCACGCCCTCGCGGTCCAGAAGCTGGGCGTCGTCGCCTTGCGCGATCATGGCGTTGCCGCGCCGGGCGAAGGCGTCGCGCTGGCCGTCCGAATGGAACAGGTTGATGAGCCCGCGCTGGCTGTGCATCACGTTGTAGTTGAGCTCGGATTCGAGCCCTTCCCACAGCTTCAGCGAGTGCGAGTAGAACTCCTGGTTGCCGGGCAGGAAGTAGTTGGCGCGCACGATCGTGGTGTTGCGCCCGACGTTGCCGCCACCAAGGTAGCCCTTTTCCAGCACCGCGACATTGGTCAGCCCGTGGTTCTTCGCCAGGTAATAGGCGGTGGACAGCCCGTGCCCGCCGCCGCCGATGATGACGATGTCGTATTCGGACTTGGGCGCGGGATCACGCCACGCAGGCTGCCAGCCCCGGTTGCCGGTCAGCCCCTGCCAGATGACGTTCAGCCCCGAATAGCGCATCCGTCGCCCCCCTGCCCCGGCTGCGTCGGCCGGCGCGGTTTTTTCCATTTGTGCGATGCCGGGGGCGAAACTCCAAGCGATTTTGCGACGCGGCTGGTCGGATATGGCCGATTGGCCCCCGGGACGCGGAAACGAAAGGTCCGGGCGCGGTGCGCCCGGGCCCTGATCCGGTCCTGGGTCCGATCACTGGGCGAGGCGGTAGTAGTCGACCTCGAAGTTGCCGCCCATGCCGATGCCGCAGTATCCCATCTTCATGTTCGACGTGCCGGACACGGTGTCGGCAGAAACCAGGGAAACGCCCTCGATCCCGTCGGCATTGGCCGCGAAGTTGATTGCCCCGGCAGCAAGGACCTGCGAGCCGTACATGTTGAGGCCGGCAGCGAAATGAGCGCCACCCTTGGTGACAAGCTGGACGCCACCGCCGGCGGCACAGTCATCATCCTTGCCGAATGTCACCTTGTTGTTGTTGCCGGACGGCCCCTTGAACGACATCGCATCGGTGCTGGAGGTGGCGATCACCGCATCCTCGAACACCGTTCCGCTTGCGAACTGGATCGGCGCGGTGGTGACGATGGCGACCTTCTTGAAGTTCCCGCTGGGCTTGACCGTGGTGTTGCACTTGATGATGTGGATGCGCCCCTCGGTAAGGTTGCTCATGGTCAGGTTGCAGGCATTGACCGTGATTGGCGCCGAGTTCGTGATGTAGGCCATCGAAGACCCGGGATCGCCCGCCGTCATCTGCCTGAGCGTGACCAGATCGCCCGACTTCAGCGCGTCGATGATCGTGGTGATGCGGTTGATGACGCGGATATTGTAGAAGGACTCACGAAGCGCCTCGAGCAGGCCGTCGTTCTTCTTGAACCCCGACGCGGCGATATCGAGGTCATTCAGGTCGGGCAACGACACGATGGTGCCGGCCTCGAAGTAGTTGTTCTGGTTGATCGAGATCGACGAGTTCGAGTGCATGCAGAAGCCGTTCTCGAAGCCGTTGTTGCTTTGGATATCGACTTCCTTTTCGGCCACGAAGCCCTCGCGCAGGCAGGACGGGCGGTAGGTTTCGGTGACCGAGGCCGCGGACACGTCCCAGGACTTGAGCCCGACGAGGCTGAGAACGAAGGTGCCGACGCTGTTGGCGCGGTCCTTGTTGCGCCGTGCCGTCACCATTACCGCCGACGTCGAGTTCGCATCCGGGGTGAAGACCTTCGCGTCGGCGTCCCACCGGCCGTAGACGACGTCCGTGGCCTTGATCGCGCTTTGCGCGCCGCTGGCCGTCAGGTTGTAGTTGGCGTTGTCGACCGCCATCTGGATTGCGGTATCCTTGCCCTTCGGGATGCGGTAGACCAGCGCGGTATGCCCGGCCACGTCGGCCGCGACCTGCAGTTCGCTGCGCACCTTGTAGGCATTGGCCACGTCCATCGACAGGCCGACGATCATGCCGATCGTGGCGAACAGGATGAGCCCGTAGACGCCGATCGCGCCGTCGGTTTCCTTCAGGAACCCTTTCGAACCCCGCGAAGCCATCTCAGAATTCCTTGTACTGCTGGGTTTTGACCTCGATGCCCTTGCCGAGCAGCGGCTTGATCGCCCCCATGAACACCATGCTGCCGACAGGTACCGCGACAGTCGTCACGACGACACCGTCCACGACCTTGATGTCCGACGTGACGCCCTTGTAGTTCGACAGCGCGCTGGCGATCTTGGTCTTGCCTTCGTCAACCGTCTTGATCCGGCCGACCGAAATGCCGCGGTTGACGTCCTCGACGACGCGGATCACGCGGCTGTAGCCGTGGAAGATCATCGTCGTGTCGACCGAAAGCGCGAGGATATCGGCAGAAGATTGCCGGACTGTTGAGCGTCCGGCGTTCCGGCCCCCGGCCCGCGGCAGTCGATCGCATCCACAAACCGCTTCCGAAAACGTACCGAGGCGGGGTTTCAGGTTTTCGGTCGTGATTCCGCTCACCATTGCCGCTAGTGTCGCCGCAGGTAGCGCCCCCGACGGGTGCTCCGGCCTGAGAGGGAGATAGTGACTTGAACAACACCGAGCCGAGTTTCCGCGATTCCGTGGACCTCATGTTCGAACGCGCGGCAGCCGTGATGGATCTGTCGCCAGGGCTTAAAGAAAAAATCCGGGTCTGCAACTCGACCTATACGGTCCGCTTCGGCGTGCGTCTTCGCGGGGCGATCCACACCTTCACCGGCTACCGGTCGGTCCATTCCGAACATTTCGAGCCCGTCAAGGGCGGCATCCGCTATGCGCCCAACGTCAACCAGGACGAGGTCGAGGCGCTCGCGGCGCTGATGACCTACAAATGCGCCCTGGTCGAGGCGCCGTTCGGCGGGTCGAAGGGTGGACTTTGCATCGACCCGCGCCAGTACGAGGAACACGAGCTCGAGCAGATCACCCGCCGCTTCGCCTACGAACTTATCAAGCGCGACCTGATCAACCCGGCCCAGAACGTGCCCGCCCCCGACATGGGCACGGGCGAACGCGAGATGGCCTGGATCGTCGACCAGTATGCCCGGATGAACACCACCGACATCAACGCGCGCGCCTGCGTCACCGGCAAGCCGCTCAACTCGGGCGGCATCCATGGCCGGGTCGAGGCGACGGGCCGCGGCGTGCAATACGCGCTGCGCGAGTTCTTCCGCCACCCCGAGGACATGGCCAAGGCCGGACTCAAGGGGTCGCTTGATGGCAAGCGTGCCGTCGTTCAGGGCCTCGGCAACGTCGGCAGCCACGCGGCACTGTTCTTGTCGCAGGAAGACGGCGTGAAGGTCTGCGGCATCATCGAACGTGACGGCGGCCTGTGGTCGGACTCCGGCCTTGACGTGCAGAAGGTTCTTGACTGGATGAAGGCCCGCAAGGGTTCGGTCAAGGGCTTCCCCGGCGCGACCTACACCGAGAACGGCGCGAAACTGCTCGAGGCCGACTGCGACATCCTGATCCCGGCGGCCATGGAAGGTGTCATCAACCTTGAGAACGCCGAACGGATCAAGGCCCCGTTGATCATCGAGGCGGCGAACGGCCCGGTAACCGCCGGCGCCGACGAGATCCTGCGCCGCAAGGGCGCGGTCATTGTCCCCGACATGTACGCCAACGCCGGCGGCGTGACGGTCAGCTACTTCGAATGGGTCAAGAACCTGTCGCACATCCGCTTCGGCCGCATGCAGCGGCGCGCGGAAGAGGCGCGCAACCGCCTGCTGGTCGAGGAACTCGAGAGCCTCTCGGCCGACAAGGGCCTCGGCTGGTCGCTCACGGCCGACTTCAAGGACCGCTTCATGCGCGGCTCGGACGAGCTTGAACTGGTGCGCTCGGGCCTCGATGACACGATGCGCATTGCCTACCAGTCGATGCGCGAGGTGTGGCACAGCCGGCAGGAAGTCACCGACCTGAGGATGGCGGCCTACATCGTGGCCATCGAGCGGGTGGCGGCCAGCTACCGCGCCAAGGGTCTCTGAACCAGAACCGGCGACGCCGGTAGTCCCCGGAGCGCGCGCCTGATCGGGCGCGCGCCCATTGCGCACATATTTCGCCGCGCGGAATCCCGCATTCCTTGCGCTGAGGGTGTCCCCGGCCCACGGCAGGGGCGCATCGGCAACAATCCGCGAATCGTCTTCCGCGCGGCCGGCAGAAACCCGCCATCATTTTCAGACAATGCTTTTTGCTTGCGGCATTGTTTCCGGCGAACATGTGACCGGGGCGGCTCGGTCCGAAAATCCCAGCAACAATCCACGCTTGCCAAAATTTCGACACGATTCGGTAACCTATCGGGTGGGTCCGTACCGATTTTGCGGATCGGTTTTCCGTCGATGGAGACATTCATGGCCCGGCGCAGCAGATTTCTGGCATCCCTGAGGGCTTTCAAGCGGCGCGAGGACCGCTCGGCGACGATCGAGGCCGTGCTGTGGCTGCCCGCCTTCTTCTATAGGATCGGACGAAGCCACGACGGGCCGCTGTTTCGGGTTTCGCCACATTTTGCCCAAACCGCCCGTTTAGAACGAGGCGGGCCAGTGTGCAGTGAATCGGCGCGATGGCTGTGTGTGTGGATGAGTATCGGAGCGAGACGGATGATGCCGAAAGCAATTGTGCAGCCTGCACGGACCAGGGCGCGCGGATGGCGACGTCACGCAGCAGCGGTCGCGCTGCGCCGGTTTCGCGACGATGAAGACGGCTCGATGCTGATCTTCGGTCTTTTCTGCTTTGTCATGATGCTTTACCTTGCCGGCATCGCCATCGACCTGATGCGCTACGAGGACAATCGCACGCGCCTTCAGAACACGGCCGACCGCGCGGCGCTGGCGGCGGCCGAGCTGGACCAGGAACTCGATGCGCGTGACGTGGTGCGCGACTATTTCGCCAAGGAGGGTCTGACCCCGCCGCGCAATGACCAGATCACCGTCCGGCAGGGCGCGTTCGGTGAATGGCGGACCGTCACCGTCGACACGGATGAGACCATGCCGACCTGGTTCATGAAGCTGTTCGGAATCGACACGCTGGTCGCACCCGCCCTTTCGACGGCCGAAGAACGCATCGGCAACGTCGAGATATCGCTGGTGCTCGACGTGTCGGGCTCGATGAATTCGAACAACCGCCTTGCGAACCTCAAGCCTGCCGCCAAGGACTTCATCGACACGATGTTCGACTCGGTCGAGGCCGGGCGGCTGTCGATGAACATCATCAACTACTCGACGCAGGTTTCGGCGGGCAACGACATCCTGAAGTACTACAGGATCACGAACGAGCATGCGGATTCCCGTTGCATCGACTTTGACCTGGCCGACTACAACACGGCGGCCACGGCCCCCAAGTCGACACCGCAGGGCTTCCCCGAAGACCCGGCCGACCGCCAGTACCAGCTGAACGGTCACTTCGAGCCCTTCAACTCGATCACGGCTTCGGCCGCCGGCCCGGACTGGGCCGCCAACGCCCTGACCAACTGCCCGCCCACGGCAGCGAGCCAGCGCAACATCAAGGTGATGTCGGGCAGCCGCAGCCAGCTGAAGGCCTATGTGGACAACATGACGGCCGGCGGGAACACCTCGATCGACATCGGTGTGAAATGGGGGGCGGCGCTTCTGGACCCGAGCTTTTTGCCCGTCGTCACCGGCCTGATCGCCGAAGGCAAGGTCGACAACGGATTCGCCGACCGGCCGCTTGCCTACAACAACCGCGAGGCAATCAAGGTTCTGGTCGTGATGTCCGACGGCGAGAACACCACGGAATACCGGCTGAAGGATGCCTACGATCACGGCAACAGCCGGCTCATGGCCAACACCGCCTATGCCAACCCCGGCGACATCAACCAGTATTCGCTCTACGATTCCTCGCGCAACAAGTACTGGGTCTTCCGGCTGGGGCAGTGGCGCAATAAACCCTGGGGCGACGCCATCGGCGATACCGGCGACGCCCTTCCGCTGACCTGGCAGGACGTGTGGAAGCGCATGTCCGTCAACTGGTTTGCCGACAGGATCATTTCCCCCGTCTATGGCAGTACCGAACGCAACAAGTGGCGGACTTCGGCCGGCAACGCCATCGCCACGACCGCGATCTACTCGGACAAGGACGCGCGAACCCAGGCCATCTGCACGGCAACCAAGAACCATGGGGTCAAGATCTATTCGATCGGGTTCGAGGCGCCGTCGCGCGGCATCACGCTTCTGCGCGACTGCGCCACGGCGCCGGCCAACTTCTACTCGGTCTCGGGGCTCGACATCAAGACAGCCTTCGCCTCGATCGCAAGCTCGATCAACAAGCTGAGGCTGACGCAATGATGCGCCCGCTGCTGACCGGACTGCGCGCCCGTATGCGGCGCGGGGCGCGCGATGAACGCGGATCGGCCACCCTGCCCTTCATCATCCTGTTCCCCATGTTCATCCTGATCGTCATCTCGTCGATCGAGATGGGGCTTCTGACCGTGCGTCACGTCATGCTTGAACGCGGGCTCGACATGTCGGTGCGGGGGCTGCGGCTTGGATCATGGACCAACCCCACCCATGATGACCTGAAACGGTCGATCTGCCGCAACGCCGGGATCATCCCCGACTGCATGAACAGCCTGCTGGTCGAGCTTCGCCCCATCGACAAGTCGACGTGGGAGCCGCTGAACGCCGCGACGACCTGCGTCGACCGCTCGCGGCCCGTCCAGCCGGTGACCATCTTCAATCCGGGCGTCAGCGACGAGATGATGCTGATCCGCGCCTGCATCAAGGTGTCGCCGATGGCACCGATGACCGGCCTGGGGATGGGGCTGCCGAAGGATGCGGCCGGCCAGTATGCGCTGGTGTCCTCGACCGCCTTCGTCAACGAGCCCCGTCCGGGCGGAGGATCCTGACATGCGACTGCTGTCCCGCCTGCGCCACAACGCGCTGACCTTCCGCGACGAGACCCGCGGTTCCATCCCGATCGAGGCGCTTCTGGCCTTCACCTTCCTGGCCTGGTGGTATGTGGCATCCTTCCAGTTCTTCGTCGCGCTGCGCCAGAGAAGCATCAACCTGAAGGCTGCCTATACGCTGGGCGACCTCATTTCGCGCGAAACGGGGCCCGATCCGGCCGACCCGGCAAAGGTCGCGGTCGATGCCGCGTACATGAACGGGCTGAACAAGGTATTCGACTACCTGACGACGTCCAACCGGCCGACCTGGATTCGTGTGTCATCCGTCTATTGGGACGCCACGGAAAACAAGAACCGCATCAACTGGTCCTATGCGACGGACGGGCACCCTGCACAGAACGACATGACGCTTCAGGACAAGGCGGGCCGCATCCCGACGATGCCGGTCGGAGATACGGTGATCCTGGTCGAGACCTTCATGGCCTATGAGCCGATCTTCAACGTGGGCCTTGCTGCGCGATGGTACGACACGGTGATCGTGACCCGGCCGCGTTTTGCGTCCTGCATTCCGTGGGACCATGACAACTGCTCGGACGCGACAGGCGGCAGCACCGGCGCCGACGACGGCAACGGCGGGTGACGGCGGGCCGGCGGAACCGGGCGCCGCGCCTGCCCCGGTGTCAGGCACGCACCATCCGCTGCACCATGCCCCAGTAGGCGTTCTCCACCTCGTCCCGCGACAGCCGCCCGCCCTGGCGGAACCAGGTGGTGACCCCGGTCAGCATGGCGATGATCGCCAGCGCCGCCAGCCGCACGTCATCCACGGCGAAGACGCCCGCATCGCGCCCTGCGCCGAGGATGGCCCCGAGTTCGGCCTCGTAGCTGCGGCGCAACGCCTCGATCCGGGCGAAATTCTCGGGCGAGAGGTTGCGCAGTTCCATGTAGGACAGGAAGACCGCGTCCGGCCTTTCGAGGTTGAAGCGGATGTGGAAGCGCACGAAGGACTGAAGCGCCGCCTCGGGCCCCTGCCCGCGCGGCTCGTCCGCCCAGGCGGCGAGGAGTTCGTCCATGTGGCCGCGCAGAAGGTCGACCAGCAGCGCCTCCTTGTCGGTGGTGTAGAGGTAGAGCGCCCCGGCCTGCACGCCGACCTCGGCCGCGATCTGGCGCATCGACACCGCCGCAAAGCCGTGGCGCGCGAACAGCCGCAGCGCCGCGGCGCGGATGCGCGGGCCGGTGATGTCGGAATGCGATCCGGTCTTGCGGGCCATGCCGGCAAGGTTATCTGAACAGACGTTCAATACAAGGGCCGCCGCCGCCCCGCCTTGCCCTGAGCGGCCGCTGGGCGTAGGTATGACCACAGGAACCCCGAACCGCCATGCGCCTGTTTCCCATCGCCCTGCTGGCCCTTTCAGCCGCTGCCGCCTGCACAAGGCCCGATCTGCCACCTCCGTCCGACGGTGCGGCAGCCCGCGCACCGTGGCCGGCGCTCTTGCCGCTCGAAAACCTGACGGCCCCGGCACCCGCCCCCGTCGACCCGGCCGCGGACGTTCTGGCCCGTGCCGCGGCGCTGCGGGCCCGTGCGGCCGCGCTACAGCAGGCAGGAGGCTGACCGCGCAACGCCTGCCCTGCGTTGCAACCGCCCGCCCGAACGGCTAACACCCGGGCGCGACACATCAGCCGGAGGTTTCCATGTCCGATCGCTTGCGTCTTGGCATTGCCGGGCTTGGCACCGTCGGCATCGGCGTGGTCAAGATCGTCCAGCGCCACGCCGACCTGCTGGAGGCGCGCTGCGGCAAGCGCATCGAGATCACGGCTGTCTCGGCGCGTGACCGCACGAAGAACCGCAGCGCCGACCTGTCGGATTATGCCTGGGAAACCGACCCCGTGGCGCTGGCGCGGCGTGACGATGTGGACGTGTTCGTCGAGGTGATGGGCGGCTCGGACGGCCCGGCGAAGGCCGCGACCGAGGCGGCGCTGGCCGCCGGCAAGGACGTGGTGACGGCCAACAAGGCACTGCTGGCGGTACACGGCCAGGCGCTGGCCGAAACGGCCGAGGCGACGGGCCGCGTCATCCGCTTCGAGGCCGCCGTGGCGGGCGGCATCCCGGTCATCAAGGCGCTGACCGAGGGGCTGGCCGGCAACGCCATCCGCCGCGTCATGGGCGTGATGAACGGCACCTGCAACTACATCCTGACGCGGATGGAAAGCGCGGGCCTGCCTTATGAGACGGTGTTCGAGGAGGCGCGGCAGCTTGGCTACCTTGAAGCCGATCCCAACCTTGACGTGGGCGGCATCGACGCCGGCCACAAGCTGAGCCTGCTGGCCGCCATCGCCTTCGGCACGCGCGTGAGTTTCGACGCGGTGGAACTGGAAGGCATCGGCAGGGTGTCGATCGACGATATCCGCCATGCCGCCGACATGGGCTACCGCATCAAGCTTCTTGGCGTCGCACAGATGACGGGCCGCGGCCTTGAACAGCGCATGTCACCCTGCCTTGTGCCCGCCGACAGCCCGCTTGGCCAGTTGCAGGGCGGCACCAACATGGTGGTGCTGGAAGGCGACAGCGTCGGCCAGATCGTGCTGCGCGGCCCCGGCGCAGGCGAAGGCCCGACCGCGAGCGCGGTGATGGGCGACGTGATGGACATTGCGCGCGGCCTGCGCATCCCGATGTTCGGCCAGCCGGCCAAGACACTGGCCGAACCGACCGCGGCCAAGGTTTCCGCCCCCGCCGCGCATTACCTGCGCATGACGCTTCTCGACAAGCCGGGCGCGTTGGCCAAGGTTGCCGCCGTGCTGGGCGAGGCGGGCGTATCGATCGACCGGATGCGTCAGTACGGCCACGCCAGCCGGACCGAGGCGCCGGTGCTGATCGTCACCCACAAGACGACGCGCGACGCCATCGACGTGGCGCTGTCGAAGTTCGGGGCGACCGGCGTCGTCATCGGCGAGTCGGTCGCGCTGCGGATCGAGGAAGTCTGAGGGCTACGCCTTTGCGAAAGCCGCGAAACCGGCCATGAATTCGGCCAGTTTCGCGCGCGTATCGGCATCCGTCAGGTTGCCGTCGGCGTCGAACAGCCCGCGCGACTTCGACACCATGAGCCGCCCGCCGAACCAGGGCTTCATCCGCAGCGTGCGCAGCACCGGCAGCCAGTGGCTTTGCGCAAGGATCGTGCCGAACCCGCCGGGCGAGGCGCCGATCACCGCAACGGGCCGTCCGTGGAACAGCCGCGCGATGTCGGCGTCGGGGCGCGACATCCAGTCGATCGCATTCTTGAAGACGCCGGGGATGCCGTTGTTGTATTCGGGCGTCACCAGCAAGAGCCCGTCCGCCTGCGCAAGGCTGTCCTTGAGCCGCGCCACCGCCGGCGGGATGCCCTTCTCGGCCTCATCGTCGGCATTGTAAAGCGGCACGCCGGCGATCGAGCCGGTCTCGAGCCGCGCGCCCTGCGGCATGGCCCCGGCCGCCGCGCGCAGAAGGCCCGCGTTGAAGGATGCGCGGCGCAGACTGCCCGATAGGCCAAAGATCATGGTCATGTCCGTTCCCGTCCGTTCCGGCGCGACGCGTTGCGCAAAGGGCCAACTCCCGGAGGGTGCCCCAGTTCCGTTGTCGCGGCAATGGCGGCAGCGGGCCGTGCGGCGCCGGGCGGACCAGCCCCCCCCGGCGCAAGCCCCGCAGCACAACCGCCATGAAAGACGCCGCTGCCAGGCGGCGCGGCTGCCGGGCGTCATCCGGGGGATGGTGGGTCGTGAGAGACTCGAACTCCCGACATTCTCGGTGTAAGCGAGACGCTCTACCAACTGAGCTAACGACCCCACGCGGGCTACATAGTCCGCGCCGTCCGCGTGGGCAAGCCCGTTGCCGCTCCCGGGCCGCGCAGGCCGAACAATCGTCAGCAACGCAACTTTCGCCCTTGTTTCCGGCCACCCGCCCCTGATAGACGAGGCGTCGGAGACGTGGCCGAGTGGTCGAAGGCACACCCCTGCTAAGGGTGCAGACGGGGAACCGTCTCGAGGGTTCGAATCCCTTCGTCTCCGCCACTTGCCCTCGCGAATGCGTTCTCCGGATCCGGCCACGGCCGGATTTTTCCGTTGTTTTCGAGGGTTATGCGGGAGGGGCTGAGCACTGGCCTCTGGGCCAAGAGGTCAGAAAGCGCTCTCTCAGGGCCGATATTCTCCGGACCTGTTGCCTGCGTCGATTTGGTGATTTTTTTCTAAGCGAATGTAATTATTAGACCTTTTTGGGTGGCGTGCTGAAAACTTGGATTTCAGGGTCGCACCCCAGAAGGAACACAAATCGAACTCTGCCAGCGGTTCGCACTCCTCAACCGTCAGCCTGAGATGGTCCGGCCGAGACGTCCACCACGCCATCTTGCTTCCAATCTTCGGCGTCCAGATCCCGCACACGAGCAAGGAAAACCCTGTGGAAATCGTTGATCTTGGAGGTCAGCCACTGATGCTGGCGGGGCCAGTCTCGCTCGTCTTCCGGATCGACATTCGTCATGTAGACCGAGATACGGCAATCGCGCCGCGTGGGGAGTTCCTCCCACTCGAGGGGATAGCCGAGCTCGTGCTCGATGGCTTGCCGTTGTTCGTCGAGTAAGTGAAAGAAGGCCTTCGCCTGGTCGCCAGCGATGTATATTTCCGTCCTGATCTGTCGCTTCGGGCGGATCATTACCGCTCCAAGGTTGAAGCCGGTCCGACCAATAGAGTAGCCCATCCACGACTGCGGCTGAGGTTTACGGCCACCGGAAACAGGACCTGCAGCTTGGTCAAGCGCCTGATGAAACGCGCCCCAATAGGCTCGCTGCTTCACCCGCGTGTCAGACAGTTCCGCTTCATCGATGGCTCTCGCGGCCTGCGCTACCGAGCGAGACCAGTCGTTCGGCTTGGAAACGATGTTGAATTTGGGTGCAGCGGGCGAGTCCCCGATCCTCCACAGCTCAACCTCCAATCCGAAGAACCGGAAGCTCTCGTCTGTGATCTTGTTGAGCCAGTCGAGTGTCGAACGATGCTCTTCTGTGAATCTGGCTGCAATCCATACAATCGTCACGGCTTCCAGCCCCGAGGCATACGTCAGGAGCTGCCCCAGGTGACTGTGATCCGTGCGTTCAAGCTGGTTCTCGACGAGCACCCAAGCACCGGTTCCGATGTCCTTGCACAGGATGTCGGCCCGAAATGGTCCAACGGCCTTCTCCTGTGCTTCCAGTTCGAGATCAATGCCGAGCGCTTCGCCCAGTACCGTCAGGTTTTCTTCTCGCGCCAACCACGGGGTGAAGTCACTGGACTCGCTCGTCCAGATATTCCGTAGATCGACACGGGTCAGTCGACCGAGAACATGTTTGGAAGCAGTCATCTACTTTAGGCCCTCAATAGTATTCGCGAATATACCCGTATGCCTTCTCGAACAGCTCTGCGTCCTGGTGCAGCTTGTAGCGAAAGAGCGTCTGGCGAAGCGCCTTTTTGACCTCGCGTTCACCCGCGTGCGTGGCTTGCCAGCCGTCGAACCTGACCGCGCGCACGATCTCGTCGATATCGTCCACGACCCGCTTCACCATCACAGGCGTGTCGCCGTTCCGTGCTTCCTCGAACAGCTCGGTCAACGCCGCCTTGCCACGGTCGATGTCCTCTTCTTCCGGCGTCTCGCGTTCGGTCTTCACCACGTCTTTCGCCAGCGCCAGAAGCTCCTTCAGGAAGTCGATCGACAGCAGGAGACCCTGCTGATGCCGGTTCTTCAGGTCCTCCAGGCGCTCGCCTAGCGCCTTGAACTTCGGATTTCCCGCATGCTTCCGAAGGCGGCCCGCCAGCTTGACCGAGATTTCCTTGGCCTTCTTTTCCGGGTCAGGGTTGCCGAGGACCGCTTCGAGCAGTTCGGCATCCAGAACCAGCGTATCGAGATCATCCCGCACCGCATTCACATGGACGTTCTCGTGGATCAGCTCGATGGTCTTGGCGCCCAGCCGATGCCAAAGCAGCCGCCCTGTGCCGCTGGAGGGCTTCAGCGACTCGTAGACCTGCGCCAGCCAGCGATAATCGGTCTCGTACTGCGTCAGCACCGGATCGGGCGACAGGGCCTCCCAGATCCGCGCGAGCACGCTGAAGTCGGCCGCAAAGGCGTCGCGCAGGTCGTTGTTCGGGATGCACTCCTGCGCGGCGATCAGGCCCTCGTAGCCGGTCAGGCTCCGGTCCACGCCCGCGAAATAGGCGAGGCACTTCTGCAGGGCGGTCGGCAGCGCGTTGATCAACTCGGCGATGTTCGACACCGCCTTTTGCACGCCTTCCTCGTCGAACTTCAGCGCCTGCGCCACGTCGTCGAAGATGCCGAGGTAGTCGACGATCAGGCCATGCGTCTTCTGCTCGCCATAGGGACGGTTGGTCCGGCAGATCGCCTGCAAGAGCGTGTGGTCGCGCAGCGGCTTGTCCAGATACATCGTCTGCAGGATCGGCGCATCGAAGCCGGTCAGCAGCTTTGACGTCACGATGATGATCTTCAGCGGGTCCTT
>WBZM01002597.1_pt1 | contig 15105 bp, 12 predicted proteins | sample 5204271 | NCBI WGS metagenome assembly WBZM01 (sample SAMN12344346, study PRJNA552823) | activated sludge metagenome | biome: Activated sludge suspended growth; feature: Nitrification reactor; material: Wastewater; isolation source: activated sludge from nitrification reactor of wastewater...
CCATTCGTCGCCCGGCATCTTGTTCAGCATCGAGCCCTTGCCATGCACCACTTCGTCGTGCGAGAACGGTAGCATGAAATTCTCGGTGAAGCAGTACAGCATGCTGAAGGTCAGCAGGTCATGGTGGTATTTGCGATGGATCGGATTTTGCGCCATGTAGCGCAAGGTATCGTTCATCCAACCCATGTTCCATTTCATGCTGAAGCCCAGTCCGCCGAGGTAGGTCGGTCGGGTGACCTGCGGCCAGGAGGTGGATTCCTCGGCGATGACCATCGCGCCGGGGTGTTCGCTGTGAACCACCGTATTCAGCTCGCGCATGAAATCGATGGCTTCCAAGTTCTCGCGCCCGCCGTATTTGTTGGGAATCCACTCGCCTTCCTTGCGTGAATAATCGAGATACAGCATCGAGGCGACCGCATCCACCCGCAGACCGTCGAGATGGAACTCCTCGATCCAGTACAGGGCGCTGGACAGTAGGAAGTTCTTCACCTCGTAGCGACCGAAGTTGAAGATCAGCGTACCCCAGTCGAGATGTTCGCCCTTACGGGGATCGGTGTGCTCGTACAGCGCCTCGCCATCGAAGCGGGCCAAACCGGAGGCGTCCTTGGGGAAGTGCGCCGGCACCCAATCGAGGATCACGCCGACATCGTGTTGGTGGCAGTAATCCATGAAATAGCGGAAATCGTCCGGGGTGCCGAAGCGGCTGGTCGGGGCGTAGTAGCCAGTGGTCTGATAACCCCAGGAGGCATCGTAGGGATGCTCGGTGATCGGCAGCAGCTCGATGTGACTGAAACCGGTTTCCTTGACATATTCCACCAACTGGTGCGCCAGTTCCCGATAATTCAGGAACTCGCCTTCCGGCCCGCGCCGCCACGAGCCGATATGGACCTCGTAGATGGACATCGGTTGATGCAGCCAGTCGGATTTCTTGCGCCGTTCCAGCCAGTCGGCATCGCGCCAAGCATAGGTGGTGGGCTTGGTGACGATGGTGGCGGTGCTGGGACGCAGCTCGAATTGTTGGCCGTAGGGATCGGACTTCAGCATGATCGCGCCGCTATTGCGGTTGCGGATCTCGAACTTGTACAGATCGCCCGGGCTTACGTTAGGGATGAACAGCTCCCATACGCCGCTGCCGCCGCGTACCCGCATGGGGTGGATTCGACCGTCCCAGCGGTTGAAATTGCCGACCACGCTGACCCGTTCGGCGCTGGGTGCCCACACCGCGAACAGTACGCCGGCCACACCGTCCGCCTCGTGCCGGTGCGCGCCCAGGAAGCGGTAGGAATGCCAGTGCTTGCCCTCGCCGAACAGGTAGAGGTCGAAATCGGGCAATTGCGGTGGAAAGCAGTAGGGATCGTGGGAGATATGCTCGTGGTGGTCACCATCGCGCCAGATCAACCGGTAGCGCTCTGGAACTTGATCGACCTTGCCCTGCCACTCGAACAGATCGGTGTTGGGAATCCGCTCCAGAGGCAGGTTGCCTTCAGCGATGTGCACTTCCTGGGCGTAAGGCAAATGGGCGCGCACCACGACTTTCTTGTCTTGCGGGTGGCGGCCCAGCACGGCGAAAGGATCGTGATGGCGGGCTTCGATAATGCGTTGCAGTTCGGGTTGGAGTTTCGGGCTCGTCACGTGGTGCATCCTTATTAGTGTTGACGGTTTTTGGGCCATGCCCGGCGGTGGCTGGCACTCCAGCCGCAAAACCGGACAACAACGCGCGAACGAAAATCGCGCGTTGCGCGGAATCGGGAAACGGCAAGCGTTTGGAGTCGGGCGTCCAACGCCATGTGCGCTAATGGGTTTAGTATAACCCCGAATCCGCTAAATAATGACTTTCCGTAAGGGTACCGGTGGATACCCCGCGCGTCGGGCAGCCCATGGTGCGGCGTTCCATGTCGCGATGCTCGTTTTATTCCAGTCGTTCGATACCCAGCGTCCGCAACACGTATTTCTCGTACACTGGCTCCGACGTGCCAGTCTTGATCTTGTGGATGAAGTATTTTTCGAAGGCGATTTTGGCGTAGTGAACCCACTTGCCTTTTTTGAACCAGTTGACGTTGCGCGGCGGGATCTGCGGCAGTGCCACGAAAGCCGCGCCGGTATCGCCCATGTCCGCCAGGCAGATGGCGTTCCAGGTACCCTTGGCGACGGTTGGCTGACCCGCCAGGTCGGCCTGAATATTCTGGACGATGGCGGACACCATCGATTCGATCATGTAGCCGGTCTTGGGCGTTCCGGTGGGTACCGGCGTGGCCTCGACCGGCGGGATCGCCACGCACACCCCGGCCGAGAAGATGTTGCGGTACTTGGGGCTGCGCTGGTTGGCATCGATTAGTACGAAGCCGCGCGGATTACATAGGCCATCCACGGCGGCGACCGGGTCCACGCCGCGAAACGCCGGTAGGGTCATGGCGAACTTGAAGGGCACTTCATGTTCCTTGATCACTTCGCCGCGTTCATTGTATTCCTCGACAAGGGCGCGGTCGGCCTCGATCCGGGTGGTCTTGGCGTTGGTGATCCATTTGATGTGTCGGTTGCGCAAATCCGATTCCAGCATGCCCTTGGAGTCGCCGACGCCGCCCAGGCCCAAATGGCCGATGTACGGCTCGCTGGTGATCATGGTCATGGGTACGTGCTTGCGCAGCTTGCGCTTGCGCAGGTCGGCGTCGAGAATGAATGCGCTTTCGTAGACCGGTCCGAAACAACTGGCCATGGGCATCGCACCCACCACGATCGGGCCAGGGTCCTCGCAGAAGGCTTCATAGGCTTCGTAGGCGGTTTGGGCATGATCCACCGCGCAGACCGAATGGGTGTGGCCGTTGTGAGGACCGGTGCCCGGTATTTCGTCGAAGGCCAGTTTGGGACCGGTGGTGATGACCAGATAATCGTAATCGACGGTTTGCCCGTCTTGTATCGTGAGGCGGTTGTGGGCGGCGTCGATATGGGTGACCGGCCGACCGATGAAACGAATACCCTTCTTTGCGAGGTAGGGGCCGATCGGGAAGGCGATATCGCCGCGCTGGCGCCAGCCGACCAGCAACCACGGGTTGGAAGGGAGGAATTGGAACTCCTCGCTCGCGTTGATCACCGTGATATCGTGGGTCTTGCCCAGTTTTTCCCGGGCTTCGTAGGCGAAGGGGATGCCGCCGATACCCGCGCCCATCACAACGATATGAGCCATGACAGTTGCTCCTGAACCCTCTGCGGGGTGCTTGAGATGGTCGTTTGTGAAGCTGGTTGAGGTGAATAACATCTTCAAATTGAAGCATAGAGCATTTCCGCGGGCTTGGCCGGATGCCGCGCGCGACGATTCGTGGCGCGTCGGCATCCTCGCGCCGCCGCAGTCTGGTAAGATTATGGCGGTACCATCCAGACGTATCCGATAACCCGAGCAGGTCTAAAACATATCCAAAAGGACGATCCATGAACTCTCGTAAACTGCTTGCATTCGCGCTGGTTTTGGGGTTGGGCATGCTGGCGGGTTGTTCCGGCGAACAACCGAACAAGCCGGTGAGCTTCCAGAAGAACGTGTATCCGATTCTGAAAGCGAACTGTGCGGAGTGCCATACCGCGCCCGATGGCGAGGGCTACACCAAGAGCGGTTTGGCGCTGAGCACCTATGAGGAATTGATGAAGGGCACCAAGATGGGTCCCATCATTATTCCCGGACAGAGTCTCAACAGCAGTTTCAACCGGTTGATCGAAGGCCGCCCCGGTGTGGATCCTTCCATTCAGATGCCGCACGGCAAGGTCAAACTGCCGGCGGAGCAACTGGCCATCATCCGTCAGTGGGTCGATCAGGGCGCCAAGAACAACTAAGCGACTCATGTCGTTTCCCGCCCACATGTCGGTTTTTCCCCCGATGCCAGGGGAAGGTCGACATGTGGGCCGATTGCACCCGCTGAAATAACCCGGTTCGTCCGCCCGACCCCCATTCTCCGTTCCTCACCCATCCGGCGTTGGAGCGGGCCTGTTCCGTTGGATCGTTTTGGGGAGGCATCATGGTAAGTTCCCGGCAGACCGCGCTGGCCGGCGCGGATTTCGATACCTGGTTGAGCACCCTGCAAGTTCGCTGGTCGCCGGCTCAGATCGAGGTCGTCCGGCATGCCTACGCGCTCGGCGGCGAACCGGAACTAGCGGTGGCCGACCTGTTGGCCGACCTGCGCGTGGATTACGAAGTGGTCGTTGCCGCGCTGCTGCACGAACCGGTTGCGGCCGGGCAGGTCGAGTCGGCCTTGGTCGAGGAGGAATTCGGACCGGCTGTCGCGCGTTTGGTCGACGGCATCGCCAAACTCGATGCCATCGGCGAATTGCACCAGAGTGGCCAGCATGTCGGCCATCAACTGGAAAGCCTGCGCAAGATGTTGTTGGCGATGGCGCAGGACGTGCGGGTCGTGTTGATCAAGCTGGCAATGCGTCTGCACGAACTGCGCCAGTTTGGGCAGCATCCCGCCGCCGAACAGTGTCGCATTGCCCAGGAAACCTTGGATATCTTTACCCCACTGGCCAACCGACTGGGCATCGGCCGCATCAAGTGGGAGATGGAAGACCTGGCGTTGCGCTACCTGGAGCCGCCAGCTTACAAGCAAATCGCCACCGCCCTCGACCAGCGCCGCGCCGACCGGGAAAGCTATATCCACCGGGTTGTGGAGGAGTTGCGCGGCCGTCTGCGCCAGGTCGGCATCCGCGCCGAGGTCAGCGGCCGAGTCAAGCACATCTACGGCATCTGGCGAAAGATGCAGCTCAAGAAGCTGTCCTTCGAGCAGATTTTCGATGTGCGCGCGGTGCGAGTCATGGTCGATACGGTGAACGACTGCTATGCCGCGCTCGGCGTGGTGCATGCCTGCTGGAACCATATCCATCAGGAGTTCGACGACTATATCGCCCATCCCAAGCCCAACGGCTATCAATCGCTGCACACGGCGGTGGTGGGACCGGAGGGTCGGGCCCTGGAAGTGCAGATTCGAACCTTCGCCATGCATCAGAACGCCGAATTGGGCGTCGCCGCCCACTGGCGCTACAAGGAGGGCGGCGAGAGTCCTGGCGAAACGGCCGAACAGCAAATCGCCTGGTTACGGCAGATTCTGGAATATCGGGAGGAAGAAAGCGGCGACAGCGATCTACTGGAGCATTTCAAGGCCGAGGCGTTCCAGGATCGGGTGTACGCCATCACGCCCAAGGGTGCCATCGTCGAACTGGCGCAGGGAGCGACACCGCTGGATTTCGCCTACCACATCCATACCGAAGTCGGTCATCGCTGTCGGGGCGCCAAGGTCAACGGCCGCATCGTGCCGCTCACTTACGAACTCAAGAATGGCGAGCAAGTGGACGTGCTGACCGCCAAGACCGGCGGTCCCAGCCGCGACTGGCTCAGCCCGCATCTGGGTTATGTCAAGACCAATCGGGCGCGGGCCAAAATCCGCCAATGGTTTATCCAGCAGGATCAGGATAAAAGCATCGTCGCCGGCCGCGCGCTGCTGGAGCGGGAGTTCCAGCGGCTGGGAATTCGGCAGCTCAAGCTGGAGAAAGCGGCGGAAAAATTCAACTTTGCCAAACCGGAAGAGTTGTTTGCCGCCGTGGGTCACGGCGCGCTGACCACCGCGCAGGTGGTGGCCAAAATTCAGGATTTGCTGCCGGTGCCGCCCACGGCCGCGGATCATCCGCCCATCGCGCGCAAGCCCAGAAGTGTCGAATCCGGCAAGGACGACGTGCGAATCCGCGGGGTGGGCCGGTTGCTGACGCAAATGGCGCAGTGCTGCCAACCGGCACCGTTCGAACCGATCGCCGGTTATATCACCCAAGGGCGCGGCGTAACCATCCACCGCCAGGATTGCGCCAACTGGCTAAGCCTGGCCAGTCAGCACCACGAACGTGTCATCGAGGTCGGCTGGGGCGAAACGCCGGCCACCTATCCAGTGGACGTCATGGTGGTCGCCCACGACCGCTCCGGCCTGCTGCGCGATATCACCTCGATTCTGGCCAACGAACAGGTCAATGTGCTGGGCGCGAACACGCTGACCGATCGGGAGACCTCGATCGCCCGGATGGGATTGACGCTGGAAATCACCGATGTGGTGCAACTCAGCCGGGTGCTGGACCAGATCGGGCAGTTGCACAACGTGGTGGAGGCGTATCGCAAGAGTTGAAGTCGACGGTTTAGGCTAGGCTGGCCAACAGCCGTCGGGTTTCCCGCAGCAAGGGATTGCGCCGCAGCAGCAGCGTCAGCCGGCCGCCGCCGCTTTGCCGCCACAAGGCCGCCGAGCGGATGCCGGCCAACAGCAGCGCCCGAATCCGATTGCTGTTCTCCGGGTTGTTCAGGTGAACCGGTGCGCCGCTGACCATGATGCGCGGCGACAACGTGCTCAGACTGTGCAGATAGATCTCGGCGAAACGAGCGATGGAGTTGCTGTGTTCGATCGGAAAGTGTGCCAGATTCGGGATGATGTTCTCGATGCCGGTACGGATGGCCCGCAACAGATCGGCGCGTTGGGAGAGCTTGCGTTCCAGGCTCAGCAGCGTCACCACGTAGCGGGTCAGTTCCATGTCTCGCGGGTTGCCGAGCTGCTGCTCCAGTAGTTGCAGTCCGGTGCGCAGCCGGAGAATGCCGTCGTACACGTCGTCGCTGCTGGCGGCATCGATCTTGATCAGGCTGTTCAGGCAGGTTTCGACATCCGCCGGGTTGGCTTGGCCGCGGCGGGCGATGCCGCGCACCAGTTCGGCGGCTTGCAGCACGCCGGCGAGAGCGATGGCGCGATCACGGTCGGTTTGGGGCATGAGCGGGAAATCGGGGTTGCGGAGTTGGATTCAATCCCAGGCGGCATCGATCGTTCCGCCGCCCAGGCAATTGTCGGCGAGATAGAAGACGATGGACTGTCCGGGGGTGATGGCGCGCTGTGGTTCCAAAAACCGGACCGTGGCGCCCCGTGGGTCCAGCGCGTCCAGCACGCAAGCCTGATCGTGCTGGCGATAGCGAATCTTGGCCTGGCAGTGCAACGGGATGGTGGGCGCTTGTCCGGCAATCCAGTGCAGTTGCGAGGCGCGTAAGCGCCGGTGGAACAGGGCGGGGTGGTCGTGACCCTGCACCACGATCAGGGTGTTGTTTTCCGGCTCCTTGTTGGCGACGTACCAAGGTGCGCCGTCACCATCGCGCCGGCCACCGATACCGAGTCCCTGTCGCTGGCCGATGGTGTGAAACATCAAACCGGCATGTTCGCCCAGCAGTTCTCCCTCCGGGGTTCGGATCGGCCCCGGTTGGGCTGGCAGAAAACGGTTCAGAAACTCCCGGAACGGGCGTTCGCCGATAAAGCAGATGCCGGTGCTGTCCTTTTTGGCATGGGTGACCAGACCGGCACGGGCGGCCCTATCCCGCACCTCCTGCTTGTGGAGGTCACCGACGGGAAACAGCGCGCTGGCCAATTGGGATTGGTCGAGTCCGTACAGAAAATAACTCTGATCCTTATTCGGGTCGCTGCCCTTGAGCAGGTGCTGCTGATCGTCGCGCGCCTCGCGCCGGACATAGTGGCCGGTGGCGATCCGCTTGGCACCCAGTCGGCGGGCGTGGTCGAGGAAAGCCCTGAATTTGATTTCGGTATTGCACAGAATGTCCGGGTTGGGGGTTCGGCCGCGACGGTATTCGTCCAGAAAATAGCGGAATACCCGTTCCCGATATTCGGCGGTGAAGCTGACCTGATGCAAGGGAATGTCCAGCGTGTCGCAAACCGAGCGCGCGTCCTCCAGATCCTCGGCGGCGGAACAGTAACCGGCTTCGTGGGAATCCTCCCAATTTTTCATGAACACGCCATGCACATCGTGGCCCTGTTCGACCAGCAACAGGGCGGCCACCGAGGAATCCACGCCGCCGGACAGGCCCACCACGATCCGGCTTTTTACCATTGGGAGATCATCGGGAAACTGGGATGAAGGATGCGAATGGAAAAATATAGGATACCAAACGGATCCCGCCGGGACAGCGCCTGCTTACCGCCGGCCAAAGAAAAAGGCCGAACCGGGGGTTCGGCCTTGTGGGGAAGGATGCGGCTTATTTGCCGATACCGGCCAAGCTGTCCTGCACCAGCTTGTCGAATTCGGCCTTGAAGCGCGTGGTCAGATCGGCCAGTGCCTTGGCGTCGTCCATGAATTTCTGATGCAGGCTGGAGATCGACTCGGACTGCGAGGTCAGGAACGCCTGCAAACTGGCGGGGTCACTGATGTCGGCGGCGCTTTTCATCCGGGTCATCGCCATATCGACATAGGATTGCAGGGCATTCATCTGAAAATTGACCAAGGCTTCCAGGTTGGTGGCAGACAGCTTGTTGGCCTTGATCACCGGAGCCAGGAAGTTCTGATACTGCTCGGACATTTTGGCTAAGGCATCGTTGGTCATGGCGGTGGTTTCTCCACAAGTGGTCGGTTGATGGAAAATAGCATAAAGGAGCTTTTGTTGCAGTGCAATATAAGCGCGGATTTTTGTAGCGCAGCAAGGCGCCGTGTCTAGCCGGCTTGGCGTCCAATCGGCATTGACGGATAATGCTGACCTTTGCGGCGACGGATAATTCCCATGTGGTTCAAGAATATGACGTTATTTCGCTTGGTTGAGCCATTGCCGCTCTCGACCGAGACGCTGGCGGCACGACTGGAGCAGCGCGCCTTCCAGCCCTGTCCCAGCCATCAACCGAGCAGTACTGGTTGGGCACCGCCGCTGGGCCGTAAGGGACGCGATCTGGTGCATGCGGCGGCGGGCCGGCTGCTGCTGTGCCTGCGGACCGAGGAGAAAGTCCTGCCGGCGGCCGTGCTGAACCAGATGGTGGATGAGCGCATCGCCGGGATGGAAGATCGAGGGGGGCCAGTGCGGCGACGCGAAAAGCAGGAGCTGCGCGAACGGATCGTGGGCGAACTGCTGCCTCGCGCCCTGTGCCGGAGCCGGCATGGCTATGCTTATCTCGATCCAGCGGCAGGCTGGCTGGTGGTGGGCAGTGCCAGTCCGCGCGGGGTGGAAGAGTTGACCGGAATGCTGCGCAAGACGCTGGACACCTTGCCGATCGCTCCACCACGGGTGCGGCAGTCGGTGGCGGCGGTCATGACGGCGTGGCTGGCCGAGGGCCAGGCCCCTGCGGAATTTACCTTGGGCGATATTTGCGAGCTGCGGGAGGCGGGAGAAACCGGCGGAGTCGTGCGTTGTCGCGGCCAGGATTTGGCGGGTACCGAAATCCGCGCCCATCTGGCTGCGGGAAAGGAAGTGACCCGGTTGGGCCTGTGCTGGAACGAGCGGATCGCCTTTGTGCTCGATGAAGCGTTGGCCATTCGCCGGCTCCAATTTCTCGATGTGGTCCGGGAGTCGCTGCGGGATATCGCGGATTCCCCGGAGGCGATATTCGATGCCGAGTTCGCGCTGATGACCGGTGAGCTGGCGCTGTTGGCGCCACAGTTACTGGATGTATTCGGAGGCGAGGCGTAGATATTCGGCATCGAGCCGGAACAGGCACTAGATTTGGATAATACGACGGGCCGTACATCACTTCGATGGCCCGAAAAGGCGGCATATGAGCGGTTGGCAACTAACGGGCGTGATCGGATTGCTGGGGGCGCTGGCGAGCATTGTGTTGGCCGGCTGGCTGATGCTGCATTTTATCCAACAGCATAAGCAGCGGATGGAAAAGCGGCTGGAGGCGCTGAAGAAAGCGGCGGCGGAGAAAGCGGCGGCGGAGAAAGCGGCGGCGGAGAAAGCGGCGGCGGAACGATTGGCGGCCAAGCGGGCGGCGGCGGAACGGCTGGCGGCTAAGCGGGCGGCGGCGGAGAAGGCGGCGGCGGAGAAGGCGGTGGCGGAGAAGGCGGCTGTGGAACAGGCCATCGCCGAGTGGGCGGCGGCCGAACAGGCCGAGGCCGAGCGTGTCCAGATTAAGCGCACCACAGTGGAGCGGCGGGAATCCGAGGAAGTCGAGGCGCGGATGCGCGCCGTCGAGGACGCCATCACCGAATGGTTGGATGCGGAACGCGAAGGCAACCGGATGGCCGCCACCGTTGCCGCCAAACCGGGCAAGGCATCGCAAAAAACCTACACTCGGACGGAAGCGATCCGTCAGCAGGTGCGTACCACCGCCGAGAAGGTCGAGAAGGAGGCGCAGGAACTGGAGTTCATCAAGAATCGCATTGAAGCCGGGGTGGATTTTCTGCCGATCGAATTCAAGCAAACCATCGATGACTGGAAAGCAGGACGGGTTTTTCGCACCAGCACTTTCGATGATCTCAAGCTTAAATTCCGCTACAAAGCCTACTCGGTCGAGGACGGCTACGAGTTGCTGTATCAGTACAACGAGTGGATGGCCCAGCAACGCGAGAAACTTCGGGTGTTTATCCGTCTGCTGGGTACCGAGGTGAATAAGGGAGAAAGCATTCAGGCGGCCATCGAGCAGGCGGAGCGTAGCGAGCGGCAAAAATACCTGGAGATGGATGTCGATGTGATCTTCACCCTGCGCGAGGTCCGTACCATTCTAGATCGGCTGATCGGCATGGAGACCATTCTCAAGGAACTCGAAATGGTCTGTCGCAAGCGTTCCGAACAGATTATCACGCCATCCTGGGAGGCGAAGGGGTCGTTGTAGGTACAGTCGTTTTTCAGGTCCGTCCGCCCAAATACGCCCGCCGCACCTCAGGGTCGGCCAGCAATTCCTCGCCAGTTCCCGACAGGCGGATTTCGCCGTTGACCAGCACATGGCCGCGCTGGGCGAGCTTCAGCGCGTGGTGGGCGTTCTGCTCCACCAGAAAAATGGTGGCACCGCTGTCACGAATTTCCCGGATCGTGGCGAAGATACGTTGCACCATCAGCGGCGCGAGTCCTAGACTCGGTTCATCCAGCAGCAGCAGGCGGGGCCGGCTCATCAATGCCCGACCAATCGCCAACATCTGCTGCTCGCCGCCGGAGAGCGTGCCGGCCCGTTGATTGCGCCGTTCCTTGAGACGGGGGAACAGCTCGAACACCTTGATCAGGTCGGCATCCATGTGATCCATCCCGACCGGTATCGCCCCCATCAACAGATTTTCCTCCACGCTCATTGCCGCAAAGATCCGCCGTCCTTCCGGGGCTTGCGCGATGCCGCGCTTGGCGATCTCGTGAGTCGGCAGGCCGGTGATGTCGTGGCCCTGATAGCGAATCCAGCCCCCGGCCGGCTGTGGATCGCCGAACAGGCTCATCAGCAAGGTCGATTTGCCTGCCCCATTGGCGCCGATCAGAGTCACGATTTCGCCGGCATCGATGTGCAGGGAGACTTGGCGCAAGGCCTGGATCGGGCCGTAGCGGGCATCCAGTTCGTGAATTTGCAACAAGGGCTCGCTAGGACTCATCGTCGTTTACCGCATCGGTTCCAAGATAGGCCGCCAACACGGCCGGATGGTGTGCCACGGTGTGCGGATCGCCATCGGCGATGACCTCGCCATAGTCCAGGACCACGATATGCTCCGACAACCTCATCACCAAGCCCATATCGTGCTCGATCAGCAGGATCGTGACCCCATGCTCGTCGCGCAACTGGCGAATCAACTCGCTCAATTGTTCGGTCTCGCGGGGATTCAATCCGGCTGCGGGTTCGTCCAGGCACAGCAGGCGGGGACCGGTGCACATGGCGCGGGCGATTTCCAGACGCCGCTGGTGACCATAGGGCAGCTCTCCAGCCAGACGGTTGGCGTCCTCGGCCAGCCCGAACACCTTGAGCCAGGCATAAGCGCGTTCCAGGGCATCGCGTTCGGATTGGCGATAGGCTGCGGTTTGCAGCAGGCCCGCCACCAGGTTACGGTTGAGTTGCAGGTGCTGGGCGACCAATAGATTTTCGATCGCGGTCATTTCCTTGAACAAACGCACGTTCTGGAAGGTACGCGCCACTCCCGCCCGGGTTACCCGATGGGTGCCACCGAACATCTTGTAATACAGTCGGCTGGCAAAGGTCGCCGGATTGACCAGGTCACTGACCTGAAATGGCTGACCGAGGATCTGAATCAGGTCGATGGCGGCGCGCGGAGTATGCAGCGCGATCCGGCCTTCCGTCGCTTTGTAGAAACCGGTCAGGCAATTGAATACGGTGGTTTTACCGGCGCCATTGGGTCCGATCAGGGCCGAGATCGAACCGTGCCTGACTTCGAAACCGACATCGTTGAGTGCCAGGATGCCACCGAAACGCATGGTCAATCCGGCCACTTCCAGAAGCGGCGGGTGAATCGGGTCGCCGATCATCGACACAACCCCTTGACCTCGAAGGCACGCCGCCGGGGACGAATCAAGCCGCGCGGTCGCCAGATCATCATCAGCACCATCAGCACCCCGAAGGCAAACACCCGGTAGTCGGCGAAGGCGCGCAGCAACTCGGGCAGAATGGTCAGCACCAACGCCGCCACGATTACCCCGGTCGTCGAACCCAGCCCGCCAAGCACCACGATGGCAACGATCAGCGCCGATTCGAAGAAGTTGAACGATGTGGGGTTGATGAAGCCCTGATAGGTGGCGAAGAACACCCCGGCGATGCCGCCCACCATCGCTCCCATCATGAAAGCCGATAGTTTGACCAGAACATGGTTGATGCCCAGGGCGCGGCAGGCGATCTCGTCCTCGCGCAACGCTTCCCAGGCACGGCCCACCGGCATATTGCGCAGGCGGGTGACCACCACCACCATCAGGCAGACGATCAGGAACAGTGCCAGGTAGATGAAGATGAAACGGTGCAGTGGGTCGTAGCTGATCTGGAAATATTCGTGAAAGGGCACTCCACCGTCTTTGGCGGTGCGGGTGAATTCCAGGCCGAACAGTTGGGGAGCCGGAGCGGAGACGCCGTTGGGGCCGCCAGTGAATTCCAGCCAGTTGTTCAGCACCAGGCGGATGATTTCGCCAAAGCCCAAGGTGACGATGGCCAGATAGTCGCCGTGCATCCGCAGCACCGGGAAACCGAGTACGCCGCCGAACAGCGCCGCCAGCATCGCCGCCAGCGGCAGCGCGCTCCAGAAGCCCAGGTCGAGATACTGCGCGCCCAGGGCCAGGCCGTACGCGCCGACGGCGTAGAAGGCGACATAGCCGAGATCGAGCAGACCGGCCAGTCCGACCACGATGTTCAAACCCAGGCCGAGCAGCACGTAGATCATGGCCTGGATCAATACCGTCAGCCAATACTTGCTGGCCAGGAATGGCAGGGTCAGGCTGACGGCAACGATGGCCAGTAGCCACCAACGCTGCCGGTCGCTTTCCGAGGCGCTGACCACCAGCACCCCCGGTTGGCGACGGCGGGCATTGAACCGTTCGAGCGCCGCTTGTCCGGTCGGGGCGTGCATCGCCAAGGTCACCAGAAACCGGCCTGCGGCGATGATCGCGGCGATCAACAGCGGGCGTTGCAATTCATTCCTGACCTGATAGCCATCCAGCACCAGGCCGACGATGGGACCAAACAGCAAGAGCGCCAAGGCGAAAGCTGCGGTCGCCTCCAGAACAGCTTGGCGGAAAACGAGACTCCAGTGAACCCTGGTCGTGGAAGAGGCAGCGGCAACGGGCGGCATGGTTTACACCTTCTCCACTTCCGGTTTACCGAGCAGGCCTGTGGGGCGGAAGATCAGTACCAGCACCAACAGCGAGAAGGCGAACACGTCTTTGTAATCGGTGTTGACCATGCCGGAGAACAGCGCTTCCGCCAAACCGAGAATCAGGCCACCCAGCATCGCTCCCGGCAACGAGCCGATACCGCCCAGCACCGCGGCGGTGAAGGCTTTGATGCCGGTGACGAAGCCGATGTTGAAATCGAAGGAGCCATAGTTCAGGGTGACCAGCACCCCGGCGATGGCGGCCATGGCCGCGCCGATGATGAACACACTAGAGATGATGCGGTCGGTGTTGATGCCGAGAATGGCCGCCATCCGTCGATCCTGCTGCGTCGCGCGGCATTGTCGGCCCAGCGAGGTGCGCTGGATCAGCCAGGTCAATGCAGCCATGCTGCTCAGCGAGATCACGATGATCATCAACTGCACCAGGGTGATCTGCACGAAGTCATCGCCTTCGCCGAAGCGTAGCGTGGTCGGAATTAGGCTCGGTACGCCCTGCGTGCGGGCGCCTTGGCTTAATTGCACCCCGTTTTGCAGTACCAGCGATACCCCGATCGCCGAGATCAGCGGCGCCAGCCGGGTCGATCCGCGCAGTGGACGGTAAGCGATGCGCTCGATGGTCCAGCCATAGGCGGCGGTGATGACCATCGTCATGACCAAGGTTACCAACAGGGCGAAGGGCAGCGAGTCCAGGCCAAACGAAAACAGCGTCGCCAGGCTGATGGCGGTCACATAGGCAGAGAGCATGTATACGTCGCCGTGGGCGAAATTGATCATGCCGATAATGCCGTACACCATGGTATAGCCGATGGCGATCAGACCATAGATGGAGCCCAGCGTCAGACCATTGACCAATTGTTGGGCAAGAATATGCCAATCCATAGGAGTGAGGATGCTTAGGCGCGAGGAGATGGAAACCCTCCTCCTGGAGGAGGAGGGATCGAGGCAAGGCTACTTCTGAGCCATTTCCTTATAGTTACCGTCAGCACCCCAGACGTAGATCGAAAAGCCGCTTTCTTTCAGATCGCCCTTGGCGTCCCATTTTTTCGGTCCCAGCACCGTCGTAACGGTATGGCTCTTCAGCCAATCCGCCAGCTTCTTGCCATCGGTGGATTTGGTGGCTTTCATGGCCTCGGCGATGCTTTGCAATGAAGCGTAGGAGTAGAGCGTATAGCCGGCCGGGTCAATGCCCGCCGCTTTGAATTTAGCGACAACCTTTTGCGCCGCTGGGATATTGCGGGCCTCGCGGACCGAGGTCATGTAGGAACCTTCGATGAACTTCGGACCGCCAGCCGCCGCCACGATGGCCGGGTCCAGACTGCCATCACCGGAGACGAAGGTGGCCTTGACGCCCTGATCGCGCAGTTGCCGCAGCAGGGGACCCGCCTCATTGTAGAGTCCGCCGAAGTACACTACGTCGGCGCCCGAACCCTTGATCTTGGTGACCAAGGGGTTGAAGTCCTTCTCGCCTCGGGTCAGTCCCTCATACAGCACTTCTTTCTTGTCCGCCTTGAGTTCCTTGAGGCGGGCGCGCATGGC
>WBZM01002598.1_pt1 | contig 15102 bp, 16 predicted proteins | sample 5204271 | NCBI WGS metagenome assembly WBZM01 (sample SAMN12344346, study PRJNA552823) | activated sludge metagenome | biome: Activated sludge suspended growth; feature: Nitrification reactor; material: Wastewater; isolation source: activated sludge from nitrification reactor of wastewater...
GACCCTGCTCGTCACCACCCGCGGCTTCCGCGACGCGCTGCGCATCGCCTACCAGGACCGGCCGCGCCTGTTCGACCGCCACATCGTGCTGCCGGAGCTGCTCTACACGCGGGTGATCGAGACCCAGGAGCGCATCGGCGCCGACGGCACGGTGGTCCAGCCCTTCGACGAGGCGCACCTGCGCGAGCGTCTCTGGGCGGCGCACGATGCCGGCCTGCGCAGCGTCGCCATCGTCTTCATGCACGGCTACCGCTACCCGGCGCACGAGAAGGCCGCCGCGACGCTGGCGCGTTCGCTCGGCTTCACGCAGGTGAGCGTGTCGCACGAGGTCAGCCCGCTGATGAAGCTGGTGAGCCGAGGCGACACCACGGTGGTCGACGCCTACCTCTCGCCCATCCTGCGCCGCTACGTCGACCAGGTGGCCTCCGAGATGCCCGGCGTGAAGCTCTTCTTCATGCAGAGCAGCGGCGGCCTGACCGACGCGCATGCCTTCCAGGGCAAGGACGCGATCCTCTCCGGGCCGGCCGGCGGCATCGTCGGCATGGTGCGCACGGCGCAGCTGGCGAAGAACGATCTCGGCGGCGACAAGGTGATCGGCTTCGACATGGGCGGCACGTCCACCGACGTCAGCCATTTCGCCGGCGAGTTCGAGCGTGCCTTCGAGACGCGCGTGGCCGGCGTGCGCATGCGTGCGCCGATGATGAGCATCCACACCGTGGCGGCTGGCGGCGGCTCCATCCTCTCGTTCGACGGCGCGCGATTTCGCGCCGGGCCCGAGAGCGCCGGCGCCAACCCCGGCCCGGCCTGCTACCGCCGCGGCGGGCCGCTGGCGGTGACCGACGCGAACGTGATGGTCGGCAAGATCCAGCCGAGCTGGTTCCCGAAGGTGTTCGGGCCGAATGCCGACCAGGCACTCGACCGCGAGGTGGTGGTGGCGAAGTTCACCGAGCTCGCCCAGCGCATCGCGCAGGCCACCGGCACGCAGCGCACGCCGGAGGAGGTGGCCGAAGGTTTCATCGACATCGCCGTGGGTGCGATGGCCAACGCCATCAAGAAGATCTCGGTGGCGCGCGGCTACGACGTCACGCGCTACACGCTGCAGTGCTTCGGCGGCGCCGGCGGCCAGCATGCCTGCCGCGTGGCCGATGCGCTGGGCATGGACCGCGTGTTCGCGCACCCGCTGGCCGGCGTGCTGTCGGCCTACGGCATGGGCCTGGCCGACCAGAGCGTGATGCGCGAAGCCGCGGTGGAGCTCAAGCTCGCCGAGGCGCTGCCGTCCGTGGCGCAGCGCCTGGACACGCTGGCCACCGAGGCCGAAGGCGAACTGCGCCGCCAGGGCGTGAGTGGCGGCGAGATCCGAACGCACCGGCGCGTCCATGTGCGTTACGAGGGCACCGACTCGGCGATGGTGGTGCCCTTCGGCTCGGTGGTCGAGGTGCAGTCGGCGTTCGAGGCGGCCTATCGGCAGCGTTTCGCCTTCCTGATGAAGGAACGTGCGCTGGTGGTCGAGGCGGTGTCGGTGGAGGCGGTCGGCGCGGGCGACGCGCCGGCGGAGCAGGCGCGGGCGACGCAGGCGCCGGCGGCCATGCCCGCCGAGGAGACGGTCAAGCTCTTCAGCGGCGGCCGCTGGTGGGACGCCGCGCTGGTCGTGCGCGAGGCCGCGAAGCCCGGCCTCTTCGTCGACGGGCCGGCGATCATCGCCGAGAAGAACGCCACCACCGTGGTCGAGCCCGGCTGGCGCGCGCGCGTGACCGCGCTCGACCACCTCGTGCTCGAGCGCGTGCAGCCGCGCGAGCAGCGCCGCGCCATCGGCACCACGGTCGACCCGGTGATGCTGGAGGTGTTTAACAACCTGTTCATGAACATCGCCGAGCAGATGGGCCTGCAGCTCCAGAACACCGCCTACTCGGTGAACATCAAGGAGCGGCTCGATTTCTCCTGCGCGCTGTTCGATGCGCAGGGCCAGCTGATTGCCAACGCGCCGCACATGCCGGTGCACCTGGGCTCGATGAGCGAGTCGATCAAGACGGTGATCGCACGCAACGCCGGGCGCATGCAGCCGGGCGACGTCTACGCGCTCAACGACCCCTACCACGGCGGCACCCACCTGCCCGACGTGACGGTGGTCACGCCGGTGTTCGACGAGGCCGGCCGCGAGATCCTGTTCTACGTCGGCAGCCGCGGCCACCACGCCGACATCGGCGGCACCACGCCGGGCTCGATGCCGCCGTTCTCGACGCGCATCGAGGAAGAGGGCGTGCAGCTCGACAACGTCAAGCTGGTCGAGGCCGGCCGGCTGCGCGAGGCCGAGATGCTGGCGTTGCTCGCCAGCGGGGCGTACCCCTCGCGCAACCCGCCGCAGAACCTCGCCGACCTGAAGGCGCAGATCGCCGCCAACGAGAAGGGCGTGCAGGAACTGCGCAAGATGGTGGCGCAGTTCGGGCTCGACGTGGTGCAGGCCTACATGCGCCACGTGCAGGACAACGCCGAGGAATCGGTGCGCCGCGTGATCACGAAGCTGAAGGACGGCTCGTTCACGCTGCCGCTGGACAACGGTGCGCGCATCCAGGTGGCGATCCGCGTGAACGCCGGGGAGCGCAGCGCCGAGATCGACTTCACCGGCACCAGCGCGCAGCTGGAGAACAACTTCAACGCGCCCACCGCGGTGTGCATGGCGGCGGTGCTCTATGTCTTCCGCACGCTGGTGGGTGACGACATCCCGCTGAACGCCGGCTGCCTGAAGCCCCTGAAGGTGATCATTCCCGAGGGCTCGATGCTCAACCCACGCCCGCCGGCCAGCGTGGTGGCGGGCAACGTCGAGACCTCGACCTGCATCACCAACGCGCTGTATGGTGCGCTCGGCGCGATGGCCGCGAGCCAGTGCACGATGAACAACTTCACCTTCGGCAACGCACGCCACCAGTACTACGAGACCATCTCGGGCGGCAGTGGCGCCGGCCCCGGCTTCGCGGGCACGAGTGTCGTGCAGACGCACATGACCAACTCGCGCCTCACCGACCCCGAGGTGCTGGAGTTCCGCTTCCCGGTGCGCCTGGAGAGCTACGCGATCCGCGCCGGCTCGGGCGGTGCGGGGCAGTGGAAGGGCGGCGACGGCGGTACGCGCCGCGTGCGCTTCCTCGAGGCCATGACGGCGTCCATCCTCTCCAACGGCCGCACGCATGGCGCCTTCGGCCTGGCCGGTGGGCAGCCGGGTCAGCCCGGGGCCAACCGCGTCGAGCGGGTCGACGGCCGCGTCGAGACGCTGGGCCACATCGGCTCCGTCGAGATGAACCCGGGCGACGTGTTCGTTATCGAGACGCCCGGTGGTGGCGGTTACGGCGCGCCGCCCTGACCCGCACCGATGCTGCTGAAGCTGCTGCTCGTCGCCGCGTCGGCGCTGCTGTCGTCGCTGGCGGCGCGGCGCTTCGGCCATGCGGTGGGCGGCACGCTGGCCGGCCTGCCGATGATCGCCGGGCCCATCATGGGTTTCGTGCTGGCGTCGACGCCGACCGACGGCGTGCGTGCCATCGCGCTGGCCACGCTGGTGTGCCTGCCGGCCACGGTGGCGCACCTTGTCACCTTCGCCTGGAGCGGTACGCGGCTGCCGTGGTGGCTGGCGCTCGCACTGGCCAACGTCCTGTTCTTCGGCACCGGCACGCTGATGCCGCGGCTCGGTCTGCCGCCGGCGGCCGCGTGTGCGCTGGCCTTCGCGGCACTGGCACTGGGTGGCCACGCGATGCCGCGGCTTCGCATCGCCCCCGGCGCGGTCGACATCCCGCACGTGGAAATGGCCTGCCGCGTCGCCGCGGCGCTGTTCGTGGCGTGGCTGATCATCCGCAGCGCCGGAGTGGCGCCGGCGGCGCTCAGCGGGCTGCTGCTGGCGGTGCCGATCACCGGCAACGTGCTGCCCTGCTTCACGCTGCCGCGCTACGGCGCCGCGGCCACGGTGGCCCTGCTGCGCGGCTTCGTGCGCGGGCTCTCCGGTTTCGGGGCGTTCTTCGCCACGCTGTACGCCGGGCTCGGCGTGCTCCCGCCGGCGGCGGCCTACGCGCTCGCGTGGGCGGCCGCGCTGATCGTGGCCATCGCGCTCTACGCCTGGCAGCAGCGCGGCCTCGCGGCGCGGCCCGCGTAGACTCGCGGCCCCATGAGATTCCAACCCGCCCCGAACTCGATCTTCGCCATCCTGCTGCGTTCGCCCTGGTGGTATGCGCTGGTCGTGGCGCTGCTGCTCGGCCTGGCGCTGGCCGCCGCCATGCCCGACGGCTGGCGAGGGGTCGGTGCGTTGACGAGCTTTCCGTTCGTGGTGATCGCCGCGATCGCCTTCTGGCGTCAGCGCCACCGGCCCAGCGAGGCCGAGGTGGAGGCCGCACGTGCCGCGCTCGCCGGCATGGGCTGGCCGGAATTCTCGAGCCTTCTCGAGCAGGCCTTCGTGCGCGACGGCAACCTCGTGCAGCGGCTGCAGCTCGAGGCCTGCGACTTCGAGGTCGAGCGCCAGGGGCGGCGCATGGTGGTCAGCGCGCGGCGCTGGAAGTCGGCGCGCACCGGGCTGGAGGCCTTGCGTGAGCTGCAGGCCGTGCGCGAGGAACGCGGCGCACCGGATGCGCTGTGCATTGCGCTCGGCGAGCTCACCGAGCAGGCCGTGCCGTACGCCGCCCAGCAGCGCATCGCCGTGTGGCAGGCGAACGAACTGGCCGCAGGCTTGCGCGGGCTGCTGCCGGCAGCGCGTCGTTGAGCCTCAGACGGCGGTCACGGCGAGCGCCTCGCGCACCAGCGCCGCCAGGCGCTCGATGCTGTGCTCCTTCAGCAGCACGCTGCGCACGCCGAGCATGCGGGCACGCTCGATCAGCTCTTCGGTGACGAAGCCCGAGGTGATGATCACCGGCAGCCCCGGCGCCGTCGCCGCGAGGTGCTCGGCCACGCCCAGGCCCGACAGGCCGGGCATGTTGAAGTCGGTGATCAGCAGCGCGAACTCGCGCGGCGCCTCGCGCACCGCCTCGATGGCCGCGAGCCCGCTTCCCACGCGCGTGACGCGGTAGCCGGCGCGTTGCAGCAGCGCCTCGGTGGTGAGCCCGACGACCTCGTCGTCGTCGGCCAGCAGGATGTGCTCGCCGTGGCCGGCCGGGCTCGATTCGTCGCGCGCCGGGCTGTCGGATGTGTCGGGCGAAGGCTCGCGCAGCGGCAGCAGCACGTCGATGCCGTGCACCACCGCGAGTCCGAGTCCGGTGCCCTGGCCCACCGGCTTGGTGGTGAAGAAGGGCTCGAAGATGCGCGCGACCGTGGCCGCGTCCATGCCGCTGCCGTTGTCGATCACCGACAGGCGCGCCTGGCCGTCGTCCGTGCGCGCCACCTCGACGCGGATGCGGCCCACGTGCGCCGGCAGTGCCTGCAGCGCATTGGTGCACAGGTTGAGCAGCACCTGCTGGATCTGGCCGGCATCCACTTCCACCAGCAGCGGCTCGGGATCGACCTGCGCCTCCAGCACGGCCGAGGCCGGCAGCGTCGAGCGCAGCAGCGACAGCGACTCCTCCACCAGCGGCGCGAGTGGCTGCACCTCGCGCCGCTGCGGCAGCCGGCGGCTGAAGGCCAGGATCTGCTGGACCAGCCCGCGCGCCCGTGCGGCCGCCTGGTGCGCCAGCGCCAGCGGGTGCTGCACCGCATGGCCGGGGCCCAGGTCCTCGCGCGCGATCGCGAGGTTGCCGAGGATCACCGCGAGCACGTTGTTGAAGTCGTGCGCCACGCCGCCGGCCAGCGTGCCGATCGACTCCATCTTGTGCGCTTCCTGCAGCCGCGCCTCGAGCGCGCGCTGCTGCGCCTGCGCCGCGTGTACCTCGCTGAGGTCGCGCGCGATGGTCGACAGCCGGGCCACCTGGCCGCTGGCGTCGCGCAGGCAGACGATCACTTGCGAGACGGGCAGCTCGCGGCCGTCGGCGCAGGCGATTGCCAGCTGACCGGCCCACACGCCGTTGCGCTTCGCAGCCGGTACCCCCACTTCCTGCACGGTGCGCACCGCCCACGGCGGATGGCAGTGCGCGAAGGTGTAGCCGGTCACGTCCTGCTGTTCGCCCAGGCCCAGCATGCGGCGCGCCGCGCGGTTCAGGAAGGTGATGCGGCCCTGCGGGTCGGCCGAGCCGACGAAGTCGGGGGTGGCGTCGAGGATGGCCGTCAGCTCGGCCTGCTGCGCGGCTGCGCGCTCGCGCTCGGTGACGTCGCGCAGGATCAGGCTGGCGGTGGTGCGCCCGTCGGCCTCGGTGTAGAGGTTGCTCGAGACTTCGGCCTCGAAGGTGCTGCCGTCGGCGCGCCGCATGCGCAGCTGGCCGGCGGCGCGGCCGTCGCGGTCGCGCGCCTCCAGCAGCGCGGCAAGGCGCTCGTCATCGCGGTCGACCAGCCCGGCACGGCCGAGCGCGCACAGGCGCTCCTCGTTGCAGCGGAACAGCGTGCACGCGGCCGCGTTGGCGGCCAGCACGGTTCCGTCGGGCCGCGTGCGCAGCACCGCATCCATGCTGTGCTCGAACAGCATGCGGAATCGCTGCTCGCTCTCGTGCAGGCTGCGCGTCTCGGCCAGCAGCCGCGCGGTGGCCTCGCGCACCTTGCGCGCCTCCTGCGCGTTGGCACGCACCAGCATGTGCGTGATCGCCGCCAGCGTGCACGACAGCAGTACGCCCAGCAGCGCTGCCACGGTGCCAGCGGCGGTGATGGGCGCCGGCGCGGCGCCGTCCATCAGGCCGATCTCGACGTCCCAGCGGCGGTCGGCCACGGGCAGCGCGACGCGTTGCAGCGGACCCCGCGGCGCGAGCTCGGATCCCGGGAGCAGCCAGTGGCTGTCGAACACCAGCGCCGGCTGACCCAGCTCCGCGGACCGCAGGTCGGTGATGCGCACATGCAGCGCGGCCTGCTGCTCCGGCGTGAGCACGCTGCGCAGCAGCTCGTGGGTGCGGAATGCCACGCCGACCACGCCGATGGCCTGGCGCATCCGCTCGTCCGCGTCGGCGGGCGGCAGCGGCGTGGCATAGGTGGCGGCGCGGATCACCACGCTGGACAGCGCCGGCGAGAGCGAGGCGTCCCGGTCGCGCGCCAGCAGCAGCGGGCCGGTGGCCACGTAGCCGCCATCGCGCATCGCCGCATCGACCTCGGCACGGTAGCGCTGGTCGGGGTCGAACAGGTCGTAGCCGATCGCACCGGCCTCGACGGGCTGCACGTGTCGCAGCACCATGTGCTCGGGTCGCGTGCCCGGCGGCACGATGTCGAAGTCCGGATGACCCTCGGGGCGACGGCTGCGGTCGGCACGCACCTGGGCCACGTAGGCGACGCGGTCCTGGCCGCGCACGCGCTCGGCCACGAAGGTGAGCGCGATGCCCGGGTAGCGCCTCTCGAGCGAGAGCGTGTCGACGTAGCGCGCGAAGGCCGCGTCGTCCAGGCCGTGGCCGTTGGCCGCCAGCGCACGCAGTCCCGGCAGGGTGTCGATGTACGTCTGGACGCGGTTGGTCAGTGCCTGCACGACGCGGTCGGCCTCGTGGTCGAAGCGCGTCTTCTGCTCGGCCGCCTCGCGCTGCCACGACCATGCCGCGAGACCGGCCGTGACGGCAAGCCCGGCCGCTAGCACCGCCGGCGCGAGCCAGCGCAGCACCGCCGGGGGATCGACGGCATCGGGCACGGCGGCGTTCACCAGGGGTGGCATGGCGTACTGCTGGACGACCTACCGATGCTGCCTCAGAACCGCGCGAATCCGAGCGCCGGATTGCACGCCTGCCGGCCCGGCGATGCCCGTGCACGACGCGGTGCCGCGAAGCGAGTCAGGGCTGCCGACTTCGTCTGATGGCATGACGTCAGACATGAGCAAGTGGCTCACTTGTGCGACTGCCTGCGCCGGGCACACGGCGGGGCCCGCTACCATGCGCTCCGTTGCCGATGAAGACGACCGCCCGATCCCCCGACGCACCCGGCGGTGCGATGCCCCTGGCCCTCGAGGCGGCGCAGCGATGAAGCGTCTGCTGCTGCTGGGCGGAGGCCCCGCGCACCTGCAGGTGCTGCGCGCGCTCTCGGCCGAGTCACTGCCCGGCGTGGAGGTCACGTTCGCCAGCCCGGCCGCACGCGTGATCCATGCGCCCATGCTGCCGTGCCACGTGGCGGGCGACGCAGGCATCGACGAGTGCAGCGTGCCGCTCGCGCCGTTGGCCGAACGCGCCGGCGTGAGCTGGCTGCAGGCCGGCGTTTCCGGGCTCGACCCGCGGGCGCGGACCGTGACGCTGGCCGACGGCCGCAGCCTCCCCTACGACGCGCTGAGCCTCGAGCCCGGCGCGACGATCGACCGCGATGCGATCCAAGGCGCACGCGAGCATGGCCTGTTCGTACGCCCCGTCGATGCGTTCGCGACGCTGTGGGAGCGCATGCGTGCGCTCGCCGAGACGCGCTCGCTGTGCGTGGTCGTGATCGGCGCCGGTCGCGAGGCCGCCGAGATGGCGCTGGCCATGCACCAGCGCCTTGGCGACCGCTCGCGCATCAGCCTCGTGACCGGCGGCGGGCCCGCGGCGAGCGACGAGTGTGAGAGCGTGCGTCGCCGTATCGCCGCCGCGCTGCGGCGAGGCGCCGTCACCGTGCTCGAGGACGGCTGCAGCGCGGTCACCGCCGAACACGTGCTGCTGGCCAGCGGCACGCGCGTGGCCTGCGATGCCGCGGTGATCGCCACCGCCGCCATCGCGCCGACCTGGCTGCGGGCCAGCGGCCTCGCGCTCGATGCCGGGGGCGGCGTGGCCACCGGGCCGACGCTGCAATGCGCCGCGCATCCGGAGGTGTTCGCCGTCGGCGAGGCCGCGGCTGCCGAGGCCGGCGAGGCGCTTGCGCTGAACCTGCGGCGTTTTCTCGCCGGCGGCGCGCTCGCCCCCTGGTCGCCGCCGGTGCGTCGCCTGCGCTTCGTGGCCAGCGGCTCGCTGCGCGCCATCGTGACCTGGGGCGAGTGGTCGCTCGAGGGTCGCTGGGTCGGGCGCTGGAAGGCGCGCCGCGAGCGGGCCTTCCTGCAGTCGTTCACCGGCTCGCCCTGAGGCCGGCGCGGCTGGGCCAGAATCACGCCATTCCGATCGAACAGGAGAAGTCCATGAGCCCCCAACGCCTTGCCGCCGACGAGAAGAAGCCGGCCGACGCCAGCCCCGGCCGCCTCGAGGAGCAACTCGCCTTCAAGTCGCGCTTCGTGCTGGTGTTCGGCGAGATCGACGACAAGCTCGCGCTGGCCACGTGCCGGCGCCTGCTGGCGCTGTCGGAGGATTCCGACGCGCCGATCACGATGCTGATCTCCTCGCCGGGCGGCCACGTCGAGTCGGGCGATGCGATCCACGACATGATCCGCTTCGTGCGCGCCCCGGTCACCACCGTGGGCAGCGGCTGGGTGGCCAGCGCCGGCGCGCACATCTTCCTCGCGCCGCCGAAGGAGCGCCGCCTGTGCCTGCCCAACACGCGCTTCATGATCCACCAGCCGGCCGGCGGCGCCGGCGGCCAGGCCAGCGACATCGCGATCCAGGCCAAGGAGATCCTGCGCACGCGCGAGCGCATCGCCCGCGTGATCGCGACGCAGACCGGCCGGTCCTACGAGACCGTCGTGACCGACATGGAGCGCGACTTCTGGATGAGTGCCAGCGAGGCGATCGAGTACGGCATCGTCTCGCGCATCGTCGAGCGCCAGTCGGACCTCGGCTGACGCGCGAGATCCGCGCGAAGGCCTACGCGGGCTGCGGCCCGTCGTAGCCCTCGACGATCACCACGTCGGCCGTCGACACCGGCTGGCGGATCGCCCAGGCGCGCCGGTACTCGGGAGACTTCCAGCAGTCCTGCGCGGCCTGCAGGCTGGGGAACTCGATGACGACGTGGCGCGCGCGCGCCTGGCCTTCGACGACCTCGTGGCGGCCGCCGCGCGTGAGGAAGCGCGCGCCGTACTTCGCGAACGCGGCCGCGTTCGCGGCGACGTAGTCCTTGTAGCGCTCCGCGTCGGCCACGTCGACGTGCGCGATCCAGTAGCCCTTGGGCATGGGGTCCTCCGGTCTCAGAGCTTGCGCGGCGGCACGGGCATCGTGTCCTGGAAACCCGTGGCGCCGGAGTTGAACCACTGCACGTAGCGCTCGGCCTCGATGCCGATCACGTGCACCTCGATGGCGTCGTCGCCCAGCTCGGGCGAGTAGTCGACGATCTGCACGCTGCCGTCGCCGGCCAGCTGGCTGCCGTCGGGCGCGAGCACGCGCAGCGCCAGTGCCAGCTGCGCCCCCTCGGCCGAGGCCAGCACGGCGGGCTGCACGGCGGCGTAGTCCGGCGCCGGCACGAAGCGGCCGGCGGCCACGCCGATGGGCGCGTCGCCATGCTCGAGCCACGAGTGGCCGATGCACACGGGACCGGCGAAGACCGCGAATCGGGGCATGGGGCGATTGTCGCCGCGGAAGGGCCGGCGCGTCAGGGGCGCTGCATCTGTGCCTGCAGCGAGACCAGGCTGCCGTGGTCGACCCGCACCAGGCCGCGGCGCGGCCGGTCGAGATCCAGGATGATGAACACCAGCACCACGATCAATGCCACCATGATCAGGCTGACCAGCGAGGGCCGGTGCCCGGCGAAGCCGGCCGCGAAGCCGACGATGCCGCCGGCCATCAGGAAGGTCAGGTGCATCAGCCACAGCACCAGCTCGGGCACGTGGCGGTCGAGCGCGCTCTCGCGCAGCGAGTAGCTGTCGAGCATCGTGTTCACCGATTCGGCGAACAGGATGGGTGCGTACGACACCGCGTCGCCTGCCACCGCCTCGCGGGCACGCGCCCACAGCCGTGCCTGCAGGGCCTCGGCCTCGCCGCGCAGCGACTGCAGCGCGGCGCGCTCGTCGAGCGTGACCTCGCTGGCGCGCACGCGCAGGTCGACGTAGCTGCGCAGCAGCGCGCGCGTCTCGTCGCGCAGCGCCGCCGGCAGCAGCTGCGCGCGCAGCACTGCGGTGCCGATCGCGTTCGCCTCGGCCACCACCGCCTGGCTTCGGTCGTCGAAGCGCTGCAGCGACAGCGAGAAGGTGAAGCCCAGCAGCAGCGCCAGGATGCCCAGCACGGCGGACTGCAGGCCGTTGACGTGCTCCTTCACGTCGGCATTGCCCTGCCGCTGGCGTCGTGCGCCGATGCGATAGCCGAGCTCCAGGGCCAGCAGCATGCCGGCCAGCAGCGCTGCGGCGATCAGCCAGCTGTCGATGCCGTACATCAGCTCGTGCATCGTCCCGGCCTCAGAGACGTTCGCTCAGGCGCAGGCCCTCGAGCCGCAGCGCCAGGGCCTGCTCGAGGGCGGCACGCTCGGCCAGCAGCCGGCGCCGCTCGACCTCGTCGGTGGCGGCCTCGGCCTGCGCGGCCAGCTCGGCACGGCGCTGGAACAACGCGATCTCGGGAGGCCGGTAGCCGGCGTTCTTCAGCACCTTGAAGGGCATGCGGAAGGCCACCGGCGTGGCCTCCCAGCCTTCGTCCTCGGGCAGCGGCTTGCCGAAGTGTTCGCAGCCGCGCAGCTCGCCGGAGGCCATCGACTCCTCCAGGTGGCGGCCGATCTCCTCGTCGAGCGTTCCCATCGCGGCCTCTCCTTCAGTCGCGCTGCACGATCTGGAACTCGTTGCCGTCCGGATCGCGGAACGTCGCCAGCGTGCCGCCCCAGAACTGCCGCTGCGGCGGCGCGGTGAACACCACGCCGCGTGCCTTCAGGTCCTGGTGCGCGACGTGGATGTCGGGCACGCGGAACGACAGGCCGGTGAATCGCCCCACGAGCGCCTGGTCGTCGCCCGGCGCATCGGCGGGCACCGCCTCGACCACCAGCTCGCAGTTGCCGGCGTTGAACACGCACCAGCCATGCGCCAGGTCCTGCGCGTGGGGTGCGAGACCGACCGCCTCGGCGTAGAAGCGCCGAGCCTGCGCGATGTCGCGCACGAACACGCGGGCGGTGTTGAGGTTCACGTCCTCGGCTCAGGTACCCGACGGACCGGCGCCGCGGCGCTGGCGCTCCTGCTCGCGCTGCATCGATTCCATCTGGCGGCGCGCGGCGGCGCGCTCCTCTTCCGTGGTGGGCACGCAGGCCTCGCGGCGCACCACCAGCGAGCCGGTGCGGGCATCGGAGACGCCGCAGCCCGAGCTCTGCGCCTGGGCCGTCGTGGCGGGTTCGGTGGCGCAGGCGGCGAGCAGTGCCAGCGTGGCGAGCAAGGGAATCGAACGGATCACGGCATCTCCCTGATGTCGAGTGTAGGTCTGGGGGCGGATGTTAAGCGCGCGCGGTCGCCAGCGCCTGCGCGATCTTCTCCTGCAGCGCCGGCACCACGTCGAGCGGCACGCGGAAGTCGAGGTTGGCGCCTTCGCCGAGCACGACGCGCAGCACGATGTGGTCGGCGCCCGCTTCGGAGGCCGCGTTGATGCGCAGCATGTCGATCAGCAGCGACGATTCGCCGGCCGGCTTGCCCTCGCCACTGGCCGTCTGCCGGTCTTGCGCGGCAACGCCGGCAGCGAACAGCAGCGCGGCGACGAATCGGCCGACGCGCGTGTGGTGCATCGCCATCCACTCGGCGCTGCCGTCCTCCGTCTGCAGGTTGAGCATCACGGCCTGGCCGTCCATCGCGGTGCCGACTTCAGCGGCGCCGCGCAGCTGGCGCAGGGAGGACAGGTCGAAACGGGTCTCGGTCATGGGTTCTCTCTCGGGGTGGGCAGTGCCCGCAGCGGGCACCACATGTGGATCTTGGCGACGTGCCGTCCGCCCACGGCCACGGCGTACGGCTCGCATCCCCAGGGCTGGAAGCCGAAGCGCTCGTAGAGCGCGCGGGCCCCGTCGTTGCCGTCGGTGACGGTCAGCTGCACCAGCAGCAGCCGCGGCAGGCTGCGCGCATGATCGAGCGCGGCCGCCACCAGCTGCGCGCCGAGCCCGTGGCGGCGGTACGCGGCGTCGACCATCATGCCGAACAGCGTGGCCTTGTGGCGGCCCTTGGCGCGCGGCTCGAACAGCAGCCCCACGGTGCCGGCGAGCTCGTCGCCGACGAAGGCGCCGAACACCACTTCGGACGCATCGGGGCCTTCGGCCAGGCGGGCCTCCCACCATGTCTCGGGCAGCGCGGCGCGCTCCTCGGCCGAACTGGTGAAGGCCTCCGGATGCCGGGCGTAGGCCTCCAGCATCAGGCGCCGGTAGGCAGCTGCATGTGCGGGCGTGAGGCGCCGGACATCGACGGGCAGGGTCATGGCGGCCGCAGTATGCCGCCTGCGCGGACCGGGCCTTGCGCCGGCCGTCGCGACGGCGCGTGCCGTCAGTACGAGGAGGCGCCGGTGTACTTGTGCTCCAGCACCGCGCGCCAGTCGACCAGGATGTCGGCCACGCGGCGGGCGTGGCTGGGGCGCGGTGACAGGCCGAGGAACTCGGTCTCGAGCAGCAGCAGGATCTCCATCACCCGCTGGCCGTCGGCATCGTCGAGAAGGGCCGAGAAGATCTCCGGCACGAAGCTCGCATAGTGCTCGCGCTCGACCGGATCGCGTGCGATCCCGTCGGGATCCCAGTGGTACAGCAGCACCTCGTCGATGCGCTGGTACAGCTCCTGGTCGAAACGGTCGTTGCTCATGGAGGCCCCCAGCATACGAGCGCGGCTGCCGCCGGGTGCGGTTCAGCCTAGGGGGGGAACAACCCTCAGGCCGTGCCGCCCCGGGCCGACTCCGGGAGACCGAACACGCGGTCGAATCCCCAGGTGAAGACGATGGCGTAGACGAAGAAGAACGCCAGGATGCCGAGATCGGCCACGAAGGCGGCCAGCAGGCTGGTCTTCAGCCACCAGGCCATCAGCGGCACCAGCATCAGCACCAAGCCGCCCTCGAAGCCGATGCCGTGGGCAAGCCGGCGCTTCCAGGAGCGGCCGCTCACCGACTGGCGTGCCTCCCAGCGCTCGAAGAAGTGATTGAAGACGAAGTTCCACGCCACCGCGACCGTCGACATGATCGCCGCCAGCAGAAGGCTGGAGCCGACTGGCTGCTCGAACCACAGCGCCATCGCCGGGCCCACCGCGACGATCGCGATCACCTCGTAGAGCACCGCCTGCACGGCGCGCCGCACCAGCGGTGTCACGCCGCGGTTTCCTTCGCGGGCTTGCCCATGAACACGCTGTTCGGGTCCTCGGCATAGTCGCCGAAGGGGCCGCGGCGCCGGTAGCCGAAGCGCTCGTACATCGCCAGCGCCTCCGGCTGCAGGTAGCCCGTCTCGAGCATGAAGCGCGTGCAGCCGCGCTGGCGTGCTTCCTCCTCGAGCCGCGCGAGCAGCGCGCCGGCGATGCCGCGGCCGCGGTGCGACGGGCGCGTGTACATGCGCTTGAGCTCGCCATAGCCGCGCTCGAGCACGATCGCGCCGCAGGCCACCGCGGCACCGCCCTCGTCGCGCGCCACCGCGAAGAGCACGTTCGGCCGGCACAGCGCGGCCAGGTCGATACCGTGGTGGCTCTCGGCCGGGTAGAGCGGTTTCTGGTAGGCGTCGAGCTCGTCGATGAGCGCGATCACCTCGGGCTGGTCGGGGGATTCGAGGGCGATCTGCATGGGCGTGCAGGATAGCGGCACCGCGCGACGCCCTTCAGGCCGCGGCGCAGCGGGCGATCGTCTCCCAGGTGCGGGTGGTGACGTCGCGGCCGAACGCCGCCTCGATCAGCGCCATGAACACCGGGCCCTGATCGCCCGGCACGTAGGCGGTGAACGCCTCGCGGCCGCGCAGCGCCAGCACGCAGGCGTGGTCACGCGCCAGCGGGAGCGGCACGCGCGGCTCGCGCGCGTCGCGCAGGAAGCTCACCACGCGCTTGGCCTCGGGCGGCACGCCGAAGCCGGGAAAGGGGTCGCTGCGCAGCAGTTCCTGGAGCATCTCGACGGGCCGCACCAGCGTCATGAAGCTGCGGCCCAGCGCGGCCTGCATCGCGCGCTCGGCCCGCTGCTCCAGGTCGGCTTCGCTGGCGCCGCTCGCGTCGAAGACGACGTTGCCGCTGGCCAGCACCGTGCGTACCGCCCCGAAGCCCGCCTGCTCGAACGCGGCCTTCAGTTCGGGCATGCGCGCGTTCGTCGGGCTCACGCCGCGCAGGAAGGCGACGTGGCGCGTCATCGCGGCGCACGCCCCGCG
>WBZM01002600.1_pt1 | contig 15100 bp, 10 predicted proteins | sample 5204271 | NCBI WGS metagenome assembly WBZM01 (sample SAMN12344346, study PRJNA552823) | activated sludge metagenome | biome: Activated sludge suspended growth; feature: Nitrification reactor; material: Wastewater; isolation source: activated sludge from nitrification reactor of wastewater...
CGCGAGGGGATCGCGCACCGCGGCGCCGGCCGCGACGAGGCCGCGATCGAGCGCTTCGAAGCCGCCTACCAGGCGCAGCGCGCGCCCGTCACCGCGGGCCAGCTCGCCCTCGCGTGCCAGGCCGCGGGGCGCTGGGTCGAGGCCGACCGTTACATGCGCGAGGCCCTCGCCGCGCCTGACGACGACTGGGTGAGGCGGCACCGCCGCGAGCTCGACGAGGCCTACGCCGTGGTGCGCCGCAACGTCGGCGAGCTCGAGCTGCGCGGCGGCCCCGAGGGGGCGACCGTCCGCGTGGAGGGGGCGGAGGTCGGGACACTCCCGCTCGCGGCCCCGCTGCGGCTGCGCGCGGGCGCGGTGACGGTGGCGGTGCGCGCCGAGGGGTACCTCCCGCTCACGCGTCAGGTGACGATCCTCGGAGGCGAGCTCACCCGCGAGCCCGTCGCGATGACCGCGGCCCCGCACGAGGCCCCGCCCGTGACGCCGGTGACGCCTGCCCCGGTGACGCCGCCGCCCGTCGTCGTGTCGCCGCCGGTCGAGGCGCCGCGCGCGGGCTTCAGGGTCCCGACGGTGAGCTGGGTGCTCGGCGGCGTCGGCGTCGCGCTGCTCGCCGGCGGCGCAGTGTCGATCGGGCTGCGCGAGGCGTCGGCGTCACGCTTCAACGACGACCCTGATTGCAGGCCAGACGACGCGGTGCCGCGCGCGTCGCAGACGACCGGGTGCCGCGGCGAGCTGGAGATCGGTGACTGGACCACGGCGACCGCGATCGCGGGCTTCGCGGCGGGCGCGGCGCTCGTCGGCGTGGGGGTGCTGCTCGCGGTGCTCCCCGGGCGACGCGAGGAGACGCGGCGCGCCTGGGGGTGCGCGCCGACGCTCGGCGGGGCGACGTGCGCGGCGACGTTCTGACGCGGCACGGCACTGGCCCTCCCGTGGGGCGGGGATGCAGCGAGGCGCCTGCGGCGTGCAGGGGCGGCGGCACCCGATCGCGAGCGGGCCGGCGGCGCACGGGCTCGCGCCGCATCGCGCGACGTCCTCGACGGACGCGTCGGCGACATCGAGCGGCGCGTCGGGCGCAACCGCGGGCGCAGACGGAGGGGCGGAGCAGCCGACGAACGCCGCGACGAGCAGCACGTCGGGCGGACGCAGCAGGGATCTCATTGGCCGTCTCTCCTGCACGCCGCCTGCCGCATCGCCGTCACCGGAGCCCCGCAAGCACGGGCCCCACCGCTGCCATCGGCGGGTTCAGGCGGATCGTCTCGGGCACCGGCGGTCGGGGCTGGTGGATGCCCGTATAGATCACCACCGCGCGGAACGCGGCGTCGCACCAGGCGACGTCGGCGAGGCCGTCGCCGTTGAGGTCCCCCGTCCCCGCCACGGCCCATCCCAACGGCCCCGTGATCACGGGCAGGGCGAGCGTGTGCGTCGTCTCGGCCTCTCCGCCCCCGAAGACCGTCGCGAGGCCGGCCCTCACGGTGCCGCCGACCGCCACGTCGTCGTAGCCGTCGCCGTTGGTGTCGCCGAGGCCCGCGGCGGCGAGGCCGAAGCCCATGTCGTTCTTGCCGCCTTCGTAGCGACGCGCCGGGCTCGTGAGGATGCCGCTCGGGCCCCCCAGGTAGAGGAACGCCGCCCCCGCGCCCGCGTGACCGAGGGTGTCGGTCGCGAAGGGAGCGGAGACGAGGAGGTCCGCGTACCCGTCGCCGTTGACATCCCCCGCGCCGCTCAACCTGCGGCCGACGCCCAGTCCCGCGCTCACGCGGAGGATCGTCGGCGCACCCATCGCCGACAACGGGCCGAGGAAGACGCGCACCTCCCCCACGTCTTGCGCGGAGGAGGGCTCGAACCCCGCAGCGAAGTCGCCGGTCCCGTCGCCGTCCACATCCCCGATCCCGGCGACATGGATGCTGCCGTCCACCATCGACGGCCCTCCGGCCAACGCCCGCGCGGGCGTCCCGGCGATTCCGCCCGGGTCGCCCCGGTAGATTCGAACCTCGAACCCGGAGCGGGCCCTGGCGGTGACGAGGAGATCCGCGTACCCGTCGCGGTCGACGTCGCCGGCGCTCGCGATCGATCCCCCGAGCACCTGCCCGCCCGTCGATCCGCTCAACACGCGCACAGGCGTCTCGGCGAGCCCTGCGGGGCCGCCGAGGAAGACCCGCACCTCGCCCGCGTTCTCCAAGCGGATCCCGCTCCGTTCGAGGCTCGCCACTGCGAGGTCGGAGAAGCCGTCGCCGTTCAGGTCACCCGCGTTGGCGATGGCGTGCCCGAACCGACCCACCGTGATGACACCGTCGAGGCGCCGCTGAAACGAGGGCCCGGCCGGGTCGCCTAGGAAGACGTTGACCCTGCCCGCGTTCGAGTTCCCCGCGGGCTCGCCGACCGCGAGGTCACCGAGGCCGTCGCCGTTGACGTCCAACGGGCCGCCCCAGCCCGTCCCCGCCGACGCGTGGCTCGCACGCACGAAGAACGTCCAGGTCGCGCTCACGGTCCCCGTCGGGGTGTCCCCGCGCAGCCCGCGCACCCGCCAGAACACAGGCCCCACGGGGAGGTCGCTGGTCGGCGACGCCGTCGCCTCTCCGCGCAGCCGCTCGATGACCCGCGTGCACAGCCGATCGGCGCACAGCTCCACCTCGGCGCGATCCCCCGCAACGCTCGTCAGCCACCGCAGCCTGGGTCGCCGCGTGGCGACGTAGCCCCCCGACTCCGGCGCAAGGGGGCGTAGACTCGCCGGGGGTGGAGCGAGCGACGCGTCCCCCTGCGGCAGGGCGGAGCCGTCGGTGCCGACGTACGAACTGCACGTCGCGAGCACGAGTGACCCCAGGGCGAGCAGCGGGGGAGAGGGGGGCGCGCGGGTCACGGGGGCGCCGGGTAGAAGGCGATCGTCAGCAGGTAGTCTAGGGGCGAGCCCGCGAGGACGCAGACGTCGTAGGCCTCGCCGGCGGTCAGATGGCGCAGCTCGGGCGCGGTCTCCCCGCTGGCGCGTACGCACGCCCCGTGCTCCCCGGACGGGCGGAAGGCGTTGACCACGCGGCCGCTCACGGCGCTCACGTTGAGCGACACCGCCTCCTGCATGCTCGGGCAGACGGCGGAAGCGGGCGCGTTGGTCTCCAGGAACAGCCAGGACCCCGCCCCCATGCCCATCGGCGCGGTCACCCGGAAGCAGTCGCGGTCACCCTGCGTGACGCTCCCGGCAATCAACGCTTGCGCGCCCGCGACCACCTGCGTTTCGTCACTCGGGCCGTTGGGCTCGACCTCCGCGAGGGGGCGCGCGCAGGTGCCAGCGGACGCCGAGGTGGGGAGGCACGCGGTGCCTGGCGCGCAGGCGTCGAAGCGGACCCCCGGCGTGCAGGCGGCGCCCGCCGCAGCGACGCGCTGACAGACCGCCGGCCCCCCTGTCGGGTTGCAGGATAGCCCCTCGTCGCACCGCGGCTCTGCCTCGCGGCAGCTCGCGCCGGCGGCCGTCCCTGGCGCCGCGCAGACGCCCGACCCACCGGTCATCGCGGGGACGCACGTGCCACCGACGCACGCGGTCTCCCTGGCTGCGACGTCGCATGCCCCACCGACCGCCGCCGCCGCGCGACACAGGCCGTCCATCGCCGCCGAGCAGGTGAGCGCCCCGTCGCACCGCGGATCGGCCGCGCGGCAGTCGCCACCCCGCGCGCCCTCTGCCACGCACACGGCGCCACCGTCGCCCGGGAGACAACGCGCGCCTGGGACGCATGCGTCGGCCTCGCCGAAGCGATCGCAGGCGCCGCCCGGCGCGTGCGCCGGGACGCAGCGGCCGACGGTGAAGCGGCTGCACGGCCGGCCGAGCTGGTGCAGCGAGGGGCAGCGCGTGAGCGTGACCTGGCTGCAAGTGAGCCCCGCGTCGCACGCGGCGCCCTCCGTCCGACAAGCGCCGGAGGCCGTCCCGTTGGCCACGCACTGCGCGCCCGCGCCCGGCCGGCCGATGCACGTCGAGCCCGGGGCGCAAGGGTTGGTAGGGGCACCTTCGAAGCAGGGCGTGCCCGGTGCGCCGGCGGCCATCTCGGTGACGGAGAGTTCGAACCGGCCTGCGGCGACGGGCGCCCGCGTGAGGCCGGCGACGACGATGTAGACGGACGCCCCCGCCGTTACCGTTGAGGTCGTCAGGAAGCGCGACGCGCGGTCGCGTGGCGCGGGCGCGCTGTCGTCGTCGCACCCGATCACGCCGCGCGTGGACTGGAACAGCGGGACGCACGCGCTCTGCGCCCAGAGCACGGTGTCGAAATCGGGGGCCGTCTCCGCGCCGTCGGTGGAGACCAGGAGCAGCGCCGTCGCGGCGGGGGTGTAGCGGAACACCACCTGCCCACTCGTGCTCCGCTCGCTGTTGTCGTCGAGGCAGGGGGCCCACAGTGGGCCGACGCTGGGCGTGGTGGCATTGCTCCAGACGATGCGGGTCGTGTCGCCGCTCCGAGTCCCCCGCGCGTTGAGGTCGACGACCGCGGAGGGCGCGCAGGGGTCGTAGCGGCCGTCCGCGTCGGGGGTGGCGCTTGCGTCCACCGCGAGCGCCGTCTCCGCGCCCGCGTCTTGCGGCGGATCGGTCGGCGGGTCGGTGCAAGAAGCGGTCGCGAGAGGCGTGACGAGCGAGCAGAGAGCCCGCCACCACGAGGGGCGGGTGGGGCGTGGGGGACACATAGAGATCGCTGAAAGCAGATCGTAGGCCAGCGCGCGGCGCAGCTACAGCCGGAAGTAGCGCTTCACCTCGAGCCACAGGGGCCGCTGGCGCTCGCCGACGGGCTGCGACGCGCGCTCGCGGGCCTCCTCGCCCTCCTTCATGCGCTGCGACACCACCTCGGTCACCGCCTCCGCGAGCGACGGGTCCGACCCGACCACCGCGCGGAAGGCCGCGCCGTCGACCTCATGGCAGACGCACTCGCCCACCGCGCGGCACGTCGCGCTGCGCGGCGCGCCGGTGAGCAGCGACATCTCGCCGAAGTGGTCGCCGGGGAAGAAGTCCGGCGCCGCGTCGTCGCCCGCCCGCGCCAGCCGCACGGCCCCCTTCGCCACCAGGAACATGGAGCTCCCCGCCTCCCCCTCGCGCAGCACGCGCTCTCCGTCGGCGTAGCGCCGCGCGCGCATCGCCGACGCGAGCTGGTCGCGGCGCTCCTCGGAGAGCGCGCCGAAGAGCTTGGACGCATCCACCACCGCCCGCGCCGCGGCCCGGTCGCCGTCGGAGGGCTCGGCGGGCGCGGGGCAGGGGCCCTCCAGGCCCGCGCGGGAGGCGGCGTACCAGAGCCGCGTGTGCACCTCGCCGTGGATCGCCGACTCCAGGGTCATGTCGTCGATCCAGTACTTCACCGCGTACGCGACGACGGCCCCGTCGAAGGCGTCGGCGCGGCACGTCGGCGCGGGCTCGGCGAGGACGCCCGGGACGTCCCGCACGGTCTCGACCACGAGCGCTGACACCTCGCCCGGCGCGTGCCGGTGGTGGAAGGAGATGCGCGAAGTGACCCGGTGCGACCGCTCGGGCCGCGAGAAATTGAGCACCTCCGCGCCGAGGAGCTGCGCGTTGGGCATGTAGGCGAGGTCACCCGACGAGGTGCGGAGCGCCGTCGCGCGCCAGGAGAACGACTCCACCCGCCCCGCGCGGCTCCCCACCTGGATCCAGTCGCCGATGCGGATCGACTGGTCGACCTGGAAGAGCACCCCCGCGCCGACGTTGGCGAGGGCGTTCTGCATGGCGAGGCCGAGGACGGCGGTGGCGACGGTGGAGGTGGCGGCGATCGAGAGCGGCGGCACCCCCGCGGACTGGAGCACGGCCATCACGATGAGCCCGAGGATGGCCACCTGCGTGAGGTCGCGCATGAGGTCGGGGACGGCGAAGCGCGTCCGCGCCAGCACGATGTCGAAGAGCACCATCCCCGCGACGCCCGCGGCGGCGGTGGTCACCAGCGCGAGGTTGCAGAGGTGGAGCGCGCCCGCGACGCCGTCGAGGCCCGCGAGCGAGAAGCCCGTCGCGACGAGGTGGAGCAGCGGCGCCACGCCGAGCGCATAGCTGCTGAAGCGCCCGCGCCTTCGGCGGTCATCGGGGAGGAGCCGGCGCAGGAAGGGCACGCCGACCCAGCACAAGACCATGAACCCCAGGCCCGTCCACCCGAGCTCCAGGTGCCGGAGTCTCTGCCAGATCTCCATGTTTTATGGGCGGAGGGATAACCCGGCCGGTCGGCCCCTGTCGACAGGGGTTGTTCAATCGCGCGCAATGGCGACGAGGAACTCGTAGTCGACCGAGGCGTTGGGGGCGCGGAAGGCGGGCATCCGCACGGCGCAGAGGGCGGCGCCGAGGCACATCGCCGTCGCGCGCGAGACGCCCGGCGGGAAGGAGAACTCCGCGGGAGCTCCGTTGCTGGTGAAGAGCGCGTGGACGGCGAGGCGGCCCCGCGGGTCGGTCGGCGGTCGGCACGTGAGCACCCCCCGCTCCGACGGAAGGAACGACCGGACGATCGTCGCGCTGCCCGGCTCGTAGGGGGACTGCGTGCTGGGGACCACCGAGGGCCCGGAGCCTTCGCACCGCACGCGCGGGCGGTCGTCCGCGGGGGCCCAGCGCGCGGTGAGCGAGCCGGCGTCGCCCCCCGACGAGAGCACCGGCGAGCCGAAGGAGCCCGCGGCGGGCACGGTGCGGGCGTCCATCGAGCCGGCGTCGCGACGCCGCTCGGGGGCGCGCTCGGGGAAGGCGGGGGAGGCCGTCGGCGTGGCGGGTTGTGCCACTGTGGTGGGCGGTGGCTGGCGCCTACGTCGGGTGGCGGTCCGGGTGGGCGGGGCGGTGGTCGCGCAGGCGGAGAAGAGGGCGAGGAGGGCGAAGGAGACCGATGGCGTCAGGCGGTGGTGCATGGGGGAGACCTCCATTCGCTGTCAACGGCCGAAGCGCGTTCGACCGTGAGATGCCGTGGCGGCGCGAGACCTTCAGGGAGACTGCAAGGAAGGGCACTTCGCAAGTTCTGCGCCGCAGGAAGGCTGTTGTTGACACCCGCCGCCCGTCCTGACTAGGGTCCCGCCGCCCGTGGGCTACGCAGTCAGTGCGTTCGCGCGGGAATCCCAGGCGAAGGCGTCGCGCGGCGCGGCGCCGGAAGGCGACAGTGATACCCCCCATGGCGTTCGAGCTCTCCTCCGACCGCAAGGCCATTCTGGACGAGCTGCTTCCGCGGTACCCGACGAAGCAGGCGCTCACCATCCCGCTCCTCCACCTCTGCCAGGAGCAGCACGGGTACATCAACGAGGACGTGATCGCCTACGTGGCGAAGACCCTCTCGCTGTCCACCGCGGACGTGCAGGGCGTCGTCACGTTCTACACGATGTTCATGCAGAAGAAGGTGGGGCGCAACGTGATCTGGGTGTGCCGCACGCTCTCCTGCGAGCTCGCCGGCGCCCGCGAGATCACGAAGAGCTTGGAGAAGAAGCTCGGCGTCCACTGCGGCGAGACCACCAAGGACGGCGAGTTCACGCTGCTGAAGGCCGAGTGCCTCGCGGCGTGCGGCTCGGCCCCGATGATCCAACTCAACGACCGCTACCACGAGAACCTCACCGTCGAGCAGCTCGACGCGATCCTCGACGACGCGCGCAAGCGCCGCGACGACAAGGTGAAGGCCGCGTTCTCGCCGGTCGGCGTCAACGCCAACCCCGGAGCGAAGTGAAGGGCGCCATGGCAGTCGAGAACCCCCGCATCCTCACGAAGAACTACGGCGCCGCCCAGAGCTGGACGATCGACGCCTACGAGCGCGCCGGCGGCTACCAGGCGCTGCGCAAGGCGCTCGCGATGGAGCCCGCGAAGATCGTCGACGAGGTGAAGGCCGCCAACCTCCGCGGCCGCGGCGGCGCTGGCTTCCCCGCGGGCATGAAGTGGAGCTTCCTCAAGCCCACCCCCGGCAAGCCCAACTACATCGCGGTCAACGCCGACGAGGGCGAGCCCGGCACCATCAAAGACCGCACGCTGATGGAGCTCGACCCGCACCGCTGCGTCGAGGGCTTCATCATCTCGGCCCTCGCCCTCGATGTGCACACGGTCTACTGCTACATCCGCTGCGAGCTGGTGCTCGCGATCCGGCGCATGGCGCAGGCCGTCCGCGAGGCGCGCGCGAAGGGCTACCTGGGCGACAAGGTGCTCGGGAAGGACTTCAAGCTCGACATCGTGATCCACCCGGGCGCCGGGGCCTACATCTGCGGCGAGGAGACCTCGCTGCTCAACTCGCTCGAGGGCCTGCGCGGCGAGCCGCGGCTGAAGCCCCCGTTCCCCGCGGTGGTCGGCGCGTTCGGGTGCCCCACCATCGTGAACAACCTCGAGACGCTCGCGACGGTGCCCACCATCATCGAGATGGGCGGCGAAAACTTCTCGAAGCTCTCGCGCCTCCACGACCTGAAGGACGGCGGCGTGCGGCTCTACGGGGTGTCGGGCCACGTCAACAAGCCCGGCGTCTACGAGGCCCCCGTCGGCATCACCCTCCGCGAGCTCATCGAAGACCTCGGCGGCGGCGTGCGCAAGGGCCGCAAGCTCAAGGCCGTCATCCCCGGCGGGAGCTCCACCCCGGTGCTGCGCGAGCAGGACGTGGTGAACGCGCCCGACCCGAAGAGCCCCCTCCACCGCTGGCACGGCAAGAGCCACCTCGACGTGCCCATGGGCGTCGACACGATGCGCGCGCTCGGCACGATGCTCGGGACGTGCTGCGCGATCGTGATGGACGAGACCACCTCGATGGTGCGCGCCGCGGAGAACCTCATGCTCTTCTACGCGCACGAGTCCTGCGGGCAGTGCACGCCCTGCCGCGAGGGCTGCGCGTGGATGGCGCGGCTCTGCACGAAGTTCGCCGAGGGGAAGGCGACGCGGGAGGACCTCGACACCCTCCTCGACGTCGCCAACAACATCATGGGCAACACGATCTGCGCGCTCGGCGACGGCGCGGCGATGCCCATGCTCGGCATCCTCAAGCTGTTCCGCCACGAGTTCGAGGCCGCCATCGGCAAGCCCGCGCCCTCGTGGGGAGGGGTGAACGCGTGAACCCGTCATCGACCCAGGAGCTCGTCGCCTTCGCGTTCTTCTCCGCGCTCGCCCTGGTGAGTGCGGTCGCGACGGTGGCCTTCAAGAACCCCATCCGCAACGCCGTCGGGCTCTTCGTCCACGTGCTCGCGCTGGCGGGGCTCTACATCACCCTCGCGGCCCACTTCCTCGTGGCCGTGCAGCTCATCGTCTACATCGGCGCGGTGGTGGTGCTCTTCGTCTTCGTCATCATGCTCCTCGGCCCCGGCGCCGAGACCGCCGACGACGACACCGGCCTCGTCCCGCGCGCGCTCGGCGCCGGCTCCGTCGCCCTCCTCGGCGCCATGCTCGCGATGAACGTCCTCGCCTTCCGGCCCGACCGCCCCGCCCGCACCGCCGACGGCGGCACGCTCCGCCACGTCGGGCAGTACCTCTTCAACGAGGCCGTGATCCCCTTCGAGGTCGCCTCCGTGCTGCTCACGGCGGCCGTCGTCGGCGCCTTCGCCGTCGCCCGCGCGCACCACCACAAGGTGAAGATGACCACCGAGACCAACCGCGCCCGGCAGCAGAAGCTCGACGCCGAAGCCGACGCCCAGGGAGACGAGCGATGATCCTCCACCTCGGCCACTACCTCGCCGTCTCCGCGGCGATCTTCACCGTCGGCGCCGCGGGCTTCCTCTACCGCCGCAACGCGCTCATCGCCCTCATGAGCATCGAGCTCATGCTCAACGCGGTGAACCTCATGCTCGTCGCCGCCAACCGCTGGCAGCCCGGCGCCGCCAACGCCGAGGGCGCCGTCACCGCGGCCGCCCCGTCGGGCCACGTGTTCTCGTTCTTCGTCATCGCCGTCGCCGCGGCCGAGGCCGCCGTCGGGCTCGCGATCGTCCTGTCGTTCTACCGGCTCCGCAAGACCGTTCGCACCGACGCGGCGGACATGCTCCGAGGCTGAAGGCACCCATGAACCCCCTCTCCCTCCTGATCCCCATGGCCGACGAGGTCTCCGTCCTCGGCCTGAAGATCAACTTCGGGAACTTCACCCACGCCGCGCCCGACGCCTACTCCCTCCTCGGGTGGATCGTCTGGCTCCCCGTCCTCGGCGCCATCTTCAACGGCATCTGGGGCAGGAAGCTCGGCCGCCAGGCGGTCTACATCGCCGGCGTCGGCGCGGTCGCCGCGTCCTTCCTCCTCTCGTGCCTCACCTTCCTCACGCTCCTCAAGGCCGGGCACGCGCAGCCCGCCGAGGGGGCCGCGGAGGGCGCGCACGCCGCGAGCCAGGCCCTCACCTTCGTCATGAAGGTGCCCTCGATCCAGCAGGTCCTCGGCGGCCTCAAGGTCGAGTGGGTCCCGTGGGACTGGTTCCTCGCGCCCACCGGGCCGAGCACCGGCGAGATGATCCGGATGCGCTACGTCGTCGACCCCCTGTCGGGCGTGATGCTCCTGGTGGTCACCGGCATCGGGCTCCTCATCCACGTCTACTCCGCCGGGTACATGTCCCACGACGGCGGGTACTGGCGCTTCTTCGCGTACCTCAACCTCTTCATCTTCGCGATGCTCAACCTCATCCTCGGCGACAGCCTCGTGCTGCTCTTCCTGGGGTGGGAGGGCGTCGGCCTCGCGTCGTACCTCCTCATCGGCTTCTGGTACACCAACGGCGACTACGCCTTCGCCGGGCGCAAGGCCTTCATCGTCAACCGCATCGGCGACGCCGCGCTCCTGATGGGCATGTCCATCATCGCGTGGAAGGGCGGCACCTACCACTTCGACGCCCTCCGCGAGCACGTCGCCCAGCGCGACGCCTTCTGGATGGCCCTCTCCGAGCGCACCGGCCTCGGCAGCTTCGTCCTCGACGCCGTCCCCCTCCTCGGCAAGTGGGCGTGGCTCGGCGCGAAGCTCGAGTCCATCAACCCCAGCTACGGCGGCCTCGCGGCGCTGCTCCTCTTCATCGGCGCGTGCGGCAAGAGCGCGCAGTTCCCGCTCTACGTCTGGCTCCCCGACGCGATGGCGGGCCCCACGCCCGTCTCCGCGCTCATCCACGCCGCCACGATGGTCACCGCGGGCGTCTACCTGCTCTGCCGGCTGTCGTTCTTCTACGTGCGCTTCACCTCGGTGCTCAACGTCGTGGCCCTCGTCGGCGCCTTCACCGCGCTCTTCGCCGCCACCATCGCCGTCACCCAGGTCGAGCTGAAGAAGGTGCTCGCCTACTCCACCGTGTCGCAGCTCGGGTTCATGTTCATCGGCTGCGGCGTCGGGGCGTTCTCCGCCGGCTTCTTCCACGTCTTCACCCACGCCTTCTTCAAGGCCTGCATGTTCCTCGGCGCCGGCGCCATCATGCACGCCTGCGGCGACCGCCAGGACATCCGCAAGCTCGGCGGCCTGCGGCGGTACCTCCCGACGACGACCCTCACCTTCGCCGTCGCCACCGCCTGCATCATCGGCGTGCCGCTCACCTCGGGCTTCTTCTCGAAGGACGAGATCCTCTTCCGCGCCTTCGCCCACGGCTGGGCCCCCGGCTTCGGCAAGCTCATCTACGCGATGGGCGTCGCCGCCGCGACCCTCACGTCGTTCTACATGTGCCGGCTCTTCATCCTCACCTTCCTCGACGGCGACGAGCCGAAGTTCCTCGCGGAGCAGCACGAGCAGGGCGAGGGCGCGCACGGCCACGACGACCACGGGCACGGCCACGGCCCGCCCTCCGAGCACGGCCTCGACATGAAGCTCATGACGACGCCGCTCCTCGTGCTCGCGGCCTTCGCGCTCATCGTCGGCCCGCTCGGCCTGCCGCACGGCTGGACGCACAAGGAGGGCATCCTCCCGGCCTTCCAGGAGCACGCCATCGCCGACAGCTTCCGCCTCCTCCCCGAGGCCACCGTCACCGCCCTCCACGGCAAGGAGAACCTCGCCATGGTCGGCGGCGTCTTCGCGTGGCTCGCGGGCATGGGCCTCGCGTGGTGGGTCTACATCGCCGAGAAGGGCGAGCCCGCCCGCAAGGCCGCGGAGGCGCTCCCCGGGCTCTACCGGCTCGTGTTCGACAAGTGGCGCGTCGACGAGCTCTACGACCGGGCCATCGTCCGCCCCGTCCGCGGCCTGGCCAACGTCGTCGCCATCTTCGACCGCTTCTTCATCGACCTCCTCGTCAACCTCGTCGGCTGGATCGCGATGCTCGCCGGCCGCCTTCTCCGCCCGCTCCAGACGGGCGCGGTGCAGGTCTACGGCGCCTTCATCGGCGTCGGCGCCCTCGCGGTCTTCGCCCTCGCGATCACCATGCCCGCCGCGGAGATCTCGCAGCGCGTCGAGAACGGCACCGCCACCCTCGTCGCCGGCGGCGGCCCCGGCTACGTCTACCGCTGGGCCTTCTACGACCCCGACCGCGAGGGCGACGTCGACACCCTCGACGCCCGCTGCACCGCGCGCGCCGCGGAGGCCGCGCTCAACCCGCCGGCCAACGCCGCGGGGGCCCCCGTGCTCGCGGTTCCCTTCACCGCCGAGTCGCGCCGCCAGGAGCCCGTCGCCGCCCCGCGCTGCGTCGTGCTCGAGGTCCGCAACGCCTTCGGCCGCACGGCCCGCACCCGCTCCTTCGTCATCCCCGGCGCCGCCACCGTCGTCGTGCCCGGCACCCCCTGATCGAGGACCCCGTGAACACCTCGCGCCACATCCTCTCGGTCCTCGTCTGGCTCCCCGCGGTCGCCGGGCTCCTCGCCCTCTTCCTGCCGCGGCAGGCCCCCAAGCTCCTGCGCACCTACGGCGTCGGCGCGGGCCTGTTCGTCTTCGGGCAGTCGCTCCAGCTCCTCATCGGCGCCACCCACTCGGTCGAGAGCCGCGTCTTCCGCTACGTCGAGAACGTCGCCTGGATCCCGTCCCTCGGCATCCGGTACCACCTCGGCGTCGACGGCATCTCCCTCTGGCTCATCGTCCTGACGACGTTCCTCACGCCGCTCACGATGTACGTGTCGTTCGGCGCGATCCGCAACCGACAGAAGGAGTTCATCGCCGCGATGCTCCTCCTCGAGTCGGCGATGATCGGCGCGTTCGTCTCGCTCGACCTCTTCCTCTTCTACGTGTTCTGGGAGCTGATGCTCGTCCCGATGTTCCTCATCATCGGGGTCTTCGGCGGGCAGAACCGCGTCTACGCCGCGGTGAAGTTCTTCCTCTACACGTTCGCCGGCTCGGTCTTCATGCTCATCGCCATCCTCTACATGGTGGCGAAGCACAAGGCCCTCACCGGCGCCTACAGCTTCGACTACGCCGACCTCATGCGGCTCGGCTTCCCCATCGGCGTCGAGCGGCTCCTCTTCGCGGCCTTCGCCCTCGCGTTCGCCATCAAGGTCCCGATGTGGCCCGTCCACACCTGGCTCCCCGACGCGCACACCGAGGCCCCCACCGGCGGCTCCATGATCCTCGCCGCCATCATGCTGAAGCTCGGCACCTACGGCTTCCTGCGCTTCGGCATGGGCTTCTTCCCGCTCGCCGCGCACTGGATCGGCCCCACCATCGCGCTCCTCGCCTGCCTCGGCATCATCCTCGGGGCCTTCGCGGCGTGGCGCCAGTACGACTTCAAGAAGCTCATCGCGTACTCCTCGGTGAGCCACCTCGGCTTCGTCATGCTCGGCCTCGCGTCGCGCACCGAGGCCGGGGTCTCCGGCGCCGTGCTCCAGATGGTCAACCACGGCGTCTCCACTGGCGCCCTCTTCCTCCTCGTCGGCGTCATCTACGACCGTCGCCACACCCGCGACGTGGCGGAGTTCGGCGGCCTCGCGAAGCAGATGCCGGCCTACGCCGCGGTGTTCGTGCTCGTCACCATGAGCTCCATCGGGCTCCCGGGCACCAACGGGTTCATCGGCGAGTTCCTCATCATCATGGGGACCTTCGGCTCGCAGCTCCTCAACTGGTCGCACCACTGCCAGGGCGCCGGCGCCGACCGCATGTGCGACAACTCGCAGATCGGCCCGCTCTTCGCGCTCCTCGCCGTCAGCGGCGTGGTGCTCGGCGCGGTGTACATGCTCGACGTGGTGCAGAAGGTCTTCTTCGGCCCGAGCACCAACCCCCGCAACAAGCACCTCGACGACCTCAACGACCGCGAGTGGACGGGCCTCGCCCCGCTGATCGCCGCCATCTTCCTCATCGGCCTCTTCCCGATGTACTTCCGCGACCGGATCGACCCGAGCGTGCGGTCGTTCCTCGCCGTGTACTCGGCCAAGAAGGACGCGCTCATGAGCCACCGCGGCGACGAGGCCCCCTACATGCTCGACGCCTCCACCGTCACCCCGCCGCCGCCGCCCCCCCCGACCGCGCAGGGACACTGAACCATGAACCTCCTTCTGCTCCTCTCCCCGATCCTGGTCCTCGCGCTCGGCGCGCTCGTGATCATGATGATCGACGCCTTCCAGGAGGAGGAGGGCGGCCTCGCGATGCCGACGGCCCTCCTGCACTTCGTCGCGGCGGCCCTCGCCCTCGCCCTCTGGAAGCGCGGCATCCCCGCCGACCAGGCCGACCTCCACGGCTGGCTCTCGGTCGACAAGCCCGCCCTCTTCCTCGAGGCCACCATCGCCCTCGGCGGCGGCCTCGCGTCGCTCCTCGCCGGCGGCTACCTCGCCGAGCACAAGATCGACCGCGGCGAGTACTACGCCCTCATCACGTTCTCGTCCGCCGGCGCCATGCTGCTCTCGAGCGCCAACGACATGCTCATGCTCTTCCTGGGCCTGGAGACCATGTCGCTCGGCGTCTACGCGATGACGGGCTTCCGCCGCGGCAACGCCCGCTCCGCCGAGGCCGCGCTCAAGTACTTCCTCCTCGGCTCCTTCGCCGCCGCGCTCCTGCTGATGGGCGCCGCGCTGCTCTACGTCGTCACGGGCCACACCGACTTCCCCGGCATCGCCCAGAGCCTCCGCGCCGGCGCGCCCGAGGGGGCCTCCGACGCGGCCCTCGCGCTCGCCGCCACGAAGACGAAGATCTCCGTCCTCGCGATGCTCCTCGTGCTCGTCGCGATGGCCTTCAAGGTCGGCGCCGTGCCCTTCCACATGTGGACGCCCGACGCCTACGAGGGCGCGCCCACCTCCACCACCTCGTACATGAGCGTGGTGGTGAAGGCCGCCGCCTTCGGCGCCCTCCTCCGCGTGATGCTCT
>WBZM01002601.1_pt1 | contig 15098 bp, 14 predicted proteins | sample 5204271 | NCBI WGS metagenome assembly WBZM01 (sample SAMN12344346, study PRJNA552823) | activated sludge metagenome | biome: Activated sludge suspended growth; feature: Nitrification reactor; material: Wastewater; isolation source: activated sludge from nitrification reactor of wastewater...
GCGCACTTTGTCCTTGCTCATCCCAGGGGTATGGTCGAACTGGTCGTAAGTATGCAGGTATCGCTGCCCAAACGAATGGCAGCAACTGGCGGCATAAAAAAAGAAAAAAGCGAAGTAAAAATGCTTCATTTGATTTACTTGTTACACCGTTTTAAAAGTTCTTTGAACTAATAGGAACAAGGGTTTGGGGCACGCACGGCCACCGCAGCCAAAAATCCCTTTTCTCCCCGCTGCGGCGCCGGAGGCGCTGCAACGGGAGAAAAGCTGCTGATTGGGCCACTAGCAACACAGCCCAAACCTTGCTTATGTTACTTTAACGAACTTAAAAAACGGAGTAATTGTGTGGGCAAAGAAAATGAAAATTACCTTGTTCTACTTGGCCTTAGGGTATGCCGATAAATATTTCATTTCTTCACCCGATGCCCACTCCTTGCAGGGTGGCGGTTTAGTCGAGTTATGTCTGAATCACAGATTAACATTATGGAGCCGCTTGCATTTGTTGGCAGCACCTTTTCCACCGTACTAACGCGGTAAAAGCGGATGGTGTCTTTATCGGGGCTTTCTTCGACCTGTAATTTCATCAATAGTGATACCGAAATGGGTTCATTCACGGAAACAATACGATTCGATGTGATTGACCTCGCCTCCAAGCAGCGCACCAGTAGAATAGAGATTATGAATGGGACTGTGAATTTCAAGAAACAAAAAACCCGGATGAGCGAACTCCTCCGGGCTTTCTTTGATGTCTATTGTCTTATATCGTAAAGCCTCGACAATTGCAATCTCGCAGCCCTTGACTGCCAACTGCCCACTGTCGAACTGCCAACTTAATAACGGTAGTATTCCGGCTTGAACGGCCCTTCCACATTAACGCCGATGTAGTCAGCCTGCTTCTTGTTCAGCGTCTCTAATTCCACGCCGATTTTGGCGAGGTGGAGGCGGGCTACCTGCTCATCAAGGTGCTTTGGCAAGGTGTAAACTTCGTTCTCGTACTTGTCCGAGTTCGTCCACAGCTCGATTTGAGCCAGTGTTTGATTGGTGAACGAGTTCGACATCACGAAGGATGGGTGGCCCGTTGCGCAGCCAAGGTTCACGAGGCGGCCTTCGGCCAACAGCAGGATGTCGTTGCCGTCCACGTTGTACTTGTCCACTTGTGGCTTGATGTTCACGTGGGTCGAGCCGTAGTTTTTCTTCAACCAAGCTACGTCAATCTCATTGTCGAAGTGGCCGATATTGCAGACGATGGTCTTGTCCTTCATCATCTTGAAGTGCTCACCGTTGATGATGTCGCAGTTGCCAGTGGCCGTCACTACGATATTGGCCTGCGGGATGGCGTTCTCCATTTTCAAAACAGCGAAGCCGTCCATAGCTGCTTGCAGCGCACAGATTGGGTCAATCTCAGTGACAATCACCCGGCAGCCAGCGCCACGCAGTGAGGCAGCAGAGCCTTTCCCAACGTCGCCATAGCCAGCTACGACGGCCACTTTGCCAGCCATCATCGTATCGGTCGCACGGCGGATGGAGTCCACGAGGCTCTCTTTGCAGCCGTATTTGTTGTCAAATTTCGACTTCGTAACGCTATCGTTCACGTTGATGGCGGGCATCGGCAGCGTGCCGTTTTTCACCCGCTCATACAGGCGGTGTACGCCCGTTGTCGTCTCCTCGCTGATGCCCTTGATATTGGGAACCAACTCAGGGTAGCGGTCGAGCACCATGTTGGTGAGGTCGCCACCGTCGTCGAGAATCATGTTCAGTGGCTGGCCACCTTCGAAGGCAAACAGCGTCTGTTCGATGCACCAGTCGAACTCCTCTTCGTTCTGGCCTTTCCATGCATAAACCGGGATACCAGCAGCAGCGATGGCGGCAGCGGCGTGGTCTTGCGTGGAGAAGATATTGCAGGAGGACCAAGTCACCTCGGCGCCTAATTCTTTCAGTGTCTCAATCAACACAGCAGTCTGGATGGTCATGTGGAGACAGCCAGCGATGCGGGCACCAGCAAGCGGCTTCGATTTGCCGTACTGCTCACGCAGGGCCATCAAGCCCGGCATTTCGGCTTCGGCGAGTTCGATTTCCTTGCGGCCCCAGTCGGCCAGGGCGATGTCTTTTACCTTGTACTTAAGGGATGTTTCAGTGGCAGTCATATTGATAGTTGAGTTTTGAAAATGATTTAAAAAATTGGTTCAAGTGAGGAGGGCATTTCAAAGATTTGGAAATGAAGTTGCAAAGATAATCCTTTCCAAATAAATATTCGCTCATTGCGGAGCTTACAACCATTTATCCGCACTTATGTTGACGGGTTTTGCCATTTTTTCCAATAATTCTGGCAGCTTGTCAGCCACGACAAAAAGGCTCAGATTCTCCTCTCTCAAAAAGCCCCTTTCCCACATCTGCCGGACATGCGCTAAAAGGTGCTGATAAAAACCTCCTACGTCATAAACGCCAATTGGTTTATTGTGCAGCCGCAATTGTCGCCAGGTGAGTATCTCGAAGAACTCGTCAAGGGTGCCGAAGCCGCCCGGCAGGATGATGAACCCATCGGAACGTTCCGCCATGATTTGTTTGCGCTCGTGCATGGTACGGGTGACCACAAGTTCGGTCAAGCCCCGGTGCCAGACCTCTTTTTCCTTCAAAAAATCGGGGATGACGCCAAGCACCTTACCGCCAGCTTCAAGGGCGGAATCGGCCAATATGCCCATGAGGCCCACGTTGCCGGCGCCATAAACGGTGAGGATGTCCTGTTGCGCAAAGGTTTGGCCGATTTCACGGGCGGCGGCAGCGTATGCGGGGTCGAAGCCTTTGTTTGCTCCGCAAAAGACGGCGATGGATTTTAAGTTCATGGCTGCGAAGGTCTGATTTTAGCCCAAAATTGAGTAATGAAATTAGTTTGACAGCTTTGGAAGATTGGTGCTTATTGAGCCTTTTGCCTAACTTTGGTAAAAATTTCAAGATGAACATCGAAGCGACCAAGTTGGAACTCATCAAACTAATTGCCGACGAGCAGAGCGTGCGGCTGTTGGAGCAGGTGCGGCTGTTTTTCAAAAAGACGGCGAAACCAAAGGCCCGCACTAAAAATGGCAAGGCGAAACCTGATAGTGGCATCGTGAAGGAAGCCGACAAACCGCCCTTACCGAATATTGAACCTGAATTAAAAAAGGATAAACTCACTTCCCCATCTGAATTGCTACAAATTGCAAAACAACCTACTCCTGCCACGATTGACATTGAGCAGTTGAAGAAGGAGCAGGGCTACGACCCAAACAAGCTATGGGAACTGATGAAGGATTGGGACTACAGCCTTTTTGAAGATCAATCACTCAAGGAACTGCTTGACACACTCACACCATGAAAACTTACCTGTTGGACACCAACGTGGTGGTAGCGATGGTTAGGTATCCCAAGTTTACTGCCCATTTCGAGGAAAACTATTCAAAAGATGCCGACCGCTTCATTTCTGTGGTTGTTGAAGGCGAAATCAAGTCTTTGGCCATCCAATGGAATTGGGGCGAAGCGAAGTTGCAACGGATGAATATTGTGCTTAGCACATTCATTATTCTCCCCATCAAAATTGACTCCATCATCCACGCCTACGCCCAGATTGACGCCTTCAGCCAAGGTAAACTCCTCGACAAACCCCTCCCTACTGGGCTATCCGCCCGAAACATGGGCAAAAACGACCTCTGGATAGCCGCCACCGCCCACGCCACCAGCGCTACCCTTCTCACCACCGACACCGATTTCGACCACCTCCACAATGCTTTTTTGGACTTGGACAGGATTGACATACAGCCCTATCTTTGACCCAAAAAACAGCGCATGAAACTCAACCTCGACATCACCGTGCCCAGCCGCCCAGAATGGGTGCAGGCCGTCATCGCCGACTTCCCATCTTTTTTGCAAGACCACGCCGACTGCGAACGAAAGGCCAGTGCCATGGCCATGAGCTTCATTGCCAAATACCCCGACCGCACGGAAATCATCCCCGAACTCATAGGAATTGGCATCGAAGAACTGGAGCATTTCCAGCAGGTTTACCAACTGATGGAGAGCCGGGGCATCCCCATGCCAGCCAGTATGGGCGAAGACCCCTATGTGAGCCAGCTCATCAAGCGGTGCCACAGCGGCCGCAACGAGCGCTTTCTCGACCGGCTGCTCATCGCCTCGGTGGTGGAGACCCGAGGGGCCGAGCGCTTCAGGCTGGTGAGCGAGGCACAGACCGACCCGGAGATGCACCGTTTCTACAAAATACTTTGGGCCAGCGAAGCCAAGCACGGGCATGTTTTCGTGAAATTTGCACTGAATTATTTCGATGAAAAAACTGTGTATGACAGGCTGGCTTGGTGGATGGAGCAGGAGGGTGAGGTGATTGACGGGCTGCCAATTCGGTCGGCGTTGCACTGAAGTCAATTGATGTAATTGCTTGATTGTTAAATTGTTGCAATCGAGATCCACCATCTTGGTCAACTAACAAGCATCAAGTATCCAGTATCCAGTTTATGACAAAACAAGAAAAAATCAACTCCTTCGACCCCTCTGGGGTCGGTCTAAAAAATGGCCATTTCATTGGCCTTCCTTTCGATGAAAACGACGCTGAAACGGTGCTCGTGTCGGTGCCTTGGGACGTGACTGTGTCCTATGCCGATGGCACTGCGACGGCTGGCCAGAACATCCTCGAAGCCTCCGCACAGCTCGACCTATACGACCCCGATGTGCCAGATGCCTGGAAAATGGGAGTCTATATGCGCCACCTCGACCTCTTCTGGCTCAACCGCAGCAAGGAACTACGGCCGCTGGCCGAGCAGTACATTGACTTTCTGGAAGAAGGCGGCAATTTGGCCACCGATACACAAATGACGGCTATTTTAAATGATATAAATGACGGCTGCCGCTCCTTGAAGCAATGGGTTTATGAGGAGACAAAATCGCTGCTGGAAAAAGGCAAAAGGGTCGGCATAGTGGGGGGTGAGCACAGTGTGCCATTGGGCTATTTGGAGGCCTTGGCCGAACATCACGGCAGCTTTGGCATCTTGCAGATTGATGCTCACCAAGACCTACGGGATGCCTACGAGGGTTTTACTTATTCTCATGCCTCCATTTTTTTCAATGCCTTGAAAATCAAACAAGTAGAACGGTTAGTGCAAGTTGGTATCCGTGATTTTTGCGAAGCGGAAATGGATGTCGTGAATGCATCGGCAGGCAGGGTGCAGGTTTGGACTGACCAGAAAATCAGGGAAACGCTGTTCGAGGGCAGCACCTTCCAGCAAACTTGCGAGCGCATCATCGCCGACCTTCCGCAGCAGGTCTATATCAGTTTCGATATTGACGGCTTGGAGCCGGGCCTTTGCCCCAACACAGGTACGCCCGTGCCGGGCGGCCTGACTTACAACGAGGCGGTGTACCTGTTGAAATCCGTTGTGAATTCGGGCCGTCGCATCATTGGATTTGACTTGTGCGAAGTGGGCGGCTTGGACAACGAATGGGACGGCAACGTGGGGGCAAGGGTTTTGTACAAAATGTGTAATTTGATGGGGGCGAGTTGGAGATGAATTTGAAATGAAATTGGGATAGGTAATATGGGTTGGTTCAATGATTTTTTCAAGAAAATAGGTTCTGCCACAAGCCATGAACAGCGAGTGTTGCTCCTGTGTATGGGGCTTTCGCTCGTGGTTTGGTTTTTCGTGAAAATGTCGAACCAGTACGAGTCACGGAGCAGTTTGGACTTGGTGTACCAATTACCAACGGGTCGAGTCTTTGCGGAGCTACCCAAGCTGTCCATGCCATTCAAGTATGAAGGTTCTGGTTGGAAGTTGCTGGAAATGAGCCTATTAAGGCAGTCGCCCAGCCTGACTTTCACCCTTTCAGGTGCTCCTAATCAAGTCATTTCCCGCACAGATATTTCGAAAAAAATAGAAGAGGAGCTACAACTCAAGCTACTTGAACTTGGTCAAGACAACCTGTCCATCCGCTTGGATTCCCTTAAATCCAAGAAACTGCGGATTGAACTTGACACAACCATGAGCTTTGAAAACGGCTATTACTTCCGGGACAATATCGTGCTTCGACCCGACTCAGTGATGGTTTTTGGTGCTCCGCAATTGCTGAACAACCTGGAAGCCATCAAGACGTCGCACCTAAAAATGGAATGCCCCGAAAAGGATTTCTCCATCACCCTGAACCTGCAAAACCCAAGCCCTGAGCTTTTGCAATTGTCGGTGGACAAGATCGAGGTCTATATGCCTGTCGAACAATTCACGGAGAAGAAACTTACCGTCCCAGTATTGGTGCTCAATGAGCGGGACAGCGTTCGGCTCCTACCCAGTACCGTTTCGGTGGAATGTGTGGTGGGCATTAGCCGCTACAAAGAGTTGACTCCCAATGACTTCCGAGTGGTAGCGGTGCTGGACAATGAAAACCCTGTGCCAATAGTGCCGCTCACCCTCGTGCGACAACCAAGTTGGGTGAAATCGGCGAGGTTCAGCCCGCAGGCTGTGGAGTACCTGATAGTGCAGTGATTAACTCAAGTTGCGGAGCACCATAGACCTCAGTTAAAAACGGTGTTTTTGCAGGCCTCCGGCCCGCAAAAACACCGTTTATATCTCAATTTCGGCGGCTAAGCCGCCGAAATTGAGATTATCCGCAACTTGCGGTAATTATAATTTCCTCCCTTTCAACCTCAGCGAATTTCCTATCACCACCACATCCGAAAACGCCATGAACAAGGCCCCCCAGGTCGGGTTCAGGAAGCCCATAGCAGCCACGGGTATGGCCACCACGTTGTAGGCAAAAGCCCAAAACAGGTTTTGTTTGATGGTCTGAAGCGTGGCACTGGAGATGGAAAGTGCCTTGGCAAGGCGGTCAAGCTGGCCGTTCAGCAGTATGATTTGGGCACTTTGCATGGCCACTTGTGAGGCATTGCTGAGGCTAACGCCAATGGTGGCCTTCGCCAATGCTGGGGCGTCGTTGATGCCGTCGCCAATCATGGCAGTGGGTGCTTCGGTGGCAAGTTGCTGAATGATTTCGAGCTTGTCGGCGGGAAGTCGCTCGGCGTATTGGCGTTGGATGCCAAGCTTTGAGGCCACCTCATCCACTTTTTCCTTTTGGTCGCCGCTGAGCAGGATGGGTGTCCGGTCTTCGCTTCGCAAATAATCCATCAAGGCCGCAGCCTCTGGCTTTATGGCATCCGCAATTTCTATGCTGGCGAGCGGGTTGCAGTTGCTGCTGAAAAACAAGGCAGCATGGTTCTCTTGAAAATTTGTGCCAGCAAAACGCTTCGAGCCAAGGCGCAGCTCATTGCCTTCGGCGTCAATGGCCACAACGCCCTGGCCTTTCAGTTCCTGGATTTTTGAAACAAAGACCTTCAGAGGCGGCTCGTCTTTGGTCAGTTCCTTAATCAATGACTGTGCGATGGGATGCGATGAATGACGCTCCATCTTCAGCATCATTGCATTGATTTCGTCTCGATTAGTGTCGTGGTAATTGATTCGCTTGATTTTAAAATCGCCGTTCGTCAGCGTCCCAGTCTTATCAAAAACGAAGTTTTTGATGCCTGCAAACACCTCTATGGTCTGGGCACCTTTCACCAAAATGCCGTTTTTTGCCAGCCTACCCACACCTACCATCACGGCAGTTGGCGTCGCCAATCCCATTGCGCAAGGGCAGGAGATGACCAGCACCGCAATGGCGTTCAACAAGGCTTGTTGCGGAGCAATGCCAAAGAAAAACACAGACAGGAGAAAGGTTAATATGCTGATAACCAGCACGGTAGGTACAAAGTAGCCGCTGATTCGGTCGGCCAACCGTTGGATTTCCGGCTTGTTGATTTGGGCCGATTTCACCAGCTCAATCATCTGGCTGAGGGTCGTGTCACGGGTGGTGGCCGTGGCGGCTATGGTCAAGTTTCCACTACTTACGAGGCTGCCACCCAGCACTTTATCATTCGTTTGGCGACTGACGGGCAGGCTCTCCCCGGTCAGCATGGACTCGTCCACATCTGCTGTGCCTTTCAACACCGTGCCATCCACTGGCACTTTGTCGCCCTCGTTCACCTGCAACCAATCGCCTGGCAGCACCTCGCTCGCCTCGATGGTGACGACTGTCCCGCTGGGCATGATTTTCCTCGCCCATTCGACTTGCAGTTTTGTAAGGTCTTCAATGGCTGTGGTGGTCTGCTTTACAGCCCGTTTTTCAAACCAATTGCCCAACAGCACAAGGGTGATGATGGTGGCGCTGGTTTCAAAAAAATACATCCTCGGTTCATTCATCAATAGCCCGATGGTGCTGTAAACAAACGCAGCTGTGGAGCCAATGAAGATGAGGATGTCCATGTGGGTGCTTCGGTTGCGGAGCGCACCAAGGCTTGTTTTTCCAAAATGAAAAAAGCCGACGATATAAACTGGAAGTGCGAGGGCAAACTGCGCCCAACCGTTTTCCAAGACATGGAGGTCCGCCATCATGAGCAGGTGCGAGCCAAGCAGTGGCAGCGTGAAAATGGCACAGAAAAGGAGCTTGCGGTCTAAAGTCCAAAAAGGCGTTTTGTCGTCCTGCACGACGTGGTAGCCGAGCTTGTTGATGCCCTCCACCACAAGGTCAAGTGGTACAGCATCGGTAGGCTGCTCGAACGTGACATCCCCGCTGGAGAAGTCCACGTTGATTTGCTGCAAGCCCTTTCTATCCAAGAACTTGGTGATGTTCGAGGCGCACGAGGCACAGTCCATACCTTCGACCTTGAGTGTTGTCATTTTTAGCGTATTCATGTGAAGGAGAACAAGAGAAGGTGGGCTTGGGGTTTGATTTTGCTTCGCAAAAAGGCTTTTTGCGAAGCAAAATCCAATACATGTCAACGCCCCCACTTCCTCAACTGGTTCACCACTGCCCCAAAATCCTTTGGTAGTCCTGCCTCTATTGCCATCCGTTCGCCCGTAGTTGGGTGGTTGAAAACGAGCCTTCCAGCATGCAACGTTGTGCGGGACATGATGGGCAGTTCCTCCTCCTGCTCCTTGCTCAGTTTGAACTTGCGCAGCTTGATTTTGGATAGGTAAAATGCACTCTGCCTGCCGTACAGCGCATCCACGGCCATTGGGTAACCGATGGCATGGAGGTGAACCCGAATCTGGTGGGTTCGCCCAGTCTCGATGCCGCATTCCACCAGGGTGAAGTTCTTGAATGTTTCCACCACTTTATAATTGGTGCGGGAGGGCTTGCCGCCATGTACCACAGCCATTTTTTCGGGGTGCGTTGGGTGCGGGCCGAGCGGTTTGTCAATGATGCCTACGGTTTGGTGCATCACGCCTTCCACGAGGGCATAGTAAATCTTGTCCACCGTGCGCTCCATGAACTGGCGGGACATCTCCTTGTGGGCTGCCTCGGTTTTGGTGAACAAAAGGATGCCGCTTGTCTCCCTGTCCAAGCGATGCACCGTGAAAATTTGCCCAAACTCATGGCCGAGCATGTGGTAAAGGTTCGGCTTGTCCGGCGAAAAACGGTCGGGGATGGTAAGCAGCCCCGCAGGCTTGTTCACGATGACCAGGTCGTCATCCTCAAAGACTATTTCGATTTGATGTTTCATAAGCTGGATACTGGTTTCTGGATGCTTGGTACTGGATAATTGCAGCCCCTGGCCGCCCGCTGTCGAATCCGCCATAGGCAGGCAAGCTGCCAACTTTCTATTCCCCCCACCGATAGCTCTCAACCTCAAACCCTGCCAAGTCCAAGACCCGATCAACCACGGTGGTGGCGATGGTTTCCAGGTCCTTTGCCCCGCCGTAGAATGACGGAATGGCAGGGCAAATGATGCCGCCTGCCTCAGTCACGGTGGTCATGTTCCGCAAGTGAATGAGGCTGAACGGGGTTTCCCTTGGCACCAAAATCAACCGCCGGCGCTCTTTCAGCATGACGTCGGCACTACGGGTCAGCAGGTCATCGGAGGTGCCGGCGGCAATGCGGCCCAAGGTGCCCATCGAGCAGGGACAGATGACCATCGTGTCGTATTTGGCCGAGCCACTGGCGAACGGGGCTGCGAAGTTATCCTTTTCGTAAAAATCGAAGGGGTAGGAAAGGTAGTTCTCGTTGCCGAGTTCGAGCTGCCAGTTGAGCCGTGCGTTTTTGCTCATCACCACGCCCACCTTGTCCCATTGTGACTTGATTTCCGTCAAGCGGTCAAAAAGCAACTTTGCATAGATGCTGCCACTTGAACCTGCTACTCCGACCACTATTTTGCGCATATTAGCTCGTTGTCGTTAAAGATTGTTTAAACAAATAGGGTGCTAAAGGTGGTTTTGAGGTTTTTGGTACTTTCGTTGCAGGTTACCAACCAGTTTACCTTTGAACAAAAAAAATCTTTATCAATGAGAAAAATTCTGTTTGCCGCCCTTGCCGTAGTGGCCATCGGGCTGACGTATGCCTTTATGCCGAAAACTGGCTCGGCCGCTACAACCAACAAGGCCGAAATTGCCGAAGGCGATATCAATTGGATGACTTGGGACGAAGCCATCAAAGCCAATGAAAAAGCGCCCAAGAAAATCTTCATTGACTTCTACACCGACTGGTGTGGTTGGTGCAAAAAAATGGATAAAACCACTTTTGCCGACCTAAATATCGCCGAATACATCAACAAGAATTTCTATGCCGTGAAGTTCGATGCGGAGCAAAAGCAGGACGTGGTTTTCCAAGGCACAACCTTTTCCTTCAAACTCGGTGGCCGTGGTGGCGTTCACATGCTGGCCTTCGAACTCTTGGGCGGTCGCCTTGGCTATCCAAGCTATGTTTACCTCCAGCCAAACTACGAGCGGATACTGATTTCTCCGGGCTACAAGGATGTCCCCATGCTGCAAAAAGAACTCAAGTTCGTTTCAGAAGAACATTTCAAAACGACTACTTGGGAGCAGTTTAGCAACGCTAATTAAGTTCGACAGTTCGGCAGTGGGCAGTTGGCAGTCAGTTGTTTAGCCCTAAAGTCTTTTAGTCTCTTGCCGTTTTTCATGGCACTGACTAAACAAATGCGAACTGACTGCCCACTGCCGAACTGCAAACTTGTTCCTAACTGCCCTATATAATCTCCTCAAACTCCTCCTTTTCCGCTTCCATACACCGGCCCAATACGGCGTTTTTAATTTGGTGCAGCTTCGCAAAATTCGCCAATACCTCCTGCATGAACTGTTCGTCCACCAATTTTTTCATGGAATCGAAATCCGTCAGTTCGTTGCTTTCCCGAAACTTAAAAGTCTGCTCATAAAGCCCCGTTTCGAACTTGACGGAGAGCTTGTTGTCCATTTTGAAAACCGTGATTTTCATGGAAGGGTGGTCGATGTTTCCTATTATCCTCATGCTGTCGCTTGTATGCTTTTGGTCAATAATTGGTAGATTTCATGCCATTGCGGATGCTTTTCGAGCTGAGACAAATGCCGCTGGATGGTCAGCTCGTCATGGCGGATGGCCGGGCCAGTCTGCATTAGGGCTGGTGGCCCAACCTCCAATTTCGCAATCGTTTCATGGATGAGTGGCAGTAGCAGCTCAAAGGAAAGGTTGCCTTCCTTCAGGATGCTTTCACCCAAATGGAAAAGATGGTTCGTGAAATTATTGACAAACACAGCGGCAAGGTGCAAGGTGGCCCGTTGTTGGTCGTTGACCCTAATTACTTTAGGGCTTATTTTTTGCGCCAGATTTTCCAGGATAACCAAGGTTTCGTCGCTCTCAGCATCAATACAGATGGGAATCTGGCTGAAATCGGGCTGCCTATTCTTCGAAAAAGTCTGCAACGGGTAAAAAACCCCGCATTTCACCAACTGCGAAGCGCATTCCTTGAAAATTCGCATGGGCGTGGCGCCAGAAGTGTGTACCACGGGCTTGTTCCAAATGCCGTTTTTCACAAATGAATTGGCAACTTCACAGATAGCATCGTCGTGGACAGCAATGATGTACAAATCGGCGTTGGGCATGATGGCTTCCAAGGCATTCGTGTAGCCAATCGCATCCAATTGTATGGACAGTTGACCAGCCTTCAAAATGGACCGACTGAAAACCTGCACAATTTCCTCCCCAGCTTCCACCAACCGCTTTCCAAGTTGGGAAGCTACATTGCCCGCTCCGATTAGTACGATTTTCATTGGTAATCAATTTGTGCAGCCTCTTACTGTAAATTGCCCTGTATCCCATCTGTCCTGCCGATTTTTCGTTCTTTGAGCCTCCTGAACATTGCAATCCCCAACCCTACCATCATCAGCGTTGACCCCAGCCAAAAAAAGTTAATACCAGGGAAAACAATGGTCTCTAAAACAATAAAGTCAGTTCGGTAAGATTTCTGCGCAATCTCAATTGGGATGGACTTTGCACCTTCGTTGCCTTCGGCAATTTGCAACTCGAACGTTTCAGTGGAGGGGTCAATTTTGGTCAGGTAAAAATGCAATCCCATAGAAGGAACCTCCGCTTTCTCGGTCAGAATTTCACCATTTCTTATGATAAAAACCGGTTCTGCGGATGCCACCTCATTGGTTTTTGGGTTTGTGACCTGCAATATGGCAGAAACGGCCACATCGTCCTTCAACTTATTGATATTGGGCTTTTTGTTGACCCCGGCGAAGGTGATTTGCTTACCGTTCAAATTGATGGTTTGGCCCGCTTTGAGGTCGAATTTCTTGAAATTCAGTTTTTTATCTACTTCCAAAAAATGCAGCAAAGCTGCCTCTGGCAGTCGCACTTTCATGGAAATCTCGTTCATTTGAATTGGCAGCGAGCCCCACATTTTGCCCCTGTAAAACGCCATTGGTTCGGCAAAATAGGTCGAATCCTTTTGGGTGAATGCCAATTTTACGCCGACTGCAAAATCGCCAACCTCCGCTTGGTAGTCAGGGTGGCTTGGGTTGTGGTTGACCCCCACCACTGATACTTTTGTTTCAACCGCTGTTTTTGCCCCTGGCATCGTATCCACCGAATCAATGAGCGTAATGGGCTGGTTCCCAACGAGTTCGTGTGGGCGATAGACCAGCGATTTTTCGTGCTCCTCTGCCTCCTTTTGACTGGACTCGGAGGGCGGCAGCATCAGGTGGGTGAAAATGTCCTTGTGCAGGTAACGCTTGGTGGACGGGTTGAACGCCTTGACTTCCGTCACTTGGTTGTCGTAAACAGCCTGCGGGTGTACCTTGAACTGCTCCACTACCTTGCCCGTTGCCGAGTCCAATTTTTCGTAGTTGACCACGAAGGTGCGGAGGTTGCCCGCTGTGGAATCGCTCTCATAGGTGACCTGGTAGCCGCTAAAGTACATTGGCATTTCCTTGAAAAGGAGCACGTTCTTTTGCAGCATCTCGGCATCGAGCAGGCCCGCTTGGGCTTGCGGATTGGAGGAAATATGCTGCTGGTTCAGCCCGGAGGCAATCATGCCTACCACCATTAGTCCGAACCCTATATGTGAAAAAGCGGAACCTGCCATTTTCAGGTTGCCTTTTGCGAAGCTGATGATATAATCCGTATTGGCTGCCACGGTGAAAAGGCCCGTGAACATGAGCATCCAAAATTGCCATTCGTGAAGGTCAATCCAGAAACTGGTGAGGACGGTCAGCACGATGGCCACCGCCGCAGCAATGCCCAGGTGTTTGGCAAACTTGGCTTTTTGCGAAGCAAAATTGAACTCCTTATAGCGCAGGAACTGCCCAGCACCACTCAATAGGCCGATGAACACCGAAATCCAGAGCATGTACTTGTTGTAATGCGAAATGGGGTCGTTGATGGTATAGCCCTTAAAATCCGGTTTGAAACCCTGTGCGATTTTGTTGAAAACGGGCAGCGAAGTGCTCGCCGTGATGATGACCGCCGAAAACAACAGCACCAGCGACCCAATGAACAGCCAGAACTCTTTCGAAGGCAACGATTCCTCTTCTTTCGGGGATGGGATTCCTTTGCCATTGTTGAAAAAGAGCCAAGCCGGTATCAGCATGAAAGTGACCATGAGGGCAATCAACTGGGTTTCAAGCCCCATTTCCGTGAACGAATGCACCGAGGACTCGCCCAAGATGCCGCTCCTTGTCAGGAAGGTCGAATAAAGTACCAGCAAGAAGGAGCCAATATAGAACAGCATCGTGCTACGAATAGAATACCCGGTGCTGCGGGCCACCAAGTGCGTGTGGATGCCCGCCACAAGTAGAATCCAAGGTACGAGCGAGGCATTCTCGACGGGGTCCCAAGCCCAGTAACCGCCGAAAGTGAGTGCCTCGTAGGCCCAAGCACTGCCCATCAGGATACCGATGCCCAAAATCGAGCCGCTGAAAAGTGCCCAGGGCATGGTGGGTTTCATCCATTCTTTGTAGGACTTCGTCCAAAGGCCGGCCAATGCAAATGCGAAAGGCACGATGGTGGACGCAAAACCAAGGAACAGGGTGGGGGGGTGGATGGTCATCCAATAGTTTTGGAGCAGTGGGTTCAATCCGTTCCCTTTGATGAGCTTGACGTAATCGGCGTTGTTGAACAAGGGGAGGTCCATCGAGTCACGCAGCAACAATAATGGATTGCTTCCCATCTTGATGTCGTCGGTGAAATGGAGGCCCATAATCATAGTGAAAATGAAGGCTTGCACCAGCGACACGGTGGCCAAAACTGGCGCCTCCCATTCTTTGGCCCTGAATAAAAGCACCATGCCAAGTACCACATGCCAGAACATCCACAACAAAAAGCTGCCCTCTTGCCCTTCCCAAAACGCCGAAAAAATATACTTGAAAGGTAGGTCCTCGCTGACGTGTTGCCATGCGTATTGATACTCGAACCGGTGGTTTATCATCGCCAGCAGGATGCAGGCAATCACCACGAAAACGCTCAGCCCATGCAGCAGGAACCCGTATCGCCCGATTTTTCGCCAACCTGAAAATTCGGGCAGGTCACGCCGTTGCGTAGCAAAAAAATAGCCCGCTGCCCCCAGCAGGCTCGTCACAAAGCCAAAAACGAGAAAAAAATGGCCAAGCTGCTTGTAGATGAGTGCTTCGCCGATGTATTTGATTTCTTCCATGTGAGGATAGAATTTCATCTTTGGACGACTGCCGCAGGCGGTCGTCCAAAGATGAAATTTTGTGTTTTGCAGCGGCGAAGCCGCTGCAAAACACGTCTTTTAGGAACTCTTCTCC
>WBZM01001432.1_pt1 | contig 15094 bp, 16 predicted proteins | sample 5204271 | NCBI WGS metagenome assembly WBZM01 (sample SAMN12344346, study PRJNA552823) | activated sludge metagenome | biome: Activated sludge suspended growth; feature: Nitrification reactor; material: Wastewater; isolation source: activated sludge from nitrification reactor of wastewater...
GATGGTTTTGCCGGCGGCTCTGCTCGAGTATCCGATGCCCGGGCAGCGTCGATCTCGGCGCCGGCGTTCTGGCGAAGTGAGCGCGCTGGGGATGCTGCCCGACGAGACCTCAGGCGGAATCCTGACCAACCGGGAGGCTCGGTCGGCTCTGGCGGTAGCGTTTGCCCGGGCGCAGCGATCCGAGCCGGTCGACATGATTTTCTCGGACACGTGTCTCAACGGCTCAGTGGAGGTGTTCACCGAGCTGCGCGACTTCACCGAGGTGGTGGTGGCCTCGTCACTGTTGGTGCCGGCGGGTGGGTGGAACTACAAGTTCTGGCTGGGGCTGACCAGGGAGCGGCGGCCCGCCACGGCTCGGGAGTGGGCCGAGCTTGCGGTAGAGGCGTTCGAGACGGCGCATCCACAGTGGGGAGACTTCCCCCGGGCTCAGCTGGCGGCGTTCTCGACCCAGGAGGGCGACCTGGTCAAGGCCTTCGCCAAGGTGGTCAAGGCGCTGATGGAGACGAAGGGGCGCCGGCTGTTGGTGGGGCTGGCGGCCAACCGGGTTCAGTCGATCCAGTACCGGGAGAACCTGGACCTCGAGCAGCTGGTCTGGAGGTTGCATGACCTGGCCGAGAAGGAGAGCCTCCTGCACAAGGCATGCCGGGCTTTCTTCGATGTTTTCCGTGAATCATTGGTCGCGATCTCGGCGCCGCCCGATGGTGGCGAGGATCTGTCGGGGCTGACGATCTGGTGTCCGATTAAGGGCGATCTGAAGAAAGTGAGCCGGTATTATCCCAAGCTGACCTTCAACAAGAAGACGGGGTGGCTCAAGCTGCTGCGCGCGCTCGAGCGGGATAAGGCCGAAAGGGAGACCTGACCTTCGCAGCCCAGGGTATCCCGGATGCCCTTCGAGCTGGTCGGCAAGGCGTATCGTCATGAGGGCTAACACGGTTGGCCAGGTCGAGCATTATGTGGGCAGAGGCCAGCACGGCGAGCAAGAAGCTACGAGGCCGGGCCTTAAACAAACGAATTTGAGAGACCTCGCCCTTAGGGCGGCACTGGACGCGGAAAGCGCCAGGCTACAGCTACCCAGTAGCGAGTGAGCTCTTTAAAGATATAAGACTCTGGCTCGTTTTCGGGCCGGACTTAGAGGACCTCAGGGCTTACCAATTCCGGGGGTCCTCTTGCTTTTGGGCGGTCAGCTGACGACCTCGGCGACGATCTGGAAGCCTTCCTCGCCCTGGGGGATGCGGCCAGCGGGGTCGTCGCCGGTGAGGTACGTGATCGAGATGAGCTTGGCCTCGAGGAACTCGGGGTGGTTGCCCTGGAGCTGTCCGGCAGCGTCCTTGAAGGCTTCATCGAGGGTCCGGCCGATGCCGGTGGCTTGGTCTCCTGTTGGCACGAGATCGCTCCTTTAGGTCGTGGTGGGAGACTGACAAAGGGGATGGAAGGCCTGATATTTCTGGCGATGGTGGTTGATTCCCGTGTGGATGTACTCGCGGGTGACGGTGACCGAGGCGTGGCCGAGCAGGTCTTTGATGACGTAGATGTCCATGCCGTTCTCGTAGAGATGGGTCGCGGTCGTGTGCCGCAACGAGTGCGGCGTGAAGCTGCGGCCTATGGCCTCGTAGCGCTCACAGATCCCGAGGTCTTCGGCGTAGCCCAGGACGACTCGGGAGATCTGGCGCTCGCCGATTTTGAAGACGCGGTCTTTGGGTTTGAGCTCGGCGGTGAAGGTGCGAAGGAGCGCGGCCGTGTCGGGATCGATCAAGACGTAGCGATCCTTGTCACCCTTCCCGTCGCGGATGAACATCTTGAGCTCGTCGAGGTAGAGATCGGCGACCAAAAGCTTGGCCACCTCACTGATGCGCAGGCCGGCGGCGTAGAAGACACGCAACATCAGGTAGTCGCGCGGATCCTCGGAGGCGGCCTCGAGAAGCGCTTTGATCTCTCCGCGGGAGAGGACAGCGGGAAGTCGGTCGCCTTCCTTGTTGGCCTTAGAGGCGAATTCGGTGCCCAGCTCAGCGTGCCAGGCCTTCTCAAGCTCGTCGGTCTTGCCCCGTTTTTTCTTGCGACCCAGCGCGGTGGGCGCAGCCTGAACAATCTCGATGGCCTGCTCCAGGGAAGGTGGCGGCCCGGGCAGGTTGCGGCTGAGAAAGCGAAGGGACTCTACCTGGTCTGAGAACTCGGTCAGGTGCTCGAGCTGGTCTTGGGAGAAGCGTTCAACGATTCGGAGGGCGGAGAATCCGCCGCGGTCAGAAGGTAGACTCATGACCGAGACTTGGAGCTGGAGGAGTGGAGTCCTCGTCGGCCGCTCCCGGGCTGGCCGGCCGGACGTGAACAATCCAAAGAACCTCATCGTTTAGAACAAGCGGTCACGTCCCAGAACGGGCATGTCAGAGAAGTGTTCCAGTCTCGGACATTTTGGGGTTTGGCGGGATTTCCGGCAATGAGCGATCCCGCTGGAACGTCCATTTCAAGCCATTCCAGCTAATCCGGAAAAACCGCTGGAGGGTGCTAAATATGTCCGAGACATGTGCCAGAACCGCAAGGTGCTGACATTTGAGCCAACCCTCTTTACTGAAGGTTGGAAAACTCTACTTTCGGCTAGCCGCCACGATAAGGTCGCCAGAGATGCTCAAAGGCCATTTGTGGGTCAGCCAGGCGAGGAAGCAGTCTGCGTGGGCTGAGTGTTGGAACCGGAGGTTCAGGAGAATCCTGAGCCTCCTAGCGCCCTCTTAAAGCGACGGCGCTAAGCCGACGCGTCAAGGGGGGAGGGTCGTCAAGGGGAGAGGCTCCGGCTGCACAAGCGAGCGAAGCGATGCGCGGAAGCTGGAGATCCCCTTGACGACCCGGGGGGCAAAGCCCCCTTTAGGACTACTTGCAGTTCAGGTGGGAGAGCTTGGTTGTGTACATGACCTGCCACATTTCCAATGTTCGAATTTAATATTCAAGCAATTTATCCACAGCGCTAGATTCCCAGCCAGCATGTTCCTTATGTTCATGTATGTTCATGTGTTCATGTGTTCCCTCTGTGGAAAACTCTTCAAGACTAGGTTTGAGAAGGGTTTGCGCGATCTCACCTGCCACATTTCCAATGCGTCCTGCCACATTTCCAATGCGTCCTGCCACATTTCCAATCTCACCTGCCACATTTCCAATGCGTCCTGCCACATTTCCAATGTCCGAATTTAATGTTCAAGCAAGTAATCCACAACCAAGCCTGGAGCCGACTTGCGCCTCACGGACCTTGTCCTGCCACAGGAGTTAATTTGCGTGGCACAAAGTACTGACCTATGGCCAAGAGACTACCCTCCAAATCCAAGTCAAGCTCCCCTCGCCCGCGGAAGGATCCTTGGGATCCCAAGGATTTCTCTTCGTCGGTGCCTATTGAAAGCGGTGTTATATACACCAAAGTCACGGGGCCTTATACGGCTAAGGACAGGAAACTGTGGCCGGTGTTGCTCCACCACGCGTGGCAGAACGATGAGAGCTTGTCTCAAGAGCATCACATTCCCATCTCGCGGATTGTTCATCTTTTCGCCGAGCACGGGAACGACAATAGCGCGCGTTGGATCTGGGAGTCGACCAAGCGGCTTTCGAAGACTCACATCGAGTGGGTTAACATCGAGCACAACAAGAGGAAGGCGGTTGGCTTCAGTGTGCTTCTCTCATCGGCTTTCATCGAGAAAAACGAAGTCACCGACCTCTTCACTCTGAGCTACACCATTCCCGAGCCGCTTTGCCGGCTTCTCAAAGACCCGGAGCAGTATGGTCGGATTCAGACTCAGCTGCTTCTCTCGTTGTCCAGTAAGTATGCTGTGAGCCTCTATGAAGTGCTCACCACCATCGTTAATCGCAAAAAGGCCGAGCTTCGGTTAACCCTCGACCAGGTGCGCCAGATCTTCAAGGTCGAGGATGACAAGCTTACCAAATGGTCTCATCTCAAGATGAGGGCTCTCGATCCCGCCATCGAAGAGCTAAACTGCAGGGCTGAGCATTCCGGCTTCACGGTTAGCTATGAGCTGATCAGGGGGCCCAAGGCGCGGATAGATGCAGTCGTATTCAGGACCGAGAAAACTAATGACCGGGCTCTCCAGGAAGAAGCAATGCGCGCGAAAGGAGCCGCGCACCAGCTGTCGCTCTTCGAATCTGGCCCGGCCAGGAACCAACCTGATGAAATCTTCCTTCGGCCCTTGCGGGAGGATGATTATCGGAGCTGGCTCAAGGCCCTCAATCCAGGAACAGATCTCTATGCGCTCGAGCAAGAGTGGTTAAGTTGGGCGCGGACGAAGCCCGATTTTCCGCCGACAGATATCCAGAGCGCCTTTGCCGGCTTCTGCCATGCCAAAAAGACGCGAAAGCTTTTGCCGGCGTCGGTCTGAATTGGAGGATGCCGGTTCGTGAACAGGTTCAGGAACTGTTCACGAACCCGTCAAGCCTGAAATGACGGCCTTTGTGACCCTCCAGGGACCATTTCATCACCCCTACGAAGGTCGGTTCAGGAACCGTGGAACCCGAGGTTCCTGAACACCACACCGGGTTCAGGAACCAGTTCAACATCAACAACGGAAGCGCTTTGATGGAGAGCATCCGGTTCAGGCAGACTGCGCCGGGGCTGGCGCGGATTTCCGCTTGGTCCACATTTTAGACCACCAAGAGCGCTTCTGCTCCTCGAGCAGTATGGCGTTCTGCTGCTCAAGCTCAGCAACACGTTTGGCTAACATATCAGCCTTCTGGCGGTGGCAGTCCGATTCAACCTGCTTTTCAACCAAGCTCTCCGCGTTCTCGGTTAGAAGGTTTCGATGAAGGCGGAGCTGGAGCTCTAGCTCGACCTTTTGGCGCTCCACGCGACGTATCTCTCCGTTCGCGCGCTCGAGCGCGCCGAGAAATCCCTCCTGAACCAGTTCCTGAACCCGGGCTAGAACGGGTTCGGAGTTCAGTGCGGGTTCCAGAACCTGTTCATGAACCCTGTGCAACTGTTCAGGAACAGACACAGTTCCGGTTCCTGAACTCGTGGTTCCATAACTTTGGACTTCCTGATCGGGAATCTGGTAGGCGGAGCCGTCTTCAGCCTTAAAAGCCTTGATTCGCCCAGATTTGATAGCCTTATAAATTGCTCGCTCGGTTCGGTTCACACGGTTCGCGAACTCCTGAACCGAGAGCAGTTTGGGTTCCTGAACTTCCATTTGAACCGGTTCAGCGGTTCAGGAACCTGTCCTTGGCTTTAGAGAAAGTGATTCAAGATAAGCTTGCAAACGGCTACTTTAGGGGTCAGAATGATGATGCAGCCCTCTCTGAGGGGAGGAGAACTTGAGAGCATTGGCGGAGGCTAGCAATCTGCCGTATCAAACTCTAGCTCATCATGGGGGCACGATCACGCCAGCTGTTTACGCCAATAAAAGTGGGCCCCCGACCGGTGTGGTCGGAGGCCCGTGAAGATTGGAAATGTGGGACGTCGCGCCAGAGCCCTATTGAGGGCCGCGGCTCGAGCGACGCCTCAGGCGGCGTGACCGAAGCGGTAACGCTTCGCTTGCGAACGCGGTCCAATGTATTCCGGCGCGAGCCCGGCCTTAGCTCTTGCCCTCTTCGGGGCGTGAGCCCCGCCGAAGCTGAGCCCTTGCCCTGCCCCAGCTCTCGGTCCCGTGCCCGGCTGGAGCCCGGCCTACCCTGGTTCCCGCCGGTGCCTTCGCTGTGGACGAGCCACGATCACGGCCCTTTCGAGCCAGAGCCCCACGCGCGATGGCACCGGCCCGTCCTCGGCTTCAGTCTCGCCCTTGGGATCGCTTGCGCGATCTTTCCGGTGCGAGGGGTGTTAGCTTCGCACTTCCCGGGGCAAGGGCGAGGGAACACCCCGCCCGGCCGAAGGCCGGGTTATTTTGGAATCACAGCGATAAAAGGTTGAACATTTTTACTTGGCCAGAAGCGTCGTAATATATCTGGAGTTCTGACTGAGCTTCACGATAGATCTCAATGGTATCCCTGATCTTGTCAGGTTGCCCTAGCATTTTTCTTACCGCTGTACGACTCGCACCCGTGCAGATTTTCACATCGCCTCTTTGAAAGCTCAGGCCCGCTATGCGGGTTACATTGTAGTTCGCGTCCCACTCGATAGCGGGGAAGCCGCGGTTTGCACCGTAGAAACAACGGACCGCATGATGCGTTTGCTGAAAACCGTCTGTATCAAAATATTTAGGGTGTCCATAGAGGATATCCGCCTTGCTAGTTGGTTGTCCGAGGTATAACTTATCAATACTGAGAGGAGCGGCTAACGCGGATACCGCTAGCAATCCACTTAACGCACATACAGATATCAAGAATTTACCTACTCTCTCCATTTGCACTTAAACGACCCTTTCTTATTAGTGAAATCTAAATACAGACCGCCATTATCCCATTCGAGCCAGCCCTGTCCCGTATGTGGCCAATTCATGGGCTGGTTGTCATAGGATTGGCCTGTTCTAATTGCTCCCCCCATCATTCTGGATTCCGAAGAGAGTGCAATACCATGGACCTGATGAAAGATTTCATCAAAGTTCTGCGGTGTTGTAGTAGGGCGGCTCGTACCTTGGTAAAGCTCGATGAGTTCGTGAACAATCAAGGCTCTAGCAACCGCAGGACCCGCAGAACTATGAACAGTTAGCATATCGCCAATATCAATACCCTGGTATCCCGTACCCATAAAACGCCCGAAAATAGTTTCGTCCATATAGTCCACCGTGACTATATGATGGCCCGGGGCGTTAATTAATAGAAGTAGGAGTTCCGCCAGGTACTTTTCCCTCTCGGAACGTTCATCCAAGGCAGGTCCGAGGTAACAAGCCGTTTGAATTCCTTCACCTCTATTGAAGAACGTCAACCCGGACAATCTCTCGAGAAGGCCGAGAAGCAGAGGGGTTTGAGCCCCTTTGAATTCTAAAATGAGGCCCGAAGGATCCACCATAGTCACCGGATTCGTAGAGGCCCCGTTGAAGAGATTGAGCCCACCTTTGAACCCGATAGGGTCCCTGGAGATGAACCTGCCAAGCTCGGCGTCCCAATGCCTGTGGCCCATTAGGTACAAGCCAGAGTCGGCGGTATCATCGTTGACGGAAAGCGCACCGTGGAAGGTCTTAGCGCTGATCACCGACCCCGCCCCGGAACCTGGCATGGGATTGCCGTGGGGATCAAACTCATAGCTCTGGATCACGTCACCGGTGTCGTCTACGATATCCCGCACCGTCCCCAAAGAATCTCCCAAGAAGTATTGAAACTCTCCGTTGACCTCGGCACCAAGCAGCATGTGCCCCATGACGTAGGAGATGACGGGTGCTGTCGAGTCCGAAGTCGCGGCCTTGGACAACGCGGTGGAGATGCCAGCGGTGTACTCGCTGGAGCTATTGCCGGAGCCATCGAGCTTCCGTTTCCGAATGCCGCTTACATCGTACCTGTTGTCTTGCTTGCGCCCGCTGATATCCGAGCTGACCCGGATCAACTTGTCAAAGTCATCCCAGAGAAATTCGGTCTCTTCTCCTGTCAGCTCGTTGACTCGCATGATTAAGTTTCCATCGGCGTCCGGTTCTAAGGATTCGATGTGAACCTCGGGATCACTGCCGTCGGTGAGGTGAACCTCGATGAGGTTGTCGGCGTCGTCGACGACGTAGCGGTAAGTGAGGTCAAGGACGCCCGGCTCCACCTGGAACTCGATACGATTGTCGGAGGCATCGTACGTGTAGACCGAGACGGTCGGGAGAGACCCGGGCAAGCTGGCCACGTTAGCGGCCGCGGCCCGTTTGACGATCTCGAGCCTGTCGAGCCAGTCGTAGACATACTCCCATTTGATGGCCTTCGCGGGCAGAACGGTCCCGTCCGTCACGTCGAGCTGGCTGGCTCGATTGCCGCTTTCATCGTACGAAAATTCGAGACGACGGATGAGGTCGCCGTTCTTCTCGTAACGGAGATGCAAGAGTTGACCCTTGGCATCCCAACCGGAGCCCGGGGTGCTAGTGCCGTCGTCGAACTTGGCCACCACCTCGGTGTCGGTCGGATATTCGATCTCGAGTAGTCGCCCGGCCAGGTCATAGGAATACGTGAAGACACGATCGGGGTCGCCAGAGCGCTCGATGATCACTTCCTTCAGGAGGTTGTCTCGAAAATAGCTGTAGCGAGTGACTTTGCCTTCGGGGTCGGTCATTTTGGTGACGTTGCCCTCGACATCATATTCCCAGGCCATGATCTCGTCGTTGGCACCCAGAGGGTCGCCGTCGGTTCGGAACCTCATCTCGACGAGACGATCGAGCTCGTCGTAGAGATAGAGCTTCTCCTCGGCTTGGCCTCCGTAGAGGTCGATGCCGAAGATGGACTGGTTGTACTTCGAAGACCGGGTCTGCGAGCTCTTAACCATCCTCCCAAGCTCGTCATGCTCCCATTCTCGGACCTCTCGAACGTTGGTGACCTCGAGCGGGTCGCCAGAGTCGACGTCGCCAACCTCCACCTGGGTGAGCAGGCAGCGGTTGTCGAAGCTGGTCTTGCGGCGAATTCCTCTCGCCGACGTGGTCGCCTGGCCGATACAGAAGGGCTCGTAGGCCATCGTGCTTACACCGGGCACAGGTAGCGAGTCGGCGGTGGAGACTGGGCGTCCCAGGCGGTCGAAACTGAAGGTAAAGCTCTTATTCGAGCCGTTCTTGATACGGGTCAGCGCGGCCATCTGGGAGAAACCCGTGTAGCTGTAGCTTACCCGCATCTGCTGAGTGCCGATGCTGTCGATGTCACGCCTCACCTCCTCGAGGCGATTGGTCGCATCGTAGAACATGCTTGTTTTGCGAGCGAGAGCTCCGGAGCCGTTATTGGGCGGCATCAGGATCTCGTCGAGCAAGGCGTTCACGTAGCTGAAAGTGGTCACCTCGCCGAGAGGGTCGGTGACCTGCGCCGGACGGTCCAGGTCGTCATAACTGGTGAGGATTTCGTTACCCAGGTCGTCTCGGACCAGGGTGACGTTGTCGTAGCCGTCGCCATATTCGAGCTCCACGATGCGAAATCCGTCGGTTGGTCCATCACCCTTGGGAATCTTGACCTGTAAGAGATTCCGGGAATCGTCGTTGAAGGGGTCTCCCTCATAGACAAACTCCGTGGTATGGCCACGCCGGTTGGTGACCGTGAGGACCAGGCCGTCGGTGTCGTGAGTCATCTCGGCTTCTTCACCTTTGGCGTCGATGATGCGCTCCAGGTTGCCATTGGCATCGTATTCTAGGATCGTCGGGTCATAGGTCGTGGGAACGCCCTCGACCGTGACTTCAGGTCTTTGAATCTCGCGAACGAGGTTGCGATGCTTAGGGTTGAGCGGTGTGTCTATTTCATCCGCGTAGGTGTAGGTCGTCACGTTGCTTCCCTTGTCCATAGTGGTCTTGATATTGCCGTTGTCGGTGTATGTCATGATTGTCTCGGTCAAGTTAGGATCGATTTGTTTGGTGAGGAGATACGGGTTGGGATTGAACGGCGCGACAGTGGGGTCGTTATACTCCATCAGGGTCTCGTTGATGACGGGACCCGTTGGGTCAACCAGCTCGAGCACACGAACGGTGTTTCCGAAGCTGTCGAACTCCATGTAGCGAGAGCGATCAGGTTCGGAGCCTACGAGGTCTTCTTCGAGGACCTCGAGGCTAGAGCCGGTCGTTCCATAGAAATAGGTTCGTTGGACTTCTCCGTAGACTATTTCGCCCAGGATTCGTCCGAACTCATCATATCCGAAGACTGATGCGACGTTTCCTTGGGGATCGATGATGTACCAGAGCGGCCCGTCGGTGTAGTAGACGAATTCCGTCTCGTTGCCTTCGGGGTCGATGATTTTCCAGAGGCGGTCCGGGCTGTCCGGGTCGCTGGAGCTGTAGTAGTCGAATTGCGTTAGACGGCCGGTGGTCGCGTTGTTGACCCTCAGGGTGAGAGGCTGCCCGTCACTTCGGTTGGTGTAGTGATGAGAGCGGCCGTTACCGTCGCTGATGGTCTCGAGATATCCGGTGGTACCGTTATAGCTGTAGCTCAAGGCGTTGCCGTTCCGGTCAACCTTGCGCTGCAGTTTGCCGGCGGTGTCGAACTCAAGGACCATTTGGTTCTTGGAGGTCAGCTTGTAGCGCGCGGTCGTGCTACCCATATCTTTTTCCGCCTCGGTGTAGTTACCAGGGCTAAAAGGGATGTAGCTTCCGCTGTCCTCGATCCAGCGCATGTATCCACCGTCCCCAGATTTAAAGACAAGCTCTGTCCCTAGATCACTGAGAGACATGGAAGCCTGGGAGCTCCAACCATACCCCAGCGATGCGGGCAATTGCCCGTAGTCGAAAGCAGTGTAGCTGAGAGAGGGCTCCAGGCCGACACCATAAGGGGCGCTGGTGGTCTCGACCGGAACGGCGGCGCTCATACCACCATTGCTGCATGAGCTGCACTGATAGGTCAGGGCGAAACTCTCTTTGGGGCGTGTGAACGAAGTGGTTGGGATACCGTCGTCGTTGTCAGCGCCCGCTTGAGCATACACGAGGCTGAGACCCTCGATAATGTTGCTCGGGCTCGAGAGGTCCATCCCATTCCAGCGGAACGCCGAGGGAATGTTAATGTTTGCAACCTCCCCATCCGTTGCGGCAGCTGAAGTTGTTGCTGAACCGATCAATTCATAGTAGAGCTCTGTTACACCCAAATCGGTGATTTGAATGATGAAATCCACATCGCTCGCCGGAGTCCACGCTGAGAACAGTGCCGTGTCGCCCGGAAGAGCGTAGATATCAGCTTTGATGTTGACTGTGTTCTCGTCCGAAGAGAGGTTGGTGACAACCTTCTCCGCCCTCAAGTTCTTGATGGCCAACATTCGGATATCAAAGCCGCCGACGCCGAGGTCGCCGGCGGAGATTCCGATACCACCAGCTATGAGACCGTAACTTCCATCTCGGTGCTCATACTGGGCGAATGTCGTTCCTGGGAAGATGAGCTCGGCTGTCTCCGCGTCGACGGCTGACGTGGTGCTGCCCGGCGGAAACAGAGCGTCGAAGGTGATGTCACCTGGTCCATTCCCCACGACCGGGATGGACGCGAACGAGGAGTCTGGCGCAGTCCCCGCCGTATTCCAGGTGCGAGCTTGAAGAGACTCGCTGTTGATCGCGCCTCCTCCCGATCTTGTAAAGGTATACTTAATCTCAATGTCATAAATTTTGGCATAGGGCGTCACCGTCCTGAACCGCCAGTAGTAGGTTCCTGCGGAATCGGTGCTCTCCACTTGCCAGCGGACGCGAGTACCGAAGAGAAGGTCGCTCATATAGGTCGCGAAGTTATTGGCCACGCCTGTCGATATCCCAGACAGATAACTGGTGGGAGGCACGACGTGACGTACCCATTTGTAGTCGATAATCATGATTTTCGGTTTCCTTTTCTCTGCAAAAGTTTGGCTTCGAGGTTTTGGTAGCGAGAAAGAAGCCGCTCGGCCTTGAGGCCTTTCTGGGCTTCGCTCTCCTGGGCGAAATAGGGCCGTTTTTCAGGTCGGTCCTTGCTTTGGAGAGCCTCGCGTACTTTGCTGTGAGCTGCCCTGCTGGCTAGCTCTGAATCAGGGGAGAGAGCAAAGAATCTCCCCTGAGGGTTTTGTTGATCTCGCACGGTTTCAGGCATTTCGATAAACTCGAATTCCTGGTCGCCGCCCGAGAAGAATGCGTAATTCTGCTGTGACACTTTGGTGTTCCTTAACTTGGATTTAAATTTGGGTTAGGTCTGGGCCCGAGTGCCTCGACGAGGCACTCGAGCACCAGGAGAATGGCGTGGCGCTTGGATGCCGGGAGACCGCCGCCCAGGGCGTCGTGGAGCTCGAAGGCGCCCAGCTTGAGCGCTTCGGCCACGGTGCGGCCTTTGAGGAGCGTGGTGGCGAGCGATGCCGCCGCCACGACCGGACCACAGGACGAGGCTGTGAAGCTGACGTCCGCGAGGGTCTCGCCGTCGATTCGAAAGTAGAGTCTCAGCTTGTCGCCGCAGCGCGGGAACTTGCCCTCGCCGAAGGCGTCTGGATTCTCGATCTCTCGACGGTTGCGAGGATTCATGGCGTGGTCTTTGACGATCTCGGAATACATATGGCTGTCCATTCTTGGGGTTGCTCCGCTTGGCGGAGCGGTCGTAGAGTTGGTCGAGAGCGCGTTTTGGGGGCTCGCGGGCGTAGGGAACCAAGCCTTGCTCTTAAGGAGAAAAAGCGGATCTATCGGGTCGGTCTGACTAGGCGGTAGGTGAGTAGCGTCGTGAAGCGGTTAAGCACTCTGGCCAATCACATGGCCGCGAAGGGATGCTGCGTACGGGTGAGTCGCGATACTCAGCTCGGTTGGTAGTTCCCTTTGTGTCAATCTGAGCTGAGACAGATCCCCTCTCGTAATTAGAGTAGAGGGAGAGTCCAGGAAGGTTCGCGACGAGGGAGCAGAGCGACCGAGGAGCGAAACCTTCCTGGACTCCCGGCGGCGGCCGGACCAACCGTACACTCCAAGGGCGGAGAAAAGGCCTCAGAATGCCCCAGAACAATCACACCCCGGCGGTCTCCATGAATGGTTCCGCTTCGAAACCTGATAAGACGTCCGTTAGCCCGGAGGTCACACCGAAGAAGGCTCGTCGTCGTAATTTCAGCGCTGCGCAGAAGCTCAAGATCTTGTCGGAGACGGACGGCTTGGCTACCGGCGAGCTCGGCGCATACCTGCGTAAGGCTGGGCTGTATCACTCCAATCTCAGCACGTGGCGGCAACAGCGCGACGAAGGGCTGCTGGTGGCTCTCACGCCGAAGAAACGTGGACGGCCCGCGGACCCGGAGGCCAAGCGCATAGCCCAGCTCGAGAAAGAACGTGACAAGCTGCTCAAAGAGCTAGAGACGGCGAAGCTCATCATCGACGTCCAAAAAAAACTTGCCAAGGCCCTGGGCCTGAAGCTGGAATCGGACGAGGCATAGAAACGATGGTTGCTGCAGTTCAAGAGCTCGAACCTAAGATTGGACGCGCTGCGGCTTGCCGTGTGGTGGGGCTGCCTCGAGCGTCCCTTTACCGACACCTTAACCCGCCGACACCAAAGCCGCCAAAGCCAAGGCCAGCACCATCTCGCAAGCTTCCAGCAGAGGAACGCCAGCGGGTCCTCGACACGATGCACGAGCCTCGTTTCGTGGACCTGGCGCCCGCGGCTATCTACCATCAGCTGCTCGACCAATCGATGTACCTGTGCGGCATCAGCACGATGTATCGTATTCTGCACGAGAACGGGGAAGTGAAGGAGCGCCGGCGCCAACGCACGCGCGGCGGATATACCAAGCCGGAGCTGTTGGCCGATGGGCCCAACCAGGTTTATTCATGGGACATCACCAAGCTGCGTGGCCCGGTCAAGTTTCAGTATTACCACCTCTACGTGGTCCTGGACATCTTCAGCCGCTACGTCGTGGGATGGATGCTGGCCGAACGGGAGTGCGGCCAGTTGGCCAGCCACCTTATCGGCGAAACCTGCGCCAAGCAGGGTGTCAGCCCCGGTCAGATCACGATCCATTCCGATAATGGTCCGGCAATGACCTCGAAGCCCTTGGCGGCTCTTGCCGCTCAGCTCAGCCTCAGCAAGTCGTTCACCAGACCTTACACCAGCAACGACAATCCGTTCTCCGAGAGCCAGTTCAAGACGGTCAAGTACCATCCGCTCTTTCCTGGCCGCTTTGGGAGCTTTGAGGACGCCTTGGCTTTCTGCCGCTGGTTCTTCAACTGGTACAACAACGAGCATCGCCACTCGGGCATAGCTTACCTGACCCCCCACGACCTTCACCACGGGCTTGCTGAGCACGTTGTCTCACAGCGAGAAGCCGTTCGAGCCGCAGCCTTTAGCCGAAATCCAGAGCGCTTTGTACGTGGCCTCGGCCCCACGCCGCAGCCGCCTACGCAGGCCTGGATCAACCCGCCAGTGTCCACCCGCAATAGCGAGTTGGCACTACACTAAAAAGTTCGCAAATCTGTCTCAGGATCGTTGACACGCTCCGCCTTGAAGCTAAATCAACGGTCACGAAGGAACCTCCCAAAGTTCCGCTGAGAGAACAGCACCGGACACTGCACCATCCACAAAATTAAACAGTACTTCAACATCATCACCAGCTGTCAGAGAGAGCGGTACCACCATATTGGTGTTCTGGTATCCATTCGCTGCGTTATTGATGCTGAACCAGCTGCCCGGCAAATTCGTGTCGCCACTCGAATTTATGTTGTAGAGGTATCTCACGTTTCTTGAGTTCTGTGACCGGCAACGCATGCACAACAGATGTTCTGCTGTACTGACCGCCGTAAAGGTAGTCAGTGTAGCGTCTCCAATAAAAGTGGTGTTTCGAACTGCCGCACGACCTACTAGAGTCAAAAAAGCATCTTTAAGCACGTTACACCTTCCTCCAAATCGTCATAGAACAATAGTTTGTGGCACTACTAAGATTTCCACGAAACGTGATGTCATCATTGGCGGCCAACGTGACTTCCACCACAAAATAAGGATTAGTTACACCACCGTTGGCTGGAAAAACGTCCGAACCAGCGTTAATTTTGTATCCCAAGTTAGCGGTGGCATTACCTGTCGCTGCAGAAAATTCAAAAACATAGTCTCCAGCAGCAAAATTCATGACTTGGGAAGCTACGTTCTGGGCCGAGCCGGTCGTGGACACGCGCCCACTGATTGTTTGGACGTATTCTAGGCCTCCACCGGCACTAGGAGCAGCCCAGGTCGGGACACCACCTGCAACGGTGAGAACGTCACCAGTCGAACCGATAGACCTTTTTGAAAGCACGTTCGTCGCAGAACAGTAAAGCAAGTCTCCGGTGTTGTACGAACTGATGTTTGTCCCGCCGTTCGCAATCGGAAGAATTCCCGTAACCTGGGTGGTGAGAGTAACGGAAAGTGCAGCCCAGACACCCACACCTCCAGAAACCTGGAAGTAATGCCCTGCAGATCCAATAGCTCTTTTTGCAAGGGTATTCGAACCTGAAGCGTACAAGATATCTCCGGTTGTGTAGCTCGTTTGGTTGGTACCACCCAAAGTCTCTGGGACAGTGGTTAAAGAAATTGTCCGGTCGGCCGACAAGTCAGCGGAATTTCCACCCGCAATTCTTACCGGAGTTGTCGC
>WBZM01002605.1_pt1 | contig 15084 bp, 9 predicted proteins | sample 5204271 | NCBI WGS metagenome assembly WBZM01 (sample SAMN12344346, study PRJNA552823) | activated sludge metagenome | biome: Activated sludge suspended growth; feature: Nitrification reactor; material: Wastewater; isolation source: activated sludge from nitrification reactor of wastewater treatment...
GTGCGCGCGACCCCGCCGCGACGAAGAAGAGCCACACCCTCCCCGGGTAGCTAGGGAGCATCGCAAGGGGCGGCGAATTTCTCACGGAAACCGCGGAGTTACGAGGGGTTGCAGGGTTTGGCGAGGACGGTCTGTCGGTTGCAACCAACAGATTGCTCATTTTGGAGGACACCAACGATCTGCGACGGCGCCGTCCGCTCCCACGAGGCTGTTTGAACGGACCCAACCAGTGGGGCACTTGACGGGCGGCTTGGAACACCGGGTTCGGGGGGGGACCAGCCAGCCGAACCGCCCGCGGCGCCGGCGTAGATCGTTGAGGTTCCCGCCCCCACCTTGCTCCCCGAGAGGCCTCGGCACGGACCATGCTCCAACCTCGGACGTGGTCGCGGTCACTGGAGGCCCTCGGTGGGCCCCCCCACTTCCCGCGCCCACAACGGACCCCATCGATCTGCGACGGGGCGACGGTGTGCGCTGATGTTGGAGAAAGAGCTTCGTGGCGCGTCGGGTCGGTCCCTTCGAATGGGGGACGCCCTCCCGGCCACGACGTGGGGGGCTCCCTCGTCCTCGCGGCCCGTCGAGACGCCGTCGCAGATCCATGGGGTTCGTCGCCGCGAAGGTGATTGCCAGGGCACCGGCCCTGCGTCGATCATCCGCGCGATGCCCCGCTTCGTCGTCCCCCTCTCCGCCCTCGCCCTCGCCTCGGCCTTCGGGTGCGTTTCACCGTCGCACCACGTCCGGCGCATGGGCGACCGCCGGGCCCCCCGTGCAGAGGCGTGCACGCCCGAGTCCCTGCCGGTTCACAACGACCACGGCCCCGACCAGCCGCGCGAGGCCTTCGCCGTGGTGACCGCGGAGTGCGGCGAGTCGAAGGAGCCCGAGTGCCGCCAGCACCTCGCCCTCGGCGGCTGCGAGGCCCAGGCCGACGCCATCATCGACGTCACCAGCCGCCCCACGCGCGGCCGCAGGATCATGGTGGGTACCGCCGTGGAGTACGTCGGCGACGGCACGCCCGCGCGCTCCTCCGGGGGCGAGGTCACGCGGTGACCGCGCCCGTCTCCGCGGCGTCGTCGGCCCCGCCTGCCCGCTCCGCCCGCTTTGCCGCGCGCGCCCGGTCGGCCGCCTCCCGCTCGGTGCCGACGTAGGGCTCGCGCGTGCCCATCACCCGGTCGAACCAGGGGTACGTGACGCACCAGTTGGCGTGCTGGTTGGGCCCCATGTGGTGGTCGTAATGCCAGGGCAGGTGCTCGCGCGCCCAGGCCGGGTCGCGGTGCGACCGGCGGTGCACGTAGTAGTAGTACCCGTGGCACGCCCAGGCCGTCGCCACGAACCACGGCGCCCGCCGCGCCAGGGGCAGGAGCGTCAGCGCCGAGGCCGCCAGCCCCAGGGCCTCCTTGGCCTGCGCGTGCCAGCCGAAGAGCCCGCGGCGGTAGTCGCTGTCGTCCATGCCGTGGCGCCGCGCGTTGCGGTGGTGCTCGTGCCAGTGGAAGCTCCAGTACGTGCCCTTGCGCCGGCCGAGGCCGTGGAGGACGTAGCGGTGGACCAGCCACTCGCTCGCGTTGAAGGCCGCGAGCGCCAGGGGGATTCCGATCATGGGGGCTCCGTGCGTGAGGTGAAAACCCGACCGTCTGGTCAATACATCTACCCCGCGGGGGCGCCGTGTCAAGCCCGCGGGTGAAGCGCGTGCGGGTCGAGCCCCGGAGCGTGCCCGAGGAGCGGCCCGGGCCCGAGGGGGGGCCCCGCGACCGGCGGCGCCGCGCCCGCACCGAGGCGATCGCCACCGCGGCGCTGCGGCTCTTCCTCGAGCAGGGGGTGGAGGCCGTGGCGGTGGAGGACATCGCCGCGCGGGCCCGCGTCTCGAAGGCCAGCTTCTACACGTACTTCAAGGACAAGGCCGACGTGGTCGACGCGCTGCTCGAGCCGGTGGCCGCGCGGCTCCGCGACGCCTTCGCGCGCTGCGAGGCCGCGCTGCGGGCCGCGGAGGAGCCCGGCGCCCTCGTCGCCGCCTACGCCTCGCTCGCCGCCGACTGCGGCGCCGCCCTGATGGACCACCCCTCCGTCGCGCGGCTCTACCTCCAGGAGTCGCGCGCCCCCGGCGTCGGCGCGCGCCGCCCGATCGCGGCCCTCGCCCGCTCGCTCCGCGACGGGGCCCTCGCGCTCACGCTCGCGGGCTGCGCGCGCGGGCTCCTGCGCCCGGTCGACCCGGAGGTGAGCGCGGCGGCGGTGCTCGGGGCGGTGGAGGCGATCCTCTTCCGCACGCTCGCGGAGGGCGCGATCGGCTCGCCGGAGGCCGTCACCGGCGCGCTGATCGAGCTGGTGCTCCATGGCGTCGCGGCGCGCGGTGGTGATAGAACCGCCGGGCCATGACGGCCTGCGTCGGACGAGAGCGCGAGCTCGCGTGGGTCACCTCGCGCCTCGAGGCCACCGGGGCCAACGGCGCGTCGATGGTGACCGTCACCGGCCCCCCGGGCATCGGCAAGTCGCGCCTCCTCGACGAGCTCCGCGAGCAGTGCCGCGCGGCGGGCTTCCCCGCGCTCGAGGGCTGGTGCGTGCGGCACGCGGCCTACGCGCCCTTCGTCCCGATCGCCGCGCAGGCCCTCGCCTGGCTGCGCGCCCGCGACGCGCAGGACCTCCTCTCCCCCGCCGACCTCGACGCCCTCGCCGCGCTGGTCGGCGCCCGCACCGCGCGGGCCCGCGAGGGCGACGCGCTCGACGACGGCGACGAGGAGGCCGCCATCCGCTTCACCGAGGCCGTCGCCCGGCTGCTCGCCGCGGTGGCCCGGCTGCGCCCGGTGCTCGTCCTCCTGCGCGGCTGGTCGCGGGCCGACGACGCGACGCGGGCCCTGGTGCGCGCGCTCCTCGACGCCGCCGGCCCCGCCGGGGAGCCCACGCCCGGCGCCCCCGCGGCCCTCTTCGTCGCGGGCATCCGCGCCGCCGACCTCGCCGACCCGCTCGACCACCCGCGCGCCGAGCGCTTCGAACTCGAGGGCCTCTCGCCCGACGGCGTCCGGCGGATCCTGGTGACCGAGGCCGCCGTCACCCGCCTGCACGCGGCGACGTCGGGCAACCCCGCGGCCGTCCTCGCGATGCTCGAGCGCCTGCCGCCGCCGCGCGAGAGCGAGGTGGCCGCGCGCCTCGACGAGCTCGGCGAGCTGCCGCGCCGGGTGCTCGCCGCGCTGAGCCTCGCCGATCGGCCGCTGCCCGCGGGCGTGGTGGCCGGGGCCCTCGGGGTCGACGCGCAGGCGGTCACCCGCGCGATCCCGACGCTGATCGCGGCCTCGACGGCGTGGCGCGCGCTCGACCCGGCGGCGGGCGACGTGGTGGTGGGCCTCGCGCGCCACGACGAGGGCGAGGCGGCCCTCGCGCGCCTCGACGCGGGCGAGCTGCTGATCCTCCGCGAGTCGCTCGGGGTCGCGCTCGACGCCTGGGGCCGCGCGTCGCCCGAAGAAGCCGTCCTCCACCGGCTCGCCGGCGACCGCCCCGCCGAGGCCGCCGCGGAGGCCGTCGCCGTCGCCCGCTCGCTCCTGCGACGTCACGCGCCCGCGTCGGCGCTCGCGCTCGCGCACCTCGCGTCGCCGCACGCCGCGCCCAACACCGCGCGCGAGCTCGCCCGCGTCGCGGCCGCGGCCGCGCCCCCGATCGCGGCCCACGCGGAGGCGCGCGCGGTGGTGGCCGCGGCCGAGCGCGCGGCGCCCGACGACCCGGAGCTCCCGCGCCTCGACGCCTCGCTCGCCCTCGGCGCGGGCGACTGGGACGCGGCCGAGGCGGCGCTCGGCCGGGCCGACGCGCGCACCCGCGAGGACGACACCGCCCAGCGGGCGGCCAACGCGGCGCTGCGCGCGGAGCTCTCGTACGTGCGCGGCCGCCTCGACGAGACCGAGCGCCTCGCGCGGGAGGCCATCGCGCTCTCGCGTGACGTCGACCCGGTGGCGACGCGGGCGCGCAACACGATGACGAAGGTGTTCCTCGCGCGGCGCGAGCTCGACGCGGGGTGGGAGTGGTCGCGCGAGGGCCTGGAGCGGGCGCGGGCGAGGGGCGCGGGGACGGAGATCCTGCGGGGGCTCATCAACCTCGGCGTGGTGGCGATCTGGCGCGGCGACCTCGACGAGGCCGCGCGGCAGCTCGGCGAGGCGCGGGCGGTGGCCGACGGCGCCGGCTCGATGATGCTCCGCGGCGTGCTGCGCGAGAACGAGGCCGTCGTCGCGCACCTCCAGGGCCGCTACGGCGACGCGCTCCAGCGCTACCAGGAGGCCCTCGGGATCCTCACGCGCGTGGGCAACCGGCGCTTCCTCGCGCGCGTCGCGCACAACCTCGGCGAGCTCTACGCCCACGTCGGCGAGGTGGCGCGCGCCCGGCGGCTCTGCGAGTACGCCGCCCAGGTGGCCCGCGGCTTCACCGGCCCCATCGCCGCGGAGAACCTCATGCTCCGCGCCCGCGTCGAGCTCGCCGACGCGCGCACCGAGGCCGCCCGCGCCTCGCTCGGCCAGGCGCTCGGGGTCTTCGCCGCCGTCGGCGACGCGCTCCAGCAGGCTGACGCGCGGCTCCTGCTCGCCCGTGCGTTCCTGGTCGACGGCGACCTCCCGCGCGCCGAGGCCGAGCTCGCGTTCGTGCCCGAGGAGGGCGGCGCCCCGTCCGCGCGGGTCGAGCGCGCGCTCCTCGCCGCCGAGCTCGCGCGCAGCCGCGGCGAGGACGCCTTCCCCCACGCGCGCCGCGCCCTCGAGCTCGCCGAGGCCACCAGCGACCGCGACCTGCGCTACCGCGCCCACGTCGCCGTCGGGATGGCGCTGCTCGACCGCGACGACCCGACGGCCGCGCGGCGCCAGGCGGGCTTCGCGGAGGCGCTGCGGCAGGAGATCCTCGCGCGCGTGCCCGAGGCGCTGCGGGTGTCGTATGGGGCGCAGCTCGCGCGCGGCGGCGGCGCGCTCCTCGCGGCGCGGCTGGAGGGCGCCGGGGGGGCCGCACCCACGGAGCGACCGCGGCCCGCGCCGGCTGCGGCGGTGCGCGCGACGGGGCACGGGCTCATCGGGGAGAGCGCGGCGATGCGCGAGCTGCGGCGCCGCATCGCGCGCGTCGCGCCGCAGGACGTGACGGTGCTCCTGCGCGGCGAGTCGGGCACGGGCAAGGAGCGCGTGGCCGAGGCGCTCCACCAGGGCTCGCACCGGCGGACGGCGCCGCTGGTGAAGGTCAACTGCGCGGCGCTGGCGGAGGGCGTGCTGCTCTCGGAGCTCTTCGGCCACGAGCGCGGGGCCTTCACCGGCGCCGACCGCCGCCGCCGCGGGCGCTTCGAACTCGCCGACGGCGGCACGATCTTCCTCGACGAGATCGGCGACGTGACGCCGGCCACCCAGGCGGCCCTGCTGCGCGTCCTTCAGGAGCGCACCTTCGAGCGGGTGGGGGGCAACGAGACGCTCAAGGTCGACGTGCGGATCATCGCCGCCACCAACCGCGACCTCGCCCAGATGGTTCGCGACCGAACCTTCCGCGAGGACCTCTACTTCCGGCTCTCGTCGCTCACCATCCAGCTCCCGGCGCTGCGCGAGCGCCTCGAAGACCTGCCGCTGCTGGCGGCGTGGTTCCTCGAGCGCGACGCGGGGGAGGCGCCGCCCCGGCGGCTCACCGCGGCGGCGCTGCGGCGGCTCGCCGAGCACCCGTGGCCCGGCAACGTCCGCGAGCTCGAGAACGTCCTGCGCGCCTCGGCCCTCTTCGCCGACGGCGACGAGATCGCCCCCGACGACCTCCAGGGCCTCCCCGAGCCGGCGCGCGCCCCGATGAGCCTCGCGCCCACGGCGCCCGCGTCCCCCGCGCCGGCGCCCTCCGCGCGCGACGAGGTCGACGCCGTCTACGACCGCATCCGGCACGGCGGCGTGTCGCTCTTCGACATGCGCCGCGAGGTGGAGCGCGGCTGCATCGCGCGCGCCCTCGACGAGGCCGGCGGCAACATCACCCGCGCGGCCGCGCTGCTCGGGATGAAGCGCCCGCGCCTCTCCCAGCTCGTGCGGGAGTACGGCCTTGCCAGGGGGTCCGATCCGACCGATACTCCTGAGTCATGAAGCGACTGTCCGCCCTGCTCCTCGCCTCCGCGCTCGGCGCCTGGCTCACGGGCTGCGCCTCCTCCCCCATGACGGCCGCCGCGCCGTCGCTCGCGCACACGCAGGGCGGCCTCGTCGCCGTCGCGTCGGGCCACGAGCACGACGTCCGCGCGAGCCTGCCGACCGCGGTCGACAACGTCCGCACCTTCGACGGCGCCCGCGAGGGCATCCCCCTGCCGGAGCCCGCGCTCCCCGCGCGCGACCTGCTCACCGGCCCCACGCCGCAGATCCCGATCCCGCGCAGCGGGTCGATGGCCTCGCCGGTCAACTGACCGCCCGCCCCGCCTCCCCTCCTCCCGCTACCGCTTCCTGACGATCCCGTTGAGCTCGACGGCCCGGCGCATCCAGTGCTGGTCGGTCTGCACGTGGTGGGCGCGCACGTACTTGCCCACGCGGCGCTTGAAGTCACCGTAGGGGAATCCCTCGCTCGTGCGGACGACGTAGCCCTCGCAGGGGTCGCCGTCGAGCGTGGGGGCGTAGAGCCCGCGCACGAGGTCCTCGTCCCACGGCCCGCGGTAGAGCACGGGCACGGTGGCGAGGTCGAGCAGCGAGGCCCAGTCGAGCGTCTCGCCCCACGAGAGGCAGCGGTTTCGCTCGTCCCACACCGAGAACAGCAAGAACACGTCGGGGAGGTTCGCGTAGCGGATCGAGTGGACGGCCTGGAGGTTCTCGCCGCAGAGCCGCCACCCCGCGGGGATGTCGTCGGCGACGCGCGCGTGGAGCGCCTTGATCATCGTGCGCGACGGGTGCGGCTCCCAGTCGAGCGAGCGCGCGTGGAGGCACGAGCGCATGAGCGTGGTGTTCTCGCCGTCCATCTTCGCGGTGACGACGACGTCCTGCCCTTCGAAGCCCGCGAGCGACTCGAGGACGCGGTCGTCGCTCGTGCGCCCGGGGCTCCACGGGAGGTGGTGCGTGCGGGGGTATTTCACGCGCCCGTCGGGGCGGCGCGGGGCTTCGTCGGTGGGGCTCATGGCGGGCGCCTCGGGGCAGCGCGGGGGAGAGGGGCGCGCAGGGTAGCAGCGGCGCGCCCCGAGGCAACGCGCGTGGGCTGGGCGTCAGCCGTCGCGGCGGTCCTTCTTGCGCTCGATGCCGTACGCCTTGAGGCGCGCCACGAGCGTGCGGCGGGGCATCCCGAGCAGCAGCGCCGCGTGGGTCTGGTTGCCCTGCGTGCGCGCGAGGGCGTCCTCGATGCGGCGGCGCTCGAGGGCCTCGATCTCGTCGCGAAGGTCGCCCCCCTCGGCGGGCGGCGCGGCGCGGCGGGCGGTCACCTCCTCGGGCAGGTCGTCGACGGCGACGGGCCGGTCGCCCGCGACGAGGAGCGCCCGCGCGATCGCGTTGCGGAGCTCGCGGACGTTGCCCGGCCAGTCGTGGGCCTCCAGCGCCGCCACCACCGCGGGCGACAGGGACGCGTGGCGCGGCGGCGGCGCGGCGGCGGCGAGGAAGTGCGTCGCCAGCGGGCCGATCTCCACCGCGCGCTCGCGCAGCGGCGGGATGGTGAGCGAGATGCCGTTGAGCCGGTAGTAGAGGTCACGGCGGAACTCCCCGCGCGCCACCTCCGCGCGCAGGTCGCGGTGGGTCGCGGCGACGAAGCGCAGGTCGACCGCGCGGGCCCGCTGCGCCCCGACGCGGAGCACCTGGCGGTCTTCGAGCACGCGCAGCAGCTTGGCCTGGAGCGGCAGCGGCAGCTCGCCCACCTCGTCGAGGAAGAGCGTGCCCCCGTGGGCCGACTCGATGAGCCCCGGGCGCGCGCCCGCCGCGCCGGTGAAGGCGCCCTTCTCGTGGCCGAAGAGCTCGCTCTCCACCAGCGAGGGCGAGAGCGCCGCGCAGTTGACCCGCACCAGGGGGTTGGCGCTGCGCGCGGAGCCGCGGTGGAGCGCGTCGGCGAGGAGCTCCTTGCCGACGCCCGTCTCGCCGAGCACGAGCACGTTGATGTCGCTCGCCGCCACGCGCGCGACGAGCTCGTAGAGGCGCACCATCGCGGGGTGCAGGATCACCGTCCCCGCCTCCGCCGCGACCGGCGGGGCCGACGGGGGCGGCCGCTGCGTGACGCGCCGGGCGAGCACGAGCAGCGTGGCCTGCCCCACCTCCACCACGTCGCCCACGTCGAACGCCACCCGCGCGCCCGCGGCGGGCCGCTGGCCCCGCACGCGGATCCCGTTGACGCTCCCGAGGTCGCGGATGGCGAGGCGCCCGTCGGCGACCTCCACGGACGCGTGGGCCCGCGACACCGACGGGAGGTCGATGCGGACGTCGACGTCGGCCCCGCGCCCTACGGTGAGCACGCCCGCCGCGGGGAGCTCGTACTCGCGCGGGCCCTGCCCGCTCAGCACGAGCAGCGTGTGCGGCCCGTCGCCGAGCGAAAACGACCCTTCGTCGGGCTGCGTGGGCTCGCCACGTTCGCTGTCTCGACCCGTCACCGAGCGTTCGCCTCCGCCAGCGCGCAATGAGAAGCGTATGCCACCGAACGGCCAACGCGCGCACGGACGTTTTCGCGACCCCGCGACGGCGAAGGGCGCCATCCGCGCTGAGCGGATCGTGCTCAGCTCCCCCGAAAAGTGAGCAGAACGTGCTCAGCTTTCACGTCAGACGAACGACAAAATCCGGCGATTCGTACTGGCCCGTGACGTGCTCTTCGGAAATCCAGCAGGGATTCCTTCGGGCACGGTGCCCGTCGCCCCTGTGCGATCCGAACTTCCGGAGGGATCATGCGCAAACCGATGGGAACGTCGTTCAGGGCCCTGGCGCTGCTGGCGCCGGCGGTGCTGGCGATGACGGCGTGCACCGGCGACACCGGGGAGGGGACGACGCGGAGCGCGCCCTCCAACCGCGGGCGCCAGCTCGCGATCAGCGACCAGCTCCACAACGGCGGCACGGCGGGCTTCGTCTTCCTGCCGCCGATGGTGCCGCGGCCGGCGTACTTCGGCGACTTCCTCCCCGACCTGGAGCCCGTGGTCCGCGTGGACGAGGTGCGCCCCGACGGGAGCACCGTCCGCACGCTCGCCACCTTCACCCGCGACTCGGGCCCGAGCCGCGAGCGCATCCGCGTCCACCGCCAGGGCGAGGCCTGCGACCGCGACGACGACGACGGCGACAGCGACCCCAACGGCTACTTCTACGCCCGCTGGTTCACCAACTGCGAGCACCTGAGCAACGCCGCCGTCTACCGCGTCCGCGTGTTCGTGCAGGAGCGCGTCCACCCCTGCACCCGCAACGGCCACGGCCGCCGCTGCCGCCACGGCGAGGACAACACCGCCCCCCTGCGCGAGATCGGCTTCGCCGACGTCGACGTGGTGCGCAACGAGCGCGAGGCCCGCTTCGTCGACCGTGACGACTACGTCCCGCTCGTCAACGGGCGGGTGCTCCGCATCAAGTTCCGCGTCGACCGCGCGGTGGTGGATGCCGACGGCGACGGCGTCTACAACTGGCGCGACAACTGCCGCACCACCGCCAACCCCTCGCAGCTCGACACCGACCGCGACGGCGAGGGCGACGCCTGCGAGTGTGACGGCGTGACCTGCGCCGCCAGCGACGCCTGCCACGTCGCGGGCGCCTGCAACCCCACCAACGGGCTGTGCCCCAACCCCGCCGCCCCCGACGGGAGCGCCTGCCCCCTCGCCAACGCCGCCGGCGCCTGCGCCGCGGGCGCGTGCGGCGTCGCCACCTGCAACGCGGGCTTCGCCGACTGCGACGCGAGCGCGGGCAACGGCTGCGAGCAGCCCACCAACACCGTCACCCACTGCGGCGGCTGCAACGTCGCCTGCACCGCCGGGCCGCACGCGTCGCCCGCCTGCGCGACGGGCGCCTGCGCGCTCACCTGCGAGGCGGGCTGGGCCGACTGCGACGGCGACCGCGCCAACGGCTGCGAGCAGGACGTCGCCACCGACGGATCGCACTGCGGCGCCTGCGGCAACGTCTGCACCGACGGCCGCACCTGCGTCGCCGGCGGCTGCTCGGCGATGGTGTGCACCTCGGGCCGCGCCAACTGCGACGGGAGCGAGGCCAACGGCTGCGAGGTCACCCTCGCGGGCGACGTCTCCCACTGCGGCGCCTGCGGCAACGCCTGCGCGGCGGCCAACGGGACGCCCGCCTGCGCGGCGGGCGCCTGCGGCATCGCGAGCTGCAACGCGGGCTTCGCCAACTGCGACGGCGCGGCCAACAACGGCTGCGAGGTCGACACCCGCTCGAGCGTCACCCACTGCGGCGGCTGCGGCCAGGCGTGCTCCCTCGCCAACGCAGCGGCGGTGTGCACCGCGGGGGCGTGCGCCGTGGGTACCTGCAACGCGGGCTTCGCCGATGTCGATGGCAACCCCGCCAACGGCTGCGAGATCAACCTCCTCACCGACCCGAACCACTGCGGCGCGCAGGGCAACGCGTGCGCCGCGGCCAACGGGACGGCGGGCTGCGCGGGGGGCGCGTGCACCGTCGCCGCCTGCAACACCGGGTACAGCGACTGCGACGGCAGCGCCGCCAACGGCTGCGAGGTCGACCTCCGGAGCGACGTGGGCCACTGCGGCGCCTGCGCCACCGCCTGCCCCTCCGGCGCCAACAGCGCGGCCTCGTGCGTGGCGAGCGCGTGCGTGCTCACCTGCGCGGCGACCTTCGTCAACTGTGACGGCAACGCTGCCAACGGCTGCGAGGTCGACGCCGTCAGCGACCGCGCCAACTGCGGCGCCTGCGGCCACGCCTGCGCGGCCTCCGAGACCTGCCAGTCGGGTGGGTGCAGCGCCCCCGTGTGCGCGGCGCCGCAGGCCAACTGCGACGGCCTCGGCGCCAACGGCTGCGAGGTGAACACCGCCACCGCCGTCGCCCACTGCGGCGCGTGCGGCCACGCCTGCACGGCCAACAACGCGGCGCCCGACTGCGTCGGCGGCACCTGCGGCTACTCGGTGTGCAACGTCGGCTTCGGCGACGTCAACGGCGACCCCGCGGACGGGTGCGAGGTCGACTTCAACACCGACCTCCAGCACTGCGGCGGCCAGAACCGCCGCTGCGCAGTGGCCAACGGGACGCCCGCGTGCGTGGGCGGCGTCTGCGGCGTCGCGGGCTGCAACGCGGGCTTCACCAGCAACGGGACGGCCTGCGTCGACGTCGACGAGTGCGCTGCGAACACTGACAACTGCGCCGCCAACGCCACCTGCACCAACACGCCGGGCGGCTTCACCTGCCTCTGCGACGCCGGCTTCTCGGGCGACGGCGTCACCTGCGCCGACCTCGACGAGTGCGCGGCGGTCCCCGCCCCCGTCGCCGCCACCTGCTCGTGGAACGTCGGCGCCCAGAACGCCGTCAACGAGCTCGCCGGCGTCGTCGCCAACCCGTCCGGCGCGTGGACGTACTTCTACGGCCCGAGCTCGCTCGGCGCCGGCACCCTCGCCGAGTACGTCTCCGCCGCGCAGGTGGTCTACTCGGCCGCCGACCACACCGACGCCTGGTACGGCTCGCCCTTCCTCCAGGGCTACGTCCACGACTTCGGGGCCAACGTCCCGATGGTGGTGACCAACACCAGCCCCGCCCCCGGCGGCATCACGACGCCCTACGGCGCGCCCGTCCGCTTCGGCGAGCTCCTGTACCACCCCGGCGCGCCCGGCTCCGGCGGCCGCTACAACACCATCCGCTGGACGGCGCCCGCGGCGGGCACCTTCCGCGTCACCGCCACCTGGCGCATCTCGCACGGCGCCGCCGTGGACTTCGCGGTGCTGCAGAACCACGCGCTCCCCGCCCTCGCCACGGGCCGCTCGCCGGGGAGCTACAACGCGACGCTCACGCTGGCCGCGGGCGACACGCTCGACTTCGCGCTGGGCTTCGGCGCGGACTTCGGCAGCACGACGACGGGCATCGGGATCCAGGTGCAGCGCCTCGACGGCGGCTGCCCCACCAACTGCACCGACGCCAACGTCAACGGCGTGTGCGACGAGTTCGACATCGCGCGCCCCTCGGCCTGCGGCACCGGCTACGCCTGCGTCAACCTCCCGGGCAGCTTCCGCTGCGACAACATCAACGACTGCTCGCCCAACCCCTGCCAGAACGGCGGCGCCTGCGCCGACGGCGTCAACAGCTACACCTGCACCTGCGTGGGCGGCTACACGGGCGCGCAGTGCCAGACCGCTCCTGCGCCCGTCACCTGCTCGCCCAACCCGAGCACCGTGAACGCGGGCCGATGCAATCAATCGGGTTCCAGGTGCTGGTTCGTCACCTCCTGCTCGTACACCGGCGCCGAAATCGGCGGGCTCGCGGGCGCCGATGCGATCTGCCAGGCGCACGCCGTCGCGGCGGGGCTCGGCGGCACCTTCAGGGCCTGGTTGAGCACGGGCTCCGTGAGCGCAGCTTCGCGGCTCGTACACCCCACGGTGCGATACGTGAACATGAGGCCCACGGCCGTCACCATCGTGAACAACTGGTCCGAGCTGGTGAACGATGACCGGCTCAACCCCGATGGCAGCGGCGGCGAGCCTGCATTCAGCGAAGCCGGAGCCTTCGTCGGGACCCCGATCTGGACGAATACGACCATCAACGGGAACAGCACCTCGACGAACGACTGCTCGGGATGGACCTCGACCTCCGGGAGCGCGGGCTTCGGCTACGGGGGATACGTAAGCGGCGGGCGCTACACTTCCTGCACCACGCTGTACGGGTGCTCCTCCGGCGCCCTGAGCTGCGCGAGCAGAGCCCATCTCCACTGCCTCGAGCAGTGACCTCGCCGCGGCGTCGGACGCTGTGACGCTCTGACGCCGCTTCCTCCCCTCCCGCAAGCCGTGGCATCCTCGCGCCCATGATGGGTGACGCGGCGGCCGCGCGCGACCTCTCCTATGAAGACTACCTCGCGCTCGAGCGCGCCACAGAGACGCGCCACGAGTGGGTCGACGGCGTCGCCTACGCGATGTCGGGAGGCTCCCCGGCGCACGCCCTCCTCGCGTCCCGCATGATCGTCGAGCTCGCACGCATCCTCGGCGACGGCCCGTGCAACGCGTACACCGCGGACCTCAAGATCCGCCCGAAGAAGATCCGCTTCGCGTCGTACCCCGACGTCTCCGTGGTGTGCGGCGAGGTGGAGACGCACCCCGACGACCCGAACGCGATCCTCAACCCGACGGTGCTCGTCGAGGTCCTCTCCGACTCGACCGAGGACTGGGACCGCGGCGGGAAGTTCGTCCGCTACCGCAAGCTCGCGACGCTGCGCGACTACGTGCTCGTCTCGCAGCACGAGCGCCGCGTCGAGGTCCACTCGCGCCGCGACGACGGCGTGTGGGAGATGCGCGAGGTCGGCGAGGGGGAGTCGGTCCGGCTGGTCTCCTTCCCCGGCGTGATCGAGGTCGACCGCGTCTATCGCGGCGTCACCCTCACCCCTTCGCCGACGGGCGAGCACCCCGCCGGGTGAGCCCGGCGCCCTCCGCCCTCGCCGCGGCCCTCGCCCTCGCGGCGTGCACGCCCCTCAACGCCAACGTCCCCCGCGCCGACGCCGCGTGCGCCGCCGGGCGCGGGGACTGCGACCGCGACCCCGCCAACGGCTGCGAGGCCGACCTCGCCTCCGACCCGGAACACTGCGGCGCGTGCGCGCGCTCGTGCGAGCTCCCCCACGCGACGGCGACGTGTACGGCGGGCGCGTGCCGCGTGGCGCGCTGCGCGGCGCTGCGCGGCGACTGCGACGGCGACGCGACCAACGGCTGCGAGGCCGACCTCGCCACCGCGCTCGATCACTGCGGCCGCTGCGACCTCCGCTGCGCCGCGGCCCACGCGTCGGCGGTCTGCGCGTCGGGCGCGTGCGCGATGGGCGCGTGCGAGGCGGGTTTCGCTGACTGCGACGGCGACGCGAGCAACGGCTGCGAGGCCGACCTCCGCGCGTCGGTCGCCCACTGCGGCGCGTGCGGAGCGCCCTGCGTCGCGCCCCTCCACGGCGTCGCCTCCTGCGCCTCGGGGGCGTGCTCGTCCGCGTGTGAGCCGGGCTTCGAACGGTCCTCCGACGCTTGTCTCCCGCCGGGCGCGCCGCGCCTCGTCGCGCCGCTCAGCACGTCGGCGGTCGCGACGCGTCGGCCCACGCTGCGGTGGGCGCTCGCCGCGGGGACCGACGGCGCCGCGGTGCTCCTCTGCCGCGACCGCGCGATGGCGAGCGGGTGCCGCGCGTTCGACGCGGCGGGGTCGTCGCTGCGGCTGCCTGACGCGTTGCCACGGGGGAGCTGGTTCTGGCAGGCGCGGGGGCGGCGGGGCGGCGTCACGCTCGCGGCGGCGGGCGCCGTGTGGGGCTTCGTCGTCACCGCCCGCGACGCGACCGGCGACGCGTCGCCAGCGCGCGCGATGGACCTCGACGGGGACGGCTACGACGACCTCGCCGTGGGCGCCCCCCTCGCGGACGACGGCCCCGTCGCGGACGTGGGCGCGGCGAGCTTGTACCCCGGCGGGCCGGAGGGGCCCTCGCCTGCACCGTCTCGCGTCATGCGCGGGGCGTTCGCGGGCGAGGCGCTCGGGCAGTACCTCACGATCGCGGGCGACCTCGACGGCGACGGCCGCGCCGACCTCGCGGTGGCCTCGGTGTGGAGCGCGCACCCCGGCGCGCCGCTGCCCGGCTCGGTCCGCCGGTTGGGCGGCCCCCTGCTCACGGGCCGCGCGCCGGGCTTCGGCGCGCTCCTCACGGGCGCGGGCGACGTGAACGGCGACGGCCTCGGCGACCTCGCGCTCCTCGGGGCGCCGCGCGCCGCCGACCCGCTGCGGGTGTACGTCCTCTTCGGCCGCGAGACGGGCGTCTCCGCGGAGCCCTCGTGCGTGCTCGACGGCCCGACGCCCGCGGGCCTCGCCGGGGCCTTCGACCTCGACGGCGACGGCTTCGGCGACCTCCTCGCGGGCGCGCCGGACGACGACCCCGGCGGACGCATGGACGCGGGCGCCGTGCGGTTGTACCTCGGGCGCGCCACGGGCCCCGAGCGGGCTCCGGCGCGGGTGTTCGCGGGCGAGGCGGCGGCGGAGCGGACGGGGGCGAGCGTGGCGGCGCTGGGCGACGTGAACGGCGACG
>WBZM01000971.1_pt4 | contig 15082 bp, 22 predicted proteins | sample 5204271 | NCBI WGS metagenome assembly WBZM01 (sample SAMN12344346, study PRJNA552823) | activated sludge metagenome | biome: Activated sludge suspended growth; feature: Nitrification reactor; material: Wastewater; isolation source: activated sludge from nitrification reactor of wastewater...
CGATCGACGAGATCATCGACGAGGCCCTGCAAAATAAATTCGATTTAGCGCAGAAAATCTTGGAGCTCAAAGACAAGCTGCGTTAGCATTTTCTTCATGGCGAAGAAATGTCGGCGCGGAAAGCGAGGAAACCCCCTGGAGCTCCAGGCGGCCTCGCGGGTGGCGTCGTTCTACAAGTTCAATGCCCAGCGGAAGGGCCTCGGCTGGAACATCCCCTTGGCCGCGGTCGTGGAGCTCATCTTTCGCGATTGCCTCTACTGCGGGGCCAAGCCCAGCAACCGCTTCACGGTCCAGCGCCCAGCGGTCGGGCAGCGGGCCAAGAGCCTGCTTTATACCGGCCTCGACCGGCTCGACAGCTCCCAGGGCTATACCGTCGGGAACGTGATCCCCTGCTGCTTCGAGTGCAACAGCATCAAGTCGAATATATTGAGCCCCGCCGAGATGCTCGAGGTGGCAAAGGCCCTGAATAATTTTCGGAAAAAGCCCTTGCGCTTCCGTCGCCGCTGATTGAGAATTTCCTCACATCAACATTTTTCCGGCGAAAGGATACGCCATGAAACTCACCATCGAGCAATTGATTGCTCTCCTCCAGAAGCAACCCTGCACGGCCGAGGTCTCCTTCCAAGTGCGCGACTCTGACGGCGACGACCGCATCTATACCGGCGTCAATTCCATGGAGCAATCGGACTTCCAGCCCGACCCCATGCCGCACGGGAACCTCGAAGTTCAAACCTTCCGCCCCAAGACGATCATTCTCCACGTAGGTCTCTAATGGCCTGCCTCGAGATCACCTGCGGCACCTGCCGCAAAACCTCGTTCGCGAACGAGCGCAAGTGCGAGCACTGCGGGGAAGCCGATCCAGAAAAACTTCACGTCTCGTTCGACGAGGCGATTGATGAACGTGAGTATGAAAGGGAAGACGACGATGAATGAGATGATGGACCAAGAACCGACAACCGAAGTAAAGCTCACCGAGCTCAAGCGGCGCGTGGATTACCTCGCCCGCATCAAGGCGATCCGCGCGAAGCTCTCGAAGCGCGACGACAAGCTCATGGAGCTCGAGAAGAAGCACAAGGGCGAGCTGATCAAGATTCTCGAGGCGGCCGACCTCGACAATTTCCACGGCTCGGAGTTCATGGTGTACCTCGTGCATAAAGACTCGTGGAAAACCCCCAAGACGCTCGAGGACAAGAAGAAGTTTTTCGACTACGTGCGGAGCCTGGGCGAAGAGCAGTTCTACACCTGGCTGGGCATCAACTCCCAGAGCCTCCAGACGTTTTGCAAGGAGCAGCAGCTCGACGAGCACGGCAACCTCAAGATCGGATTTCAAGTTCCTGGTATTGAGCCGTCCACCACTACGGTGGACCTCAACATCAAGAAAAAACAGTAGCTCGTTCGCGAGCTTCAACTAAGGAAGGTAGAAAAATGAGCAAGAAAAAAGAAGAAACGGCAGTAGAAGTGAAGAGCCAAACCACCGAGCTCGCGCTCGGAGGCGGCGGCTGCGGCATGGAAGACCTGGATAGCAGCGATATCCTCGTCCCCCGCGTGCAGCTCTGCCAGGCCATGAGCAAGATCGTAAAGGCGGGCGACGCCGTAGAAGGCGCGCTCATCAACACCGTGACGAAGGAGCGGATCGGTGGGTTCGGGGACGCGAAGAAGACGGAGCTCAAGGCGGTGCCCTTCATCGTGGTGAAGAGCTTCAAAACCTGGGCGATCTCTGAGAAGAAACAGGGCGAGACCAAGTTCAAGTTCGTGCGCACTATTCCGATGACCTCGGAAAACGCGCTTCTTCCCCAGGAAGAAACGATCAACGGCGTGCAGATCCAGAACGACCGCTGCCTCAACTTCATGCTCCTCACGGAAGAAGAGCTCGCGCAAGGAAGCGCGATGCCCATGGTGCTCACGTTCAAGCGCACCAGCTACAAGGCTGGCCAGGTGATCGTGTCGGCGCTCAAGCGGCTGCAGATGCAGAACCCCAAGGTAAACATGTGGGATCTCAAGTTCACCCTCAGCGTGGAAACGAAGGTGAACGATGAGGGCGACGAGTGGGTGATCCTGAGCGTGAAGCCTGGGGCCGCGTCCACGCCCGAAGAGCGCCAGGTGGCCTTCGAGTGGTTCAGCATCCTCACCAAGAACGCCGGAAACGTGAAGATGGCTCCTGAGCACGAAGATGAGGAAGACGACCGCGACAGCGGCCTGCCTTCTGAAGGTGTGAAGGCCGCGGACGGGAAGTTCGAGGTTTAATCTTAGTGCAGGGGCCCGGGCGCGACGGATTGCGCCTTGGCCCCATTTTCATGGAGGATTTTTATGAAGTACGTTCTGGGCCTCGATTTTGAAACGACCTTTATTGACCCCGTAGACACGAGCCGCGCGCGCATTACCGAGATCGGCGCGGTGCTCTGGGAACCAAGAGCCAAGACCCCCGATTTAATGATGAGTCGCCTCGTGTGGGACGAAAACGACCCGGGCTACGTGTACGACCCGCGCATGCTCACCGTTTGCGGTATCGCGGAAGAGCCGCTCAAGAAGTTTTCGGTGCTGCCGGGGATTGCCTTCCAGAACCTCGCCAGGATGATCGACCAGGCCGACGCGATCGTGGCCCACAACGGCCTCGGCTTCGATAAACCGGTGATGGCGGCCGAGTTCGCCCGCAAGGGCTTGGCGATGCCGGGGCAGCCATGGATCGACTCCATGACGGATTTCCCCTACCCCTCTCACATTGAAACGCGCAAGCTCACGCACCTGTGCGGCGAGCACGGTTTCCTGAACCCCTTCCCCCATCGCGCGCTCTTCGACGTGCTCGCGATGCTCAGGATCATGAGCCACTACGATTTCGAGAAGGTGGCCGAGCGCGCTGCCATGCCGACGATCGTGGTGCGCGCCGTGGTGCCTAAGCCCTTCGGCCCGAACAGCGACGGCGGCGCAGGCACGAACAAGGCCAAGGGCCGCGGCTTCCGCTTCAACGGCGAAAACAAATGGTGGGTGAAGCACATCAAGCAGAACGAGCTCGAGGACGAGCGTAAGGGCATGGCTCCCTACAAGATCGAGCAGGTGGAGCTCTAATGCTCGTCCACCGCAAGATGCTGCCGTCGATCGCAGCGACCCTGAAAGCGAGAGGGGCCGAAATCGCCCTCGATACCGAGACCACGGGCTTGCGGCCGTGGCAAGGTGATCGGCTCTTCTCGCTGATCCTGGCCAACGACCAGGACGCTTTTTACCTGAACTTCCAGCAGTACCCGGGCCTGCACCCCGACTTCGTGCTCCAGAAGCACGAGCTCCAGCTCCTCAATGAGCTCTGGCTCGACCCTTCGCTCACCTGGTTCATGCACAACGCGAAGTTCGATATGGGCATGCTCTCCCAGGACGGCGTGCCGGATCTCACGGGCACGATCCATTGCACGAACGCCATCGCCAGGGTGGAGCGGAACAACCGGCTGAACCTGAGCCTGGCCGCGCTCGCGGCCGAGATCGGCCTGGAGAAGAGCGGCGCGGTGGACGAGTTCATCGCCGAGCACGGCCTGTTCCACGTTGAAGTGAACGAGGAAGGGGACCGGGAGAAGATCCCGCACTTCCACGAGGTGCCCCTCGAGATCATCCAGCCCTACGGTGAGCAGGATGCCAAAATCACCTGGAAGCTCGGCCGCCACCAGATCCAGCGGATCGAGGAGATGCACGCGCGGGCCAAGAACCAAGAGCGGAGCCCGCTGCGGATCATGCAGAGCGAGCGCGCCGTCACGAAGGTGTTTTTCAAGATGGAGCGGGTCGGGGCCCAGGTGGATCTCGATTACTCGCGCAAGGGCGCGGAATTCGAGCGCCAGCGCATGCAGGAGGCTATCCGGGAGTTCTACGAGCTCACGGGCATGGAATTCGTGGACGGCCCCAAGGTGCTCACGGCCGCCTTCGAGAAGCTGGGCCTCCCCTACCCCAAGACCGCGAAGGGAAACCCGAGCTTCAAGGGCGACATGCTCAGGAAGCTGAAATCCCCCCTCGCCGAGTGCATTCTCAAGTACCGCGACGCGAGCAAGCGCCGGGGGACCTATTACCTGAACTTCATCAAGTTCGCCGACTCGAGCGGTGCGATCCACTCCAATGTGCGCCAGGCGGGCACGGAGACCGGCCGCGTTTCCTACGCTGATCCAAACCTCCAGAACCTGCCCAAGCGCCGCGAAGGCAAGGGCGAAGGGACCATGAAGGTGCGCCGGGCCTTCACCCCTCGGCCGGGCTTCTTCCTCGCGATGCTCGACTACGACCAAATGGAGTACCGGCTCATGCTCGACATGTGCGGCGAGCTCGGGCTCATCGCCGAGATCGTGGGCGGCATGGACGTACACGAGGCGACCGGCCACATGATGGGCGTGGAGCGGGAGCCCGCGAAGACGATCAATTTCGGCCTGCTCTACGGCCAGGGCGCGCAGAAGCTCGCCGACGGCCTGGGCAAGACCCTGCGCGAGGCGAACCTGCTCAAGCAGCTTTATTTCCGCAAGCTCCCGCGCGTGCGGCAGTTCATCCAGGAGATCCAGCGCGTGGCCGTGACCCGCGGCTACGTGATCAATTGGGCGGGCCGGTACAACCACTGCGGGAATCCCGAGTGGGCCTACGCGATGCCGAACCACCTGATCCAGGGCGGCTGCGCCGACGTGGTGAAGTTCGCGATGGTGGCCTTGGACGCCTTCCTCACGGGCGGCGGCTACAAGAGCCGGATGATTCTGCAGGTGCATGACGAGATCGTTTTCGAGATCGCGGACGACGAGGCGCACATCCTCCCGACCCTGAAGCAGATCATGGAGAGCGTTTACCAGCCCAAGAACGGGCTCCCGATGACGGTGGGGGTCGATATCTCCCGCGTGAGCTGGGCGGACAAGGAGGAATGGAATGGGCAGGCAGCAAGCTGAGACGAAATTCACGGCGCAGTTCATGAGCGTAATGAAGAAGCTCCCCATGAGCTGGTGGCTCCGGCTCTGGCTGATCGCGCACCTTGGGATGCCCGACTACATTGGGTGCCTGAACGGCCGCTTCATTGCCTTCGAGTTCAAGAAGTCGAAGAAGGACGCCGAGGCCGGGGGTCGGGCCGTGCTCCAAAGATTGATCCTGGAGCGAATACGGAAGGCTGGCGGGTACGCTACGATGGTTTACCCGGAGAACCAGACGCAGGTGCTCGAGGAGATCCACCGCATCCACATGGCCGGGCGGATGTTCAGCTAGCGGGGCTTGCGGGGCGGCCGGGGGAGGCACTCGAGCTGCCGCGCGCGGTAGGTGAGCTCGTCGCCGTTCTGGCTCACGCGGATGCAGAGCTCGCAGCCGCGGCCCTCCAGGTGGTCGGCTGTCTCGTCGTCCGCGAGCTCCAGGGTGGCCTCGCCCGTGTTCGTGGTCTGGTTGGCGTGGGGCTCGATATGATCGTTGTACTCGAGCTCCTTGCCGTACTGGTCGAGGAACACGGCCACGAAGGTGGCCCCGGTGAGATCCATGAGCTCGCCCTGGCGGTTCTTGAACTTCAGTGGAATGCGGAGGGAGTCCCCGCGGGTGTAGGTAATCATTCGCTCACCTCGAGAATAAGTTCTTCCACGCCCTGGCCGTCAAGCACGAGCTCCTGGAAGGTGTTAGTTACCACCTGCATGGTCCCCAGGCGGTTATTGACCGTGGAATTGTACTTCCCGGCCGTGCCCGCGCGGATGTTCGCGTTGCCGAAGTCGGTATATCGCTCGGTCGCGGTGTAACTCCCGACGCCGTTATTGCCCACCGGAGTCCCGAGCTTGGTCTCGTTTGCGGGCGGCACGATTAGCTCGCCTACAGTTCCCGCGAAGCTCGTGCCCAAGCGCACGTCGGCGGCCACAGGGAGGGTGAGCTCTCCTTCCGTGTCGTCCACGGGCGTTTGATAGCGCACGTCGCTTGGATCAGGCACCGCGCACGTGCCGGTCTTGTTCACGTTGTTGGCGAGGTAGCCCACGCCCTCGCGCACGTTGGCCTGCCCGGGATCACTCCAACGGTCGTTGCCGTTGTAGAGCCCCACCATGCTGTCGTCTTCATCGAAGAGAATGCCGGTTTTCACTTGGCTCTGCGTGGGTACGCGCAGCGTGCCAGTGCCCGATCCGGTAGCGACGCCGAGGCGCACATCGCCCACTTGAGGGATGTTTGCCGTGCCGACCTTGGCTACGCCTGCGTGGGTGTAACTAGTGCCGTTTTTCACGTTCGATACGCCGGGGTCGGAGTAGGTCGTACCGTCGAAGTCGGCGCAGGCAAGCCAGCCTGTGCGCGGAGAATACACATGCGGCTCGCACGTGTCCCAAATTAGCGCCTCGTTGATCCAGCCTTGAAAGGGCCAGGTGCCGAATACAATGCTCGGGGCCACGAGCGAGTCGAAGTCCCAGGCACCGTTGCCATCGCCCGCAAGGTCTCCGGTGCCCACCTGTACCCCGTCGATTGACGCGTACCACTTGCCCGTCGCATCGTTTGCGGTGAGCATGTAGTCCTTGAACACGCCCGCCACAAGCGGGTTTCCTGCCAGGCTCGGGGCAGTGAGCAGGTGGTTAGAGAGACCATTCTTAGGCTGCGCCATGAAGAGCGCAGTATTGTTGTCTTGGAGCCAGATGCGTGCGCCGCCGTAAACGGTGTTTGATCGCGGCTCGCCCACGCGCATAAGGTTGATATCATTCGGGGGCGTGCCCGAGTAGGTGGTCGCCGCGCGAACCAACATGCTGAAAGTCCGCGTACCTCTGACCCAATTGCCTTTCGCGGAATAGTACCACTCGCGGTAATCCCCGGCCGCGGTGTTTGACTGAATCGCGTAACCGCCGAAGCAAGAGGGGTCAGCGAGAGCCACGGGCACAGGCGGGACCGCGAGCGTAGAGCCGCCCAGGAACGTGGAATATTCTTTTCCGCCCTTCGCGTAGCGAGGGGTTAGGCTGTCACCACGAAGAGCAAAGAGCAGGGCCATGCGGTCACTCCACTAACTTCAGTTTGCCGTTCTTGGCGAGATCGCGCCAGCCCTTGAGCTCCACGTGCGGGAGCTCGGGGAACTTGGCACCTGGTGCCCCGTACCACTCCAGGGCGCTGGTGATCGCGGGCTTTAGGTTTTCCGTGTACCAAGGGAGCTCATAAAGGTTCTTAGGGTCCGCGCCGCCGAGCTCAAACACGTCCAGGGCGCAGTTCCAGTTATGCGCGGAGCCGCCCCAATGGGCGCGCGAGGCCCCGGCCTTGAGCGCGGCCTCCTGGTCGGCCTTCCCGCGGCCCGCGCAGCTCACGTGCGCCGTGGGCACCCTCTTCTGCAGGGCCAAGAACCAAGAGCGGAGATCCGCATGGAGCCCGGGATAGCGGTCCATGATGCTCGCGCACTTGAGGCAGGCTCCGTTGTTCTCGTGCTTTAGGGAATGCGCCACTGGCCCACGTCCTTCACGCAGAGATTGTCATAATCGAGGCCCTTACCGGCGAGCTGCTGGTTCACCTTCTGGGCGATGGCGTAGCCGGTCCCGCGGGCGATGGCCGCCTTGGTCCCACGCCAGCCCCACGAGCTCGCGGCGATCCAGCAGAGGGGCACGCCGTCGGCGCTCATGTCGATCAGGCCCTTTTTGGCGAGGTTCTCGCAGTTGCCGAACGAGCCGTACATCCCGACCCTGTAGCCCGCAGCGCGGATGATCGGGGCTGCGGCGGCGAAGTAGGGCTCGGGCACCGAGGCCGCGAAGTCACCGTCCACGCCGAAGTAGGCGGCCGAGCCTTTCGGCTGGCCCCAGAGGCCCGCGAGCTCGAGCACGCGCTGGGCATCGAACATCCCCCGGCCCTTCGTGAAGCTGGCGGCCTGGTTGTTCAGGTGCTGGAATACCGTCACCACGTCGAAGCCTTCGCGCTTGAGATCCGCGAGCTCCTGGGCGCGCGGGATCTTGCCCTTGAGCGATTCCTTCTCCCAATCGTAATACCGGCCCACGATCCGCACTTTCCGGTGCGTGCTCTTGAGCGCTGCGTAAAACGAGGCGCTGCCCGCGCCCACGTAGTCCACCATCTCGTAGGGTGCCGTATTGGCGTCGCACTTGCCGCTCACAATCAGCCCAGGATCAACGACCGGGGCGGGGGCCGGGGGTTGGGGCCTGTCGGGCGTAATTTCGCCGTTTGCGGGGTTTTTGGGCTCTTCTTCCGAGCCCGGAGGCAGGCGCACCGGCTCGTGGATCTCCACGGGCTTCTTGGCCGAGGCGCGGGCCTCGTCCACGTAGATGCCGCCCAGGGCGATCACGATGAGGAAGATGAAGAACATGATGATACCGGTAACGAGGAGCTCGAGCTGCCTATTGCGCATTGGGAGGGTTTCCTTTCGTGGAGTCTTGCTGTTTTTCCCACTCGCTCATTTGATCCTTGAGCTCGAGGGCCTGTTTACGAACCGTAACGGCGTCGCTGACTTTGGCCTGCATCGCCTGGAAGTCGCCGAGCCACTTGAGCTTCTCTTCCTTGGTCGCGCCGCGGAGGTCGAGCCAGAAGGAGCCGATCTTGAGCACGAGGGGAAGGATGGCGAGTAGGAGCTGCATTAGATTTCCTCCGGGTATTCCTCGGCGTCGTAGCCGATGGTCGTGAGCGAGAGCCGTTTGTGCGGGCTCGAGAAGGTCGAAAAGCCATAGGTGCAGTAGCCCTGCGGGAGATCAAACTCGAAGTCCTTGCCTTCGCTGATCTTGGGAAGCGGGCACTTCTCGCCAGGGGAGAACATCTTCACCGGCTCCTGGAAGTGGGCCTCCTGGAGCGTGCCGACCTTACCCTGGCAGAGCGCCACCCCCAGGGGGCTTTGCTTCTTCCCGTTGCAGCGCACGTCGGCCTGGAGCTGGTAGTCCGCGTGCTGGAACATCACCGTGGCGTATTCCTTCCTGCGGCCGTCTTTCTCGAGGGTGGAGAGCTTGAGCGGGCAGATCTCGCGCTCGTTGGCGGAATTGAACGTATAGGTGAATTCGTACTGCTGGCCCTTGTCGTATTCGACCCAATGGCGATGGCAGGTTTCGATGAAGATGGCGTCCATCTTGTGCGAGCTCGCGATGGTGATAAGGTAGGACTCTTTGCGCGGCACCACGATCGTGCCGAGCTGCGCGGGCACGCCGTCCACCTTCACGTAGAGATCCTGGCGCACGTACTTGTTCAGGCTTCCGGCCTCAACCACCTTGCCGCCGTTGGCGACCGTTCCAGCGCAGCCCACGGCCGCGATGGTGAAGAGCAGGGCCAGGAGCGGGAAAAGGAGCAAGTTCTTCATTGAACACCTCGTAAAAGAGAAACTGCGGCGGCGTTTGACGGCCGCCGCAGCGTATGGGAACAGCCGTGTGGGGTTATGCTTGCGCAGGAGCCGCGGCTTCGGGCTTCTTGGCAATGAGCGCCGCGGTGAGTTCGCCGGTACGCATTCCGACGGTGCGGAGCGCGCAGGCGAGGTCTTCACGGGCCTCGTCGTCGAGTTGATCACAGCCGGAGATGGCGGTCATCAGTTCACCGGCTACTGCGCCGGGAAGGGTCAGAAGAGTACCGCCGCCCTTGAGGTGCTGGGCGATTTTCACGAAGCACACCATTACTTCGTCGATCTCTTTGGAAAGTTCTACCTGTTCTTGCTTCTTGGGCATTTTCATTCCTCCTTAAAGGTTTTTGCCGTTGTGACCCCTAGTGTATGGGGCGGCAGAGGAATGGATCAAACACGCTAGAAAGTAAGGGATGCTTTTCTTGGATTAAGGCGCTGCTGGAGCATGAATTCCCAGAGCCTTTTATCGAGGGTCTTGGTCGCTTCTTTGTTCTCGCCCACGTCGGCCTTGAGGGACTCTATCCCCTCGGCCACTTTACCCAAGGACGAGAGCACGCGTTCGTTCTGGAGCTTCAGCTCCTGGATCGCAGCGCTGTTAACGTGCACCTGCTCGGCCAAGGAGTCGGGACGGCCCCGCGGGAGATCCACCTTCGCGATCAGCACGTAGCTCGCGCCGAACATCACCAGGGTGAGCACCATCGTGCGCAGAGTCTCGTTATTCGCGAGCGGTAGTAAAAGTTTCAGGATCGAAAAGAAAAGCCCCATGCCCCCAGGATAAACCCCTGGAGATATGGGGCCAAGTCGATACTAGCAGGTTAGGCCGCGAGGCGCTCGAGCTCCACCGTGCCGCGCTTCTTGAGCTGAAGCACGATGCCTTCGGAGGCGTCAGAGGTCTGGCAGGAGATGATCGCAATGCCCGAGCCGCCGGTGGAGCCCACTTCGCCAGTAGCCGAGCAGCCGCCCGCGCCGCCGCCGCCCGTGTTCGCCGTGCCGGGCGTTCCCTGGCTGCTCGATCCGCCGCCCGTTCCGCCCGTGCCGGTAGAGCCCGCACAGGAACCGCCCGAGTTACCGCGACCGCCGCCGCCGCCGCCGCCGAAGTAATCGCCGCCCACGGTGCCTTTGATCATCGAGCGCCTACCCACGCCGCCGTTACCGCCCGTACAAGACGAGCCTACCGCACCAACGGCGTCTGCGCCGCCACCTCCAGACGAGGTATAGCAACCGCCCGTAGCGCCGGGCGAGGCCGCGCCAGCGTAGCCTTGCACCTCGGGCCGATCAAAGGTGGCCGCGCCACCAGATCCAGCGCCAGAGCCACCGCCACCGCCACCGCCACCGCCCGACCCGCCCGACCCGCCGTTGGCTTGCGTCGCGCCGTATGCCCCGCCGCCGCCACCGCCTTTGGCCGTAAAGCCACCGAAAGAGGTATCGCCGCCCGCGGTCCCGCGCACGTCGGCCGCCGCACTCGTGCCGGTGCCGCCCGCTCCCACCGTCACGGTATAGGTGCCGGGGGTCACGAGGAAATCAGCGTGGTAGTGGTCGATTACGCCCCCGCCTCCGCCGCCGCCGTGGCTTCCGCCGCCGCCTCCGCCGACCAGGAGGAACTTGCAGAGGCCCCCCTGGGTTACGGTGAGCGTGCCGGAGCTCGTGAAGATATAGTTCGTGTACCGGCCTACGGTGGCCGTGGAGTTAGCGCCCGAGGCCGAGACGTAGCCGACGCCCGCCGCGCCCCACGAGATCCCGCCCGAGCCGTTGGCCACCGGCACCTGGCCGCTCGTCGCCGCGCCCGAGTCGCCATCGGTGATCAGGCCGAAGGTCTTGAAGGTGGTGCAATCGGCCGAATACTGCAGCTTGCTCGTTGAGTTGTTCCACTTGAAGCAGGGGTTCGAGGAGCCGCTGCCCTTGTCGAAGGACATTTTAATGTCCGCGGCCGTGCCCTTGCCCACCTTGAAGTTGGACACCTTCGCCCGGAGATCCAGGCCCGATTGCGTGGAGTCGATCGCGGGGTTGTTGGCCCCGGCGTTCTGCTCGAACGTGATCTTCTTATCGGAGCTCGAGGCTTTGGAGCCGATTACGGTCTCGTTACCCTTGAGCTGATCAGGCGGCAGCGCGAGCGCGAGCTGCGCGTTGAAGACGGCCGCGGCGATGAGTAGCATTTTATTTCTGAACTTCATGTCGTTTACTCCGTGATGTTTCCGAGAATCGAGCTCGTAGAGCTCAAATCGTCGATCTCAGTGTCGCAGGAATTGAACCGGCAATCGCGGACGAAATTGTAGTCCGAGTTGGCCTTGATGCGCAGGGCTTTGTCGCCCGCGGTGGAGAATCCCGAGAAGCGAAGGCCCGAGATGCGGCAGCCGTCGCAGTTGTCGATATCCAAGCCGAGCGCGTTGCTCGAGCCCTTGGAGAGGGAAACGCCGGGTTTCGCGTGGAGCTCGATGTTGTTGAGCCCCGAGATCGTCACCGTGGAGGAAAGGGTCTGATCCTCGGTGATGAGGATTTTCCAGCCCGCGGAGGCGGCGGCAATGGCCGCGGCCAGGGTGTCGTGGGTCGAGCCCGCGCCCGAGCCCACCACGGCGTCGTAGCCCGAAACCTTGGCGGGGTTGAAGAGCACGCGCTTGTCGGTGATCGCGCCCGAGGCGGCGATGCCGGAGCTCGCCGTTACGCGCACTTCTGCGAGCTTGATGTAGCCCGCGGGCGTCGAAGGCACGGAAGGCGAAGCGTGCGGGGTGCCTGCCGTGCAAACGATCTCCGCCTCCCACTCCTTCTGCACCACCATGTCTTCGTCGCTGATCTCATCTGTCACAGCGTCCTTGAAGCGGCGGCTCTCGGTGAGCTCGTCCACGAGCGCGGCCTTCACGCTGATAATGTCGATGCGGTCGAGGGTCGCGTGCGGCGTGGTGATGTTCACGGAGCCCGCCGAGCTCAGCACGAGCGGGCGGCGCTTGCTCTCGGGCGAGCTCTGGGAGCTGTCGTACTGGAGGCCCAGGCCCGCGGCCACCGCCAGGGTGTCGGAGTCGGTGCGCGAAACCTTGAAGGAGCCCTCGAAGAAGGCATCATCCACCTGGCCGAGCATGCGGTGGAGGAAGCGCTCGAAAAGATCGCGCTCCAGGCACTTGGCAATCGCGTTGAGGTCCGCGATGAGGACTTCCTGGCCGTCGTTAAAATTGCGTCTTCCCATCAGCTACTCCTTAATTGAACGATGCGGAACAGGCACCCGGCCGCTCTTGCCTGGTTCACGGCCACACGGATCGCTTCCAGAATATCGAAGCTCCCGGCGTCGTCACCAGCGAACACGTCCCGTTCCAAGAAAAAACCACGATCCGTAAACGCTAGCGCGTGCGGGCGCTGGTTCTGGATGACTACCGTGAAGGCGTTCCTGATCGCGGACTCGAGCAGGATCTCTTCCCGGCTCCAGAAGGAGCCACGATCGCAAAAGATCCCGTAGGCGTAATCCTCGCGCACGTCGCACTCGCCAATCAGGAGGATCGCGTCCACGATCGCCTTGATGGCGGGCTTGTTGGAGTTGTTCACGATCTTCTGCACGCGCGGAGCGTAGTTCGGGTCGAGCTCGAGGTGCAGACGGGCGACCTTCCGCTCGTCCCCGTGGAGGTCGAGCACGTCGCCCTCGGACTCCATGATGTAGGTGGCCGCGATGTGGTCCGCGAGCGAATCCTCGAGCGCGGCCAGGATGGCGGCCAAGCCTTTCATGCGCGCGCGGGAAACCTCGTCACGCTCGAAATACCACGAAGGCACCCAGCTTCGGAGCTTCTCTTCCCATTCTGCGGCGGTTAGCTGGGCCATTACGCGCTGATCTCTCCCGGCACAGCCTTCTCGCTCGCGCCGATGGCGACGTTGCCCACGGGGGTCAGGTTGGTGAAGTCGGTGAGGTCGTCCGTGCCGCTCGGGCCCCAGATGCTCAGCACGTAAGCGCGGGCGTCGGCCAGGATGAAATCGGCACCGATGGCAAGCGCGGCCACGTAGTCGATCATCGTGTCGCGGATCTTGCTCGAGTCGCCGGAGAGCGTGGAGTAGTTCGGGCCGCTCGGGTTGAGAGTGAGCAGCGCGGTCCAGTCGATATCAATGCCCACGGCCGCTTCCACTTCCACCTTCACGCCCGCGGCGCGGATGGTTTCGATGGCCGCGCGCACGGAGGCGAGCAGCGCGGTCGAAGCCGAGCCGTTGGCGTCGGCCACGTAGAGGATCGGACGGCAGATGCGGTAGGCGTCCCCGCTGATCACTTCCGTCACGGGGTCGTAGTTCTTCACCCACTGCACGAGCTCGATGATCTTCGCGGTCTCTACGCCGCTCACGATCTTGGCCTGGGCCTCGATTGCGGCCAAGGTCGCGCCCTTGAGCGTCTGGATCTTGTCGCGGATGAACTCGAGGTACTCCGAATCCGTGGCCTCGTCTTCGCCGTCGGCGAACTCATCGGTATTGTTCACCGTGATGGTGGGGTCCGTGAGCGTGCTCTCGATCTCTTCGATTTCCTCGGCCTCGATATTGCCGCTGGTGCCTGCCACCAGAGCCTCTACGGAGGCGTTCACGCTGGTGCCGGTCATCACCACCGTGAGCAGGGTTTGGAACTGGGTCTTCTCGCCGTTGGCGTTGCTGCCGGTCTGCACGATCGTGCCCGCGGGGATGGTGCAATCCCCGGCGTCGTCGTTGGCGCGCTGGAACGTCACGATTCCGGTGGCCGGGCTCGCCTCGGGGCGCGCGAAGTCGTCGCCGAAATGGTCGATCGCCAGCTTCTCGAGCTCGTCCTCGCCGCCCGTGGCCTCGGGCCCGCGCGCGGTGCTGAAAAAGGTTTTGCGGAACTCGTCCACGATGCGCTCGGAGAGCTCGCGCGTGGCCACGGCCGCGGTGCCTGCGTGAATGTCGAGCAGCGAGCCCTCGCTGTCGTCAGTCACCTTGTCCTGGTTGGCGAGGAACTCCTGGAGGAAAATCTCGATGAGCTCTTGTGTGGATTTGATCGGTAAGGCCATTACGCGGCTTCTCCAAAGGGCACGTATTCGAGGGTCACTTCATCGTAGCCCACGGGCTTGATCAGCACGGCGACGCGGATGCGGTCAGGGTTCGCGTCGTCGAGCGTCACCTGCACGCGCTCCACGCTCTCCACGCGCGGATCTTGGAGGCATTGCTCCTCGATCCTGGAGGCGAGCGCCATCTGATTGGCCAGGCTGTTCGGCGCGTTCTGCCACTGCTTGATGCCCACGCCGTACTGCGGCCGATGAATCAGCGTGCCGGGTTCGGTGAGCAAGCGGTGGAAGATCGCCTGGCGCAGGTTCTCGAGCCCGGAAACCACGTCGAAGTCACCCGTTTTCGCAGGGAGATAATCCCCGCGATGGGCGAAATCAGTCTTCATGACTTCAAGGATCGACGCCATTAGGTTACTTGCCCCGTGCCGGTTACGGGCCCGCCGCCGTTGGTGAACGAGCCGGGCACCACCACAGCGTTCGCCGTGATTTCGTCTATTATGGCATCGGCCATCGCTTCTGCATAATCTTGAAGGTAGGCATCGTTGTAAGCGGCTCCGAACTTCGCTACCAGGTTATCGTGAATCCGCTGCTTCAAACTTGGTTTAGAGAGCGCCATATTCGTTAGCCTTTCTCCGTAAACGCTAAATCGGACAAGACCGCCTCATCCTCTACCGGAGAACTTTTCAGTGTAGAGAAGTCCATCGAGAGCTGGAGAAAATCCGGCGCTTCGATGGGGGGAGGGGTCTGGATGCCGAGGTTGCCCATGTGCGTGTGCGTTCCCACCGCCTCCGTGAGCTCCTGGATCTTGTCCAGGAGGTCGATCATGAGCTGCTTGAACACCTGGCCCAGCACCACGTTCTCC
>WBZM01002081.1_pt2 | contig 15080 bp, 11 predicted proteins | sample 5204271 | NCBI WGS metagenome assembly WBZM01 (sample SAMN12344346, study PRJNA552823) | activated sludge metagenome | biome: Activated sludge suspended growth; feature: Nitrification reactor; material: Wastewater; isolation source: activated sludge from nitrification reactor of wastewater...
CGCCGGGCTCGCCGGCGCCAGCGCCGCCGCTCCGGCCCCTACTTCCCCATCATCCGCGTTGTCCGCGGGGAGAACTGGCTCCGGTGCGGCCTGATCGGCCACTGCCGCCACGGGCTCCGCCGCCGCGGGGTCTCGGTGCGTGAGCGCTTCGAAGGCGGCGCGGCGCTCCGCGGCGGTGGCGCCCTTGCGCGCGGCGGTTACCAGGGCAGCGACCTCTCCCTCCGGCGGGTGCGCGCGTCGGCTCACGCGTGTCTGGTAGCACCGCCCGCGCGACGAGCACAACCGCCCGCGGCGAGCGAGCTCGTGGGGAGCGCGCGGTTTCGTGCGCGTCGCCTTCCGGATGCACCTCCGTGGGGCGTCGGCGCCCCGCACCGTGGAGCCGGCGCCCCGACCTCCCCGCGCGTCGCCCCGCATTCCCGCGGCTTCCGCGGTGGCCGCGTCCCTGCAACGTCTCTCGGCAGGAGCGCCGCCATGACCCACGCCCTCACCCTCTGCGACCACTGCCACCGCCACATCCGCGCGAGCGAGAGCGCCTGCCCCTTCTGCGCCGCCGCCCGCACCGCCGCGCCGTCGCGCCTCGCCGCCGTCGCGGTCGTCGGCGCCGCGCTCGTCGGGCTCGCGGGCGACGTCGCCGCGCAGCCCCTCCCGCCGCGCCTCACCATCGAGCACGGCGGCGGGGCGCAGGGTTACGGAGGGCCGCCGTTCCACCCCTTCCCGGGCCACGACCCCGGCGAGCGCACCGCCCCGCCCGTCGTCGCGCCCGTCGCGGCCACCGTGACCGTCGCCGTGCGCGGCGCCGACCCGCGCACCGAGGCGACGCTTCGAAGCGCCGTGCGGCGCAGGCTCGACGCCATCCGCGCGTGCCGACCGCAGCGCCTCCCCGCGCCCGGCCGCCCGGAGCGCCGCAGCGTTGTCGTCGGTTGGGGCGTCGCATCGCCCTCGCCGCGGGAGCCGGTCGCCCGGTGCATCGCGGAGGCGGTCCGCGAGGCGCTGCCGGAGGTGCGCGCGGGGCAGCGGGCGCGGGTGCTGGTGCAGGTCCGGTACGCGCGGCCGGGCCTCGGCCAGGGCGACCCGGGCGACCGCTGCGCGGGCTTCACGCAGCCGGGCTGCCGCCGCACGGGATGCCCCGGCGGGATGGTCTGCGACACGCGGGCGCAGTGCGTCCCGTCGTCGTGCGGGTGCGACCCGGCGACGGGCCAGCAGACGTGCACCAGCGACTGCGGCGGCGGCGTGTGCGTGCCCGCGGGGACGCCACGCGCGCCGCGATGAAGCGCCACGTCACGGCGTGAGGTGGAACACGTACACCCGGCCCCGCGCGGCCGACGCGTGACGACGGCGCGTCGTCGCGGCCGCCCGAGGCGCGGGCATGCCGCGCGCGAATCCCACGGAGAAGCGGGCGGACGCGCGCCGTCGGCCGCCCGGCACGCGCCGTGAACCGTCCTCCCCTGCCCGGGGGGGCACCGCGCGATCGTTGTCGCGCCGCTCACGCCCCCGCCGGGCAGAACGGAAAGAGCATCATGGCAAGGTTTGAAATCAAGCTCCTCGACATCTGCGTGGTCCACGGCCAGGGCGTCTCGGAGGGCGCGTTCGAGATGCAGGTGAAGGCGGTCCTGCACCCCGGCGACAAGGCGATCGAGTGGCCCGACCTCTCCGGCGACCCGCTGGCCTACCGCAAGGTGCCGGCGAGCGGCGCGGTCGTCGCGATCGACCGCGTGATCGACGTCGTGAGCGTCGCGCACAACGAGACGAAGACGGTGACGGTCGACCTCCGGCTCACCGAGGTCGACGGCGGGCTCAACGGCAAGAACGACTTCGCCAACTACTCGGTCGATTTCGACCTCACCGAGAGCTCCGGCACGGTCACCGTGGGCCCCGTGGCGACTCTCTGGCGCCCGACGGGGGCCACGCAAGGCCGCGTGAAGGTGCGCGTCACCGCGCGCCGCCTCTGACCGGGCCGGGCGGTCGACCCCGCCAGCGCGCCCTCCGCGCAGGCGGCGGGCGCGCGTCGGGTCCCTCTGTGCGGCCCACGCGGCTTCGTGGATACTCCCGCGCATGAGACGCCTCGCCTTCGCGCTCGCCGCGGCCTCCCTCGCCGGCTGTGGCGGCGACGACACGCCGCCCGCCGCCCCCTCGTACCCCGACCGCGTCGCCGGCGACCGGACCCCGATGAGCGCCGACTGCGACCCGATGGACCCCGGCCGCTGCGCGCTCCCGTGGCCCTCCAACGCCTTCACCGTCGCCGACCGCGCCTCCGCCACCGGGCTCCGCCTCCACCTCACGGCGTCGGTCCTCGCGGCCACCGACGACGCGCGCGAGGCCAACCGGGCCGACGGCTTCTCCCGCGTCTCCCCCGTGATGACGGTCGTGCAAGGCACCGTCGACCCCGCGATGCTCGGCGACGGCGACGGCCCCCTCCGCGTCTACGCCGTGCGCGACGGCGCGCTCACGCCCGTCCCCGTCCGCTACCGCGTGATCACCCCGCCGAGCCTCACGCCCGAGTCGCTGATCATCGCGTACCCGCGCGCGCCGATGGAGCCCGCCACCGACCACATCGCGGTGCTCCTCGACTCGGTCCCCGTCGCCGACGCCGCGCCGCCCACGGCCTCCGCGCTCACCCGCGCCGCGCTCGGCCTCAGCCCACCCGCGACCGACGAGCAGGCGCACTTCCGCGCCTACCACGCCCCCAACCGGGCGCTCCTGCGCGCCGCCAACGTCGACCTCGCCCACGTCGTTCGGGTGTGGGACTTCACCACCCGCTCGCGCGAGCAGCCCACGCGCACGCTCCTGGCGATGCGCGAGCGGCTCCTCCGCGCGGTGGACGGCGGCGAGGTGCGGGTCGCGCTCGACCGCGTTCGCCCGATCGCAACGGGGCCCGGCGCGCTGGAGGTGGTGGGCCGGCTCACCAACGTGCCCGACTTCCTCGACGCCGACGGGCGCGTGGTGCGCGACGCCGCGGGCGCGCCCGTGACCCCCGAGGGGGAGGAGGGCGTGCACGAGGTCCCGTTCCGGGTGCTGGTGCCGCGGGGGACGGGGGACTACCGCGTCGCGATGTGGGGCCACGGGATGGGCGGCGACGTGACCGACAACTCCTTCGACGCCGAGATCGCCGGCGCGGGCGCCGCCAAGGTGAACCTCCGCTTCGCCGGCTACTGGGCCGACGCGGTGATCCCGAGCTTCGCCCGCTTCGCCACCATGGTGAAGGGCGCCGAGCAGTCGACCGCGGGGCTCATCCAGTCGGCGGCCGACGGCGCCGCGATCTTCCGCGCGCTGGTGGGCCCCGGGGCCGACACCGCGCGCACGGCGCCGCTCGCGCAGGTGCTCGCCGCGCCCATGATCATGGGCATGGCCAACCCCGTCGCGGGGCGCTACCCGCGGGCCGACGGCGCGATCTGGACGGGCGGCTCGCTCGGCGGGACGATGGGGCTGGTGTTCGTCCGCTCGGAGCCGCGGATGATGGCGGCCGTGCTCAACGTGCCGGGCGCGGGCTGGTCGCACTACCTCACGCAGAGCAACCTCTACTCGCTCGCCCGCATCGTGCTCAACACCAACTACCGCAACGACATCGACATCCACGTCGTCGTCGGGATGGCCCAGACCAACTTCGATGACGCCGACGGCGCGGTGTGGGGCGGCGCCTCGCCCGAGCGCCCGATGCTCCTCCAGCAGAGCATGGGCGACCCGGTGCTCCCCAACATCGGGAGCGAGCTCGCGGCCGCGAGCGCGGGGGCGTCCCACGTCGGCGCGGTGCTCCGCGCGGTGCGGGGCGTGGCGCCCGTCGCCGAGGTGACCGGGGGCACGGCGCTGACCCAGTTCCGCGTGCCGACGCGGGTGACGCAGCCGCTCGACGTGCATGGCTTCGCGGCGCGCGACACGATGGCCGGCGTCGCCGCGCGCGAGCAGATCACCGCCTTCATCACCTCGGTGTGGGCCGGCGCGCCGCGCATCACCGTCCCGCCCACCTGCATGCGCAACACCCCCGCCGGGAGCTGCGATTTCTCCACCGGGCAGTAGCGCCCGCTCACCCCGCCCGCAGCCGCGCCGCCATCGCCTCGACGCGCCGGAGCGCCTCCGCGACCTCCCCGTCGGGCGCGGCGCCCGCGCGCGCGACGAGCGCGTCGATCGCCCGCTGCTGCGCGGCCACCACGCCCACCAGCGCCGCGACCACGTCCTCCCAGCGCGCGGGCGCCTCGGGCTCGGGCGCGGCCGTTCGCTCGCGGGGGAGGGCCCGCTGGCCGTCGCGGACGGCGAGGCGGGCGGCGCCGACGGTCGCGGCGAGCTGCGCGAGGAGCGTGCGGTCGACGCGCTCGCGCACCGCGGCGAGGCCCGCGTCGTCGAGGGCGGGCGAGGGGGCGAGCGTGACGGCGCCGTCGGCCGCGGAGAGCGTCACGCGCTCCACGGAGCCCGCGCCGGGCACCGCGCGGACGGCGGTGAGCAGGAGGGCTTCGAGGCGTTCGACGGCGAGGTCGCGGACGGCGGGGTCGAGGCTGTCGTCGCCCAGGGAGGCGGCCACGAGGGGCGCCGCGCGCGGGCCGGTCACGTCACGCATGAGGAGAGGATGCGGGGAGCTACTCGGTCTCGTCGCCGATGATCCTGAGCTCGCGCTGGAGCGAGGAGACCTCGAAGCGCGAGTAGGTGCCGTCGCGGTCGAGGTCGCCGCTGGCGGTCGCGTAGTACCACTGGCCCTGCTGCGCCGTGGGGAGCGACGGGTAGCCGAGGTTGCCGCTCGGGCCGACGGCGGGCGACACCAGGGGGTTGCCCGCGATCGTCTGGTACGAGTACCGAACGAACTGGCGCGGGCGGACGCCGAGCTGGTTCCACGAAGAGGGGAGGCCCGAGTAGAAGTCGACGGTGCCACCCGCCGCGGCCGGAGCTCCGAGCGCGGGCCACCACGCGCCGAGCGAGCCCGAGGCGCCGTTGGTGGTCGGCGCCGACAGCGCGTGGTCGTTCGACGCGTCGGAGTACATGTTGAACTCCGCGCGGTAGCCCTCCTGCGCGTGGACGATCTGCGTGAGGACCTCGCTCGCCTCGAGCGCCAGCGAGCGGTTGCGGTGGCGCAGGTAGCTCGGCCCCGCGATCGCCGCGAGCACGCCGACGATCACCACGACGATCATCAGCTCGATGAGCGTGAAGCCAGACATCGCGGCGCGAGGCAAGGGGGGTCGGCGCATGGTGTCCCGTTTTCTCCCGCGGCGTCACCGCGAGTACACCCACGACGGTAAGCGAGGAGCGCCATCGAACGCAACCCGCTGCGCGCCGCGTTTCGTCGCCGCGAGCGCGCGCGGAGCCCATCGGAAAGGCCCGTCCGCGAGGCAGTGGCGTGGTACGACCATTGACGGCCTGAGGGCCGCTTCCCTACTTGGAGAGCAACCACGCCATGGGACTCCCCCGCACCGCCCGATGCCTCCCCGCCCTGCTCGTCGTGGCCGCCGGCTGCGACGCGGGGCCCACGATCCGTGACTGCGCGCCCGGCTCCGCCTGCGTGCCCGACGCCACCGTCCGCGTCGACGTGCCCGTGATCGACGTGACGCCGCTCGACGCGCGGAGCTACCTCGACAACCTCACGTCCATCGAGGTGCGCCCCGCCGACACCGTGCTCGTCGCGCGGGGCATGCCCGCCGCGCAGGACTTCACCGTCTGGGGCACCTACCGCGACGGCTCCACCCGCGCGATCCCCCTCGGCGCGTGGAGCGCGACCAACGAGGCCCTCGGCGGCATCCACCCGGAGACCGGGCGCTACACCGCCAACGGGCTCGTCGGGGGCGTGACCTCCGTCGCCGTCGAGATCGCGCGCGACGACGGGCCGCCGCTGCGCGCGGAGACGACCCTGCGGGTGCGCGTGGAGCGGGAGTTCTTCGCGCCGGGGACGCCGATGACGGTGACGTCGCGCTTCGCCGGCCCGCTGGAGACCGACGCGGCGCGCGCGGTGGTGCTGCGCTACCCCCTCGCCAACGCGGTGATGCCGCAGAACGTCCAGCCCCTCGACGTCCAGTGGGAGAACGGCGCCGCCGGCGACGTGTACCGGGTCACCGTCTCCAAGCCCAACGCCATCGTGACGGGCTACGTCACGCACAACGGCGCGCCCTTCAAATACGACCTCGTCATCGACCGGACGGGCTGGCGCGCCATCGCGGAGAGCGACCCGATGGCCCCGGCGCGCGTCCAGGTCGACCGCGCCGACGCCCGCGGCGCGGTCGCGGGGACGGCGGTGCAGGTCACCCTCGCGCGCGGCTCCCTCCTCGGCGTCGTCTACTACTGGGACCTGCGCGAGGGGAAGATCCTCCGCATCACCGACGCCGACGCGCGCCGCGAGAACTTCCTGCCCAACCCGCCGCGCCGCGCCTCCGACGGGAGCCGCTGCGTCGCGTGCCACTCGATCTCGCGCGACGGGCGCTACATGGCCGCGGAGATCTGGGAGGGCCAGGCGCCGAGCGCCGTCTTCGACCTCTCGCGCGACCTCACCGCCGACCCCGCCCCCGTCCGCTTCCCCATCCGCGACGAGGCCTCCTGGGTCTACTCGTCGTGGAACAACGACGGGACCCGCCTCGTCGCCAACCGCCTCGGCGGCCTCTTCCTCGTCGACCCCGCCACCGGCAACCGCGTGACCCCGCGCGGCGGCACGCTCCCCGCCGATGACGCCGTCCACCCCTCGTGGTCGCCCGACGGCCGCACGATCGCCTTCGTCGACAACTTCCGCGGCCCCGGGCCCACCGCCTTCAACGAGAGCGAGCTCGCGACGCTCCCGGTCACCGCGGCCGACACCTTCGGCGCGCCCACGACGCTGCTCCGGGGCGCGTCGCTCGCGGGCGAGCCCCAGCGCGGCAGCGCGGTGGCGTACCCCTCGTGGACGCCCGACAGCCGCTGGCTCGCCTTCCAGCACGGGCCCTACAGCGAGTCCGACCTCGAGGTGATGCCGGGCGCACCGCGTCGTCGCTTCCCCGCCGCGATGTACCTCGTCGCGCCGACGGGCGGCACCCCCCTCCGCATGACCAACGCCTCGGGCGTGGATGCTGATTCCGACGCGTACTTCCCCAACTTCTCGCCCTTCAACCAGGGCGGCTACTACTGGCTCCTCTACTTCTCGCGGCGCGACTACGGCAACGCCCAGGCGGGCACGCGCGGGACGGGCCGCCGCCAGCTCTGGGTCACGGCGGTCACCAACAACCCCGCGGCGGGCCGCGACCCGTCGTCGCCGCCCTACTGGCTCCCGGGCCAGGACGTCGCGACGGACAACGTCTCGGGCTTCTGGGCGCCGCAGCCCTGCGCCCCGCGCGGCGCGTCGTGCACGGCCTCCAGCGACTGCTGCACGGGCACCTGCGGCCCCGACGCGATGGGGCGCTTCGTCTGCAACCCGCCGCCGGTCAACACGCCCTGCAGGATGTACGGCGAGCGCTGCGGCGCCAGCTCCGACTGCTGCCGCGGGCTCGAGTGCGCGGGCAACGTCTGCCTCGCCCCGCCGGGCTGACCCCGCCGCCCCGCCGCCCCGCTGCCCGCTGGGAGCTCCCAACGCTCTCCAGTACGCACTTCGGGTAACCCGCCGGGAGGCTCGGCGACCGGCGGGGTTCGCTGCTCGCCCGCTGCCCTCACCGCCGCGGGCGGTGGTGGTCATCGCGCGCGTAGTCGACCGCGCGGTCTCCGTCGACGAACGCCCCGAGCGTGCGGGTCCACCCCGATCCGGCCCAGAGCTCGCGCCCCTCCAGCGACGGCCATCGCCGGCGGAGCGCACGCGTCGCGGCGCGCTTGAGCACCCCGCGCACCGCGGAGGCGTCCACGTCGGCCTCCACCACGACGTGCACGTGCGCGGTCTGCACCGCCTGCTCGTGCAGCACCCAGCCGTTCCGCGCGCAGGCGTCCGCGAACGCCGCGGCGACCACCTCACGCTGCGCGCGGTCGAGGTACAGCGGCGGCCAGCGGAGCTGCGCCGCCGACCACGCCGCGAGCCCTCGGTTCGGCGGACGACGCACGGGGTCGCCGCGCTGGTTCCAGCCGCGTTCGTCGCCGGGGAGCCAGGTGCCGTAGGTGGGCCAGATGAGGTGGACGGCGCGGGGGAGATGGGAGGCGTGTTGCATGCGAGCGTCATCGTGCGCAGCGCGCGGGATGGCGCCTCGGTGCTGAACGCGCGTTGCGTGCCGGGCGGCGGGCAGCGAGCGGCGGGCAGCGAGCAGCGAGCAGCGAACCCCGCCGGTCGCCGAGCCTCCCAGCGGGTTACCCGAAGTGCGTACTGGAGAGCGTAGGGAGCCCCCTGCGGGGCAGCGGGCGGCGGGGCGGCGGCGGCGTCAGGCGGGCTTCGGGGCGTCGTCGGCGGGCGCGTCGGGCTCGCCGCCCTCGCCGTCGTCCGCGGCGGGCTTGTTGGGGGCCTTGCGGGCGCTGCGCGAGGCGGCGACGAGGTCGGGCAGGCGCTCGTCGACGTCGGGCTCGTCGGCGAACAGCGCGAGGCCCCAGCGGCGCACCTCGCGGTAGCGCGTCGCGAGCTCGACCCACGCGCGGTGCTGGAGGTCGCGCCAGTCCTCGCCGTCGCCCTTCGCCTCCACCCCGAGCGCGCGGAAGATCGCCTCCGCGGTGGACAGCGCCTCCCCCTCGTCCGTCTCGCGGAACTTCTTCCCGTCGAGCCGAACGTCCTTCGGGTGCTGGCGGTAGAGCTCGGCGAGCGCGACGAGGTCGTTGGCCCGGTCGAGGTAGCCCGAGCCCGCGCGGATCCGGTCGACCTCGCGCGTCGCGCCCGCGTCGTCCTCCAGCGCGTGCTCGGCGCAGGAGAACATCCGGTCGCGGAGTTCCTTCGAGGACTCGTCGAGCGCGGCGGGGAGGCGCGCGGCGGAGCGGACGCCCTTCGCGGCCTTGTAGCGGCTGGCGGCGTAGAGGGCGAGGGAGGCGGCCTCGTCGAGGCGGTCGAGGTTCGCGAGGTCGAAGAGCGACGCGGCGGCGAGCTGTTCGAAGCGCGCGCGGGCCGACGGCGTCTTGCACCACGCGGCGACGTTGAGCGCAGCCATCGCCGAGAGCTGGAGGTTGCCCGGCAGCGTCGCGACCGCCTGCGGGTCGAGGCGCATCAGGTCGGCCCGGCGGGCGTCCCAGAGCGCCCGCGCGTCGGCGCGGGGCGTGTCGGCGACGCCAGCGGTGGTGGCGGTGGTCTTCGCGCGGTCGCCCGCGGCCTTCGGCGGAGGGAATTTCGAGTCGCTCATGGGCCCAACGTGCGGCGCGCCGGGGCGTGTCGTCAACGCGTCGGGCGCGGGCGCGAAGCGAATCCGTCAGGCGGACACGCGCGATGTCCGAGGCGCGTGCATCGCGGGCGCCGCGAGACCACCGCGTGGTGCGCGGCGGGTGACGAGCGGGCGTGCGAGACCACGCGATGGTCTGGCGCGGGTGGCGGGGAGGCGGTGCGAGACCACGCGATGGTCTGGCGCGGGTGGCGGGGAGGCGGTGCGACACCACGCGATGGTCTGGCGCGGGCGGCGACGAGGGACGCGAGACCACGCGATGGTCTACCGACGCCGCCCGGCGATCGCGGTGAGGAACCACGCCCCGCCCAACGCGCGCGCCGTCAGCAGCCGCGGCCGGACGACGGCGTCGGCCGGGTCGAGCACACGGAGCGCGTGGACGACGACCCGCCCCTCCGCGTCCAGGCTGAACACCATCCCGTCCAGAACGCGCAGATGCAGCACCGGACGCTCCCCAACGTCTTGGAGGAGTTCGCCGAGCAGGAGGGGGCGCCCGACCAGGAGGTGATCGACGAGCGCGTACCCAAAGTCGATCACCTCCTCCTGCGTCGCGCCCACATGGCGGAGGAGTCGGTCCATGCCCACGCTCGTGATGCGCGTGTCGGTGTTGGCGCCCTCCGTCCCGATGCGATGGACTTCGCCGCTGGGCAGGGAAAGGAGGGCTGCTAGCACGGACACCCAGCAGAGGTTCTCCCCTCCCTGGGGCGGCACGGCGGTTGGGTCGACGCCCACGCTCGCGACGAACAGGTTGAGCGCGCCAACCTGTCGGAGGCGCGGCACCAGGCGCAGCCGCTCGCGCGCCGCCACGACGCGCATGTAGGGAATGACCCATTCCGGTCGATGCTCGATCTCGCCGTCCTGTGGAACGTGCGTGCGGACGGAGACGGCGTTCGCCGGGAGCCATTGATTGGCGAGGTAGCTCCAGCGGCGTAGCGTGGTGCAGCCCAACCCGCCGGCTGCGAAGAAGGCGAGGGCGAGCACCAACCGACGCGCGGTCATGCGCGGCGGCCGACGGCGAGCGCGTAGGCGGCGGCCGCGAGCGCCGCGGCCAGCACGATCGCCGGGGGCGCGGACTGCTGGAAGGAGTGCGAGAGGGGCTGCTGGATCACTCCTGCGTAGTGCCTCTGGAACGCGAGAATGGCGGGGGCGATGTCGAGCAGCGCCACGCCCCAGAGCGCCAACCTCCGGCCCGTCGCCAGCGGCGCGCCCGCACGCACGAGGAGGAAGAGGTAGAGCAGGGTCGCAGGCACCCACACCTCGTAGGCGACGAACCACGCCCACACCCCAAGGTCGAACGCCCTGCTCTTCAGGGTGAGAAACAGGAGGAGCGCCGCGAGCAGGCTGGGTAGGGGAAGCGACAGGACGAGGGCGCGGCGGACGTCATGGGTCCAGGGGGCGGTACCCGGAGGGAGCGGCGGGCCGACGGTCGGCAACGACAGCCCGTAGACCGCTGCGAGTTCGCGGTACAGGGCGAGGTGGGTCCGGCCCGGGCGCGCAGCGACGAGCGCCTCGAAGAGCGGCCGCTCGAACCCCCGAGCCTTGCAGTGCTGGAGGAGTTCGAAGACCGCGTTGGCCACGCCACCGACGAACGAAATGTGGGGTGTCACCACGTCGCGGTCTCGATCGTTGTCGGAGACGAGGCCGGGAGTCTCGCGGATCGCGGTGTTGACGCGGCCGGTGAAGGCTCGGAGGTCTGCCTCGGAGGCAAACGACGCGATCAGCTCCTTCTCGAGGTCCGCCCATTGTTTCGCCGAGGCGGTCCGCGGCGACGCAGAGGTTGGGGGTGCGGGGGAGGTCGGCTCGACCATGTGTCCTCTCGAACTACCAGCGGATGCCAGCGCCGGCGAGGTGTTGGGCGAGCGACCGCGACCCCTCGCTGCCGCGCCCCACCTCTCGCGCGGAGTCTGCCGTCCGTTTCACCCACTCGTAGACGTGCGCGGTGCACCGGTGGCGGGGCGTGAGCGGGGCCGACACGACGTCGGGGGGCAACTCCACACCGAGCAGCCTCCCCCACGCCTGGGCCTCACGCTCCGACGCGCCCCCAGCGCGCTCCGCGAAGGGGAGGCCGCCCGTGGAGACCGCGAACATGAACACCCGAAACCTCCCTTCGCGGTCGCCGAGCAGGTCGGCCAGAACGGAGTGCCACGTCCAACGCTCCGGCCGGGTGTAGGTCAACGTCCACCGGTTGGGGCCTCGGGTGGGGCTCCCAGTTGCGGGGTCGAACTGTTCCGCCTGCGTCACGAGCATGAACCCATCCGGCGCTTCGAACCAGGCATACCGCCGCGCGTTGGCGTCGCCGAAGCCGGCCACTTCGAGCCTTCTGGCGATGACATCGCTCACGTCGCCCACCGTTCGAGCGACGGGCGCCAGCCAGAGGCATCCGCCCGTAGCCTCGACGCTATCCAGTGGAAGGGGGAAGCGAACGTTTGGCCCCCACCCCGCGGGCGGGCAGGCCGCGAGCCCCACGACCATCGAAGCGACCAGGACCACCCCACCCCATTCGCGTCGCAACACCTTCCGCATCGAGCGCGACGATACACCGTGTGCCCCCCCCGCTTCACCCCGCAACCCCCGCCGCGTCCGCGCTTTTTCTGGCGCCCGCCGGGGGACACCGATACCGTCCGCGCCGCCACCGGTGCCCCCGACCGACGACTCCATCTCCGCGCTGGACGGCGTTCGCACCGAGGGGGCGATCCTCCCCGCCCACATGCTCGCGGCCATCACCGCGCGCCGCGCCGAAGGCGTCTCCGTCGACGCCTACCACCTCCTCGCCGGCGAGCGCCTTCCCGACGTCATCGCCGCCGCGTGGACGCGCCTGCGCTCGGCCTGGACCGCCTTCGCCCGCGCGCTCGCCGCCGCGCCCGACGAACACCGCGCGAAGGTCACCCTCGAGCAGTGGCTCCTCCCGCTCTTCCAGACGCTCGGGTACGGGCGCCTCCAGCCCGCCGAGCCCACCGTGTTCGAGGGGCGCGCGTACCCCGTCTCCCACGCCTGGCAGCACGTCCCCATCCACCTCGTCGGTTACGACCGCTCGCTCGCGCAACGCACCGGCCGCGGCCTCGCCCACGCGCCCCCGCACACCCTCCTCCAGGAGCGACTCAACGCCGACCGCACCGTCCGCTGGGGCTTCGTCTCCAACGGGCGCGTGCTCCGCGTGCTGCGCGACCACCACGCCATCACCCGCGTCGCGTTCGTCGAGTTCGACCTGGAGCGCATCTTCGACGGCGAGCTCTTCCACGCCTTCACCCTCCTCTGGCTCGTCGTCCACCAGAGCCGCGTCGAGGCCGTCGACCCCGACCGCACCTGGCTCGAACGCTGGTACGGCGCCGCCCAGACCGAGGGGGAGCGCGCGCAAGACCGCCTGCGGAAGGGCGTCGTCGAGGCCCTCCAGCTCCTCGGGAGCGCCTTCCTCGCGCGCAACCCGCACCTCCGCGCGTCCCTCGCGCTCGCCCCCGACCACCGCGACCACCTCTCGCGCCAGGGGCTCTACCGCGAGCTCCTGCGGCTGCTCTACCGGCTGGTGTTCCTCTTCGTGGCGGAGGATCGTGGGCTCCTCCTGCGCCCGGAGCCCGCCCTCGCCGACGCCCGCGAGCGCTACACGCAGCACTACTCCACCGACCGCCTCCGCCGCGTCGCCCTCGCCGTCCGCGGCGCCCGCCACCCCGACGGCTGGCGCGCCCTCGTCCGCGTGATGGACCGCCTGGAGCGCGGCGACGACGCCCTCGCGCTCCCCGCCCTCGGCAGCTTCCTCTGGCGCCCGGAGGCGCTCGAACACCTCCGCGGCACCCGGCGCGACCGCGACCCCACCTGCGACCTCCCCAACGAGGCCCTCTACGGCGCCATCCGCGCCCTCTGCGTCCTGCGCGACGGGGACGTCCACCGCAAGGTCGACTGGCGCTCCCTCGCCGCCGAAGAGCTCGGCTCCCTCTACGAATCGCTGATGGAGCTCGACCCCCGCGTCGAGTCCGACCACCGCTTCGTCCTCCGCGAAGCCCCCGGCAACGAGCGCAAGACCTCCGGCAGCTACTACACCCCCACCGCGCTGGTCGAGTGCCTCCTCGACCACACCCTCGAGCCCGTGCTCGAACGCGCCCGCCGCGCGCCCGACCCGGCCGCCGCCATCGAAGCCCTCACCGTGTGCGACCCCGCCTGCGGGTCGGGGCACTTCCTCACCGCCGCCGCCCGCCGCCTCGCCCGCGCCCTCGCGCGCGTCCGGACGGGCGACGAGGCCCCCACGCCCGACGCGCTCCAGTCGGCCATGCGCCACGTCGTCGGCCGCTGCATCTACGGCGTCGACCGCAACGAGATGGCCGTCGAGCTCTGCAAGGTCGCCCTCTGGATGGAGGCCCTGGAGCCCGGCAAGCCGCTGAGCTTCCTCGACGGCCACCTCCGCGTCGGCAACGCCCTCCTCGGCGCGAGGCCCTGGGACGTGGAGAAGGGCGTCCCCGTGGAGGCCTTCGAAGCGCTGGAGGGCGACGACCGCAAGGTGGTCAACGCCCTCCGCAAGCAGCACCGCGACGAGGGGGACACCGCCGGGACCCAGCGCGCCCTCTTCGGCGCCCCGAAGGAGAAGGCCGCGACGGACTTCGCGGCGCGAGCACGCGCCATCGAAGGGCTCCCCGCCGAGACGCTCGACGAGGTGATCGCGAAGGAGCACCGCTGGCTCTCCCTCGGCGACGACATCGCGCCGCACTGGCAGCTCGCCGACGCGTGGTGCGCCGCCTTCGTGATGGAGAAGACCCCGGCCACCCGCGAGACCGCCATCGTCACCAGCATCTGGGGCGACCTCGTCCACGACCGGGAGCGCGCCCCGGAGGCCACGCGGAAGGCGATCCTCACGCTGGCGGAGCAGTATCGCTTCTTCCACTGGGCGCTGGCCTTCCCCCAGGTGTTCGGCGACGACGGGCGCGGCGGCTTCGACGTGGTGGTCGGCAACCCCCCGTGGGAGCACATCGAACTCAAGGAAGAGGAGTTCTTTGCCTCCGAGCGGCCCGCAATCAAGGACGCGCCCAACGCCGCGAAGCGCAAGCGCATGATCGCCGCGCTGCGCGACGACGACCCGGCGTTGTTCGAGCGGTTCCAAGCGGCGTCACGGGCGATCGCCGCGGAGGTCCACCTCGTGCGGGCCTCCGGGCGCTTCCCCCTCTGCGCGCGAGGGCGGATCAACACCTACGCGGTGTTCACCGAGCACGCGCGCGACGTGCTCGCCCCCGACGGGCGCGCGGGGCTCGTGGTGCCCACCGGCATCGCCACCGACGACACCACGAAGGACTTCTTCGCCGACACGCTGCGCAACGCCGACGGCGTGTGCCGCCTCGCCGGCCTCTTCGGCTTCGAGAACGAGGAGTTCCTCTTCCCCTCGGTGCACCACGCGTTCAAGTTCGCGATCTTCGCGATGACCGGCACGGCGGGCACGCCAGAGGCGCCGCGCTTCCTCTTCTATGCGCGTCGCGTCGCGGAGATCGACGACCCCGAGCGCTGCTTCGCCCTGTCCCCGGACGAGATCGCGCGGGTGAACCCCAACACCGGCACCTGCCCCATCTTCCGCACGCGCCGCGACGCCGCGATCACGCTCGGCGTGTACGCACGGGTCCCCGTCCTTCGCCTGGAGCGCGCGCCCAACGAGCGCGAGCGCAACCCGTGGGAGGTGACCCTGATGCAGGGCACCTTCAACATGGCCTCGGATTCGGGCCTGTTCCACCCCCGCGACGAGCGCGCATCCTCGGACGGGGCGGTCGAAGGCAACGTCTGGGTGCACGGCGACCAGCGCTTCGTCCCGCTCTACGAAGCGAAGATGATCCACCACTTCGACCACCGCTTCGCCACCTACGAGGGCCAGACGCCCGCCCAGGCGAAGCAGGGCAAGTGCCC
>WBZM01002606.1_pt1 | contig 15070 bp, 13 predicted proteins | sample 5204271 | NCBI WGS metagenome assembly WBZM01 (sample SAMN12344346, study PRJNA552823) | activated sludge metagenome | biome: Activated sludge suspended growth; feature: Nitrification reactor; material: Wastewater; isolation source: activated sludge from nitrification reactor of wastewater...
CCATCGTGGTCGCCCACGACACCGCGGCGCTGTCGCGGGCCGACCGGCACCTCCGCATGGAGGACGGTCGACTGGCCGACGTGGGGGGTTGACGCGATGCCGCGGATCAAGGCCGACAACATCGCCGAGCACGTCGCACAGCAGCGCGCCGCGGTGCTCGACGCCGCGGTGCGGCTGTTCGTCGAGCGCGGGTTCTCCGAGGTGGGCCTGGCCGATGTCGCGGCCGAGGTCGGCCTGGCCCGCAACTCGCTGTACCGCTACGTGCCCGACAAGACCCACCTGCTCGTCGAGTGGTACCGCCGGACCGTCCCGGCCACGATCGCGGACTGGGAGCGGGCCACCGCGGGCGACGACCCGGCGCCGGTGCGGCTCCAACGCTGGGCCCGCTCCTACCTGGAGTGGGCGCTGACACCGGAGCACCAGCTCGTCGGCCCGCTCACCGACTCCGTGTCCGGCCTCGACGACGACACCCGGGCCGAAGTCGCCGAGCTGCACCGATCGATGATGGCGGTGGTCGCCCGGGTGGTCGCCGAGGCCGGCGTCTCCGGGGACCACGTCGACGGCGCGGTTGCGCTGCTCGCCGGGCTGGTGCTCGGCGCGGCGCGGGCCGAGGGAGGGTCCGGAGCCGACGACGACCTCCGCCGGCGGCTCGACAACGCGGTCGCCGCCGTGGTCGACACCCCGTAGCCTCGGCGCCTGTCCCGTCCGCCGAGTCGAGTCGGCGCCGTCCGTCAAGCAGGCCACCGTCCCGTGACCACGACCCCCTCCAGCGCTGCACCGATCGCCGCGGTCGATCCGCGCACCGGGAGACCGCTCGACGTCGACGCCCTCCAGCGCCGGACGTTGCGGGTGGTCGTGGCGTCGCAGGTCTGCGGCGGCGCCGGACTGGCCGCCGGGGTCACCGTCGGAGCCCTGCTCGCGCGGGAGATGCTCGGCGGCGAGGGATTCGCCGGTGTCCCCACCGCTCTGTTCACCCTCGGCTCGGCCCTCACCGCGTTCCTGGTCGGGCGGGTCACCCAACGCGCCGGCCGTCGTGTGGGTCTGGCCGCCGGCTTCGGTGCCGGAGCCATCGGAGCGGTCGGCATCGTCGCCGCGGCCGTGCTCGACAACGTCGTGCTGCTGCTGCCGTCCCTGCTCGTCTACGGCGCCGGGACCGCCACCAACCTCCAGGCCCGCTACGCCGGCACCGACCTCGCCCACGCCGACCGACGCGCCACCGCGGTGAGCGTCGCCATGGTGTCGACCACGATCGGCGCGGTCGCGGGACCCAACCTGGTCGGGCCGCTCGGGTCCTTCGCCCGTTCGGTCGGAGCGCCGGCGCTGGCAGGTCCGTTCATGCTGGGCGCGGTCGCCTACGCGTCGGCGGGGACGGTGCTGTTCCTGTTGCTGCGGCCCGATCCGTTCCTGGTGTCACGCTCGCTGGTCGACTCCGAGCGTCGGTCGGCGGCCGACGGTCACGCGCCAACCGCGGGCGCCGCCGCGGCGGAGCGCCCCGAGATGCCCGCGTCCGCGCCGTCGACCGGGCCCGTCCGGCCCGACGTGCAGGTGGGCAGCGGTGCCTACCTGGGAGCCGCGGTCATGGTCATCACCCAGATGGCGATGGTCGCGATCATGACCATGACGCCGGTGCACATGCGGGCCCACGGCCACGACATCGGCGACGTCGGCCTGGTCATCGGGTTCCACATCGGCGCCATGTACCTGCCGTCGTTGGTCACCGGCGTGCTGGTCGACCGGTTCGGCCGTATCACCATGGCGGTCGCCGCGGCGGTGACGCTGCTCGCGGCGGGCGTGACCGCGGCGACAGCGCCGGGGGAGTCGTTGCCGGCGCTCGTGGCGGCGCTGGTCCTGCTGGGTCTCGGATGGAACTTCGGCCTGATCTCGGGGACGGCGCTCGTCGTGGACGCGACCTCCCCCGAGGACCGACCCCGGGTGCAGGGAACGATCGACGTCGGCGTCGCCCTGGCCGGCGCCGGTGGTGGCGTGCTGTCGGGTGTGATCGTCGCCGGATCGAGCTACGCGACTCTGTCGCTGCTCGGGGGAGTGCTGTCGCTGGCGGTGATCCCGGTCCTGTGGTGGACCCGGCGCATGGAGGCCCGGCACCGGGCTCAGCGCGGGCTGACGGTTCCGGGTTGAAGGTTCCGGTTGACGGTTCCGACGACCACGCACGACACCGACACGTCGCCGATGCCCTCAACCGCCACCGCCGGACCATCGACAACGGACCGCCCCCAGGCATCGCCTCTTGACCCCACCCCGAGGGCCGGATGATCGGGTTCGGGTTCCGCCGCTTCGCCAACTACCGGATCCGAGTCCTGCTCTACGCCGGCAAACCCAACGGGACCTACTCGCCACGATCACACCCCGCTGAACTCCGACGAGCTAGATCACCGACACCCAGATGAAGGCCTTGCCCCTCCACCGTCAGGACTGGCATAGCGACTGGAACTAGACCCTCACCGCCAACACCGCAGCATGAAACGCGAACTCAATCTCGCGCGGGCCCTTACCTCGCCGACCCTGGAAGCTGAACCCCCTGGTACTTCGCAGCACGGACCGAATCCAACTCGTGAACAGACTCGCGGTCATCGGTGGTGTAGGCCGCGTACAGCTTGCGGTAGTCGAAGCCGGGACTCAGGATCTCATCGAATGAAATCCATCCGATGTTCGGAGCCCACCAGGCGATCTGGACGCCTTTGGAATCGGTGATCGGCACCATCGGTGGGACCCCTGTCTCCTCCGCTGGCACCGCTGTCGGGTACATGTCGTCCCAAGCGACCCACCCGCTGAGTGCTTCCGAGAATCCCCCGACCTTCATCGGCTTGCCGACAGCTGCGACGCTGTCCTGTGCGGGAGGTCGAAACGGTTCAACGATCCGCATCGGACCCAGTGGCCGGTCTACCGTGCCAGCACCCGGAATCGGGCTATCCGGCCGAAGTTGTGATTCCGACGCCGGATTGGACGCCCCCGCGAGCGACACGTAGACGAGTTGATCATCGCTGCGGCTCAACAGGAGTGAGACGGCAGCCACTGTCACCGCGAGCCCGGCTGCCGACACCTTCAACGTGGTGCGCTTCGCTTTGAACATTCGTCTACGCCTCCGGTTCTCTGACGTCTCGATCACGTGATCGGGAAGAACGAACTCGCCTTCAGGGCGTCCTTCCATCCTCCGACTATCAATACGCGGTGAGCGGTCACTCCTCGGAAGTTCCCCGTGTATGCAACCCATCCGGGAGGCTGACCGCTGTAGCGGACGTTTGAGGTACTTGAGGTATAGAGCATTCCGGTGTTTCGGACGATCGCCCCGTCGCTCTGGCGCTCGATCAGGGCTTGCGCCCCAATCCATCCTGCCGGAAGCGCGAAGCTGTTGAGGCAATAGAGGTCGCGCTTTGCCCACGTCCACGCTTCGGTCCGAGCCTCGCCGGAAGCACCCCAGTCTTCGGTTACAAACCAAGTGTCCAACCGGCCACACTGAATGGTGCCGCCTAGACTGCCGACGTAATAATCGTACTGCTCGTGAAAACCGTAGTCTGCCGCAGCTGGACTGGCAGAGGCCATAAGGAGCACGGCAGTCGCCGCCAACGACAGCCCAATCGATCGACCTCGATGTCGGCGCACGAGGCACACCTCCCTCATGGGGCAACAACCCGCCCCCGTGATGAACGCTTGGGGCCGATGCTAGCACAACACCTAAGCCACTCTCTCAAGAGTCAGGGAGTTGTGCCCGCGCGTGGAGATTGTCCCGTTCGCTGTTGAAGTCGCCGCGGGTGGTGGTCCCGGTGTTCATGCGGCGAGGTCTTCGTTGGGGTCAGTCTCGCGTGGTGGTGTGACACTCTCGGCGTGACGGGCGAGCGCGGCGACGAGGTGGGGCATCTGGGCGTGTCCGCGGACTCGGCGGAACTTCTTCTCTGCCTCGATCAGCCCGGCTGCGCACCAGCGTCGCCGCATGTCTCCCTCGTCGCGCCACCGCTTCACGTTGCGGGTCGTGGTGCGTGCGATGCCGATCATCGACTCGATCATGTTCGTGCACACCAACGTCTGAGCCAGAGTGCCGTCGATACCCAACCGACGGACGGTGAACATCTGATCGAGCCCTTCGCGCAGGCTGCCGGCAGCGTCGGGGTGAGTCTTGTCGAGCTCAGCTGCGAGGGCCTTGGCCTTGCGAAGCCCGGCGTCGGGATCCGGGTCCGCGAACGCGCCACGCAGCCGGGCGTCCACAGCCTCCCTGCTGGCCTTGGGGAGGTGGTCTGTGACGTTGCGGCGCTTGTGGATCTGACAGCGCTGTACCAGGGCGAGATCGCCGAACACCGACCCGACCGCGGAGGCGAGCGCCTTGGCGCCGTCGATCACCACCAACAGGCCCTTCGAGTAGTCGAGGCCCCGGTCCACGATGTCGGCCAGGAGCGCCTTGACGACCGTCGCGTTCTCGGTGTCACCCAACCGCAGCCCGACCGGAACCTTCGTCCCATCGCTGGTGACGACAAGGGCGACGACGCACATCGAGCCGCCGAACTCGGCGCCGTCGACCATCAACACCGCCGGCTCCAGGTCCGACAGGTCACGTGCGAGGAGCTCGTCGAGCGCCTTCTTCGTTCCCGTCACGAACCGGCGCGACACCGTCGACTTCGACGTCGACCGGGCCTTGGAGCGCTGGGTGGCACCGATCGGGTCCGCGACCCGCTCGAAGCTGCGGGTGGCGACACCGGCCAACATCCGTTCCATCACCGTCGCGTTCAACAGATCACCCTGGGCGAACACCCCGAACGACGCCAACGGCACCTCACCACTCCCATCGGCTGCCCGCACACGGGGACGGCGGATCGGCAGACGTTGGCCACCCATCACCACCGACGACGCGGTCGCCCCACCCCGCACATGGGAGCGCTCCGGGTCCCGGGCGTTCCAATCGCCACACAGCCCGGCGGCCTCCTCGCCCATGATCGCCATCGCAGTCGCGAGTCCCGCTTCGACCGCGACAGCCATCAGGCCTTCCCGACACGCGGCAGCGATGTCGACCAGCGTCACCGCCAACTCTCCAGGCATCGCCGCGAGCGCGGCATCGGTGTCATCGGCCAGCCGCACTGCCGGTCCGTCTACGTTCTTCACCATGGTGGTCCCTCTCTTCAGGAAGTAGTTGAGATGACCTCCTGACGATGCCCGAACGGCACCGCCCGGAGGGGGACCACCACCCCTCTACTTCAACAGCTCCTGGGACAACCTCGTCGCGATCACGTGACCGGGTAGAACGCTTCTGGGCATCCTTCCATCCGCCGACGATCATGATACTGGCCTGCGCCGGTCAGTTCCGTCGTAGGGCTACCCACGTGAACGCCTGGGTGGCACCCCACGGGGTGGTGTGGGTCTGGCGTCTGGCCATGAGCAACCGGGCGGGGATCCGCTCGGTCAGCGCGGCGACCAGGCCCTCGGCGTCGTAGCGGTCGACGACGAGACCCGAGCAGCGTTCCGGTCCGTCGGGGGCGAAGGTCGCCACCACGATCGTGGCCCCGGGAGCAACCGCGGCGTCGAGGGAGCGCAGGTATCCCGCACGCTGCTCCGGGTCGGTCATGAAGTGGAACACCGCACGGTCGTGCCACAGATCCCATGTGCGATCCGGACGCCACGTGGTGACGTCGCCGACCACCCAGCTCACCGGCGCCGAGCCCAGTCGTTGTCGTGCGGTTGCGAGCGCGGCCGCCGACACATCGAGAACGGTGAGGTCGGTGAACCCGCGGCCGACCAGTCCGTCGACCAGGGGCGACGCGCCCCCGCCGACGTCGATCACCCCGCTGAGCGGGTCCACGTCCAACTCGGCGATGAGCTCGATCGACGGCGTCGCCACCGCCTGGAACCACGACAGGTCCCGCAGCGGAGTGGACCGGTAGCGGTCGTCCCAGAAGCTCGCCGGGTCCTCGGTCACGACGACGGCCCCCGAGGTCGGTCGAGGATCTGGCGAGCGATGGGGGCGAGGATCAGCCACGGGTGCCCGGCCGGCGCGTCGCCGTCCCATGCCGACATCTCCACCAGGATCCGCAGGGCGTGCAGGCGGCGGTGCCAGTCGAGCTGGGTCGGGTCGAGGTGATCATCGCCGTCGGGACAGAGCGTCCGGTAGGTCGTCGTGAAGCGACGGGCCATCGCCCGGGCGATCGGGCCGAGCGCGGTCCGGGCCGGTGTCGGCAGGGCGATCGGCGGGTGGGCCAGCACGAGCTGCGTGAAGGCGAGGGTGAACGCAGGGTGGGCGATCGCGGCGAGCGTCCAGTCGATCAGGACGGTGCCGTCGGGTCCGTCGATCAGGTTGAACGGGTGCAGGTCGCCGTGGGTGACCGCCTTCGTGCCGCCGTCGGGTCGGTGGCGCAGGAGGTCCTCGCCCGCCCCGACGAGATCTCCCCGTCCGCGATCCTCCGCGGCCGCGCTCAGGTGCTCTGCGAGCTCGACGGCGGTGATCGGGACGTCGGTGCCTTCTGAGCGGAGCGCCCGCTCGACCGGTGCGGGATCGACGGCGTGCAGGCGGCCGGCCACCGAGGCGAGCTGGTCGGGGAGTTGGCGGGTGAGCCGGGGCAGGTTGCCGAGCACCGCCGCGGGGCCGAGGCCGGCGAGGGGCGGTCGACCGGGCACGTGGTCCATGACGATGACGAAGCCGCCCAGCCCGTCGGGGTCGTCGACGGCCAGTCGGACCGCAGGTGTCGGGACGCCCGCATCGGCCACGCGGCGTTGGACCTCGGCCTCGAACCGCCCGAGCGGCGAGCGCGCCACGATCCGGGCCACCAGCTCCCGGTCGAGATCCGGTGGCGGACTCTCCAGGCGGAACCGGAGCAGTCGGGCGTCGAAGCCGCCGCTGATGGGGCTCGGCGGGTCGCCGAAGGCGAGGTCGGCCCGACCGGTGGAACGGCGCAGGACCCCGAGCAGGAGCCGGTTGGTGTCGGCGTCGGTCGTCCCGGATCCGGCCACGACCGACAGCATGTCACCCCGTCGGCCGGGCTGTCGCGGTGACCGACGCCCGGGGTCCCCCGATACCGGCCCGGCAACGAGGTGTGGCACTGTCCGGGTATGCGACGTCGCCCCGAGACCGAGATCCTCGTCCCGACCCGAGCGCCGAGCCGGCGCAGCGTGCTCCGCGCCGGAGCGCTGCTGGGCGGACTGGGTGCCGCCGGAGCACTCGTCGGCTGCGGCGACGACGGATCGTCAGCCGGCGGATCGACGACGACCGCCGCGGGCGGCGGGGCCACCACGGGCGCGCTGATCGCCTCGTTCCCTCAGAGCACCCCCTACATCGCGGCGGGTTCGCCGGCCCGGCTGCCGTACCTGATCGCGGATCGTGAAGGGGTTCCGCTGCGCAGCATCGACGGTCCGGTGCGCTTCACCGTGAGCCGGGACGGCACGCCGGTGGGCGAACCGGTCGAGGTGACGCCCCGCTCCGACGGGGTGCCACGCGCCTACCTGCCGTTGGCGTTCACGTTCGCGGACCCCGGCATCTACGACGTGAGCGCCGAGTACGGGGGGTCGACCCTCGACGGGTCGGTGCAGGTGGTCGATCGATCGAAGATCACCACTCCGATGGTCGGTGACCGGTTGCCGGCGGTCGCCTCACCCACCACGGCGAACGCGATGGGCGTCGACCCGCTGTGCTCGCGGGACCCGGTGTGCCCGTACCACTCGGTCAGCCTCGACGCTGCGGTGGCATCGGGTAGGCCCACGATCCTGGTCGTCTCCACTCCGGCGTTCTGCCAGACCGCCGTGTGCGGGCCGTTGCTCGACCACGTGATGGAGGCCGTCGGTGAGCCCGGCGGGATCGACGTGATCCACTCCGAGGTGTACGCGAACCCGACCGCGGTCGACGACCTGGCCAAGGCGACGGTCGCCCCGGTGCCCAAGGCGTTCGACATGGCGTTCGAGCCGGCGCTGTTCGTCGCCGACGCGTCGGGCGTGGTGGTCAGTCGCGGCGACATCATCGTCGACCGCGGCGAGTTGGCCGAGATGCTCGCCCCGATCCGCTGACGCGCCGGTCCGCTCAGAGCGGGTCGGCGCCGACGGGATCGTCGCCGACAGGATCGTCCTCGCGGTCGCCTTCGCCGGCCGTGACCGTGGACGGCAGGTGCCGGGTCGACATCAGCGACAGCAGCGCCAGCACGCCGGTGACCAGAAGCCCGGTCTTCAACGCCCGCAGCTGGGCCTGCTCGTAGTCGTCGACGAGCGCGTCGGCGGACCGCTCGTCGATGCCGGCGTCGGTGGCCGCGGCGGCCAGGTCGTCGCTGGCGACGAAGTCGACGCCGTTGCCGGCTGCGATGCTCACCTGCTGGGCCACCTCGGGGGCGATGCGTTCATCGGCGTCGATGGTGCGGACGAACACGTTGGTCAGCCCGGCCAGCACGATCGCCCCGATGAGTGCGACTCCGACCGAGGAGCCGAGCTGCTGGCCGGTGTACTGGAGGCCGCCGGCCTCGCCCCGGCCCGACGCGTCGACCGAGGACTGCACGACGTTGCCGAGCTGCGACACGATCAGACCCATGCCGACGCCGAGCAGTGCCATCGACACGGCGAAGCCGAGGTCGTTCAGCTGCGCGTCGACCGTGGCGATCAGCACGACGATCGCGAGGGTGGACACCGCCAACCCGGTGCGGACGATGGTGCGGACCGACACCCGGGCCGACAGACGTGACCCGATCGCCGAGAACAGGAACATCGTGATCGAGATCGGCAGCATCCGCAGTCCGGTGTCGAGCGCGTCGAGGCCGATGACGAGCTGCAGGTAGAGCGGAACCACGAAGAACACGCCCATCAGCACCAGGTTCTGGGTCAGCAGCCCGACCAGCCCGGAACGCAGGGGGAGGACCTCGAACAACCGCAGGTGCACCAGCGGGTCCCGACCCTGGGCCTCCCGGTGGCGGGACCACACGACGAAGGCCCACAGCAGAAGCGCTCCGCCGATGACGACGAACACGGCGAGAGAGAACCCGAGCGGTTCGACCGGCGAGTCCTTGGGGGTGAGGAAGCCCCAGGTGCTCGACTGGAGGATCCCGAGCACGACGGCTCCGATGCCGGTGGCCGACAGGACGGCACCGACGACGTCCAGGCGGGGAGCGGGTCCGTCGCGGAGGGCGTCGGCGACCTTCGGGGTGAGGGCCAGGATGATCGCGACCAGGACCACCTCGCCGGCGAACACGACCCGCCACGACAGCTCGGTGGTCGCCCAACCGCCGACGATGGGCCCGACCGCGATCCCGGCGCCGGCCACGCCGCCGATCACCGCGTAGGCCTGCTTGCGGGCGGTCCCCTCGAAGTTGCCGGCGATCAGCGCCGCCATCGCCGGCAGCACCAGAGCGGCGCCGATCCCCTCGAGGACCGACCACCCGAGGGCGAGCACCGCGACCGTCGGCGCCACGGCGGTGGTGGCCGAGCCGACCGCGTAGATGACCAGTCCGATGGTGAACGCCCGGCGCCGACCGATGATGTCGCCGATCTTCCCGCCGGTCAGCATCAGCATCGCCATCACCAGGCAGTAGAGGGTGATGACCGCCTGGATGGTGGGGACGGTGGTGTCGAAGTCCGCAACCAGCTGGCTGATCGACACGTTCATGACCGACTGGTCGAGGACCATCACGAACTGGGCTATCGCCAGCGCGATGAGCGCCGTCTTCTTCATCGTCGGGTCCCCTGTCGGTGAGCTCGGCCGGGACCGATGTCTACCGCATGGGTGTCCCGTGATGTAGACAGTTGGCTACTCGCGGCGCGCCCGCCCGTCGGTCTGGGATGACCGACCCGGGTGCCGCCCCGGCAGCGGACACTTCCGGTCCGCGAACACAATCCGACATCAGAGAGTAGAGACAACGATGATCCTGGCCGACGTGAACCTGGGTGAGATCCTCTGGACCACCCTCGTCATCTTCTTCATGGTCATGTACTTCATGATCCTGTTCAGCATCCTGGGAGACCTGTTCCGGGACCACGACACCAGCGGGTGGGGCAAGGCCGCGTGGGTGCTGTTCCTGGTCATCGCCCCGTTCCTGGCCGCGCTGATCTACCTGATCGCCCGCGGCAACGGGATGGCCAAGCGCTCCATGGCCGCCCAGGCCGACGCGCAGAAGCAGTTCAACGAGTACGTCCAGTCCGTCGCTGGCAGCGGATCGCCGACCGACCAGATCGCTCAGGCCAAGCAGCTGCTCGACTCCGGTGCGATCGACCAGGCCGAGTTCGACCGACTCAAGGCCAAGGCGCTGGGCTGACGCCCGTCGTCTCCACCACCGTGGACCTCTGGCTGTCGTCCTGTCGCCGTGCGGCGTCGGGGCGGCAGCCGGTTCGCGTTCCGGCGCAGGTCCCGGCCCGGTGCTGAACCCGCGCACCTACGAACGGGGCTGGCTGCGCTTCGACCTGGTCGCCGGCATCGTGCTGGCCGCGATCCTGGTCCCGCAGGGCATGGCCTACGCCGAGCTGGCCGGGCTGCCGCCGGTCACCGGTCTCTACACGACGATCGCCTGCCTGGTCGCCTACGCGATCTTCGGGCCGTCGAGGGTCCTGGTCCTCGGGCCGGACTCGTCGGTGTCCCCGCTGATCCTCGCGTCGATCACCCCGTTGGTCGTCGTCGGAGACCCGGGCAGCGCCATCGTGTTGGCGGGGATGCTGGCGGTGCTGGTCGGCCTGATCGAGATCGGCCTGGGAGTCGCCAAGCTCGGCTTCGTGGCCGATCTGCTCTCGAGCGAGGTCCGGGTCGGCTACATGAACGGCCTGGCGGTCACGATCATCGTCGGCCAACTCCCCAAGCTGTTCGGGTTCTCGACCGACGCCGACGGGTTCGTCGACGAGCTGAAGGCGTTCTGGAACGGACTCGACCAGACCAACCGGACCACGCTGATCACCGGACTGGCCGTGCTGCTCGTCCTGCTGGTGCTGCCACGGATCACCACCCGTATCCCTGCCGTGCTCGTCGCCATCGTGGGCGTCACCGTCGTGTCGGCCCTGCTCGGTCTGGCCGACGAGGGCGTGAAGACCGTCGGCACGTTGCCCCAGGGCTTCCCCACGCCGTCGCTGCCGTGGACCAGCGCATCCGACGCGGTGGCCCTCATGGTCGGCGCCGTCGGCATCACGATGGTGTCGCTCACCGACACCATCGCCACCGCCTCGAGCTTCGCGGCCCGTCGCGGTGACGAGGTCGACGCCGACGCCGAGATGATCGGAGTCGGCGCGTCCAACATCGCCGCCGGCTTCTTCCAGGGCTTCGCCGTCTCGGTCAGCAGCTCGCGCACCGCAGTCGCGGACCAGTCCGGTGCCCGCACGCAGCTCACCGGACTGGTCGGCGCCGGGCTGGTCGCGCTGCTGCTGCTCGTGTTCAACGGCCTGCTCGCCGATCTACCCCAGACCGCGCTCGCCGCGGTGGTGATCGTCGCGGCGCTGTCGCTCGCCGACCTGCCGGCGCTCGCCCGTTTCGCCCGGCTACGTCGCTCCTCGCTCGTCCTCAGCCTGGTGGCGACCGCCGGCGTGATCTTCCTGGGCGTGCTGCAGGGGATCGTCGTCGCCATCGTCCTGGCGATCCTGCTGTTCTTCCGACGCAACTGGTGGCCCCACGGAACGGTGCTCGCCGAGGTCCCCGAACTGGGAGGTTGGCACGCGGTGAGCGTCCACCCGGAAGGTCGTCAGGTCGACGGGATCGTCGTGTTCCGCTGGGAGGCGCCGCTGTTCTTCGCCAACGCCGGCCAGTTCCGCGACCAGGTCCGCGCGCTCGTGCGCGACAGCTCACCCGCCTACGTCGTGCTCCAGTGCGAGGCGGTGACCGACATCGACGTCACCGCGGCCGAGGTGCTCAAGGACCTCGACGAGGAGCTCAACGCGAAGGGCGTGCACCTGGCGTTCGTCGAGCTGCGGGACCGCCTGGCCGACCTGATCGTCCGCTACGACCTGGACGCCACGCTCCAGGCCGAGCACTTCTACGCGAGCGTCGAAGAGGCCGTCGCCGCTCTCGCGTCAGAGCGTGACGCCGGGCCGGGCGGGGCGGGGTCCTGAGGTGCCCGACCCGACGACTGCGGCGGAGGACGGGTCGGGACCGTCCCAGGAGGGCTCCCGGTGGCGGCGCCGCAAGCGGCCGGGTCCCCGTCGGGCGGAGGGCATGCCCACCGGGCCGACCGAGGTGCGCCGCGCCGTCATCGACGCGGCCGCCCAGCTGTTCTGCCGCGACGGGGTCGCCGAGGTCACCCTGCGTGACGTCGCACAGCGCGCCCGGGTGAACCTGGGTCTGATCAGCCGCTACGTCGGCAGCCGTGACGACCTGGTCCGGGCCACCTTCGCCGATCTCAGCGACAAGCTGACCGCAGAGGTCCGCGCCGGTCCGACCGCGGCCCGCGGGTTCGAGTCCGACTCGGTCATGGTGTGCTGGACCCGGATCCTGAGCCACCTGGTGGTGGTCGACCCCGAGACGGCCGTCGAGCTCGGCCGGGCCCCGATGGAGGACCTGGTGGCCGCGGCGCAGGAGGTCTACGGCCAGTCCGAGCCGGCCGCCCGGCTGCGGGTGGCTCAGCTGATGGGCTCGGCCATGGGCTGGCGGCTCTTCGAGCCGTTCCTGATGGAGGCCGCGGGTCTGGACCCCGACTCGATCGACGACATCCGCGCCGAGCTGCTCGGCGTGCACCGTCGGCTGGCCGCCCAGCCGCTGCCGTCGCCGCCGGACCCGCCGGAGGGTCCGGGAGCTGGCTGACCGGTCGGCTTAAGGACCGGTCAGCTGAAGGACCGGTGGTCGGCCTCGTTCTGGTCGGCGTAGCGACGGGCGAACTCGACCAACGACGCGGTCATGGTCCGACCCTTGCCCATGTAGGCAGCGAGGGCGACGCTGTCGCCGGTGCGGGCGTGGGCCCGGGCCAGGCAGCGTCCGCAGATGGCCGCGTACATGGCCATCGCTTCGGCGGGCATCCGATCCAGGTCGGCCGACCCCTTCCAGTCCCAGAGCTGGCGGAAGTAGAAGTCGCGGGAGATCCCGTCGACTCCGCGCACCTGGTCCCAGCCCAGGAAGACGTCGGGGGAGGATTGGATGAGGCGCTGACCCTCGACCACGCGCTGGCCGTGCTGGCCGTAGCGGCTGGAGCCGAGGTGGGCCTCGAGGACGCTGGCGTTGGCCTCCTTCACCTGGATGAAGAGCGGATCCGTCTCGTCGTCGCCGATCAGCAGCGCCACCCAGCAACGGGTGCCGATGCTGCCCACTCCGACCACCTTGCGGGCCAGGTCGACGAACCGGTAGCGGTCCATCAGCAGGCGCCGATCCGGGGCCAGGGTGCGTCGGTACAGCTGAAGAGAGTTGGCGACGGACTTCATGAGGGCGGCATGCTCGGATCCGCTCACCAGGTCCCGGACGGGCACGAGCACCGGCGGGTCGCTGCGGAACCTCGGGGTGCCGTCGGTGACGTCGACCAGCTTGTCGAACGCGCGGAGCCGGTCCTTGCTGCGAGCCTTGTCGACGGTGCGTCGGAAGCGGCGCAGCACGTCGTCGGACGCGTGGGCCGCCCATCGCTGCGCGATGTCGTCGGCGGTCAGGCGGTCGTACCACACCGCAAGGTGGCTCATCGTCGAGTACTGCCGCATGGCCGACACGTACGACAGCACCGAATCAGTGACGATCTGGACCCGTTGCGGGTCGTCGAAGCCGCGGTCGCGGGCCGCCACCTCGAAGCTGGCGACCAGCCGGAGCAGATCCCACTCGAAGGGACCGGGATGCGTCTCGTCGAAGTCGTTGAGGTCGAACACCATCGCCCGGTCCGGCGAGGCGAACACGCCGAAGTTGGCCAGGTGGGCGTCGCCGCACAGCTGCACGTCCAGCCCGGTGCGCGGCATCGGCGCCAGGTCGGCCGCCATCACCGCCGCGGCCCCCCGGTAGAACGTGAACGGCGAGACTCCCATGCGGGAGTGGCGCAGCGGGACCAGGTCCTGGTCGCGGACCTTGTCCTGTGCTGAGAGCACTCCGAGCGGGTCCCGCCCGGGGGCCGGGGTCCAGTCGCCGAGCGAGGCCCGGGGAACCAGCGACCGGACCGCCCTTCCCGCGTCAGCCCGTTCCTTCGGATCGGTCGGTCGGTCGGATCGCTTGCCGGACTTCTTCGCCATGGGTTCCATCCTCCTCCGCCCGGCGCACATGCCGTCGACACCGCGAGGAGAGCATCATGTAGACATCTGATCAAGTCAGGCGCTCGTGGGTCGCGCCAGAGGGAGGATCCGTGAACGAGGAGCGACGGGGCGCCGACGCGCTGACCCTGCCCGATCCGCGCCGTCGGGTGGCCGCCGCGGTCGCGATCCTCACCGCGCTCGCCGCACTGGCTGCGCTCGCAGTCGGGCTGGTCCGGTCGTTCCCCCAGGGCCCGAGCCTTGTCCTCATGGTCGTCGTCGCCGGGGGACTCGGCCTCGACGGGTTGCGTCGACGGGGTGCCTCACGGCGCATCGAGTTGGTCGTCGCGGCGGTGGTGCTCGCTGCCGTGGTCGTGCTGGCCGTCGTCTGGCGGACCGGGGGAGCGGCGCTGGTCGCAGCGGTGCTCCTGGCGCTCGGTGGGGTCGCGGCCCGGATCGCGTTCGCCGCCAGGGTCGTCCGCCCGGCAGCGCCGCGCCCGTCGCGACCGGTGGTGATCTGGAACCCCCGCTCCGGCGGCGGCAAGGCCGAGAAGGCCAACCTCGGCGCCGAGGCCGCGGCCCGAGGGATCGAGGCGGTGGAGCTCCGTCCCGGCGACGACCTGGTGCAGCTGGTCGAGGATGCGGTGGCCCGGGGTGCTGACGCCCTGGCAGCGGCAGGCGGCGACGGCACCCAGGCCCTGGTCGCCACGATCGCGGCCCGTGAGGGCCTGCCGTTCGCCTGCATCCCGGCCGGCACCCGCAACCACTTCGCCCTCGACCTGGGCGTGGACCGCGACGACGTGGTCGGAGCTCTCGACGCGCTCGTCGACGGCGGCGAGCGCGTGGTCGACCTGGCCGAGGTCAACGGCCGGGTGTTCGTGAACAACGCGTCGCTGGGCGTCTACGCCGAGGCGGTGCAGCGCGACAGCTACCGCGGCGCCAAGACCTCGACGTTGCTGAACACCGTGCCCGACGCCTTCGGCAAGGACGGACCCGATCACCC
>WBZM01001246.1_pt2 | contig 15068 bp, 11 predicted proteins | sample 5204271 | NCBI WGS metagenome assembly WBZM01 (sample SAMN12344346, study PRJNA552823) | activated sludge metagenome | biome: Activated sludge suspended growth; feature: Nitrification reactor; material: Wastewater; isolation source: activated sludge from nitrification reactor of wastewater...
CCTGCCCTAGCCATCGCCGGAACACTTTCTGCAACGCCGGTCGAGCCGCATCGACAGCAGTCTCGAATCGGTCGGGCAGGCCAAGATAGAAATGTCGCGCCACCGCTGCCGGCCCCTGCTCGTCGCCTGGCAAGGCTATTGAGATGTCCGTGCCCGTCGAAGGGAATTTCCATTCTCCTTCCCAATAGGATTTCTCCGGAGCATTGGCGATGTACATGAACAGCAAGCTGCCGAAAGCGGGATCCTCGATCCGGGGAGGAGAAATCCGAAGCTTCAGGTCGTGGAGGAATCCCATGGTCATGACACCTGACGTGGAGCTAACCGGGCCGCGGAGGCGTGGCGCCCTGGCCAAGAAGTTCGAGGGTTCGTTGGTCCCACTTGCCCGCGAAGTGCTGCTGCAAGGCTCGGGCGTAGATCGATTCGCTGCCCGCTATCGACGCGAACAGCGTGAGGCAAGACCTGTACTTGATCGCGTCGAGGCTGCCCAGGATATTCGCCGCTTGCAGGTCCGCATGGGAAGAGATGGCCTCAACGCATTCAACGAGACGTCTTCCAAGGACAGGATGAAGCAGGTAGGCGCGCGCCTCATCCGGCCCGGTGATTCCGAAATAGTCTGACATCTCGCTCGATCCGAGCCCCTTCATCTGTGGAAGGACGTACCAGATCCAATGCGTCCTTTTTCGACCCGCGCGAATCTCGCTCAACGCTTGAGCGTAGTGGCGCTCTTGTTCTCTGACGAAGCGCCAGAGATTGAACGGATCTGACGAAGAGTTGGGCATGACCGCTGATGTTGGCACTGGACCGCCTAGCGTTTGAGCTCAGCGGCGCGCACGCCGGCTCCTGAGCGTGGCTCTTCATCTTTCACGCATCCGCTCCAGCGATGCGCTAAGTGTCCCCAGGTTCGCTGCCGTAAATGTCCAGGACAAGCTCAATTCCCCGACTTCCAAGAGATGCCAATGACGAGGCTGACACCGAGATGCCTTCGATTGGCCCGTCCATGAACAGCCCACAGAACAGGTCGACGCGGAATCGATCCGCAATATCCTTCCAAACGCCCAGGTCTTGAGACACTTTCGAGAGTAGCTCGTCTATTTGCGCGTCCAGGTTACCCGGCACCCGTTTGACTGCGCTGAGGCGCCACGAACCGGTCGTCGCGACGCGCACGTTGCCTGTGAACCCACCAATTGTTCTCTGGCCCCTGCGCTCCCACGCGCTGGGCTCGCAGCCAAGGAGACGAGATACTTCTTCGGGCTCCAGGTCGTCCCCGAAGACCCGGAGTGAGGCGGCCGTGCGATAGAGCGCTGCCATTTCGCAACACCTAACGGTTGAGTTGAGCGGCGCGCACGCCGGCGTATGAACTTGGAACTTTGTCTTTCACGCGTCCGCTCCAACGATTTGTTAGGTTTCACCTGCGATGCTCACGACGCTGGCTGTTGCCACCAAGTTCGGCCCCTCCTGCACACGCCAAGATCGGCCTGGCACTAGTTGCTCCCTGAGGCCGGGGCCGTCAAAGAACCGAATCAGTACGTGGATGGTCTGCCCTGGCTCTATGGTGTCGACCGAATCGAACTCGACTTGGCCGATATAGAAGTCGCGGCCTTCCGCGGGACCGAAGTTGTGATTTGGGCGCCACCGAGCTTCCTGATTACTACGACGTGCGCTCAGCGTTTCAGGAAGCAACGTAAGTTTGGCGCGCACGTCCAGAGCCGGGCGCGTGTCGGTGTAGAAGAGGTCTCGGTAGGCGAAGGCGTTCAAGTGAAACCTAACTACCAATTAGGCCGACAGATTTTATGGGCGCAGGTTTTCGGCCGACAGCATTTGGCCGTATCGGCTAAACAGACCCACAAACGACGATGCTGCACCGCGGCCAGTGCGGGCGCCCGAATTGCCACGAGGCCTCGATCCCTGGGACCCATGGCGCGCACTAGAGCACCGCCCTTCCGGCGCGTCAAACACGGGAAGACGTTTCCGCGGAAACGTCGAAGCGCAGCAGTATCGGGGCACCGGGCCGCCAGCGGCCGGCGATGACGCTCAGGGCTTCTTGATCGAGGCGAGCAGCTGGGAGGGGTCGAGGCCGAGCTGTTCGATGCGCGTCACGACGCGCGGCCACTCGGTGGCGAGGAAGCGATCACGCTCGTCGAGCGCCAGCTTGGCGCGCGCCCCCGTCGTCACGAACATGCCCCGGCCGCGCTTCTTCTCGACGAGACCCTCGTCCACCAGCTGCTGGTAGCCCTTCAGCACCGTGAGGGGGTTCAGCGTGTGCTCAGCCGCGACCGATCGCACCGACGGCAGTGGGTCGCCGTCGGCCAGCGCGCCCTCGAGGATCATCGCCACGACGCGGTCACGCAGTTGACGGTAGATCGGCTGGTTGTCCTGCCAGTGTGATTCCATCGCGCCCGGGTTCTGGGGGGTGATGCGCTGCATTACTCTAGCAGAACACCATGTGGGGTCGGGTCTGGCGATTCGTATTCGCCGACGACAAAGTCGGTCGCATCGGGAACGGGCGGCTACGATGGCCTAGGGGACCGTCCGCCCCGATGCAACCGAGGGAGCAAGCATCAATGGTGTTATAGTTGACTACAACACTAACTCGATTGCAAGCCCGCTGGCCACCGTTCGACGTTCTTTACGCACGGTCGGTCTCCTTTGCAGCGCGGTAAAATGCCCGGCCCCTCCGCACAGACGCAGTCTGGGCCGGCGCGGGCCACAGACGCCTCACGGAGAAGATTCATGAAGACCCCTGTCAACGTCGCGATCACCGGCGCCGCCGGCCAGATCGGCTATGCCCTCGCCTTCCGCGTGGCCTCGGGCGCGATGCTCGGCCCCGACCAGCCGGTCAACCTGCACCTGCTCGAAATCACGCCGGCCCTCGGCGCGCTGCAGGGCGTGGTGATGGAGCTGAACGACTGCGCGTTCCCGACGCTGAACAGGATCGTCGCGACCGACGATGCGAAAGTCGCCTTCAAGGACTGCCACGCCGCGCTGCTGGTCGGCGCGCGCCCGCGCGGCCCGGGCATGGAGCGCAAGGACCTGCTGCTCGCCAACGCGCAGATCTTCTCGGCGCAGGGCAAGGCGCTCGACGCCGTCGCCGATCGCAACATCCGCGTGCTCGTGGTCGGCAACCCGGCCAACACCAACGCGCTGATCGCGATGAAGAACGCGCCGAGCCTCGACCCGAAGTGCTTCACCGCGATGGTGCGCCTCGATCACAACCGCGCGCTCTCGCAGCTCGCGGAGAAGACCGGCAAGCACGTCACGGACCTGAAAAAGGTCATCATCTGGGGCAACCACTCGGCCACGCAGTACCCCGACCTGCACCACGCGACGGTGGCCGGCAAGCCGGCGCTCTCGCTGGTGGACGACGCCTGGTACAAGGAGACGTTCATCCCGGTCGTGCAGCAGCGCGGCGCGGCGATCATCAAGGCGCGCGGCGCCTCCTCGGCCGCCTCGGCCGGTTCCTCGGCCATCGACCACATTCGCGACTGGGCGATGGGCACGCCGGCCGGCGACTGGGTGAGCATGGGCATCCCGTCGGACGGCAGCTACGGCATCCCGGAGGGCGTGATCTACGGCTTCCCGGTCACCTGCAAGGACGGCAAGTACGAGATCGTGCAGGGCCTCGCCGTCAACGAGTTCAGCCGCGCGCGCATGGAAGCGACGCACAAGGAGCTCCTCGAGGAGCGCGACGGCGTCAAGGACCTGCTGTAACCGCAGCCTGACCGGCGGCGGCGGGCGATCGGTCCGCCGCCGCACCTCCGCCAGTTCCACGCCATGACCGCGTCCGAAAAGCGTCGCTTCCGCGACGCATTGCTCGGCCCGCCGCGCGACCCGATGTCGCCGCAGACGCGCCAGCACATCGCGCTCGCGGCCTTCCTCGCGTGGATCGGCATCGGCGCCGACGGCCTCTCCTCGTCGGCCTACGGCCCGGCCGAGGCGTTCATCGCGCTCGGGCCGCACAGCCAGCTCGCGCTCTACCTCGCCTTCGCCACCGCCTTCACGGTGTTCGTGATCTCGCTCGCCTACAACCAGGTGATCGAGCTGTTCCCGAACGGCGGCGGCGGCTACAAGGTGGCCACGAAGCTGGTCGGCCCGTACGCGGGCCTCGTGGCGGGCGCGGCGCTGATCGTGGACTACGTGCTCACCATCGCGATCTCGGTGGCGAGCGGCGTCGACGCGGTGTTCAGCCTGTTCCACCCGACGCACCAGCTGGTGAAGCTCGAGGTCGAGGCGGCGGTCATCGTGCTCCTGATCTACCTCAACCTGCGCGGCATGCGCGAGTCCATCCGGGTGCTCGCGCCGATCTTCATCGGCTTCGTGATCACCCACCTCGCGCTGATCGCCTACGGCATCGTCAGCCACGGCGCCGGCCTGCACGCCGAGGTCGTGCAGACGCTCGACGAGACGCGCGACCTGAGCAGCCAGATGGGCGGGTTCTTCGTGCTCGCGCTGTTCCTGAAGGCGTATTCGCTCGGCGGCGGCACCTACACCGGCATCGAGGCGGTCTCGAACAACGTCAACATGCTGAAGGAGCCACGCGTCCGCACGGGCAAGTGGACGATGTTCCTCATGGCCCTGTCGCTGTCGATCACCGCGGGCGGCATCATCCTGCTGTATTTGCTGTGGGACGTCGCGCCGGTGCAGACCCACGAGACGCTCAACGCGCAGGTGTTCCGCAGCATCATCGACAGCCTCGGCCTGCCGGGCGGCCTGGATCGCGGTCTGCTCATGGTCGTGCTGCTGCTCGAGGGCGCGCTGCTGTTCGTCGCGGCGAACACCGGCTTCCTCGGCGGCCCCTCGGTGCTCGCCAACATGGCGGTCGATCGCTGGGTGCCCAACCAGTTCAGCGCCCTGTCCTCGCGGCTCGTCACCCGCAACGGCGTGCTGCTGATGGGCGTCGCCGCCCTGCTGGTGCTGCTGTGGACCCGCGGCGAGGTCGCGCTGCTCGTGGTGCTCTACACCGTCAACGTGTTCATCACCTTCACGCTCTCGCTGCTCGGCCTGACCATCTACTGGTGGAAGCAGCGGCGCGACGACGATTTCGCCCGCCGCCGGCTGGCGCTGTCGGGCTTCGCACTGCTCATCACGCTGGCGATCCTGGTCGTGATCGTGATCGAGCGCTTCCTGCAGGGCGGCATCGTCACGCTCGGCATCACCTCGCTGGTGGTCGGCGTGGGGCTGCTGATCCGGCGCCATTACGGATGGGTGAGGCGCCTGACGCGGCACTTCGAGCGCGACCACCGCTGGCGCCTGCAGGACCTCGACGCGCCGCCGCCCGCGACCGACCCGGCGCAGCCGACGGCGGTGTTCCTGGTGAGCGCCAACCGCGGCGTCGGCCTGCACACGGTCGACCGCGTCGAGAAGCTGTTCCCGGGCCACTTCCGCAATTTCGTGTTCGTCAGCGTCGGCGTCGTGGACAGCGAGTCGTACGGCAGCGAGCAGGCGCTGACGACGCTTCAATACGAGACGCGCGCCACCCTCGACGCGCTGGTGAACTACGCCCACGTGCAGGGCCGCGCCTCATCCTGGCACGACGCCTACGGCAGCGACCGGCTGCTGGAACTCGAGCGCCTCTCGCTGGAAGTGCGGCGCCAGTTCCCGAACAGCGTGTTCTTCGCCAGCCGGCTCGTGTTCGAGACCGAGCACTGGTGGAACCGCTGGCTGCACAGCCAGACCCCGCTGGCGATCCAGCGGGTGCTGAACGAGCACGGCATCGAGGTGGTGATCCTGCCGGTGATGCTGCGCGCAGAGTCGACGCCCCGGGATCCGACCCCGCTGCCGGCCTGAGTCGCGGCCGGCGCACTCCCCCAAGGCTGCGTTGACAACAGTAGAATGATCGTTCATTCTTCGCTTCACGCTGCACCCCGCGCGCGTTCCCGTGCGCGATCCACCCAGGTCACTCCCATGCCCATGTCCGCTGGCCCCCGGGCCCGTCCGCTGTTTTCCGTCGTTGCCCTGGCCGCCCTGGCGGGCTGCGGCGGCGCGACGGCCCCGCCGCAGGGAACCGGCGCCGTGCCGGTCACCGTCGTCACGCTGGCCACCCGCACCGTCACGCTGACCCGCGAGCTGCCGGGGAGGACCTCGCCGTACCTCGTCGCCGAGGTGAGGCCGCAGGTCGACGGCATCGTCGCGAAGCGGCTGTTCACCGAGGGGTCCCTGGTCAGGGCGGGCCAGCCGCTGTACCAGATCGAGGACGCGACCTATCGCGCGGACGCCGAGAGTGCCCGCGCGGCGCTGGCCCGGGCGCAGGCCACGCTGGTCACCGCGCAGCTCAACGCGAAGCGCAGCGCCGAGCTGGTGAAGATCGACGCCGTCAGTCGCCAGGACGACGAGAACGCGGCCGCCGCGCTGCGCCAGGCGGAAGCCGACGTGAAGGCCGCGCAGGCCGCCGCCGACCGCGCGGAGGTGGTGCTCGGCTATGCGCGCATCACCTCGCCGATCGACGGGCGCATCGGCAAGTCGTCGGTCACGCAGGGCGCGCTGGTGACTGCGAAGCAGGCCGACCCGCTCGCCACCGTGCAGCGACTCGACCCGATCTACGTCGACGTCAGCCAGTCGAGCGCCGAACTGCTCGCGCTGCGCCGCGCGCTGGCGGACGGCAAACTGCAGGGCACGCGCGACCTGCCGGTCACGATCCTGCTCGAGGACGGCACGCGCTACGCCCACGACGGCAAGCTGGCGTTCTCGGACGTGACGGTCGACCCGGGCACCGGCAGCTTCCTGCTGCGCGTGGTGGTGCCCAACCCCGAGAACGTCCTGCTGCCCGGCATGTACGTGCGCGCCGTGGTCGGCGACGGCGAGCGCCGGGATGCGCTGCTCGTGCCGCAGCCGGGCGTGGCGCGCGACATGAAGGGCCAGACGACCGCGATGGTCGTCGGCGCCGGCAACAAGGTCGAGGTGCGCCCGGTCCACGTGAGCCGCAGCGTCGGCGACCAGTGGCTGGTCGAGGACGGGCTCGCGGCCGGCGACCGCGTCATCGTCGAGGGACTGCAGAAGGTCCGCCCGGGCGCTCCGGTGCAGCCCACGGAGGCTGGCAGCGCCGCGCCCGCACCCGCGCCGTCCGCCGCGCCGGCGAAGTAGCCCGCCATGGCACGCTACTTCATCGACCGGCCCATCTTCGCCTGGGTCATCGCGATCGTGATCATGCTGTTCGGCGCGGTTGCGATCACCCGCCTGCCGGTGTCCATGTACCCGAGCATCGCGCCGCCCTCGGTCAACATCCAGGCGAGCTATCCGGGCGCGTCGGCCAGGGTGATCGAGGACTCGGTGACCCAGATCATCGAGCAGAAGATGAAGGGCCTCGACGGCCTCATCTACATGTCGGCCGCCAGCGAGGCGAGCGGTCGCGCATCCATCTCGCTGACCTTCGACAACGGGACCGACCCGGACATCGCGCAGGTGCAGGTGCAGAACAAGCTGCAGCTCGCCATGCCGCTGCTGCCGCAGGAGGTGCAGCGCCAGGGCGTCAACGTCAGCAAGTCGCGCACGGGGTTCCTGCAGATCGTCGGGTTCATCTCGCACGACGAGCACATGAACCGCGCCGACATCTCCGACTGGATCATCGCCAACGTGGTCGACCCGCTGTCGCGCGTGCCGGGCGTGGGCAACGTGCAGGTGTTCGGCTCGCAGTACGCGATGCGCATCTGGCTCGACCCGGGCAAGCTGCAGGCGTACGGCCTGGCCACTCCGGACATCGTGTCGGCCGTGCAGGCGCAGAACGCGCAGGTGACGGTCGGCCAGCTCGGCGGCACGCCCGCGGTGCCGGGCCAGCAGCTGAACGCGACCGTGAGCGCCCAGGAGCGACTGCAGACGCCCGAGCAGTTCCGCGCCATCGTCGTGCGCAGCAATGCCGACGGCTCGGTGCTGCGGCTCGGCGACGTCGCGCGCGTCGAGCTCGGCGCCGAGAGCTACGACTTCATCAGCCGCTACAACGGCAAGTACCCCGCCGCGGGCGTGGCCATCTCGCTCGCCACGGGCGCCAACGCCCTCGAGACGGCCCGGGCGGTCGAGGCCCAGCTCGAGCGCATGAAGCCGTTCTTCCCCGCGGGCATGGAGGCGGTGGTGCCCTTCGACACCACGCCGTTCGTGCGCAAGTCGATCATCGAGGTGCTGAAGACCCTGACCGAGGCCGTCGTGCTCGTGTTCCTGGTCATGTACCTGTTCCTGCAGAACCTGCGCGCCACGCTGATCCCGACCATCGCCGTGCCGGTGGTGCTGCTCGGCACGTTCGGGGTGCTGGCGGTGCTCGGCTACTCGATCAACATGCTGACCATGTTCGCGATGGTGCTGGCCATCGGCCTGCTGGTGGACGACGCGATCGTGGTGGTGGAGAACGTCGAGCGCCTGATGAGCGAGGAAGGGCTCTCGCCCCTCGAGGCCACCCGCAAGTCCATGGACCAGATCACCTTCGCGCTGGTGGGCATCGGCCTGGTGCTCGCCTCGGTGTTCGTGCCGATGGCCTTCCTCGGCGGCTCGACGGGCATCATCTACCGGCAGTTCTCCGCCACCATCGTCTCGGCGATGGCGCTGTCGGTGCTGGTGGCGATCGTGCTGACGCCGGCGCTGTGCGCGACGTTGCTCAAGCCGCTCGAGCAGGGCCACCATCACGGCGAGTCCGGATTCTTCCGCCGGTTCAACCTGTGGTTCGACACGAGCAGCGCGCGTTACCGCCGCGGCGTGACCGGCGTGCTCCAGCGCAGCGGCCGGTACCTGGCGGTGTTTGCCGTGCTGCTGGTGCTGCTCGGCGTGCTGTTCGTGCGCCTGCCGAGCGCGTTCCTGCCCGCGGAGGACCAGGGCTCGCTGGTCGCGCAGGTGATCGCGCCCGTCGGGGCGACGCAGGAGCGCACCATGCACTCCATCACCCAGCTCGAGCAGTACTTCCTCGGGCACGAGCAGGCGGCCGTGAAGTCCGTGTTCGCCGTGCAGGGCTTCAGCTTCGGCGGCACCGGCCAGAACAACGGCATCGCGTTCATCAACCTCAAGGACTGGGACGAGCGCAAGGACCCGGCCCAGCACGTCACCGCCGTGGCCGGCCGCGCCATGGGTGCGCTGATGCAGATCAAGGACGCGATGGCCTTCGCGTTCGCGCCCCCGCCGATCCCGGAGCTGGGCACGGCGACCGGCTTCGACTTCTTCCTGGCCGACAACGCAGGGCTCGGGCACGCCGGGCTGGTGGCGGCACGCAACCAGTTGCTCGGCCTGGCCAGCCAGAGTCCGAAGCTCGCGAACGTGCGGCCGAACGGCCAGGAGGACCAGCCGCAGTTCCACGTCGACGTCGACGTGCAGCGCGCGACGGCCGCCGGCGTCTCGATCGCGGACGTGAACAGCACGCTGTCGGCGGCCTGGGGCGGCCAGTACATCGACGATTTCATCGACCGGGGCCGCGTGAAGCGCGTCTACCTGCAGGCCGACGCTCCCTACCGCATGTCGCCGGAGGACTTCCGGCGCTGGTACGTGCGCAACTCGAAGGGCGAGATGGTGCCGTTCAGCTCGTTCGCGACCACGCGCTGGGACTACGGCTCGCCGCGCCTCGAGCGCTACAACGGCGTACCGGCGCTCGAGATCCAGGGCGAGGCGGCGCGCGGCGTGAGCAGCGGCGAGGCAATGGCGGAGGTCGAGCGCCTCGTCGCGCAACTGCCGAAGGGCCTCAGCGTCGAGTGGACCGCGCTCTCCTACCAGGAGCGCCGGGCCGGCGCGCAGACGCCGCTGCTCTATACGCTCTCGCTGCTCATGGTCTTCCTGTGCCTCGCGGCGCTGTACGAGAGCTGGAGCATCCCAACCGCGGTGCTGATGGTGGCGCCGCTCGGCATCCTCGGCGCGACCCTCGCCAACACGCTGCGCGGCATGGAGCGCGACGTGTACTTCCAGGTCGCGATGCTCACGGCCGTCGGCCTCTCGAGCAAGAACGCGATCCTGATCATCTCGTTCGCCACCGAGAACCTGCGCTCCGGGATGGACCTCGTCGCCGCCACGGTGCAGGCCCTGCGCGACCGGCTGCGCCCGATCCTGATGACCTCGCTCGCGTTCGGTCTCGGCGTGCTGCCGCTCGCGATCGCCACCGGACCGGGCTCCGGCGCGCAGCGGGCCATCGGCACCGGCGTGCTCGGCGGCATGCTCGCGGGTACCGCGCTCGGCCTGTTCTTCATTCCGCTGTTCTTCGTGGTGGTCGAGCGCCTGCTCGTGCGGCACGGCCGCGGCGACCCCGCGCCCGCCGCGGCCGCGACCGCGACCGCAGGAGGCGACGATGAGTAGGCGCAGCCCGCTCGCACTCGCGCTGGCCGTGGCGCTCTCCGTATCCGGCTGCGCCATGCTGGAGCCGAAGCTTCCGCAGGCGGAGGCCGGCGTGCCGCAGGCGTGGCCGGTGCCCGCCAGCACGCCGCCCGGCGCCGACCCGGCCGCCGCCACCGGCGACATCGGCTGGCGCGACTTCTTCACCGACCCGCGGCTCGAGGAGCTCGTCGCGCGCGCTCTCGCCGGCAACCGTGACCTGCGCATCGCCGTGCTGAACGTGGAGCGGGCGCGCCAGCTGTACCGCGTGCAGCGGACGGATCGCGTGCCGTCGGTCGACGCCGTCGGGACGATGACCCGGCGCGGCGGCGATGCCGGCACGACGGCGAGCTTCACGGCGGACGCCGGCGTGACCGGCTTCGAGCTCGACCTGTTCGGGCGCGTGCGCAACCTGAGCGAGGCCGCGCTGCAGCGCTACTTCGAGCAGGAGGAGGCCCGCCGCAGCGCGCAGCTCGCGCTCGTCGCCGAGGTGGCGAACGCGTACCTGACGCTGGCGGCGGACCAGGACCAGTTGAGCGTCGCGCAGGAGACGCTGCGCACGCGCGAGGAGTCGCACGCGCTCACCGAGAAGCGCCACGAGCTCGGCGCGGTGTCGGCGCTCGAGGTGAACCAGTCGCGCACGCTGGTGGAGTCGGCCCGGGCCGACGCGGCGCGCTACGCCGGCCAGGTCGCCCAGGACACCCATGCCCTCACGGTGCTGGTCGGCGCACCGATCGAGGCGGCGCTGCTGCCCACGGGTTCCGGCGAGTCCGTCAGCGGGCTCGGCGCGCTGCCGGCCGGCCTGCCCTCCGAGGTCCTGCTGCGCCGGCCCGACGTGCTGCAGGCCGAGCACGCCCTGCACGCGGCCAATGCCAACATCGGCGCCGCGCGCGCGGCATTCTTCCCCTCCATCACGCTCACCGGCGCCGTCGGCACCGCGAGCGACGACCTTTCCAGCCTGTTCGGCGGCGGCACGCAGACCTGGAGCTTCGTGCCGGTCGTGCGCGTGCCGATCTTCGAGGGCGGCCGGCTGCGCGCCAACCTGCGCGTCGCCAGGGTGGACCGCGACATCGCGCTGGCCGGCTACGAGAAGTCCATCCAGCAGGCCTTCCGCGAGGTGGCGGACGCGCTGTCGCTGTCCGCGACGCTCGCCGAGCAGCGCTCCGCGCTCGAGGCCGTGGTCGATGCCGCGACGCGCGCCGAAGCCTTGTCGGCCGCGCGCTACGCGGCGGGTCGCGACAGCTACCTCACGCGCCTCGAGGCGCAGCGGACCCTGTACGTCGCGCAGCAGGCGCTCATCGCGACGCGGCTGGCCGAGCAATCGAACCGCGTCACGCTCTACAAGGTGCTCGGCGGAGGCTGGAGGGAGCACACGCCATGAATTGCGCAACCGTCACCCACCGGCCGTCCCGGCGCGCGGACGAGCAGCGCGACCGCATCCTGAGCGCGGCCCTGCAGTGCTTCATCGAGCACGGGTTCCACGCCGCCAGCATGGCGAACATCGCCGAGACCGCCGGGATGAGCGCCGGGCTGATGTACCGCTACTTCGAGAACAAGAATGCGATCGTGCTGGCGATCATCGAGCGCCAGCTCGAGGAGAAGCGCTGCCGCGTGCGGACGCTGCAGTCGTCGGCGGATTTCCGGGCCAGCCTGCTCGAGGCGTTCGAACACTGGTGCACCGGCGAGCGCAGCGGCATGAATCCCGCGCTGTTCCTCGAGATGAGCGCCGAGGCGACCCGGGACCCGCAGATCGCGCAGGCGCTGCGCGAGTCCGACGCGATCATGCGCGGCGAGTTCCAGGCCTGGTTCGGCCGCAGCGTCGCCGAGGGCGGCCTCGGCTTCGCGCCCGAGGTCGCGGCGAGGCGCGCCCTGCAGCTGCAGTGCATGATCGAAGGGCTGGTCCTGCGCGCCGTGCGCGAGCCGGACGTCGATCGCGGCAGCCTGGCCGCGTCGGTCAGCGACGCCGTCGCCGCCATCTTCGCGCCCTGAGCCGGCCTGAGCCGGGCGCACGGCCCGGGCCGCTCACCCGGGCGCGTCAGGCCAGGAAGCCGAGCACCGTGGCGTTGAAGGCGGCCGCGGCGCCCAGGCCGGACAGGTGTGCGGCGGGCAGTTCGACGCAGCGGGCCCCGGGAATGGCCGCCGCCATGGCCAGCGCGGCCGGCGGTGGCGCGGTGGGATCGTCGGTGCCCGCGATCACCAGCGTGCGCGAGCGGATCGACGGCAGGCCCTCCCGCAGGTCCAGGTCGCGGATGGCGGCGCAGCAGGCGGCGTAGCCCTCGGGCGAGGTGGCCCGCAGCTGTTCGCGCGTGCGCTGCACCGTGGTCGGGTCCGCGGCACGAAACGCCGCGTTGAACCAGCGCTCCATCGTCGGCTCGACGAGCGGCGCGACGCCCTGCGTGCGCACCGTCTCGATCCGGGCATTCATCGCGTCGGGCGGCCCGAACCACGCCGCCGTGTTGCACAGCACGAGCCGGTCGATGCGATCCGGCGCATGGATGCCGAGCCACAGGCCGGTCGCGCCGCCCATCGACAGGCCGCAGAAATGGGCGCGCTCGATGCCGTGGGCATCGAGCAGTCGCAGCACGTCGGTGCCGAGCTGGGCGATCGAGTACGGACCCGGCGGCACCGACGACTGGCCGTGGCCGCGGGCGTCGTAGCGCAGCACCCGGAACGTCGCGCACAGCGGCTCGACCTGCGGCCGCCACATATCGAGGGTGGTGCCGAGGGCATGCGCGAGCACCACCACCGGACCTTCGTGCAACTCGTCCCAGCGGCAGTGCAGCCGCGCCTCGCCGGTGTCGATCATCGTCATGCGGGGAGCTTACCCGCTTTTGCGCTACTCTTGCCGGCGTGACTCCCGGCGACGACAACCAGACCGTCCTGTACGAAGTGAACCTCGAGGCCGACGCGGCCATCGCGGGCCCGTTCGACACCTGGCTGCGCGACCACATCGCCGACCTGCTGCAGATCGACGGCTTCCGTTCCGCGGAGATCCTCGAAGACGCCTCGGCGCCGCCCGGTCGCGTGCGTCGCATCGTGCAGTATCGCCTGCGCGACCAGGCGGCGCTCGACGCCTACCTGCGCGAGCACGCCCCGCGCATGCGCGCGCAGGGCGTGGCGAAGTTCGGCGAGCGCTACGGCGCGGAGCGGCGCGTGCTGGCCCACCGCGAGGAGTTCGTGCGCGGCCGGGTCTCGACCGAGAACTGCCTCAACTGCGGCGAGGTGCTCACGGGCCAGCACTGCTCGCACTGCGGGCAGCGCGCGCGGGTGCGGGTGCTGTCGCTGTGGGGCCTGCTGAAGGACGTGGTCGGCGACGTGCTCGACTGGGACTCGCGCGTGTGGCGCACGCTGCGCCCGCTCGCCTTCTCGCCCGGCCTGCTGACGCAGGAGTTCCTGCGCGGCCGCCGCGCGCACTACACGCCGCCGTTCCGGATGTACCTGATCCTGAGCGTGGCGTTCTTCCTGAGCACCACGATCGGCGCCGACCCGGGCGCGGACATCCACCTGAACGTGGACGACGACGGCGCGAACCTCCAGTACAAGGTGGACGAAGCCCCGGCGAATCCCTCCGCGACGGGCACGCAGCCGCCGGCAGCACCCGCCGCGCCGTCCGCGGCCGGGAAATCGCCTGCTGGGAAGTCACCTGCGGCGAAGTCGCCCGCCACCACGCCGCCGCCCGACGCGGCACCGAAGCTCGACCCCAGCCGGCAGCGCATGGTCGATGCGATCGTGAATCGGATCCCGGAACCGGACCGCGCGCGCGCCCGCGCCGAAATGGAGCGCGAGTTCGCGGACATGACGCCCGAGCAGGCGGCGGTCGTCGATCGCGTGGTGGCGAACCCGTGTTCGCCCGAGAACTTCAAGGTCAACCTCGGCCCGCTCACCAGCCAGTACGAACCGCGGCTGCGCCAGGCCTGCAGCAAGATCGTGACGGACTCCAAGGGCTTCGGCCGCGCACTGTACGACAACATCCCGAAGATGATGTTCATCTTCCTGCCGCTCATCGCCGGCCTGATGTACGTGCTGTACCTCGGCTCGGGGCGCTACTACGTCGAGCACCTGCTGTTCTTCGTGCACTACCACGCGTTCTTCTTCCTCGGCGGCATGGCGGTCGTGCTGCTCGAGCGCGTCGGGGCCCGGCTCGGCGACGGAGGCGTCGGCGGCGTGCTCGACAGCGCGGGCAAGTTCCTGGCGTTCGTCCTGCTCTTCTACGTGCCGTTCTACCTGTACCGGGCGATGCGCCGGGTCTACGGCCAGGGCCGCATCGTCACGCTCCTCAAGTACGCGGTGCTGGGCATCGGCTACCTGTTCTTCCTCACGCTCACCGGCGTCGGCCTGCTGGCCTACACGGCGCTCACCCTCTGAGACCCCAGCCGCCGGCACCCGCCGTGAGCCCCGAGCGCGTCATCCTCCACGTCGACATGGACGCGTTCTACGCGTCGGTCGAGCAGCGCGACCGGCCGGAGCTGCGCGGCAGGCCGGTCATCGTGGGCGGCGCCGGCGGGCGCGGGGTGGTGGCCGCCGCGAGCTACGAGGTGCGCCGGTTCGGCGTGCATTCGGCGATGCCGACGCGCGAGGCGCTGCGCCGCTGCCCGGAGGCGATCTGCGTCGCGCCGCGCATGGCTCACTACTCCGCCGTGTCGCGCGAGATCTTCGCGGTGTTCCACGAGTTCACGCCGCTTGTACAGGGCCTGTCGCTGGACGAGGCGTTCCTCGACGTCACCGGCAGCCTCGCCGTGCTTGGCGAGCCCGCGCACATCGCCCGCGAGATCAAGCGCCGCATCCGCGAGCGCACGGAGCTCACG
>WBZM01002616.1_pt1 | contig 15024 bp, 16 predicted proteins | sample 5204271 | NCBI WGS metagenome assembly WBZM01 (sample SAMN12344346, study PRJNA552823) | activated sludge metagenome | biome: Activated sludge suspended growth; feature: Nitrification reactor; material: Wastewater; isolation source: activated sludge from nitrification reactor of wastewater...
TTCTGGAGAGAACTCCGTTCTCCAGGGAGGAATACGGGAACTCGTTCGACCCGGCCGGGGATGACCTGGAGACGGCTCGCCGAACCTTTGTCGCCCTTTGGCAATCCATCGGGGGAACGAGCGGCCGAAAATGCGGGTGGCGATTCCAGAGAACCATAGATAGCCGATATACGACATCCCCCAATGAGTGGTCGAACGCGATTCACAATTTGAACCTGGTTTCCGCTCGATTCCGGGGGGTTCAAATCGAGCACTCTCCCGCACTCGAGCTCATTCGGAGAACGGATTCGCCGGAAACCCTGTTCTACGTCGATCCTCCTTACCCGAACGAGACGCGGGGTTCCCGTGGGAAGTCCTACGCCCATGAGATGGGTTCGGCCGATCATCGGCAATTGGGAGAGACGCTCGCCGGGGTGCGGGGGTTCGTAATCCTGAGTTCCTACCGAACCCCTCTCTATGATGAGCTCTTTCCGAACTGGGTTCGCGTCGACCGTGAAAGCCGAACGAACTCCGGGGGTTCGGCCGTGGAGAGTCTTTATCTCTCCCCCCGCTTAGGAGTCGAAACGGAGTAGAATAGAACAAGATTTCTGAAAAGTTCACTATTTGGGGATTTTGAGAGGATGACCACACTCAAACCAAAACAGATTAGGGCTATCGAGTCTCTCGCCCGTGGGGATTCCCAGGCGAGAGCGGCCGAATTCGCCGGGGTTACATCTCGAACCATCCTCAATTGGCTCCAGAGAGACCGGGGGTTCCAGGTCGAACTAAGCCGACAGAGAGAGGGATACTTACGGGCGGGGGTGACTCGCCTAACGGGTTCTATTGAGCTCGCCATTGATACCCTACGGGCCGCGGCCGAATCGCGGGAACCCGTCTCGCCGGAATCCGTTCGAGCGGCGAACCACTTACTAACCCATGCTAAGGCGTTCGGGGAACTGGGGGCATTGTCTGAAAAACTGGAGACGGTTCTCCAGGAGATGCGAGAACTCCGGGAATCCAAACGGGAGGGTGAACAGTGGGCCGAATGACTCTCCGGGAGGTCGAACGGGTTCTCGTTCGGGAACGCGATCTAACTCTCCGAACCCTGGGGAACTACTCGAAACCCGTTGTAACCATCGTTCCCCATGATGCACAAGGGGAGATACTGGAGAGCGCCAAACGATGGAACGTTCTCGCCCTGGGGAGACGTGCAGGAAAAACGACGATGGGGGTTTACCTGCTCATGGAGACCGCTCTCCGGGGGGAACCCGCGGCCTGGTTCGCCCCCACTTATAAGAACCTTTCGGAAACCTGGAGAGCGTTCTCCTATCGTCTCAAACCGGCGATTCGGGTTCGCAGTACCCAGGAGAAACGACTCGAATTGTTCTCTGGGGGAACAATTGATTTCTGGAGTTTGGACCGGAACCCCGATCTCGTTCGGGGTCGAGCTTATGCGCGAATCATCATAGATGAGGCCGCGATTATCCGGGGTCTCAAACCCACGTTCTACATGGTTCTCCGGCCCACGCTAACGGATTTCGCCGGAGACGCTTGGTTCCTCAGTACCCCCAGGGGATACGGGGACTTTCACGATCTGTTTCTCCAGGGGCAGAGCTCAGAGTTCCCCGAATGGCAATCTTGGCAAATGCCCAGTTACGCGAATCCCCATATCCCGGCGAGCGAGATCGACGCGGCCCGTTCGGAAATGCCCTCCCTCATGTTTCGCCAAGAGTACCTAGCCGAATTCCTCCCGACTCTCGCCGGGGGAATGTTTCGCCGGGAGTGGTTCGAGACTATCGAGAGGCTCCCGAAAGAAGTTGGACTCCGGGTTCGGGCCTGGGATTTGGCGGCGACGACCGGCGAGAACTCCGATTTCACCGTGGGGGTTCTCATGGCAAAAGGTGCAGGGAACGACGGGGGGTTCTATATCCTGGACATCGTTCGGGGGAGATGGTCTCCGGCGAATCGAGATCGGGTGATTCGAGAGACGGCCGAACGAGACGGGAACGAGACGCTCATCTTGTTTGAGGAGGAGGGTGGGAGTTCGGGCAAAGCACAGTCTCTCGCCCTTACCCGGTTACTCGCCGGGTTCCGGGTTCGGCCGGTTCGACCCACGGGGGACAAGGCTACTAGAGCGGCTCCCCTTGCGAGTCAAGTAGAAAACGGGAATGTTTCCATTCTCCGGGCTCCCTGGAATTCGGAGTTCTTCTCCGAACTGGAGGGGTTTCCCGATCCGCTCGCCCTGCACGACGACCAGGTCGACGCAGCGAGCTATGCGTTCGCCGGGATTCTGGAGGGGGATCGGGGTGAACCTAGAGCATACTGGGCAGTGATCAAATAGCGGCCGAATTCGGCCGAACCGGGGGTTCAAGATGCAATTTCGAGTTTGTGAGATTAAGCGGTCTCATGGGTACACCTTTATATTCGGTTCGGAATCCCCTCCTACTAGCCGACTCCGGGAGCAAATCGGGGGTGCTCTCGCCGGGGTTTGGGGCAACCTATTTGAGGGTGAAAAGAAAGTTATATCCGAATACGGGTTTGAACTGGTTCCCGATAAGGCAACCCCCACGGGAGAGAACGAGCTCCCGACAATGGCCCCGGGTGATACCTATCTCGTTTTCGTTCTACTCGAATCGGATTCGGGCTCGGCCGTGGGGGGAGAGGAGATAACTAACGGAATCCGTCGGGCGATTGAAACATCGGTTTCAAGCTCGAAAGTGAAACCGCGAATCGGGGTGATCGTCCTTTACAACTGTTCGATCCAGGTAATCGAATCCAAACACCATACCACCGCCTCAATAGCATCTTACACGCAACCTATGCGACGCTCCTGATGGGGAGCTAGGGAGTAGTACAGTGTTACTAAGAGTTTTCGAGCTAAGGCCAAGAATGGGAATTGTGGACGGGATTATAGGCGGGGGTTCTGTTGGAGGGAACTATACATTCCTTGTGGGAATCCGCTCTAAACCCACGAATCGAGACCGGGAGAGAATCGAGAGGGCTATCGCGGGGGCCTGGGCGGGGATATTCGACCCCCAGGGACTAAAAGAGACGTGGGGGAGAACAATCTCCCCTCCCCCCTACGGAGTGACCATCGTTCCCGATTCCTCTCTCGCCACGGGCGAGACGGTTTTACCCCCTCTTGTTTATAACGGATTCTTTATTATCTTCGCTCTACTGGAATCGGAGACGGCCGTCTCAGAAGATGAGGAGAGAGAAATTTCCGAAAGTATAGCAAGAGCTATCGAGAGCCAAGTTCGGAATATGAAAATCAAACCCCGGATCGGAGTTGTGACCCTCTACAATTGTTCTGTGCAACTTCTGGAGGGCCAGGGGTACGAATGAGAAACCGGGTTTTCGAGCTCAAACGAGACGCAGGTTATACGTTCCTAATCGGAACCAGGGAGGAGAACCCCACGAACCGAACTAGGGAGCGGCTCGCCCGGGCTCTCGCCGGGGTTTGGGATGACCTGTTCGGGGGAGAGGAATGGGTTCCTCCCTATGGGTTTGAACTGGTTCCTGATTACGCCCCCACTGAGGGAGAGAACGAGCTCCCCACATTTGAACCGGGAAAAACCTACATCGTTTTCGTTCTTCTGGAATCGGCAAATTCGGCCGTTTCTGAGGAGCGAGAACGAGAGATCGCCAATGGGATACTGGTGGCGATTCGAGCGGGTGCAGGGAACAGGAGACGGCAACCCCGGATCGGGATTGTCACCCTCTGGAATAGCTCCGTTTCAGTTCTGGAGAACCCAGGGGTTCGAGATCGTCCATCGGCTCACAAAACCCCGGAGGAGTGGGTTCACTCCAACACAGGGTCAATCAAACTGAGGAGAGGGTTCTAATGCTCTTTCGAGTCTTTGAATTGCGGCCGGAACTGCCAGCACAAACGGAACTAGTTCGCATCCCAAACGGGGTATCAAACCGGGTCATTGAGGGATATGAGGGGAAAAGTTACTCTGTGATTATCGGGACTAAAGACCGAAACCCTACCTCTCGAACGAAAGAGAGAATCAGACAGATGATTAGAGAGGCATGGGGGGGATTGTTCGACTCAGAGGGGGTGAGGGAGAAATACGGGAAATGGGAGATTAACCCTCCCCCTTATGGTCTCGCCATTGTACATGATTCTGGTTCCCCAAACGGGGACATACAACTCTCGCCAATAAGAGATAGCGGATTCTATATTATCTTTGCCCTGCTTGACTCAGAATCAAACCCCTCTGAGGAGGAGGAGAGAGCAACTCATGCCGAACTCCTCCAGATGATAACGAACCAGTATTCTGAGGTGAAACAACGACCCAGGATCGCTTTAGTAACCCTCTACAATTGTTCTGTGCAGGTTCTAGAGGGGCCGGGACGTAAGGAGGGCGATTCTCGAAATTCCTGGGCGCGGGGTTATTAGTCCCCGAACAATCGCTTATACCAGGGTTTCGAGCGTTCCTCTAGTTTCGCGGCGAGTCGGGCGAGTTCCTTTTCGGCCGTGATTCGGGATTCCCGTTCCCGTTCGAGCTCCCCCCGCTCTCTCTCCAGTTCGGCCGAAAGTCGGGAGATTTGGCTTTCAAAGGGTCTCAAAAACAGTTCCATTTGTTGCATAAGAGAGGGGGGAACCAGTTCTCGCCCTGGGGATTCGCGTTCCTTTTCGATGGGTTTGAACGGTTCCTCCCCAGGGAGTTCCTCCAGGAGTTCCCCCCCGGCGATCCGGGGGATAATGTCGGCAATCTGTAACCCGCGTTTCTGGAGAATGACGGCCGTTCGGAGAAGTCGAACGTCATCCTCAGTATAGCGCCTCTCCCCTCCCGGTTCGGGATTCGCGTAAGATGAGAGATAGGGGCCGAAATAGTCCACCTTGCTCCAGGTTCGGAGGGTGTTCGGAGCCTTACCCAGTAGTTTAGCGGCCTGAGTGACGGAGAATGTTTCAAGCGGTTCCATACCCCCATCATAGCAAAGAGTGTGCAGGGGGCCGAACGGATGGAATCGAAAGCCATCGGGAGCCATTCGAGACCCCCCAATAGTTATCGGGAGCACAATTGTAATTGACGAATTAAGATCGAGAGGCTAGACTAGTTCTAGAATAATAACGAATCCCCCCGATTCTGGGGAACCGGAGGGATTCTAACCGGATCGAGAATGGGACTCCCGATTCGGCCGAACCACAGTATAACGATATTCGGCCGATCCCCCTACTCTCTCCGGGGTTCGGCTTTTTGTTTCCCCAGGGAGAGAGACTATCGAGCGAATCAAACTCAGAACGGGAACCGGCTCTCCCCCGGCGAGTCGGGATGATCGCCATTTAGCTACTAAAGAGAACCCCCGGTTCGGCCGAAACCGAAACCGGGGATTCCCGAAACCAATTAGGAGTTTACCATGTTCGATAGTACTGAGGAAAAAGAGATCGATCTCGCCGGGAGAGCGTCGACCGGAACCGTGGGAACCGCGGCCTCTTGGCTTGGCTGGGCCCTCCTCCTCTTTCTTACCATTGTGACGGGGGTTCACGCGGTCTCCCTGGTTCGGGCTCATACCGGCCTTTCGACGGCCGGGGGAGACATCTTCTCGATAATCCGGGTTCTGGGGGTTGTCCTGGTCGAACTGTTCGCCGTTGTGACGGCGGTTCTACTCGCAACCCATCGACTCCGGGCCAAGCAGAAACCCGCTGCTATGGCGATTGAACTCACCTGGGCAGTGTTCGCCGGGGTGAATCTGATTTCGAGTTTCGCCGTGGAACATGGGGGAGAACTCCCCCAGTTCGTGGGATTCTGGGTTACGTATGGTCTCCCGGTTTCCGCGTTGATCGTCGGAATCCAGTTCTACATCGTTCTCCGATTGAACCCCGATTCGGCCCGCGCCGATGATGATGCAGAGCTCGCGGAACAGTTCGAGCGGGTGAAACACCGGGCCAAACTGGAGGTTATGAGTTCCCCCCAAATGCGGGCCGTCATTCGTCAAATGACTTGGCAACAGTTGCCCCCCGTTGTCGGGCGACAAATGAACCTATCGGAGAGTCAGATCAACGCCCTGATTAAGCAGGCTCCCCAACTCCTGGACTTGAACGGGAACGGGGTCGGCGACATCCTGGAGACGGCCGGGAACGGCCACGGGCGAGCGGCTCCAAACCCTACGAAACGGGCCGGAGAGTAAGACATCGGTTTCGCCAAGTCTGTATTCGTTGTGGGAGAGAGTTCGAGTCCTATCACCCCGCTCGTTATTGTTCCCCCCAGTGTGAACAGGAACAAGCGAGAGTTCGGGGAACGAGCAACGACTCGCCGGGGGTTTGCGCGATATGCGGAACCCCCCTCTCTCCCGAACGGAGACGACGGGCCGGGAGATACTGTTCGGACTCCCACAAACAACGGGCCGCATATGAAAGACGATGTTTGCACGCAAACACTCCCGGCCGGGAAATTCATACCCCCAAATAGGGGGGCGGACGATTCGCATAACGAGTGATATAAAGGAGCCCGGGGAGTCTAAACCCAGGCTCCTTTAGTCTCTGGAGGAACCATGAAAGCGCGTGGGTATTGGTATGTTCGCATATGGGAGGACTTGCTCAATTGGATTTCGGGCCAGAAACCGCCGAACCAGAAACGCAAGAGGAAAAGACCCACGTCTCGCCGGAAAACGTCTCTCCGATGAAATTTCGCGCCATTCCGGGGAACCTAGAGGGGGTTCGACAGTCCCCAGATATTCCCACGGGAAACGCCAAGTTCGGCCGAATCTTCGGGAGGGGCGATTCTGCTTGACTGCTATCTATAACAGATATAGAATAGGTCTAACCTAGTCCGAACGGGAGAAACCAATGAGCAAGAACCAGGTGAACGTAAAGCTCTCGGATCGCCATGCGCGAATCCTGGAGGAACTTACCGAACAATACGGGAGTATCAGTTCGGCCGTTCGGATCGCCCTGGAGATTCTATATGAGCGGACGTTCCCAGAACGGGCGGGGTCGGTTCCCCAGGTCGAACAGGATGGAAAACCGGGTTCCCGTGGGGGCCAAAATTAGGTTTCGATTTCGGCCATATGCACTAAAATTCGGCTTATAGTGCATATGAAAACGCGGATTTTCGGCCCATAGCAGGGGTTCAATATGACAGTTCCGAATGACTATGAGAACGAGAGTTTGAGAGGTGATTCCTATCTCCCCCAGGTCATCCCGGCCGGGGAACGTCTCCCGGAACGAACCGTCTATTCGGCCGTTCTCGCTGCCATAGAGGGATGGGCGGACTATCTCCGGGAGTCTGAGGGGAGACCGGAGACAACGGTTCAAACCTATATGTTCCAGATTCGTGGGTTTGCCGCATGGCTCCAGAAGAACCCCCAGACTGTCACCCGGAGAACGTTCGAGAGCTATCGGAACCATCTCAAAACCCGCTATTCCCCGTCAACCGTGAATCTGTCTATCGTTACAGTTCGGCGGTTCCTGGAGTGGCTCGAACTGGAGGGGATGATTCCCACAAACCCGGCCGTGGGAGTAAAGGGGATTAAGCGGCCGAAAGGAACCCGCGCCCACAAACGAGACGAACTAACGGGTTCGGAGATCGGGCGGGTTCTCGCCCTGGTCGACGCAACGACCCCAGAGGGGAAACGAGACCGCGCCATGTTGCGACTCATGGCCTACAACGGGTTACGCCAGGTCGAACTAACCCGACTCCGGTTCGGAGACTATCAAACCAGGGGGAACTATCGAGTTCTGTTCCTCCAGGGAAAGGGTAGGGCGGAATCCGACGAATACACGGTTCTAACCCCAGAGACCGAACAGGTTATCGGCGAATGGATCGCGGTTCACCCGTTCGCCGGAGACCCCGAACGGCCGATTTTCTGTTCCCTCTCCCGACGTTCCCACGGGGAGCCGCTCTCTACTAGCTACATTCGGCGGATTGTGGGAGACCTATATCGGCGAGCGGGGATTCGGGAGAAGTCTAAGACGACCCACTCGCTACGCCATTCGGCGATTACGGCCGTTCTGAGGAACGGGGGGTCGGTTCGAGAGGCTCAAATCTTCGCTCGCCATTCGAGCTATGATACTACCCTCATCTATGCCCATGAGATCGACCGCCTAGAGAACCCCCCGGAGTTAAGAGTGAGCTATTAACAAAGAAGAGCTCCCCGGAACGTTTGAGGGAACACCGGGGAGCTCTCTAAACCCCACTGAGGAGGTTCAAAATGCAACCCCAGTATAGCACACATTCCCCGATCTTGTCCCCAGGGGTTCCCAGATGAGCGAACTATGGGTGACTAATGCCCGATTCGAGTCTCTCCGGCGAACCCTGGAGAGCTTGATCGCGGCCGAATCCTTTCCCGGCCTGCACTCCGTTTCGTTCGAGAGAGAGACGGTTCTCCGGGCCATTTGGGAGTTTCGGCCGGGGTTAGAAAGGGAGAGGGGGCAATTCGGAACCGACTATCGGGAAACCCGGTTCTTTCTCGTTCCCCAGGGAGATGAGTCAACTCGAATCGAGATCGTCAACGACCCCGATTCGACGTTAGAACCGTTGGCCTGGGGAATCATCTATTACGAACTAAAACGAGCGGGTTACAAAGTGAAACCGATGGGGGAGGAATCAGAGTTAACGCTTTTCGAGTCTGACCCCTGGATCGACCCGGAGGACATCGAAAGGCTTTCTCATCGGAAAATCATTCGAGCCCTAAAGGATGATTTCCATTCGGATCGAGTCCGAACCCAGAGAGAGATCGCGGCCGAACTGGGGGTTTCTGAGGGGACGTTATCAACCGTCAAGACGAACCCGAAATATCGCCGAACGAATCAAAAGGAATCAAAGACATCGAAAGAAACTAAAGTAACTAAACGGCAATCCGAACGGGAATCGGGGTCTCTCTAAAGACAACGGTCTCCGGGCGGACTATGATTGAGCTAACTTTCGGGTGAAACGCAACCGACCGAATGGGCGATTCGGTCGGGGGCGGGGTGAAAAACTGGGTTTCAATTTTCCTGGTTCCTATCGTAGCAGATGGGGACTCGAAACTCAATAGTTCACCCCGTTTCACCCCCCAGAACGTGGGGAGTCGCCCGCTCCCCACGTTCGAGAGAAACCGGGTGAACTATGATTCTGGCCTATGATGTAGAAACTTTGCCGAACCTACTCTCCTACGTATTCCAGGACGTGGGGGAACCGGGCCGCGTTTTTGAGTTCGTCGTTTTCGGGGAACGAGACGATCGGCCGCAAATGCTCGAATTCCTCCAGGAGCACCGGCCGGAGCTTGTGGGGTTTAACTCCTATTGGTTCGATGATTTGGTTCTCGCTGCCACTGGCCTAGCTCCCCAGAAACCCCCAGCCATGTTCTATGAGCTTGCCCAAAAGCTCATAGCAAACCGGCGAGACGAAATCCGATTCTGGCCCCAGATCGCAAGGGTGAGAGACGAAATCGCCAGCATCGATCTATTGCAACTCCTGGGGGGGCGAAACGTCTCCCTAAAGGAGATCGCCGGGAAACTTGGGCTCCCCGTGGTCGAAATGCCGGTTCCCCACGATCGGCCGGTTGAACCCCAAGACCTGGAAACGGTTCTCGCCTATAACCGAAGTGACGTGCAGGTGACGACCGCTCTATACCATGAGCTCGCCGGGGTGATCGAGACTCGCCGGGGGATCGGGAGGGAGTTCGGGGTAAATGCCCTCTCCTGTTCTGATTCCGTTTTGGCGAACCGGATTCTTGAAACCCTGCACGGGAGACCCAAGAATCAGGGAACCCACCGAACCCGGATCGACCTGGAGGACATCATTTCGGGGAAACTCCGGTTCGAGTCTCCCGAATTCGTCGCCCTCCTGGACGATCTCCGGGGAATGTCCCTCTCCAGCGAGAACGGGTTCTCGTTCTCGAAACGTCTCCGGTTCGGCCGAAACTCCTACAAACTGGGAACCGGGGGGATTCACTCAGAGGACGCGCCGGGGGTATTCCGAAACGATTCCGGGAGACTGGTCGACGCGGACGTTACCAGCTACTACCCGATGATCATGCTCCAGAATGACATTTTCCCCGAACACCTAGACCGGGGGTTTCTAACGTTCTTTCGGGAGATGGTCGAAACCCGCGTGCAGGCGAAACGAGCGGGGGATAAGGTTCGGGCCGATGGTCTCAAAATCACCATTAACGCCACATTCGGGAAACTCAATTCTCAATTCTTCTGGCTTTACGACCCAAGAGCGTTTATTGCCGTCACCATTAACGGGCAATTGTTCCTCCTGGACTTGATCGAGAAACTGGAGCTCGCCGGGATTCCCGTCCTATCGGCGAATACGGACGGGGTTCTCTCCCTGGTTTCCCCTGCACTCGAACCCGTTTATTCGGCCGTGGTCGACGAGTGGCAGACTCGAACCGGGTTTACTCTCGAATTCCAGGACTTGGAACTCTACGTTCGGCGAGACGTGAATAACTACGTTTCCCGTTCGGTCGACGGCCGGGTTAAGACGAAAGGGGTTTTCTCAGAAGAACGAAATCTCCGGGAAAGCTATCGCGCCCCCATAGTGGCCCGCGCCCTGGTCGACTATTTCACCCGTGGGATTGACCCCGGCGAGACGATAGACGGAGAGCGGGGGGTTCTCCCATTCTGCTACATTTTCAAACCGGAAAAGCAGTTCGAGATGGTTTTCCGAACCCCGAACGGGGATTCCCCGGCCGGGAAAGTCAATCGTTATTACATGACTCGCCGGGGCGGGATTCTGGTTAAACGAAGTTCCACCGGCCGGGAGATCATGGTTCGCAAGACCCCGGTTTGTCTCGTTAATGACGCTCTCCCGGAGACGGTCGACGACCTGGATCGGGGGTTCTATCTCCGGGAGGTTCGGGAGATTGTCGGCAAGATCGACGCCCAGGGAGCGGATTTCGGGGAATTCGGCCCGCTCTTTGAACCCAGGGAAGAACCCCCGGTTCTCGAAACCGACATCGGCGAGCGCACCTATCCCACGGTTTCAAGCCGCTATTCCCCGGCCGAAATTGCCCAGTATATGAGCGCCATAGATGAGGGTGACTCATGGCGGGCCCCTTGTCCCCTGCACGATGGGAAGTCATCCCGTTCCCTCTTGATTCGAGACATCGGGGGGGAACTCTCTCTCCATTGTTTCGCCGGGTGCGAACCGAACCAGGTTCTCGCCGAAATCGAATCCCGGATCGACGCGGGGGAGGGGTTCCGAAAGCCGGAGTTCGACCCCCTGGGGGAACTAGTCGCAGAGTACCCCTATACCGATGAATTCGGCCGGGTGCTCTACAAGAAACAAAGGTTTGAACCCAAGAACTTTCGGGTTTCGAGTCCCGGTTCCAATGGGGAGTTCACTCCGGGGATAAATGGGGCTCGCCGGGTTCTCTATAGGCTCCCGGAGATTCTCGCGGCCGAAACGGTTCTCGTTCTGGAGGGTGAGAAAGACGCGGAAACCGCTCGAACCCTGGGGTTCGTGGGAACCTGCAATCACGCGGGGGCGGGGGAGTGGGAGGTCTCCTATTCTCGAACGCTCGCCGGGAAAAACGTGGTCATCATTCCCGACAACGACCCCCCCGGCCGGGAACATGGCGAGCTAGTCCGAACCAGTGTGTTCCCCTTTGCGAAATCGGTTCGGGTGCTGGAGCTCCCCGACGTTCCCGAACATGGCGATCTGACTGACTGGGTTTCGGCCGGGGGAACTGCGGCCGAACTCCGGGAACTCATAGAACGAACCGAACCCATTAAGCCGGGTGAACTGGTTTCCGAAACGGAACTCGTTTCTACCGAATACGGCCCCCATGATGAGGGAAACGCTCTCGCCGTTCGGAGACTTTACGGGGATCGGATTCGGTTCACCGGGGGGTTTGGATGGATGCACTTCACCGGCTCCCACTGGTCGACGGGGGAGATCGCGGAGTCGGCCGTCAATCGTCTGATTCTGGAGGTTCTCGCCCGGAGACGGGCGGCGGCGGTTCGAGCACAGTATGAGGCTCTCCAGAGTTCGGGCAAGGGGGGAGAGGATACCAAATCCCGGTTCGAGCTTATCATCGAACGATGTTCCCCCTCTACAAGTCGGGTGAACTCTGTTCGCTCTATGCTCAAAAACTATGTGACGTGCAGCGAGAGCGAATTCCAGAATACCCCCGGGCTCCTAAACGTTCGGAACGGGGTGATCGACCTGAGAACGGGAGCACTATACCCCTCCCATTCGGCCTATGGTTTTACCCACGTCCTGGACATTGACTATGAATCGGGAGCCTGGTCCGAACTCTGGGATCGGTTTCTAGATGAGACGGTTCCCGATGATGTTCGAGCCTATCTCCAAATGGCAATCGGATCGACGTTCTCCGGCGACCCACGGGAGGAGAGCGTTTTTATGATTGTCGGCCCCATGAGATCGGGCAAGGGCACACTAACCGAAACCCTCCAGGTTATCGGGGGGCCGATTGCGGCCGAAGTCTCGATCAAGACGTTCCTAGACCGGAAAAACGCCAACGAACAGAATTTCGATTTGGCGGGCCTGCACCATGCCCGGTTTGTACACGCCAGCGAGAGCGGCTCGAATGACTGGTTCGATTCCGCTCTCCTGAAAGCTCTCTCCGGGGGGAACTTTGTTCGGGCCGCGTTCAAGGGGAGAGACCTGTTCTCCTATCGCCCGATGTATACCGTTTGGATTACGTCGAACGAACCCCCCCGAATGAAACCAGAAGATAAAGCGGCCTGGTACAGGCTAAAGGTGATCGAGTTCCCTTACTCAAAAGCGGGTGCAGAAGATAAGAACCTAAAGTTTGAACTCCGTAAACCGGAGCACTTGCGAGCGGTTCTATCCTGGATCGTAGAGGGTGCAGTTTACTGGTATGCGAATCCCCAGGGTCTCCAAACTCCCGAAACCGTCTCGGAACTAACGGAGAGCTATCGAGAGGCTCTCGATTACCTGGGGCAATTCCTGGAGGAGTATTTCGAGTTCTCCGGTTCGGCCGATGACCTGGAGACGCTCGAACCCCAGGGGTTCACCGTTTCGGCCGATCGTCTCTTTGAACTGTACAAGGGATGGTTCGGGGACAATGGGGCCCCCGAACTCTCAAAGAACTCCCTAACGAACCGGATTCGACAGAGGATCGGGGGAGTCAACTTGAACCCGAACAAGTGCCGGGTTTACGTCAAAAACCCCCTAACGGGAAAACCGAAACAAATCCGGGTGATTGTCGGGATTCGAGAGCGGCCGGATTTGGGCTCGACCATTGCCCCAAATCCCGTTAGTGGGGTGCAGGTGTCACTATGAATCAAGACGCAAGACGCACCAAGACGCACTTTTCGCTATATACAGATTTTATTTTTACGAATTTAAAAGCTCTCTAGGAAAAGTGCGTCTTGGTGCGTCTTACGTCTTACAAAATCGGCGAAATCAGAACGGTTTGCCACGGTTTGGGAACTCGATTCGGTTTTGGGCGAACTCCGAACGGGAACCGAAAGCCGTTTACCAATTCCAAGTTCAAGAGGTGTAATAATGTCTGAGGGTTTCAATTTCCAGTTTGATAGCAGTAAGGTGCAGGGGGACTTGTTCGGCAACGGATCGGGCCCCACCTACCCCATTATCGTATGGCACGGAAAGTATACGGGTTCGGCCGAATCCGCGGGGTTCTGGACTCTAGACATCGACCAGGAGGAAACGCCGCCCGGGCCCTTTTGGGTGGCGAGCTCGGTTCGGTTCGGGGGGAAACCGGACTCCCCTCTCTCCCCCGTTTGGAAAACGGATCGACTCCGGGTTTGTGTCCTGGGGGTTCGGAAACGATTCGTGATCGAGACCGAATCCGGCGAGCGTCTCTCCTACCGATGGGGAACCCCCAAACATGAGCGGGTGAACGGCTCGTTCAAAGCTCACTTTCAGATTGCCGTAACCATGCCCGCGGCCGGGGATCGGGTTTTCTCGATTTCGCTCCAGGGTCTCGCCAAGTCTAAATCCTGGTCGAACCCCCCTAGCGGCAAGTGGCACGACCCCCAGTTCCCCACGGGGGCGGAATTCGTTCTCGCCGAATATGCGCGAATGGCGAGTCGGGCCGTGGGAGCGAACGTCCCCCCTCTCTGCTCGTTTTGGATGGACTTAGTACCCCATCGGAACGAGAAAGGGAATCCCCAGTTCGTGAATGTGGGCCACGGAACCCACGTTCTCCCGTTCGCGGCCGAATTCTCGCTCTCTCCCGATCTGGACAATCGGTTCGTGGGGATGGAACGGTTTCTCCGGTTCCAAGAACTACGGAAAACGGAACTGGTTCCCTGGGAATCCGAATGGGACAAATCCGGCGAGTCCGTCTCCAGTAGGAACGGGAGCGGCCGGGAGGATGGGGAGAGGGAGGGGAACCCTCTCCGGGATGAGGACTTAGCTCTCATAACCGGGAGTTTCTAGGGCGATGGGAGGGAGCGGGGTTCGTACCAGGAACCCCGCTCCCCGATGGGGAAACATGAACAAGTCACAGATTCGGCCGATCGTCGTTCAAACTTGCCCCATATGCGGCGAGAGTCTAGCACTTTCGGCCATTTCGGAAACTCTGGATTTCAATAGCTCCGGGTTCTGGGGAGACCTGGGGTTCCGGGAGATTGTCCACCGGGAGGGGGCTCATTTCCATTTCCGGGTGATTCACCCCGAAACCGGCGAGACGGTCGATCGCTATGCGTTCCTGGTTCCCGTCTCCAGGGTGCAGGGCGGGGGTACGAATGTCTAATCAACTCGCCCTATTCGGGGGACATGAGGTTCCAAGTCGCCCCAGGAAACCCGCTCTCCGGTTTTACGGTTCCAAGTTCTCTCTCGCCGAATGGGTGATCTCCTACTTCCCCCACGGGTTCGAGCGTATGCACTATGTAGAACCGTTCGGGGGTTCGGCCGGGGTTCTCCTCTGGAAACCCCCGTCTACCCTGGAGACCTATAACGATCTGGATTCCCGTCTCGTTACGTTCTTTCGGGTTCTTCGAGACCGCGAAACGGAACTCGTTCGGGTTCTGGAGAGAACTCCGTTCTCCAGGGAGGAATACGGGAACTCGTTCGACCCGGCCGGGGATGACCTGGAGACGGCTCGCCGAACCTTTGTCGCCCTTTGGCAATCCATCGGGGGAACGAGCGGCCG
>WBZM01002617.1_pt1 | contig 15023 bp, 11 predicted proteins | sample 5204271 | NCBI WGS metagenome assembly WBZM01 (sample SAMN12344346, study PRJNA552823) | activated sludge metagenome | biome: Activated sludge suspended growth; feature: Nitrification reactor; material: Wastewater; isolation source: activated sludge from nitrification reactor of wastewater...
CATCGTCGTTTCGCCCGACGAGGTGCCGCCGCTGCTGCCGGCGGCGCTCAAGGCGGTCGAGGACCGCAAGTTCGACTCGCACCACGGCGTCAACCCGCTCGCCATCCTGCGCGCGGCGTTCGTGAACGTGCGCGCCGGGCAGGTGGAGCAGGGCGGCAGCACGCTCACCCAGCAGCTCGTGAAGAGCTACTTCCTCGACAGCCGCCGCACGCTCGGCCGCAAGATCGAGGAGGCGATCATGGCCGTCATCCTCGAGTCTCGGTTCGGGAAGGCGGACATCATGAACGCCTACATCAACGAGATCTATCTCGGCCAGGACGGCCGGCGCGCCGTGCACGGCTTCGGCCTCGCGAGCCAGTTCTACTTCGGCAAGCCGCTCGCCGAGTGCGAGCTGCACGAAATCGCGCTGCTGGTGACGGTCGTGCGCGGACCGTCGTACTACGACCCGCGCCGCCACCCGGAGCGCACCACCGAGCGCCGCAACCTCGTGCTCAAGGTGCTGGTCGAGCAGGGCGTGGTGAAGGAGCCCGAGGCGGCGCGGGCGATGAAGAAGCCGCTCGGCGTGACGGACAAGGCCGGCCGCACGGCGAACTACTTCCCGGCGTTCCTCGACCTCGTGCGGCGGCAGCTGCGCCAGGACTACCCCGAGGAGGCGCTCACCGAGACGGGCCTCGTCGTGTTCACCACGCTCGACCCGCTGCTGCAGGCCAAGGCCGAGGAGGCCCTGTATGGCGAGCTGGAGCGGCAGGACCAGTCGGGTCGCAAGGCCTCGAAGGACCTGCAGGGCGCGCTGGTCGTGACCACGCCGCAGACGGGCGAGGTGGTGGCGGTGGTCGGCGGACGGCGCGCGTCGTTCGACGGCTTCAACCGCGCGCTCGACATGCAGCGGCCGATCGGCTCGCTCGCCAAGCCGCTCGCCTACCTCGCGGCGCTCGAGAGCGGGCGCTACACGCCGGCCTCGGTGGTCGACGACGCGCCCATCGAGCTGAAGCTGCCGAACGGCCAGGTCTGGAAGCCGAACAACTTCGACCGCAAGGTGCGCGGGCCGATGCCGATGGTGCGAGCGCTGACGCAGTCGCTGAACCTGCCGACCGTCCGGCTCGGCATGGACGTCGGGCTCGACAAGGTCGCGAAGACCTACGTGCAGCTCGGCCTCGACGAGCCGCCCGCGGCCTACCCGTCGATGCTGCTCGGCGCGGCCAACCTCAATCCGCTGCAGGTCGCGCAGATGTACAACACGATCGCGAACGGCGGGTTCCGCTCGCCGCTGCGCGCGGTGCGCGCCGTCGTCGACGAGCACGGCAAGCCGCTCAAGGCGCCGGAACTCGAGGTGCAGGAAGCGGCGCCGGCGGACGCCGTCTACGCCCTCGACCGCATGCTGATCGAGGTGTTCGCGCGCGGCACGGGCCGGCCGGCGCGGCGCTCGCTGCCGCCGGAGCTCGTGGTCGCCGGCAAGACGGGCACCTCGAACGACTACCGCGACAGCTGGTTCGCGGGCTTCTCCGGCGGCCACCTGATCGTGGTGTGGATGGGCCACGACGACTATTCGCCCACCGGGCTGACGGGCACGACCGGGGCGCTGCCCGCCTGGACGCGGCTGATGTCCTCGATCAGCACGTCGTCCTTCGAGCCGCTGATGCCCGAGGACATGGAAGACCGCGTGATCGACTATTACACCGGCCGCGAGACCTCGCCCTACTGCGGCGCATCGGCCGTGGCACTGCCCTTCGCCGTGGGCACGACCCTCGAGCCGAGCGAGACCTGCCCGCCCGGCATCAGCGCGGAGGAAGCCGCGCTGCTCGCACCGCTCACCGGAGCGGACGGCGCGCCGCTCCCGGCCACCCCGACCGCGCCTTGATCTGGCGGGTGCCCGGGCCGGACAATCCCCGGCCGAGGTACCGCCGATGCGCCTGGCTCCCGTCTGCACACTCGCCCTGCTGCTGGTCGCGTCGGGCTGCTCCCTGACCCCGTTCCAGGGCCCGTCCGCGCCCGCGTCCCGGCCGGGCGGCGGCACGTCCTCCGCCCCCGGCGGCGGGCCGGTGATCACCTCCGTCCCCGACGTGAATCCGAGCGTGCCGTCCGCCGAGGGCCCGGACGGCGGCATCGTCGCGCCGACGCCGCTGCCGCGCGAACGGCCCAAGACGGCGCCGGCGACGCTGAGCCCGGCCAGTCGCGCGCTGGTCGGGCAGGCGCAGGGGCAGCGCAAGCGCGGCGACCTGCCCGGCGCGTCCGTGTCGCTCGAGCGGGCGCTGCGCATCGAGCCCAACAACCCGCTGCTCTGGATCGAGATGGGCCGCCTGCGCATGGACCAGCGCAACTATCCGCAGGCCGAGGCCATGGGCCGCAAGGCGCTGGCGACCTCGGTCGGCGACGACCGGACGCAATCCCAGGCCTGGCTGCTGATTGCCGACGCGCTGAAGGCCCGCGGCCGAAATCCACAGGCCCAGGACGCCATCGCAAAGTCCAGGGAGCTGTCTGGAAATTGAATCTTGGCCCATTTTACTCATGGTTTTTGCGATATTCGCTATTTATTCTCCCACCTTTGATGATTTGAACGAACACTTCAGTGAGTTCACACTGGAATCGACAGAATCACCGCTGAAGTGGGATGAAAGTGGCGTTTATTCGACCAATTTCCGAGCTGGAGCATGATCGGTCTGCTGCAGAGAGTCGCTGAAGCCAGGGTAGTGGTGGATGGCGAATGCGTCGGCGCCATCGACCGCGGCCTGCTGGTGCTGCTGGCCGTGGAACCGCAGGACGGGCCGGCCGAAGCGGAGCGCCTGATCGATCGCCTCGCGAACTACCGGGTCTTCCCGGGCGCTGACGACCGCATGAACCTCGGGCTGGCCCAGATCGGCGGCGAGCTGCTGCTGGTGCCGCAATTCACGCTGGCTGCTGACACCCGCAAGGGCCTGCGCCCGAGCTTCACCGGCGCGGCGCCGCCGGAACTCGGCCGCCGCCTCTTCGAGCACGCGGTGGCCGTCGCTCGCGAAAAACTGCCCGGAAAGGTGGCCACCGGACGCTTCGGCGCCGACATGAAGGTCAGCCTCACAAATGATGGCCCGGTCACGTTCTGGTTGCGGATTTCCGCAGGCAACGAGAACGGTTAGCCGTCGCGATTGTCGTATGATGGCCCCCCTTTCCGTGGGCCCCGGAGAACTCCATGGGTATCGGCTTTCGCGAACTGCTCATCATCCTGCTCATCGCCCTGGTGCTGTTCGGCGCCAAGAAGCTCAAGACGGTGGGATCCGACCTCGGGTCGGCCGTGCGCGGCTTCAAGAAGGCGATGAACGAGGGCGAGGACGAGCAGGCCAAGCAGCTTGCCGACCAGAGCGGCAAGGACGCGGACTTCAACGAGCGCAGCTCGGCCAAGTCGGACAGCAAGAGCGCCTGAGCCCGCCATGTTCGAGGTGGGCTTCACCGAGATCGTGCTGATCTTCGGTATTGCGCTGCTGGTGCTCGGACCGAAGCGCCTGCCCAAGCTCGCGGCGGACGTCGGCCGCTGGGCGGGCCGGGCCCGGGGCATGGCCCGCCAGCTGCGCAGCCAGCTCGAGCAGGAAGTGAACCAGTTCGACGTGACCCAGGACCACGCCCGCGCCGCGCCGATGTCGGTCGCGACGCCGTCCATCCAAGCCACGCCGGCCCCGGCCGTCGAGCCGGCGCCCCATTCCCCCGCTCCCGAACCGGCCGCCCCGGGAGCGACGGCGGTGACCGATGAGCGCCGACCCGGGTGACCGCGAGCCGCTCGCCGAAGGCACGCTGATCTCGCACCTGCTCGAGCTGCGTGACCGGCTGCTGCGGTCCGTCATCGCCGTGGCGATCGCATTCGTGCCGCTGGCGTTCTTCCAGAACGAGCTGTTCACCTTCATCGCCCAGCCGCTGATCGACAAGCTGCCCGAGGGCACCTCGCTCATCGCCACCAGCGTGGTCGCGCCGTTCATGGCGCCGCTCAAGCTCTCGCTGATCGCGGCGCTGTTCATCGCCATGCCTTTCGTGCTCTACCAGGTCTGGGCGTTCGTCGCGCCGGGGCTGTACCGGCACGAGAAGCGCTTCGCGATGCCGTTGCTGGCCTCGAGCATCGTGCTGTTCTACACCGGCGTCGCCTTCGCGTACTACGTCGTGTTCCCGCTGATGTTCAAGTTCCTCGCGTCGACGACCCCGATCGGCGTGAGGATGATGACGGACATCACGAGCTACCTCGATTTCGTGCTGCTGCTGTTCTTCGCATTCGGCATCGCGTTCGAGGTCCCCGTCGCCACGGTGCTGCTGGTGGCGACCGGCCTGGTGAAGATCCCGACCCTCAAGGCGAACCGCGGCTACGTGGTGCTCGGCATCTTCGTCGTCGCCGCGTTCCTCACGCCGCCGGACGCCGTCTCGCAGTGCTTCATGGCCGTGCCGATGTACGTCCTGTACGAGGCCGGCATCGTGTTCGCCCAGGTGCTGCTGCGCGACCGCCTGAAGGCGAAGGCCGCCGCGGAAGCCGAAGCCGCGCGCCAGGAAGCGGCGCATCCGAGTGACTGACGCCGACCCGGCGGGGCACGCCAGCGCCGGCTTCTTCGGCCACCCGCGCGGGCTGGCGACCCTGTTCTTCACCGAGATGTGGGAGCGCTTCACCTTCTACGGGATGCGCGCCCTGCTGGTGCTGTTCCTCGTCGACGCCGTGACGAACGGCGGGTTCGGCCTGGACGACCGGACGGCCACGGCGATCTACGGCCTGTACACGGCCGCGGTGTTCATGGCGGCGCTGCCCGGCGGCTGGATCGCCGACCGGCTGATCGGCGCGCAGCGCGCGGTGGTGGCCGGCGGCCTGCTGATGACGGCGGGCAGCCTGCTGCTGGCCGTGCCGGGGCCGCGCGAGCTGTTCTTCGCCGGGCTGATGGTGATCATCCTCGGCGTCGGCCTGCTGAAACCCAACGTCTCCACGCTGGTCGCGAGCCTGTATCCCGAAGGTGGTGGACGCCGCGACGCCGGCTTCACCATCTTCTACATGGGGATCAACCTCGGTGCGTTCATCGGCCCACTGATCGCCGGCTGGCTCGCGCAGCACCACGGCTGGCGCGTCGGCTTCCTTGCCGCGGCGATCGGCATGCCGCTCGGCGTGCTGCAGTTCTGGCTGTCCCGCCACCTGCTGCACGGGGCCGGCGACGCGCCGAACCGCGACGACGGCGGCCACGGCCTGGCCCGCGACTGGCGCCGGCTGGGACTCGTCGCCGCGATCCTGGCCGCCGTCGCGGGACTGTTCCTGTCGGGGGTCGTGCCGGCGGACCCGGTGCGCCTCGCGAGGAGCGCGGCCTACGTCCTGGTCGGGATGGCGGCGGCCTACTTCCTGTACCTCTTCACGGGCGGCGGCCTCGACGTTACCGAGCGCCGGCGCATGGTCGTGGTGCTGGTGATGTTCGTCGCCTGCGCGCTGTTCTGGTCGGGGTTCGAGCAGGCCGGCTCGTCGATGAACCTGTTCGCACGGCGGTTCACGGACCGCACGCTCGGCGGCTTCGAGATCCCGGCCGGCTGGTTCCAGTCCGTGCAGCCGGCGTTCGTGATCCTGTTCGCGCCGGTGTTCTCGGCGCTGTGGGTGCAGCTCGCGCGGCGCAACCTCAACCCTGCCGCACCGCTGAAATTCGCGTTCGGCCTGCTGCTGATGGGACTCGGCTTCCTGTTCATGGTGCGTGCCGCGGGCCTCGTGGCCGGCGGCGAGCAGTCGCCCGCGTACTACCTCGTGCTCACCTACCTGGTGCACACGTTCGGCGAGCTGTGCCTGAGCCCCGTCGGGCTGTCGACCGTCACCAAGCTCGCGCCGGCGCGCTTCGTCGGCCAGATGATGGGCGTGTGGTTCCTCGCGAGCTCGCTCGGCAAGTTGACCGCCGGGCTCATCGCGGGCACCTTCGATCCCGACGACCTGGCCGCGATGCCGGGCCGCTATTTTGACATCGTCCTGTACGGCTGCGGCGTCGGACTGCTGCTGCTCGTCATCAGCGGACGGGTCACGCGACTGATGGGGGGCGTGCGTTGACGCCCCCTTGCCGCTTCCAGCCGGAGGTTGAGAGATCATGAAGCCCGTCCTGTCCGCCGCCGCCCTCGGCGCGCTGCTGTTCTGCCCGATCCTGCCGGCCGCCGAACCGGCCGCCGCGCCGGAGATCACCGTCATCCGGGCCGGGCGCCTCGTCGACGTGGCGTCGGGCACGGTGCGCAGCGACCAGCGCATCGTCGTGACCGGCAAGTCGATCACCGCCGTGGGCCCCGCGTCCGCCGTCGCGGTGCCGGCCGGCGCACGCGAGATCGACCTGTCGGGCCAGACGGTGCTGCCGGGCCTGATCGACACGCACACGCACGTCACCGGCGACCCGACGTTGCCGCCCTACGCGGGCTACAGGATCTCCGTGCCGCGCGAGGCGCTGAAGGGTGCGCGCCACGCGCGCGAGACGCTGCTCTCGGGCGTGACCACGGTGCGCAATGTCGGCGCTTCCGGTTACTCGGACGTCGCGTTGCGCGACGCGATCCGCGACGGCGACGTGATCGGCCCGCGCATGCTGGTGTCGGGACCGGCGATCGGCATCACCGGCGGCCACTGCGACGGCAACATGCTGGCGCCCGAGTTCCACGAGGTGGCCGACGGCGTGGCGGACGGCCCGACCGCGGTACGCGCGATGGTGCGCAGGAACGTCAAGTACGGCGTCGACGTGATCAAGTATTGCGGCACCGGTGGCGTGTTCTCGAAGGGCACGCAGGTCGGGGCGCAGCAGTACACGTACGAGGAAGTGGCGGCGCTGGTCGACGAGGCGCACATGCACGGACGGCGCGTCGCGGTGCACGCGCACGGCGCGAACGGCATCAAGACGGCGCTGAAGGCCGGCGTCGACACCATCGAGCATGCCAGCCTCATCGACCAGGAAGGGCTCGAACTCGCGAAGAAGAACGGCGCCTGGCTGTCGATGGACATCTACAACACCGAGTACACGCAGAGCGAAGGCCCGAAGCGCGGCGAGCTCGAGGAGTTCCTGCGCAAGGACCGCGAGGTGGCGCAGATCCAGCGCGACAACTTCCGCAAGGCCGTGCAGATGGGCATCAAGCTCACCCTGGGCACGGACACCGGCGTCCACCCCCACAAGGACGCACCGAGACAGCTGGCGTGGATGGTGAAGTACGGCATGACGCCGATGCAGGCCATCCAGGCCGCCACCCGCGTCGGCGCCGAGGCGCTCGGCATCGAGAAGACGGTGGGGCAGATCGCGCCCGGGTACTCGGCGGACCTCATCGCCGTGCCGGCCGATCCGCTGGCCGACGTCAGCGCGCTCGAGCACGTGGCCTTCGTGATGAAGGAAGGCACCGTCTACAAGCACTGATAAACAGGGGACACTCACTATTTTCCGGGTGAAGACCGCCCCGCCTGGGTGGGGACCCTGGGGAAATTAGTGAGTGTCCCCTGTTTTCTTGCCAATGCACCGCAACATCGCGGACACTGCGGCCCTCGCGGCGCCTGCCGTAAACCTCTGAAATAAAGCAGAAAATCACTATGTCCAGCAGCTCGATTCCGGCCGTCGCGCGGGAGACCTGGCTCGGCCACCCGAAGGGCCTCTTCCTCCTCTTCGCCACCGAGATGTGGGAGCGGTTCAGTTACTACGGCATGCGCGCCCTGCTCGTGCTGTCGCTGGTGGCGGGCGTCGAGGCGACCAACCCGGGCTTCGGCTGGTCGCAGGCCGAGGCCCTCAAGCTCTACGGCCTGTTCACGGGCTTCGTCTACTTCACGCCGCTGATCGGCGGCTGGCTGGCCGACAACTACCTCGGCCAGCGCAAGAGCGTGATCATCGGCGGCCTCGTGATGGCGGCCGGCCAGTTCACGCTGGCCTCGGCGATCCCGGGCAACCTGACCGTCTTCTACGTCGGCCTCGTGCTGCTGGTGATCGGCAACGGCTTCTTCAAGCCGAACATCTCGACCATGGTCGGCGACCTCTACCCCGAGGGCGACGCGCGCCGCGACGGCGCGTTCACCATCTTCTACATGGGCATCAACGCCGGCGCGTTCCTCGCGCCGCTCGTCTGCTCGACGTTCGGCGAGGACCCGGCCTACGGCTGGCGCGCCGGCTATTTCCTCGCGGGCGTGGGCATGCTGCTCTCGGTCGTGATCCAGCTCGCGTTCGCCCGCCGCTTCCTGGACACGATCGGCACGGTGCCGGCCGCGCACCGCGCGCTCGCCCAGTCGGGCGGCAAGAAGGAGCCGCTGACGCCGGACGAGGTCGACCGCCTGCGCGTGATCTTCATGCTGTTCGTGTTCATCGTGCTGTTCTGGGCGGCGTTCGAGCAGGCCGGTGGCCTGATGAACCTCTACGCGGCCGACAAGACCGACCGCATGGTCGGCTCGTTCGAGGTGCCCGCCGGCTGGTTCCAGTCGCTGAACCCGCTGTTCATCGTGCTGCTGGCGCCGGTCTTCTCGATGGTCTGGAGCCGGCTCGGCGAGCGCGGGCGCAACCCCGCCACGCCGCGCAAGATGGTCCTCGGCCTGGTGCTCACCGGCATCGGCTTCCTCGCGATGGTCGCGGCCGCGCTCGAGTCGGCGACCGGCGCCAAGGCCAGCATGATGTGGCTGGTGCTCGCCTACTTCTTCCACACCACGGGCGAGCTGTGCATCTCGCCGGTCGGCCTGTCCATGGTCACCAAGCTCGCGCCGCTGCGGCTGGCGTCGCTGATGATGGGCGTGTGGTTCATGATCAACTTCGTCGCCAACTGGCTCGCGGGCATCATCGGCTCCTACGCCGAGAGCCTCGGCGAGCTGTCCATCTTCGGCGGCCTCGCCGGCACGCTGTTCGTGTTCGCGGTCGTGCTCTGGGCGCTCTCCGGCACCCTGGTGCGCTGGATGCACGGTGCCGAAGACGTGAAGCACGCCTGATCGAGGGGAGGAACGAACCATGCTCCGCAAGACCCTGCGCAACGCCCGCCTCGCGGGTGCCGTCGTGGCCGGCTGCCTGGCGCTCAGCCCGGCCGCACGGGCCGAGACGGCCGACGAGTTCGTCGCCCGGCTCAACCGGCAGTTCACCGACCTCGGCCTCGAGGTCAACGCCGCCGGCTGGACCCAGGCGACCTACATCAACGTCGATACCGAGCGGCTCTACGCGCTCGCGACCGAGCACTACCTCAAGGCGTTCAGCGACGCCGTCGCGGAAGCGAAGCAGTTCGAGGGCCAGCCGATGAGCCCCGCGTCGCGTCGCTCGATCGAGCTGCTCAAGCTCGGCGTCGCCGCGCCCGCCCCGGCGGATGCGGCCAAGCGCACCGAGCTGGCGAGGCTGCTGGCCGGCATGGAGTCGAAGTACGGCTCGGCGAAGTGGTGCCCGGACGGCCCGGCCTCCTGCCGCGACCAGACGCAGCTCAAGACCGTGCTCGAGTCGAGCCGCAACTACGACGAGCTCGCCGCCGCCTGGCAGGGCTGGCACGAGTCCGCGGGACGCCCGCTGCGCGCGGACTACGTGCGCTACGTCGAGCTGGCCAACGAAGGGGCGCGCGAACTGGGCTACCGCGACCTCGGCGCGATGTGGCGATCCGGCTACGACATGCCCGCCGACGACTTCGCGAAGGAGGCCGCGCGGCTGTGGGGCCAGGTCGAGCCGTTCTACAAGGACCTGCACTGCTACACGCGCGCGAAGCTCGCTGGGAAGTACGGCGCCGACAAGGTGCCGGCCGGCAAGCCGATCCCGGCGCACCTGCTCGGCAACATGTGGGCCCAGCAGTGGGACGCCGTCTACGACCTGCTCGAGCCGTATCCGGGCGTGTCGAACCTCGACGTCGACTCGGCGCTGGTGAGCCAGGGCTATGACGCGATCCGCATGACGAAGAACGCCGAGGCGTTCTACCAGTCGATCGGCTTCATGGGGCTGCCGAAGACGTTCTGGGAGCGTTCGATGCTCACGCAGCCGCGCGACCGCGACGTCGAGTGCCACGCGAGCGCGTGGCACATGGACGGCAAGGAAGACGTGCGCATCAAGATGTGCATACGCCCGACCCAGGAGGAGCTGCGCACCATCTACCACGAGATGGGCCACGTCTATTACTACCTCTGGTACAAGGACCAGCCGTTCATGTTCCAGAACGGCGCACACGACGGCTTCCACGAGGCGATCGGCGACACCATCACGCTGTCGATGACGCCGGCCTACCTCGCGAAGATCGGCCTCGTGCCGCAAGCGAGCGAGAGCCGCGAGGCCGTGATCAACCAGCAGATGAAGATGGCGCTCGAGAAGATCGCGTTCCTGCCCTTCGGCAAGCTGATCGACGAGTGGCGCTGGCAGGTCTTCTCGGGCGCGGTGAAGCCGGAGAACTACAACGCCGCGTGGTGGGCGCTGCGCGAGAAGTACCAGGGCGTGTCCGCACCGGTCGCGCGCACCGAGGCCGACTTCGACCCGGGCGCCAAGTACCACATCCCGGGCAACACGCCGTACACGCGCTATTTCCTGTCGTTCATCATCCAGTTCCAGTTCCAGAAGGCGCTGTGCGAGTCGGCCGGCTACAAGGGTCCGCTCTCCGAGTGCTCCATCTTCGGCAGCAAGGAAGCGGGCGAGAAGTTCGCGGCGATGCTGTCGAAAGGCGCGAGCCAGCCGTGGCAGGACACGATGTACGAACTCACCGGCACGAAGCAGATGGACGCCTCGGCGATCCTCGACTACTTCGCCCCGCTGCGCGCGTGGCTGAAGCAGCAGAACAAGGGCCAGAAGTGCGGCTGGTGATCCGCCGCACCTGAGCCCTCGCCGCGCATGGAACGCCGGGCGGTCGTCATCGGAGCCAGCATCGCGGGCCTGCTCGCAGCCCGCGCGCTGCACGACCGGTTCGCGCACGTCACCGTCCTCGACAAGGATGAACTGGCGGGCCCGGAGCAAGCGCGCAAGGCCGTTCCGCAGGGCAACCACATCCACGTCATCTGGTCGGGCGGCGCCGCGGCCGTCGAGCGGCTGTTCCCGGGCCTGTGGGACGAACTGCAGGCGGCCGGCGCGATCGCCTTCGACAACTCCCGCGACATGCGCTGGTTCCACAAGGGCGTGTGGAAGCTGCGCGCTCCGTCCGGCTTCGTGATGTATTCGCAGAGCCGGCCGCTGCTCGAACACCGGATCCGCACGCGCCTCGAGGCACTCGCGAACGTCGAGGTGCGCGGCGCCTTCACCGTCGACGCGCTGCTGTGGAACGACGACCGCACCGCGGTACGGGGCGTGCGTGCACTGCGTCGGGATGGCTCGACCGAGGAGATTGCCGCCGATCTCGTGGTCGACGCCACCGGGCGCGGCAGCCGCGCGCCGGACTGGCTCGCCGCGCAGGGCTTCCCGCGGCCGCCCGAGACCACCGTCGGCATCGACCTGAAATACGCCAGCCGCCTCTACGCGATCCCTCAGGATCCGCGGCGCGACTGGCAGGTGATGGCCGTGTACGGCGGGCCGCCGGACTCGCGGCGGGCGGGCGTGATCTTTCCGATCGAGGGCGACCGCTGGATCGTCACGCTGTCCGGTTGCCTCGGTGACCATCCGCCCGGCGACGACGCAGGATTCCTCGACTTCGCGCGCGGCCTAGACCAACCCGACCTGCACGCGGCCATCGAGCACGCCACGCCGCTGTCGCCGATCTCCGTGTACGGCGTGCCGAGCGAGCGACGCCGCCACTACGAAGCCGTCGCGCGCATGCCCGGCGGTCTCGTCGTGATCGGCGATGCCGCCTGCGTCTTCAACCCGCTCTATGGCCAGGGCGTGAGCGTGTGCGCGCTCGAGGCCGAAGTACTGCAGGGTTGCGTGCAGCGCCTGGCGTCGCTGGAGACGGGCGCGCTGTCGGCCTTGCCGCGCGACTACTACCGCGCCGCTGCGCCGGTGATCGGGCGCGCGTGGCTGCTCGCCACCGCCACCGACCTGCTCTTTCCGCAAGCGCGCGGCACCCGTCCGCCCGGCCTCGGGCTGTTCGGCTGGTACAACCGCCAGATCCTCGAGGCCTCGTCACGCAACGAGGCGGTGCTGCGACGCTTCCTCGAAGTGCTGCACTTCCTCGCGCCGCCGAGCGCGCTGTTCGCGCCCTCGATCGTGCTGCAGGCCTGCCGCTGGGCGATCGCCCGGCGCTGAGGGCCGCCGGGCGCAGCGCCCACGGCGCTCAGTACTGCACGCCCGCGCCGATGCAGGCTTCCCGCCGCAGCATCGCGCCCGTGTCGCCCGCTTCGCCGGTGCCCGGCCGCAGCTTCGGGAAGCCAAAGCGATTCAGGTGCTGCATCGCGGCGTCGGTGTCGCTGTGATAGTTCGGGTTGCCGGTCTGCGGCAAGACGGGTGTGCCGTCCGCGTTGTAGTACTGCTGGTTCACGGCATCGAGCATCGCCTGGAACGACTTGCGCAGGCCGCGCAGGCGCTGCTTCTGGTCGGCCGTCAGCACCGGCCGGCCCGCGGCGATCCACAGGGCCTGCAGCGCCTTCTCCTCGTCGGTCTGCGCATCGCGCTCGAACGCATACTCGCAGTCGTACAGCAGAGTCGTGTTGTGCGGCCGGTAGAACAGCAGGTCCGCCATGCGGGCGTACATGAGGTCGGTCGGCCAGCACAGCGGGATCTCCTTGTGGGAGAGCTTGATCTGCCCGATGTCCTCGAGCAGCTTCTCGACGACGGCGCCTTCGAGCTTCTCCTTGAGCCCCTCGCGCTCCCACGCCTTGAGCACCTCGGCGATGCCCGACTTGAGATAGCCGGAAACGGTCGGTCCGAGCGCGCTCTCCACCGTCTCCTCGACGGTGCCGGTACGGCTCGTCGGCGGCGGCACGCGCAGCACGAACGGGACCGGCTGGGTGTCCATCATCAGGTGCAGCGTCGTGTGGTCCGAGCTGTGCACGACCGCCGCGTTCCAGATCACCATCGCGCACACGCGCGCGAGTTCGCCCTCGGCGAGGATGCCGTTCTCGTCCGGGAAGCCGGGGAGCAGCTTCGAGATCTCGTGCGCCCAGTGCTGGACTTCCAGCCACGCCACCTGCACCTTCGGGTCGGCGCTGGCCGGATCGCCGATTTCCTTCAGCGACTCGGTCACGAACTTCAGGATCGGCGGGTAATAGCTCTTGAGGAAGGCGCCGTAGCGCGAGCAGTCCATGCCGATGAAATTCGGGATGAGCACGGCCGGGTCGTCGGCCCCCGGCATGCCGTCCGGGTTGGTGCTGTACCGGAAGGCCGGGTAGGACGAGTTCCTCCCGAGCTGCTCCGCGTCCGCTCCGTAGTACTTGTCGCCGTAATAGCCGGCGCCCGCCCAGGCGAACGGAAACAGCTTGCGCACCTCGTTGCCGACCGCGACGAACGGGCTCCACGGGTACCAGGTGTCGCGGTTGATCAGCGAGCGCTGGCCCTCGAGCACCGTGTTGTTGACCGGCAGCGTGAGGCGGAAGTGGGGCTCGAGCAGCTGGTGCACGAGGTGCCACTTCGGCAGGATCGTCTTGGTCAGCGCGTTGATCGCGTCCGGCGGGAAGTGGACCTTCACGTGGTCGATCAGGTTGATGCGGTGGGCCGCGCCCTGCAGCACGAAGTACTTCGCGAGGAACCAGCCGGCCGACGCGGAATCCTGCGCCTGCGTGAACACGAGCTCGGGCGGGAACTCGTAGACGAACGGGGCATCGCCCGGCGGCACATTCGCCGGCTTGCGCGCCACGGCGATCGCCATCAGCTCGTACGCCCCTTCGTCGGCGTAGCGCTTCTGGCCGCCCCGCTTCCGGCGCACCAGCACGATGGTCGGACAGGCGTACTCGCCGGGCCAGGTCTGCTGCACGACCATCATGCAGCGGTAGTCCGACTTGTAGTACTCGTACGGGGAGTCCGGCGCCAGGTCGGTCGGCTTCAGGCCGAACAGCGCGACATCCTGCGGGTCGAGGCGCGACAGGAACTTGCTGAACAATCCCTCGCAGATCAGCGCGACGAAGTCGTCGTCCGACACCTCCGCGTAGCCTGAGACGCCGTTCTGCATGAGGTCGTCGCGCGCGTACTCGGCCGCGGCCACGCCGAACGGGGAGCGGTTGTAGAACGTGCCGACGGCGTTGTCCGTGTAATAGCGGCCGATGTTCTTCTGCCAGTCGCGCTGCTCGTCGGCCGGGATGTTCATCACCTGCGGCGCCTGGCCGTAGGGATAGTCGAACGACGCCTCGGGCCACGGCCCGTCGCTCGGGTAGAGGAATTCGTCGCCCTCGTACAGCACGCCGAGGGCCTGCTTGCGCCGCGCGTAATAGAGCTCGAAATCGGCCTTTGCGTCACTCACGACATTCTCCCGTTGATCCGACGATGGCCTGCGTCGCGCGACTGCGCGCGATGCGCCGCTCCCACTCGCGCGACCCGAGCGTCCGCGCCTCCAGTTCACCCTGGGCGAACTCCGCCTCGGCCACCTCCGGCGCGGCCTGCATCGCGCGCAGCCAGCGGGCGCGCACGCGATGGAACTCCGCCTGCGCCCAGGTCTCGCCGGTGGCCGCGACGTTGCGCGCCATGCGCTCGAGCAGGGCCGCACACTCGCCGAGCCCGCCACCGTCGAGCTGCGCCTCGGCGACGTGCGATTCCCACAACGGCACGAAGCAGCGCGCGCCGAGCGCAAGGAAGTCGTCGATGCGCTCGAGCAGCGCCTGGCGGTGCGCCCGGTCGTTGCTCGCGCCGCAGTCGCACCAGGCCTGCACCACGCGCGCATGGGCGAGGAACACCTGGATGCCGAACCCGGCGCAGAGGGCGGCCGTCTCGTCGGCATGGCGACGCGCGGCGTCGAGATCGCCACGGTACGCATGCAGCCACGCCGCGAAGGTCAGCGCGAACGACAGCGTGAGCGGGTGCTCGAGCGAGCGTCCGGATTCGACGGCCTGCGCACTGATCCCGAGCGAGCGCCGCTCGTCGCCCCGCAGCCAGTGTATCCACGAGAGATATGAGCGGGCGATGACGCTGGGGTCCTGGCCGAAGCGGAAGGCGTGGTCCGCGTGGCGGGCCGGCACGTAGCGGGCGAGGCAAGCGTCGAATCGCGCCGTCGAGTCCGCGTGGCGCCCGACGAAGAAGCAGGCGATGCCGTTGATCAGGTCGGCC
>WBZM01002618.1_pt1 | contig 15021 bp, 13 predicted proteins | sample 5204271 | NCBI WGS metagenome assembly WBZM01 (sample SAMN12344346, study PRJNA552823) | activated sludge metagenome | biome: Activated sludge suspended growth; feature: Nitrification reactor; material: Wastewater; isolation source: activated sludge from nitrification reactor of wastewater...
TTCGTCCGCGCAGCAACCGGCCGTTGCACGACTGGATGCTCAACAGCGGCAGCCAGGGCGCGAACCCCGACGCGTTGACCTTCAATGAGTACGATGGCTACGTCCACTTCACGGCCATTGGCGCCAACAGCGCGGAAATCCACATGCCGTGGCACGTTCTGCCTCGCGGCGCGGGCAACATCCAGACGGGCGTTCGTCAGAATGGCCTGAATTGGGTCCGCAATACGGGTGTGGCGACGTCCTACATCGACACGTACTCGTTGCTCGGCACCAGCGATGAGATGCCCGGCGACCCGGCTCTTGGGGCCAATGAGGCTCCGGCCGACCTGCGTTACGTGGGCGTGCAGACCTACCCGGTTCCGGCCGGCTTCTGCGGCGCTGAAGATTCGTTTGTGATGTCCCTGGCGGCCAACACCTGGGATCGCTACTCGCACGCCAGCAACATCTGGATCGAGTTTGACCTCGATGTGGATGGCGACGGTTCGTTCGATTACGCGGTCTTCAACTTCGACGCATCGGGCGCTTTCAGCAGCGTTCCGAGCGACGGCCGCAGCCTGACCTTTGTCTATGACCTGAACGCGAATACAGCCGATGCGTGGTTCTATACGACCCACGAGACCAACAGTGGCAATTTCGTATTGACCTTCTGTGGCGACCAAATCGGTATGAACGCGGAAGACTTCTTCACGACGTCGATGGACGTTGAGGCCTACGCAGTCGACTGGTATTACGGTACCGGAATCGATGCTATCACCGGCATGAATATCGTGCCGTTGGGCGAGCGTTACTTCACCGTCTTCGCGAACGGCGACGCGGGTTACACCGAGTTGCCGGCCAGGTCCGGTACGCTGGGCTTTGGTGTGATCGACTTCGGCGACCAGTTGAACGTGACTGAGAACGGCCTGCTGTGGCTCTATGGCCCCGGCGCGCCGGCCGACAATGAAGTCAAGGCCTGGATCCTGAACTAACATCCGTCACTCAAGCTCCGATTCCCACGAGGGAATCGGAGCTTGGGGGGTAAGAAGATCGATTGCGCGGTTGTCTGATTGATAGAATAAACAGAGCAACAAGCGGTTCTCATTTTCTTCCTCCTAATAGACGCCGCGCCCGAATCCTGGCGCGGCGTCTTTGCTTTTCTTGGACCCATATCTTCACATCGAGCCGCCTGGCGGATGGGCGATAAAATAGAGTGCATGACCACGGAATTGTCTGATTTTGATTCGCTGTGGGATTATGGCCGGCCCGCCGAAACCGAAGCTCGCTTCCGAGAACTATTACCGGCGGCCGAAGACTCGCCCGCGCTAGGTGCGGAACTACTAACGTAAATTGCGCGGGCCCAGGGGCTGCAGGGTCGCTTCGCAGAAGCCCACGCGACGCTGGACGACCTGGAGCCGAACCTGTCCAGATTGCCCCTTCGACCCCGTATCCGGTATTTGTTAGAGCTTGGCCGCGTGTATAACTCCAGTGGCGACCTTGTTTTGCCGAAGCGCTGCAATTGGCCACGGCTGATCCGCTCGAATCGTTCTTCGCCGTCGACGCGGCCCACGAGCCGGCGCGGCTGATTCGACTGAAAGCGCTGGATAACGACGCGATGCCTTAGTAGACGCCCATCACAGAAGCCAGCGGCTCCCCTGCTCCCTCAAAGTGCCGGGTTTCTAACTCAACCAGCTAATGCCTGATCGATGTCGGCCATGATATCGTCGATGTGTTCCAGACCAACTGACACACGAATCAACCCCGGCGTGATCCCCACTGCCAGCCGGTCAGCCTCGTTCAAGCCGCTGTGGGTGGTGCTGGCCGGATGGGTAACCGTCGTGCGGGCGTCGCCCAGATTGGCGACGATGTCGCACATCTGCAGCGTATCGAGGAAGCGCCGTCCCGCTTCCAATCCCCCGGCGACGGCGAACGTCACCAGCCCGCCGCCGGCCGTCATTTGCCGCCGCGCCAGATCGAACTGGGGATGCGAGGGCAGGAATGGATAGCGGACAGACTCAACCCCGGCGCGACTTTCCAGCCAGGCGGCCAGTGCCAGCGCGTTGGAGCAGTGGCGCTCCATTCTGAGCGACAGCGTTTCCAGCGATTGGCTCACGATCCAGCTGTTGAAGGGCGAGGCCGTCGGCCCCGTCTGGCGGTAAAATTGGGTGAGTTCCTTGATGAGGAATGCGTCGCCCAGCACCACGCCGCCGATGGTGCGGCCCTGGCCGTCGAGGAATTTTGTGGTCGAGTGAATGACCAGGTCGGCCCCGAGGTCGAGCGGCCGCTGCACGATGGGCGTGGCGAATGTGTTGTCGACGACGAGATAGACCCCCCGTTCCCGGCACATGGCGGCGACCTGCGCCAGATCGACCAGCGTAAGGCCGGGGTTCGAGGGCGTCTCCACTATGCAAATGCGGGTTTCCGGGCGGAACAACGCCGGCCACGACTCCGGCCGTTCGCTATCGGCGTACGTATGGCTGATGCCCCAACGCGGCAATGTGCCCGACAGGATTTGGTGCGTGGCCCCAAACAGGGCGCGCGAGGCGAGGACGTGGTCGCCGCTGTTGAGCAAGCCGGCCAGCACACTGAAAATCGCCGCCATGCCAGACGCCATGGGGATGCCGGCCTCAGCCCCCTCCAACGCGCACATGCGGGCCACCAGCTCGTCGTTATTGGGGTTGTCCCAACGCGAATAAACGTAGCCCGGTTTCTCGCCGCTGTAGACCGCACGCGCTGTTTCGGCATCGGGGAAGGTGAAGCCGGACGCCAGATAGATCGGCGTGACCTGTTCGCGGTGTGGACCGGCAGCCGTGCGCCGGCGGATGACCTGAGTTTCGATATGGGGCTGGCTGGAATCCTGCATGATTTTCCTCTCATGGGTGGTGGATGTTGAATGTTTATATCGTTATACGGGCCGGCTGACCAATGACAAAGAGTCGGAACCCAATAGTCATCCCATTAGAGGCTGATTTGCAGACTCATTGACCCTTTTTCACTATTTCGTCATGCAATCGTCAGGTTTAAAGTCTTGTCACCCCACCACAATGTCGTTATAGTGCCCTGAATGGAAGCGACCGTCCCACTATCGGCCGCCTGGCAAACCGACCCTGGATTGGTACGAAGTCATAACGAGGACTTCGTCATCGTCTATGAGCCGCAGACGCCCGACGACCACGAACTGCATGGCACACTCTACATCGTCGCCGATGGCGTCGGTGGCGCCGACGCGGGCGAGGTAGCCAGCCAGTATGCCAGCGAGCGGACGCTCCATCACTACCTGTCATTCACCGAAATACAACCCCTGGGCGCACGCCTGATCGAAGCCATGCAAGCCGCCAATACTGATTTGCGGAAGCTGGCCGCCGAACGCGATGACAGCCGGCGCATGGCGACAACAATGGTGGCCGTCGCCATCCAGGACGGTCGCGCCCACATCGGTAACGTCGGCGATAGCCGCGCCTACCGCTGCCGTCGCGGCGAGCTGACCCAACTGACCCGTGACCAGAGCCTGGTCGCCCGGTTGGTGGAGGAGGGGGCGCTGACGGCCGAGGAAGCACTGCGCTACCCATATAAGAACGTCATTCTCTACAGCCTCGGATCGGAGAAACGGCCGCCGATAGACCTGTATGAAGTGGAGTTGGAGCCGGGCGATCTGCTCCTGCTCTGCTCCGACGGGCTGACCCGCCACGTTTCCGACGAAGAAATCGCCGGGATCGCCAGCCGCGAATTGCCGGACGCGGCCGTGGCGACGATGGTGCGCCTGGCGCGCGAGCGCGGCGGAGAGGACAACATCACTGTGGCCCTGATTCAGCATGGAGAGCGGTTGGCCGAACAACTGGCGGTCGTGGCGGAAGCCGATGATGAGGCCGCGACCCAGACTATCGCCCGACCTCGCCCCGCGCCGCAACCTGTCGCCCATCCGTTACCTGCCCGCGCGGCCTTCGAAACCGCCCCCCGCATGTGGCCGCTGCTGCTCGTGCTGACAGCGACCATGATCCTGCTTATTTTCATCCTCTGGATATTTATCCAACAAGCAACTGCGATATGAGATGCGTCTTGCGGCCGCACTCTGAGTGTTTTTGACGCAATCCGCAAAACTACCTACAATTTCCCATAGTATGACAAACGTATTAAGAATTTTACCCTTGGGAGGGCTAGGCGAGATCGGCAAAAACATGACCGTCATCGAGTATGGGGACGATATCCTCATCGTCGATGCAGGTGTCATGTTTCCCGAGAACGACATGCTTGGCATCGATCTCATTATCCCCGACTACAATTACCTGATGGAGGGCGGCCGAGCCTCGAAAGTTCGCGCCATCCTCATTACACACGGACACGAGGACCACATCGGCGCGCTGCCGCATTTGGTCGAAGATATTAAGGCGCCGATCTACGCCACGCCGCTGACGCTGGGACTGATCGAGAACAAGTTGCGCGAAGCCAAGAATCTTCATGAGATAGAACTGATATCCTTCCGTGCCGGAGAAGTGCTGGAAATCGGTCCGTTCAAAGTGGAGCCGTTCCACGTGGCCCATAGCATCCCCGATTGCGTGGGCTTCGGCATCACGACCCCGGCGGGGCTGATCGTCCACACCGGCGACTACAAGTTTGACCACACGCCCATCGACAGCTGGCCGCCCGACTTCGCCAAATTGGCCGAGTTTTCACAGCGCGGCGTGCTGGCTCTATTGGCCGACAGCACAAACGCCGACCGTCCCGGGTGGACGGAGTCGGAGATGGAGTTGCTGGAAGGCTTTGAGGATGTGTTTCGGAAGGCGTCGGGACGAATCATCGTCGCTACTTTCGCGTCTCTGATTTCGCGAGTCACTATCGCCGCGGCGGCGGCGATCAAGTTCAACCGCAAGATGGCGATTGCCGGTCGGTCGATGCGGGACGCGGTGAAGATCGCCCGCAAGCTGGGCTACCTGGAGTTGCCCGACGACCTGATCGTCGACCTGGGTCAGGCCGTGAAGATGCCGCCGAGCCAGGTGGTGATCATGGTCACTGGTTCGCAGGGCGAGCCGTCGGCCGTTTTAGGTCGTCTGGCGCGCGGCCAGCACAACCAGTTGAGCATTCAGGAAGGCGACACGGTCATCTTCTCTGCCCATCCCATCCCGGGGAATGAAGAGTTAATCTATCGGACGATCAATCAGCTATACCGGCGCGGGGCGACAGTGCTCTACGATCGCATCGCGCGCGTCCACGTGTCGGGCCATGCCAGCCGGGAAGAGATGAAGCTGTTGATCAATATGATCCGGCCTCTGTTCCTCATCCCTGTCCACGGCGAGTTGCGCCACCTCAAGTTGCACGCGGAGATGGGTAAGGGGCTGGGTATTCCCGAGGAGCGCATTGCCGTCGTCGAAAACGGCACGCCGATCGACCTGACTCCCTATAGCATGACCGTGCGCGACCGGCTACCGGGCGGCTACGTCTTCGTCGACGGCGCGGGCGTCGGCGATATCGGTTGGGCCGAAGTGCGCGATCGCGATCGGCTGGCGCAAGCCGGCTACTTTTTCGCCGTCGTCCGCACCAACGGCCGCGGCGAGTTGGCAGGCCCTCCCAAGCTCAGCACGCGCGGCTTTGTGAATGAAAAGGAAGCGGAGGATCTACTGAAGGGCGCCGAGGAGACGATCGCGCGCATCGTGCGTGAGGCTTTTGCTGCCGGACGAGAGATTACCGACGGCCAGGTGGAATCCGCCCTGAACCGCTACCTCTATGATGAGACCCGCAAGCGCCCGGTGATCGAAGCCGTGGTTATTTAGATCAACGCCGGCTGCTAGACTAACGATACAAGACGCGCGTCCCCAGCGGATGGCGCGTCTTTTCTTTTATCTCGGCCGGATAGCCGATGGTGATCAAGCCCTGGGGCTGCCAGTCGGACGGCAAGTCCAGTGCCTGCCGGACAACGTGTGGGCAAAACAGCGGCGCACAGACCCAACAGGCTCCCAGCCCCAGCGCGTGGGCGGCCAGCAGCAGATTTTGCCCGGCCATGGCGGTGCTCTGGGCGGCCATATGCGCCTCGTGGCCGGCGCGCCTTTCGTCCGGATACGTGTCCATATCCGCTAACGTGAGGTTGAGGAGGATGAGCAAGGGCGCGTCGGTGAGGCGACTGTAGGAACGGCCGGCATCCCGATCGATGAACGCCGTGGAGCGGCCGTCGGCCGCCAGGTCTCGCCGGAGTGAGTCGCCCATGGCCGTGGCCAGACGGTGTTTCGTCGCCTGGCCGGTAATCACGACGAAACGCCACGGTTGCCGGTTATGGGCCGATGGCGCCCAGGTCGCCGCGTCAAGTAATTCGGTGATGATTGCCGCCGCAATCGGCTCCGGTCTGTACCGGCGAATCGAGCGGCGGGTGCGTATCAGTTCGAGTAGGTCATCCATGAGCTGGATTCTAACCTATTGTCGATCGACAGGTGACTGGGGTGAACAGGGGCAGCGACAGATATACCAAAAGCAAATAAGCTCTGCGGGGGAGCGCAGAGCTTTTTGCGGGAAGAGGAGAAAAAGGAGGACTATTTGTGTTGCTGATTGATAGGGATATGATAGCAAGCCTACTCCTTGGTGTCGCTCAACTGCGTTACAATGTCGCTGTAATTTGTTTTACAATTTGTCGTCAGGTAATGGAGAGGATCCGAATTGAGTGATCGTTGCCCCAATTGCAGCAAGCCGGTACTGGCTACCGACGTCATCTGCTGGCATTGCGGCTACCAACTTCCGAAGAGAGGGAGTGCCCGCCCCGCCAAGGAAAAGGCGACGATGGCGGGCATCCCCGCGCGCGAGCAGGCGGCGCAGCCGGTCGATTATGATTGGCGAGCGCTGGCGATCTATGGCTTGTTGACGGTGGCGATCGTCATTGGATTATGGCTGGTCATGCGCTCGTTGAGCCGCCAGCCCCTCCTCGTCCGCAGTGCCGGTATGGATTTCGGAGGGGACTGGGTGACCGTCACCGATGCGGATTTGCGCTACACGCTTAGCTTGCCCACGGAGTGGCAGTGGCTCGATCTGGCTTACCGCGACCAAACTGACCTGCTGCGGCAATTGATGGAACGGCAAGGCTACATCGAGCGCGCCCTGCGGCCGCTGGGGGATGTGGCCGGCGACATCGAGATCGTGGCCGTCGCGATTGACACACGGCTGCTGGAGGACACCGAGCCTAAGCCCTTTGTCGTCATCGGCCAAAGCGAGCAGATGAGAGGATTGGACCCGCAGGCTGCGCTGGACCTGTTAGATCGTCAAATCTGGCAAGTGTCAGAAGCGGCCATCGACAGCCATCTGGCCGGTCAAACGCAGGCACGCTTTAATATCCTCGACAGCGCCTGGTCCTATCAATGCCGCCATCTGTTCGTTGCCGGTGAAAACAAGCCCGGCTATCTGGCCGCCGCCTGCGCTCCGCAATCGCGCTTCGGAATCATGCAGCATGATCTGAATGATATTCTCGATAGTTTCCAGCTCCTGGAGTACTGATCGCCCGTATAATGAGTTATATGAGCCATGATTCGGACAGCGGAGATATTTTTATCGTTGAGCACACGGCTGATTGGGCCTTGCGTCTTCGCGGTCGCGACCTGAACGAATTGTTCACCCACGCCGCTGAGGGCATGGCCTACCTGCTGGCCGGCGATATTTCGGCCATACCTTTGGCCGAGACGCGCGAACTGGCGCTGGAGGCTTACGACGCCGAGGAATTGCTGGTGGTATGGCTTGGCGAGCTGGCCTATTGGGCCGAGCGCGACGGGTGGGTGTTCCCTGTGGCCGACTTAAGCGAAGTCACGCCGCAGAAGCTGGCCGGCGTCGTGAGCGGCGGCCGCCCGCTTGAGTTGCAGAAGCATATTAAAGCCGTCACTTATCACGACCTGAAAATCCGGGAAACCGGCAAAGGTCTGGAGGTGACTGTGGTATTCGACGTATAGGAAGGATTGTGAAAAGCTCAGACTTCAAACAACTAACCCCCTATTTATATGAAATCCCGGCCTCCCACCGGACGGACATGCGCGTGCCGGCTCGCTTTTATGCCGATGCCGAATTGCTGCAACAGGCGCTGGGCGACAAGAGCCTCGACCAACTGGCTAACAGCGCCACACTGCCGGGCATCGTCGCCTATGCGCTGGCCATGCCCGACATTCATCAGGGCTATGGATTTCCCATTGGCGGCGTCGTGGCCACCAGCGTGCCCGACGGAGTCATTTCGCCCGGCGGCGTCGGCTATGACATCAATTGCGGCGTGCGACTGTTGGGGACGCGTCTTAGTCGGGCTGATGTCGCGCCCTATCTGGATGACCTGGCCACCCAACTCCAGCGTAACTGCCCTCATGGCGTGGGGCGCGGTGGGGAATTTGTCCTGAATCGCAAGCAGCTTGAAGACGTAGCGCGCAAGGGGGCACGCTGGGCGCTGGAGCACGGATACGCGACCGCGGCCGATCTGGAGCGCACCGAGGAGAACGGTCGCATCGACGGGGCCGACCCGGCCAAGATCAGCGCGCGCGCCTACGAGCGCGCCCATGACCAGCTCGGGACGCTCGGATCGGGCAACCACTTCATCGAGGTGGATGTGGTCGATGAGTTATTCGACGAGACGGCCGCGGCCCGCATGGGCCTCTTCCCCGGCCAAATCGTCGCCCAAATCCATTGCGGTTCGCGCGGCTTTGGCCATCAGGTCTGTACGGATTACGTGGCCCGTTTTCAGCGCGTCGTCCACCAGTACGGCATCGTGCTGCCCGACCGCGAGCTCGTTTGCGCGCCACTGAGCAGTCCTGAGGGGCAGGATTACCTGGCGGCCATGAAAGGCGCGGCCAACTTCGCCTTCGCCAATCGCCAGCTGCTGACTCATCTCATCCGGCGCAGCTTTGAAGACGCGTTGGCGGGCAAGGTGGACGATTTCAGCCTCTATCAGATTTATGACATTGCCCACAACATGGCCAAGATCGAGGAGCACGAGGTAGACGGCCGCCGCATGCGCGTGTGCGTCCATCGCAAGGGGGCGACACGCGCCTTCGGCCCTGGTTCACCCGTCTTGCCTGAAGTCTATCGCGATATCGGCCAGCCGGTTCTGGTTCCCGGCTCGATGGGTACGGCCAGCTGGGTTCTCGTCGGCACGGAAGGGTCGATGGCGCAGAGCTTCGGCTCCACCTGCCACGGCGCGGGCCGCGTCATGAGCCGGTCGCGGGCCAAAAAGGAAGTCCACGGCAATGAGTTGCGGCAAGACCTGGAAGCGAAAGGTATTCGCGTGCGCGCCGGCAGCCTGTCCGGCTTGGCTGAGGAAGCGCCGCAAGCCTACAAGGACGTCGATCGGGTCATCGAGATCGTCCACGGCGCGGGCATCGCCCGTAAGGTGGCGCGGCTTGTGCCCGTCGCCGTGGTGAAGGGGTAGCTCGGTCAATGGCGGATAACGGCCTCTCTCTGGCTGCGGCGCTCCTGAACGCGGCGCGCTCGCCCTTCCGGCTGAAATCGAAGCAGCCGCTCGTGTCCCCGCGCAAGGCGCTGATCCTTCAACCCTGTTGTCTGGGGCGGGTCATGTTGACCACGCCCTTGCTGATGGCGCTTGGCAACGCTTTTCCCGAGGCGCGCTTTGATTGGGCTATCAGCGAGTGGGCGCTGCAGGCGATTAGCAGCAACCCCCGCGTCACGCGCACTATCCACACCGGCCCGGGCGACATTTCGGGCGATAGCCGCGATTCAGTATCCCAACTTATAGAAACGATACGTGGCGAAGCCTACGATACCTGTTTCATTCCTTCGCGGTCCGGCGCGCTGGCTCGCGTGGCCGCGCAGGCCGGAATCGCGCAGCGCATCGGCCTGAGCGAGGGTGGCCGAAGCCCCCATACCGTAGCCGTCCGCCCGCTGGAGGGGGAACGGCAGACGGCACGCACCTACTTGTCGCTGGCTGCAGCCGTCGGGGTTGACGAGGCCACCATCGCCGCAGCCGAGATGGAATTTCACCCCACGGACAGCGACCGGACGACCATCACGCGCTGGTTGGTCGAGGAGTTTGATTGGCTGGGCGATTCGCCACTCGTTGTCCTCCATCCCGGTGGGGGCGAAAATCCTTCCCAAACCAATATCAACAAACGCTGGCCGGCGCATCGTTTCGCCCGTTTGGCCAACTACTTGACGCGGACGCACCACGTGCGGGTCATCGTCGTCGGCACGGCCGAAGAACGATGGCTGGCCGATCAGGTGGCGGGGATGGTGCCGTTTCCGGTGATGAACCGCGCCGGTCGCGTGGGGCTTGGTGAGCTGGGCGCGTTGTGCGAACTAGCCAGTTTATACGTGGGCAACGATGTCGGTTCCACCCACGTGGCTGCCGCCACCGGCTGCCCCACTCTGGCTATCTACGGCCCGACCGATCCGGGAGTATACGCGCCTTATATGGTCAACGGCCGGGTCCAGACGTTGTGGCGACCTTACGAAGGCGAGTTTAATTGGACCACCGGGGTGTCGGTCGATGAAGCGATCGGGGCGGCCGAGGAACTGCTGGCCACCCATGCCCTGACTGGCAATAGCGTGACTTAACGTTGGTCCAGATCCGCCAGTCTGGCCTCCAGCGCCTTTAGCGCTCCTTCCAGTTGGGTGCTGCGGATATTGTTGGCGACGTCGCCGTTCGTCCGTTCGAACACCGCCCGCAGGGCGTCGGTGCGGCGGCGCAACCCCCCCGTTATCTGATCAGCAAAATCAAACGTGACGAGCGTGCTGTAGATGTGGTCCATGGCATCGAGCAATCGTTCGGCCTCGGCGGTGTGGCCGTTGCGTAGCAGATCGAGGATGCGGCGGCGCAACTCGCTGGCAGCTTCGGCCAGCCCGTTGAGCCACGTGTTGGGTTCCGAACCGAGGTCAGCCGGTGTGGGCAGCGGGCGGCCGCGCACCATGGCATAGACCAGATTGCCCTCGACGAACTCCTTGACGGCGTCCTGGGTGTAGCCGGCGAAATATAGCTCGGGGTAATCCCGAACGCCGCCGACCAGGTCCTCCGTGGCCGCGCGGGCTTCAGCCAGAAGCGCCTCGGCCGCGTGCCACTCTTCGCGATGAATCGCCCGAATGGAGCGAGCACACAGGGCGATCAGGCTGCGCGAGCGCTTGTAGGCCAGATCGCGCGCGCCGTCGACCTGCTCCATGTATCGTCGAATGGTCTCGGCCGTGCTGTCAAGTTCATCCATCCTGTTTTCCCTCGTCATCAGCGCCGGATTCACCGGGGAAGCGGAAAAAGTTATCGGCGATGTTGGGCCGGGGGTGGGGGAGCTGGATTTCGCCGAATTGCCGCTCGAAGTTGGCCAGATTTTGGCCCAGGGCGGCGTGGAGCAATTTGGCGTGGATCGGGCTCATGATGACCCGCGCCATCAGCATGCCGCGCGGGGTGCGAGGCAATACCTGGGCGAAATCGAGCACGATTTCGGCCGGCGTGTAGTTGATGAATGCGACGTTGGAGTATACGGAATGCAGGTCTTTGGGGAGATCGATGGTGATGCGGGTTTGCTTGGGTTGCTCGGGTACAGGTTCGGTCATTTATGGATCCTTAAAAATTTTCAGTGAATTCGCCGGCTCGGATTGGCCTTGACCCAGATCGACACTCGACTTGTCCCCCGCACGGAATTGCTGTTTATGCTTGAGCGATGTCGATGAACGATCGAAGCCTGCGCATGTTCGAGTACGTAAGGGGAGCGCGGTGTGGGGGGCGTGTGGAATACGATTCAGACACCTCCAAGGCGGCAACAATTGCAGTGTAACATACATTATTGGTGCCTGCCAAATCACCAAGAGAGGGTCGGTGCCACTCTTCAACCCTCTCTTGGTATCCGCCATTCCAGTTCTCGCCAAACCGTCATCAATGCTTTTTAATCGTTAACCATGACCGCGCCATGAAACCGGATGGCGTCTGATGACGACCTGCCCTGAACGGTTCGCTTTTCGCCGGCGATTTCCCAGTCGTGGGAATCGACCGGCCAGCAGGACAAAGTCGCGGCCACCATTGCCCTGCAACACGCTTGCAAGCCTGCATACATCTCCCAATTGCTAACCGGATCAGTAAGGCTTTACAGTCTGCTTAGCGTGTCTCCGTCACCTTCCTGATTCCCCGCGGCGAATCGATGTCATAATCGCGCGCGTGGGCCAGATGCATGGCCAGCATTTGGCCGGGCAGGATGGCGGTGATGGGCGAAAGCCACTCGGGTACCGGCGCAGGCAGGGCCAGCGGCACGCGCGCCAGGTCGAGCAGGTCGGCCGCGTCACTTATTACGATCACTTCCGCCTGTCGCTCGCGCAGGGTGCGAGTGAAGTCGGTCATCTCGGCCGCCATTTCGCCCGACGGCGCGACGACGATTACCGGAAAGCCCTGCTCGATCATCGCCAGCGGCCCGTGGAGAAAGTCGGCGCTGCTGTAAGGCTCGACAATTGTGTAGGTCATCTCTTTGAGCTTGAGGGCTGTCTCGAACGCGGTGGCGTAGTTGTAGCCGCGGCCGACGACCACACAGCGTTGCATATAGCGGTAGCGTGGAGCAGCGGCGGCGACGGCGTCGTTCATGCTCAGGGTTTCGGCAACGGCGTCGGGCACAGCCATCAGGGCGTCGCGTTGTTCGACCGAATTGCTGAGGGCGGCGCTGATGAGGGCGATGGCCGCCAGTTCGGCCGTATACGTCTTCGTGGCGGCCACGGCGCGCTCCTCTCCGGCTTGCAAGTCGATCACCACGTCCGCCTGGTCGGCCAGCGGCGAGGCGGGGCGGTTGGTCAGCGCCGCCGTGAGGGCGCCCTGTTGGCGCGCCTCGGCCAGCACCGAGACGATGTCGGGACTCTTGCCGCTCTGGCTGATGCCGAGGACAAGCGCGTTACCAAACCGCGGCGGCCGGCGATAAATGGAGAACAGACTGGGGGCGGCCAGGCCTACCGAGATGCCATTCATCGAACCCAGCACATATTGGGCATAGCGCCCGGCGTTGTCGCTGGTGCCGCGGGCGGCGATGACGATGTGGTCGATGTCCCGGCCGTGGATGAGATCGGCCAGTGCCTGGGCGGTCGCTTCCTCTTTATCCAGGAGGCGGCGCAAGACAGTCGGTTGCTCGTGAATTTCGCGATACAGGTAAGTGTTGGGTAGTAGATCCATAGTGTCATTGTCAACAGTGGGCCGGTAGGCGGGGCCGCGTCTTAGCGGATATCTGTCCCGATGCTCACCAGTTTAAAAGGTGTCTTGTCGTTTTCATTCGCAATCAGTTCGCCCGGAATTACCCCTCATTTCCGTGCAAGGACAGTTTTCGCAGCCTCATTACTATGAATAGTCGGGGTGAATCGACCGCGTGCTTGAATTGTAACCAGCCCTTTGATTGTCGTAAACAACGAACGGTCTGGGCGCGTCGGCCGGTCGCGCTCTCCGGATAAGGTTACAGGCGCTGGTATAGCGACTCGCCGGCCACGATCGTCTCGACGATCTCGCCTTCGGGTGTCATCAACACCAAATCTGCCGGCGCGCCGGGCTTGAGGTGACCCAGCTGGTTCGCGAGTCCCAGCACCCTGGCCGGCGTCGATGTGACGGTCGACACGGTGTCGGGCCAAGACGCGCCGGTGAAGGCGCGGAAGGCGCGCAGGATGGCGTCAAGCGACAGGATGCAGCCGGCCAGCGTCCCGTCGGGCAGACGGGCCGAGGTCTCATCAACGCGGACGCGGTAATCGCCGAGGAGATACTCGCCGGGAGCCATGCCCATGGCGGCCATCGCGTCAGTGACCAGGTTGAGCCGGTCGCGGCCCAGCAAGCGCCACACCAGATCCACGAGCGTCGGGTGAACGTGAAGCCCGTCGGGTATAAGTCCGACCGTAACGCGGGAATCGGCCAGCGCCGCGGCCACCAACCCCGGCTCGCGATGATGGAGTGCGGGCATTGCGTTAAAAAGATGCGTGGCATAGCGGATTCCGGCGTCGATGCCGGCGGCCGCCTCGTCGAAGGACGCCATCGAATGCCCCGCGCTGACGATAACGTTCCGGCGCGCCAGACGGTCGATGGTTTCCAGCGCTCCCGGCAGCTCGGGCGCCAGGGTTACAAGGCGAATAGATGATTCCGGCGACCACCCGGCGATAGCAGCGGCTGAGGGCTGCCGCAAATAGGCGGGATTATGAGCGCCCTTTTTGGCGCTGCACAGAAATGGCCCTTCCAGATGCAGACCGAGCGGCCGCGCCCCGACCCAACCCGCCGGCGGGCCGCTTTCCAAAATTGCCTGCGCTTGCGCCACAGTTGCCGGCGGTGAGGTGATGATCGTCGGCAGAAAGCTCGTAACGCCAAAGCGCGGAAGGCCGGCGGCCACCTCCCAGATCGTCGCCGGGTCGGCGGTGAAATCGAGGCCGAAACCCCCGTTGACCTGCAAGTCGAGAAAGCCGGGAGCCAACAAAAGTCCGTCCGCGTCCTGCGCGTCAACCCCATCGGGCGTCGGCAAGTCTGGCCCGCCGATAGCTAGGATGTGCCCCCGCTCGATGAGTACGGTGCCGTCTTCAAATGTGGTATCGGGAGTTATGAGCGTAGCGTGTCGAATAGCGAGCATTTCGGGTCTGATGACTTGTTAATTGAGGGTGTCCAGCGTGACCGGCAGTTGGCCGGTGGGTATGAAATCGCCGAAGAGCGCGGCCGCCAGCGCCGCCAGCGAGGCCGGCTGGATGCTGTATGTACATAAATGCGCCCGCGCAGCCGGGTAGGTGGTCAGGTCATAGGGCGTTCGCAGCGCGGCGGTGACGGTCGGGATATGGAGTCGCAACAGGTCGTTGGTCAGCGCCGCCTGCTCCGGCTGCATCGAGGCGTTGATCGTGCCGACCACGAGCAGATCGTAATCGGCCAACTGCGCGCGCAAGGCGGCGATCTCGGTCTCGGTCGGCAGATGGCTGGTGACGAACTCATCGACCCGTGGGTGATAGGCGCGCAAGGCTTCGGCCAGGTAAGGCGTGATCGTCGATGACGTATCCGCAGGGGTCAGGTCTTTCGGCGCGGGCATAACGGCGGCGATCCGCGCGTCCGGGGCGAGGCGCAGGGGCAGCAGTCCATCCCTGTCCTTGACCAGTGTGATCGACCGCCGGGCCAGA